>Ga0247815_10003709_pt1 | contig 10889 bp, 13 predicted proteins | sample UWRJL194509B1_FD_181014 | JGI IMG/M metagenome (GOLD analysis project Ga0247815, IMG submission 181014) | Plant litter microbial communities from Arlington Agricultural Research Station in Wisconsin, United States - UWRJ-L194-509B-1 | ecosystem: Environmental > Terrestrial > Plant litter >... | reverse complement strand
TGCAGGTCGTCATAATATTTATGTATATTTTTGGCTTCTATCATTAGTGCGGTTTTGCACAAAGAAACAAACATTTTAAAACATAATAAATCTTTTTTGGCACAATATTTCGTATGTATACTTGTAAAGTTTAGTTAACAAACCCATAGTGGGCAAACCCAACAATTAATTTTTAGAGATATATGAAAAAAATAGCAGCCGTATTATTGGCAATGTTTGCAATATCATGCCAGGGCGCACCGGATGCCAACCCTAAAGCATTGGCAAAAGTTACTGATGAAGTAAAAAAAGGAGATGTAAAAAAGGACAATGCCAAAACAGAAACTGCCATATTTGCCGGTGGGTGTTTTTGGTGTACCGAAGCCTTTTTTACCGACCTTAAAGGGGTAGAAAAAGTAGTATCCGGCTATATAGGCGGTACTGTTGCAAACCCTACTTACAGGCAGGTATCATCTGGCGCGACAGGTCATGCAGAGGCTATAGAAATTACCTACAACCCTAATGAGGTGGCGTATGAAGACTTGTTAGAGATATTTTTTGCCACACACGACCCTACAACCTTAAACAGGCAGGGTAATGATGAGGGTACGCAATACCGCAGCGAAATATTTTATACCACCCCTGCGCAAAAGGCATCGGCTGAGAATTTTATTAAACTGCTAACCGACCAGAATATTTTTGAAGGTAAAAAGATAGTTACTAAAGTATCATCTGCCGGCAAGTTTTATCCTGCCGAAGATTACCACCAGGATTATTTTGCCCTAAATGGCGACCAGCCGTATTGCCAAATGGTTATTGCCCCTAAAATGGACAAGCTGAAAAAAAATTATAAATCGAAGCTTAAAGCTGTAAAGTAATTTACTTTTGATGCTAAATGCAAATCGCCCGGGAGTTATTCCGGGCGATTTTTTTTATGGTTGATAGTATCAATTTTTACATGGCCCGCCAGTTTATAGAAGCGGAGCTTCACCTATGTTTTCTTTTAAGAAGCATAGAATAATTATAAAATCTATGTATCTATGTGGTAAATTTAATCTGACTGTAAGATTTAAATTTAGTAGACTTATTCCTCCAGTGATGGTAACTCCTCATCGGCAGGGATCTTACTTTGGGTTTCGGCGAGGTCGTCTTCGCCAAGCACCATTCCCCATGGCTTGAGGCCCTCTACACGGTCGAAGATCACTTTAGCAATGGCAATAACCGGGATGGCAAGGAACATACCTGTAATTCCCCATATCATTTCTCCTACCACCAGGCCCAATACGGCGGTCAGGGTATTAAGCTTAACTTTAGAGCCTACTATTTTTGGCATAATATAATTGCTGTCCACAAGGTGAATAACTATCAGGGCAATAACCACAAAGAGTACGTGGCTGGCATCGGCAGTGGCAAACGTCACCAGTACTGAAAGCATTAGCGATACAAATATGCCCACATAAGGTATAACGTTAAGTATGCCTGTGAGTATGCCTAATAAAAAGGCATATTTAATACCCAGTATGGTAAATACTATGCAGCTAAGTACAGCTACTATAGCCATTTGCAGCAACAGCCCAAGTATATATTTGCGTATGATGTATTGTATACGGTCTACTACTTCGCGCACTACAACGCTATGATTGTCATGAAATAAAGCCAGTATAAAACGCAGTAACAGGCTGCGGTGCATGAGCAGGAAAAAAGTGTAAAGAAATATAAACACCATAAACAACAGGGAGGAAGACAGCGATATCAACGTAGCGCCTACAAGTGCGGTACCACGGCCTAAAGCTTCAGATGTGGTGTTATTTATATATTCGGCCTGCTTGTCGTTATCTATATGAAACGAGTGGGCAATCCAGGTTTGCAAAGCCTCAAGCGATTCCATAAGTTGTTTCTGGAACGCGGGAATATCCTGAGTGAATTCAGATAACTGGCTACCTAAAAGCACCATAACCCCGCTAATAACCCCAACAAGTACTACAAGCACAACAAAAGATGACATAGCTCTTGGGAACTTCATTTTACGTTCCATAAAGTTGGCAAACGGTATAAGCAGCATGGCAAAAAGTAGCGCAATAATAAGCGGTGCAAATATGGTTTTACCTATAATGGCAATGTAGCCTAAGGCAAGTATACTGACGGTAATATGAGCCAGCTTGGTGTAAAACGGAGTAGATTTTATCATGAGTAGTTGGGGTACTTAACTTTGGATTATCAAAACTACTCGTTTTTTGTAAGTCCTGCTATTTATTTAATTTCAAATTGGGAATTTTGATGCTGAATTTACCATATCTATAAATATTCAGGTTATAATATTTACTTTTAAATATGAAAAATTTAATTTTTTCAAGCTCAAGAATATGAAAGCTATAACTTAAATTATATAATTTGTGCGAAAGATTTTTCAATTCGTAATTCGTAATTTTTAATTCATAATTAATAAGTTACTTTTGCAAAAAAAAATATCCCAGCGTGAATTACCTTTCAGTAGAGAACATATCCAAGTCATTCGGCGAGCGTACCCTTTTTGAGGGTATATCTTTCGGTATCAATAAAGACCAGAAAATTGCTTTCGTAGCAAAAAATGGCAGTGGAAAGACCAGCATCCTTAAAATTATTAATGGTGATGATACGCCCGATACCGGTCAGGTAATTATCCGTAAGGAAATTAAAATGGCATTCCTTTCTCAGGAACCTAATCTCGACCCCGAGCTGACTATTGAAGAAAGTATATTCGCGTCAGGTAGTGAGATATTGCATGTAATTGAAGCCTACGAAAAAGCATTGGAAAATCCCGATGATGAGGTGGCTTACCAAAAGGCTTTTGAGGGTATGGAGCAGCACAATGCCTGGGATTTTGAAACGCAGTATAAGCAAATCCTGTCTAAGCTTAAAATGGACGACCTTAAGCTTAAGGTGAAAAGCATGAGCGGTGGGCAAAAGAAACGCCTTGCACTTGCTATTATCCTTATTAATAAACCTGATTTGCTTATCCTGGATGAGCCTACCAACCACCTTGATCTTGAAATGATTGAGTGGCTGGAGAATTATTTTTCCAAAGAAAATATTACATTATTTATGGTTACGCACGACCGTTTCTTCTTGGAGCGTGTGTGTAACGAAATTATAGAGCTCGAAAACGGTAAGCTATACCAATATAAAGGTAACTACAGCTACTACCTTCAGAAAAAAGAGGAACGCATAGCTGCCGAAAACGCAAGTATAGATAAGGCGCAAAACCTTTTTGTTAAGGAGCTTTCATGGATGCGCCGCCAGCCTAAAGCACGTACTACCAAAAGTAAATCACGCCAGGACGACTTTTATGTTATTAAAGAAAAAGCACAAAGCCGCCGTAAGGAGCATGTGGTAGAGCTCGAAATTAACATGGAGCGTATGGGTAGTAAGATTTTAGAGCTGCATAATATAAGCAAGGCATTTGGCCCTAAAAAAATACTTGATAACTTTAGCTTTAACTTTAAAAGGGGAGAGCGCATTGGTATTATAGGTAAGAACGGTACGGGTAAGTCTACGTTCTTAAATATGATTACTCAGCAGCTTCCTGTAGATAGTGGTAAAGTTGTAGTGGGCGATACTATTAAAATAGGTTACTATACCCAGAGCGGTATCAACCCCAAAGAAGGGCAGAAGGTTATTGATGTTATTAAGGAATATGGCGAATATATTCCGCTTAGCAAAGGCAGGACAATAAGTGCTGCACAGCTTTTAGAGCGCTTTTTATTCGACCGTAAAAAACAATACGATTTTGTAGACAGGCTTAGTGGTGGCGAGCTTAAACGCCTTTACCTGTGTACGGTACTTATACAGAACCCGAACTTCCTGATATTGGATGAGCCTACAAACGACCTTGATATTGTAACGCTTAATGTACTGGAAAGTTTCCTTTTAGACTATCCGGGCTGCTTGCTCGTAGTGAGCCACGACCGTTACTTTATGGATAAAATTGTAGACCACCTTTTTGTGTTCAGGGGTGAAGGTATAGTTGAAGATTTCCCTGGTAACTATAGTGATTTCCGTAGTTATGAAGATAGTGCCGAACCAGCAAAAGCTGAGCTTAAACCGGTAGGCGACAACAAAAATTGGAAACAGAACAATGTAAAACCTGGCCTGACATTTAATGAGCAAAAGGAGTTTACAAAAATAGAAAAGGAACTTAAAGACCTTGAATATGAAAAGCAAACTATAGAGAAACAATTTTCTGACGGGTCTGTTGCTGATAAGGACATTGCACAAAAAGCAACCGACCTCGAAAAAGTGCTTAAAAGTATTGATGAAAAAACTGAGCGTTGGTTTGAGTTAAGCGCAAAATTAGAATAATGTTTAGTTGGCAGTTTTCAGTCGCAGTTGGCAGCTGAAAACTGTGACTGAAAACTGTGACTAAATGAGGATAGCGTCCTACATATCTTTTCTTTACAACTCCGTAAATGAACACGGGGTTCATTCGCCTTTTGTGTTTGGGCTTGTTACTAAAGGGTTTTACAGGAAACAGCCGTTAATTACCGATGTTAAGTATAATCCTGTTGCGGGATTAAACAACACTACCTTAAATATATTATTTAGGGTAATAGCTTATTTTAAATCATACAAGCTTATTGTTTTAGGAGATGATGCCGTTGCAACTGCAGTAGCCGAAACCATGCGCCAGGGTGCGGAAGAGATAAATACTAAGATATGGTTTTATTCTACCTATGTGGCAGTACCCGGCGGTATAGACCTTGCCATACTTACGGTAAAAGATACTGCAGCCTTATTGCCTTTACTGGAACAGCTTAAAAGCGATATAAATAATGACAGTATTGCTGTTGTTGCAAACATTCATGAAAGTGATGCTATGGAGCAGGCATGGGAAGCCATAAAAAAAGACCCAAATGTGACGGTCAGTGTAGACGCGTATCATTTAGGCCTCCTGTTTTTTAGGAAAGAGCAGCGAAAACAACATTTTATAATCCGCCCTTCAAAATCAAAAATTACAGATGCACTTTTGGGCATCCGTACCCTGTGGGGGTTATTGCTGCGCTAATTATTCCTTAGGGCTTTCGTTAATTCGGTTTTAGTCATTTTAGACCTGCCTTCTATTCCCACCTTTTTTGCTTCGTCATAGAGCTGCTGCTTGGTTTGGTCTTCATAAGCTTTGGCTTTGCCACCCCTGTGTTCTGCTCCCTTACTATTAGAAATCCTGGCACTTTTTTCTTTACTGTAACCTTTGTCTCTAAGGGCCTCATACTGGTCTTCATCCTTAACCTGTGGGCCCGGTGATTTTCTTCCCGGCATAACAATAGTATTTAATTGGTTTCTATATTATAAAGATACTAAATGGTAAAAAGCTAAAGCGTTAACCATCAGCTAAAAATAAACTAAATAAACGCAAAAAAATAAGGTGCACCCTTTTGGGGTACACCTCATCAAATACTCAGGAATTGAGCCTGAATATTAGTTGGCTGCATCTTTAGCTTTTTGGTTTTCATCACCTTTAGCTGTCATACGTTCCCATTTAAATTTAGGAGCAAATTTAAGTTTAAGGCCTGCAATTTTTCTGTTGTCCTCACCTGTAAGGCCTTCTTTTTCTACAGTATTTTTTCTTGCATCAAGAGCTTCATACCAAGCTTTTACTTTATCAAAATCCTGTCTTGAATACGACTCATGGTTAGCATCAAATGTATCAACAAATTTTTGGTACACACTAAGTATGTTGTCTTTGTTAACCCATCCAAATTTCATGTCATTTCCTACTACGTTACCTGCACCAAAGTACATGTCGGCCATAGAGTTTCCGGTTGCCGGAGCAGGATTATTAGCAGCAGCTTCTTTTTCCATTTTAGCTTTAGCGTCAGATTCGGCTGCGGTTTTTACACCTTCATATTTAGATTTTGTTTCATTAATCCTTTCCTGAGCTTTTGCATCATTTTCAAGTGTTGCTAAAGCAGCTTCAGCTTCGGCAACCCTTGCCTGGTAGCCGGCTTCTATAGCAGCCCAGTTAGCAGATCTTTCGGCAGCATCAAGGCTGTTTACAGAGTCTACATATACCACATAATGGTCTACATTTTTTTCGGCAGTGTCTTTTGCCTCATTTTTGCAAGATGCAAAACCTGCTGCTATTGCGGCAGCTCCTAATACTAATTGGAAACTTTTCATAATGTTTATTTTAAGTGTTTGTTACTTTTGATGATTCAAATATCGTTCGATTTTATTATCTATAAAAATTTTAAGCTTTTTATTAAGAATAGTTTAGTAAAATTGTGCTTATTTTAATAATTTTAATATTATGTTAACGTACCAATATGTCGTAAAGACAAGGTTTGTAATTAACATTATTATTGTGCAATACATTTTAGGTATATTGTTATAAAATATTATTTTTGGCATATAAATTGTTTTATAATTATTAAATGGTGTTAATTTTACCACCAAAAAAACCAATTTTATAAAATATTAACCTATAAAACATAACACCATGAAAAACATTACTTTACTATTTATTGCGCTCTTATTAAATTCATTTGCAGGTAGTGCCCATGGGATTGCTTTGGGGAATCTTACAATTTTTAGTGAAGACGGCTCGCGTTTTTATCTCGAAATTAATGGGCAGCGTTATAATACTATTGCTCAAACTAATGTGCGTATAGAAGGTTTGCCTAACCCATATTATACCTGCAGGATATTTTTTGCTGATGCCAATAAGAAAGTGCTGCCCAACAAAAATATTATGCTGGCCGATGACAACGGTGTTATGCAGGATGTAACTTATTATATAAGGAAAGACAGGAAGGGTAGGCGAAATCTTAAGTTTCACTCTTTTGTACCTGTACAGCAAAATAATGTACGGCCGGCTAATTGTGCCGTATATCAGTTTGGTACGCCAAACAATATGATCATAGGGCCGGATGGTACTTTTTGCAGCCAGCAGGTTGCGCAGGGTGGCCCTAATGGAGATTCTTTTGGGGTTAATGTAAATATGGGAGGTGTAGGCGTAGGCGTAAATGTAAATGCGCCGGGCCAGGGAACAACTACCACTACTACGACTACTACCACAACGACATCCGATAATGGTTATGGGCAAAATTCTGGAAACCACCATGGTAATGGTTCTAATAATGGTGGTTACGGTAATGGTAATAATAATAACGGCAATTATGGCAACGGCGGTAATGGCAACGGCAACTACAATAACGGAAATAATGGCGGCTACAACAATGGTAATGGCAATAATAACAACAGCGGCGGTACTATAGTGCTTAACGGCGATGGTACAGATGCAAAAGGTGTATGCCGTGCGTCTATGAACCCTGCTGATTTTGAAGTTGCTAAAGCGGTTGTGAGTAATAATAAGTTTGATGATACCCGTATGTCTACTGCTAAAGAGGTTTTGAGAACTAATTGTGTTTCTGCAGCGCAAATATTATCACTTGTAAATTTAATGACCTATGAAGATAATAAGCTTGATCTTGCTAAATTTGCTTATACCTACTGCCTTGACAAAAACGTTTATTTTAAAGTGACTTCGGCATTTACATATGAACACTCGAAAGAAGAGTTAAACGACTATATTAAGACCGTGCGATAGGTTTATGTTAATTTCGCAATTGTTTTCGTAAAATTATAATTTCTTTAATATTCTGTGTGTTAGGTGCTTCGTATTTTTGTGTATGTATAATTTAATATTTAGGTTATGATAGCACGTAAAATATACCACGTTACCACAAATGGTAACCTTGGATGGAAAAGCATGATGGAAAATTCCTGTCGTACATCTGTTTCAGGAATAAGTAAGCAAGACGTTGTTAATCGTACGATAGCGATGGCGAAACACCACGCGAAATGTTCGGTAGTAATACATAAACGTGATGGCTCTATAGAGGAAGAAAAATCCTATCCTATAAATAGCTATCCTCATACATCTTAAAATAGAGAAGCCACCTTTACGGTGGCTTTATTTATGATTTAAAATCGTACTTTGGATCTATGAAAACATTATTTATCTTTTTGCTTTTATTGGTTGTATCCTGTCAAAAAAATGATCAGAGAGTTTTATTTTACAACAATGGGAAAGCTACAGATGTGGGAATAATAACATTTTACCATACAGAGAAAGGACGATTGTATCTTTATATTAAGGATAATGATGTTAGGAATGAGGTCTATAACTCTAAAATCGATAGTGTAAATTTTTTTATTAAGGATAGTGTTTTTACCGGCAAGCCGCAGGAACTCGTGTTGGATGGTCATTTTACAACCGATTTTATAATGCCTCTTGATAATTACGATGCTAAGATTAGTATTGATACTATAAATGGGAAACCATTGTTTCTTGTGCCTTTTGTAAAAACGAAGCACATGGATTATATTAAGTCGGGATTTATAGAATCAACTTTGCTCAAATAGCTATCGAAATACGACAAAAAGTCATAAATAGCGACATTTTGTCACCTGTTTTTAAATTGGAATAAATCTTGACTATACCTTATCAAATCAATAAGATTTATAACATTTAAAATATAAAAACATGAACGTAGTAAAACGCAATTACAGCAACGGATACCCGGTAGTAATGGATCAATTTTTTAGAGACATTTTAGGTGGAACCCAGTACACTCAAAAGGCGGTACCACCAGTAAACATTAAGGAAACAGAGCAGTCGTTCACTATTTCTTTAGTGGCTCCGGGGCTCAAAAAAGATGCCTTTGCAATAGAAGTAGATAAGAAATTATTAACGATATCGCACACAGTAGCGGTTGAGGAAATTAAAGAGGGTGAAGGTAAATACACAAGGAAAGAATTTACCCAAAACTCGTTTAAAAGGTCGTTCACTTTACCGGAGAATGTAAATGAAACCGACATAAATGCAGTGTACCAGGATGGTGTATTAAATATTACAATTCCTAAAAAAGAAGAAGCACAACAGGAAACAAAAAGAGTGATTGAGGTTTTATAATGATTGATTGGTTAGTTATGAAAGCGCCCCGCAAAGGGCGCTTTTTTGTTGTACTTTTTGTATATTTGATTATAAATTTTAGATCATGGATTTTGAATCGAGAAAATATAAAGTTATAGAGAAACTACTTAAAGTTAATGAAGAGGAAACGCTTTATAGACTTGAGTCGCTACTTAATGAGGTGCCGCCGCGGGATATTTGGGATGAATTGCCTGCTCATATACAGCAAGCGTTAGATATAAGTATCGAGCAAAGTATACGGGGGGATGTTAAGCCTCACGACGAGGTAATGGCACAAATAAAAAAGAAATATAATATTGCTTAATGGATTTCGAGGTGCGATGGACATCATTAGCTGAATTAACTTATACAGAAGAAATTGATTTTATTCTTTTAAAATGGAGTAATAAACAGGTTGTTGACTTTATAGAGCTTATTGATGATTTTCTCGAAAAGCTTCTTGAAAATCCTTATATGGGTAAGCCATCTAATAAAAGAGATATGCATTTTTTCGTAGTATCAAAGCAAACCACAGTAATATATAAAATTTATCCTGATTTTTATCGTATAGATTTATTAATGTTTCATAACAACAAACGTAACCATACGGATATATTGAAATATTTGTAAGTAATGTTATCTTTGCCGCATGCAGTTATCCGTTATTATTCTTAACTACAATGTCCGCTTTTTTTTAGAGTTATGTGTGCTTAGCGTGCAGCAGGCCATAAAGGGTCTTGATGCCGAAATAATCGTGGTAGATAATAATTCTCCCGATGATAGCTGTAGCATGATAAAAGAGCGTTTTTCGCACATTACCCTAATAGAAAATAAAGAGAATTCAGGTTTTCCTAAGGGAAACAATATAGGTGTGGCAGCCGCCAAAGGCAAATACGTTTGCATCCTTAACCCCGACACTGTTGTTTCAGAGGATACTTTTATAAAGATTTTAGCATTCGCCGAGGCGCAAAGCAATTTTGGTATTGCAGGGCCTAAACTTATAGATGGGCGTGGCCAGTTTTTGCCCGAAAGTAAACGCGGCGTGCCAACCCCCTGGGTTGCTATTACAAAAATAGGTGCGCTGTATAAAGCCTTTCCGGAATTTAATTTATTTAACCGTTACTATGCCCAGCATGTTCCCGAAAATGAGAATGGTAAAGCAGATATTCTTGTAGGGGCTTTTATGCTTATGGAGCGGGAGCTTTATCTGGAGGTGGGTGGGTTTGATGAAGAATGCTTTATGTATAGCGACGATATAGACCTGTCCTACACCATACTAAAAAAAGGGCTTGATAATTATTATTTTGCAGGAACATCTGTAATACATTATAAGGGAGAAAGCACTGTTAAAGATGGTGCCTACATGAACCGCTTTCGTGAAGCCATGCAGTTTTTTTACCGCAAACATTTTAAGCAGTCCGCTGTTTTTGATGTGCTTATGCGTGCAGGAACGCTTGTTTTTGCACTTGCCAAGAAAAACAAAAAAGCGCCGGTATATAATCCGCAGCAGTATATTTTGATTTCTGATGATGAAGCGTTGCGCGAAACCCTGCAAAGCCAATTGCAAAAAAATGTGCTGCGAACTACCGCATTTAAAACGGATGCCTTATTTTTACAAAACAATGGCACTGAAATAATTTTCGACAACGCGTTTATAAATTTTGGGAACATAATTAGTTTTATGGAAACCTGTAAGGCTAACGGTTTTACTTATAAAATACGGCCTGCAAATGCCGCTTTTATGTTAGGTAGCAATAGCAGTAACGACAGGGGCGAGGTAATAAAGCTTGAAAATTTTATTGCAAAAAATGTCTAAAAATTACATACAAAAAAGCGTTGACTCATTTTTTTTATTAAATTCGCAAACATAAATACCAATTTCACCTTTAGGTTAACGATATGGCAAAATTTGAACTAAGATTACCCAAGATGGGTGAGAGTGTTGCAGAGGCAACCATTA
>Ga0247815_10003708_pt1 | contig 10895 bp, 8 predicted proteins | sample UWRJL194509B1_FD_181014 | JGI IMG/M metagenome (GOLD analysis project Ga0247815, IMG submission 181014) | Plant litter microbial communities from Arlington Agricultural Research Station in Wisconsin, United States - UWRJ-L194-509B-1 | ecosystem: Environmental > Terrestrial > Plant litter >... | reverse complement strand
GGTCTGTTGATCTCCACATAGGTATTAAACCGCTCGTCGATCAATGGTTTTACAGTACCTGTGTTAATGTCCACAGTACAGACATCCACACGTTTCAAGTCCCTGCTCGTTCTGGAGAAATAGATTTTGGTGTCATTTCCCAGCCAGATCGAGGGGCGGAATTCATTGTCACGGTCCTTATTTAAAGAAGGTGCCCGCCATACTGAAACCGTCTGGTCTTTAAAAGCAGCCACATTCAGCTTTTTATAGCTCTTGGCAGCAAAGTCGAATAGCAACATCTCATCTATAGGCGACTCAGCCTCACCAGGCATTTGGTACTTGTAGGTTTCCAGCGTAGGACGGCCAGGAGCAACATTGTTGATCACCCACAGGTCTTTGACTTTGCGGGAATCGCTACGGTCAAGCACAAAGTATTTAGAATTTGGCGACCACAATACGTAAGCGCCTCTCCTTTTCTTATCGTTCTTTTCTACCTCCTCATTGTTTTCTCCATCACCGTCAGCACCATAAGAATAAAATTTCACCCCGTCTTTGGTCAACTGGTGTTCTACAATCGTACTGTCATCTTCGTTTTTAACCGCCTTTTTATAGTTTTCCTTATCCATCCAGTACAAGTTGTACTTTCGGGTAAAGATGATGGCCGAAGAATCCGGTGCCACAGAACCCCAGGACGGTTTGGATTTAGGTTTCGCATAGTTTGGCACCTCCGTTAGCTTTGCCGTAGCGATGTCGTAATTAAAATAAAACACTTTTTTCTGCAGCGAATCGGCAGCCTTCTTATCCTTACGGTCCTGCTTTACTTCATCTATGGTGCTTCTCATCTCGAAACTGATCTGTTTTTCATTGGCAGAGAACTTCAGGTTCTCCAATGGCAAATGCTGCGCATCAAAAGGATCACGAATGATGGTGGTGATGTCAGCGGCAAGCCTGGCATTGTCAAAAATCTTCTTCTTGTTCCTCGAAACCGGATCTACTAAATACCATTCTTTGCCATTTGGCGTCTCGTATTCGTACCAGAAACGGTTGCTCAGTTTCAACCAATGTGGATCTACCGCTGTAGAATACACGATTTTCTTCAATTTTGCAGGTGAAAACCTGGAGGCAAGCTGGTAATTTGCTTTCGGCGAAGGCGCAACAGCCTCAGTTATGGTAAAGGTTTTGGTTTGCGAAACCGCATTAAAACCCAGGAGAAGCGTAAATAAAGATAAGATGTAAAGTTTTTTCATGTGTTAGTCATTAAGCTGCCTAAATTATTGATTAATACCTTTTGTATCCGTCTTTATTTGTAATAAAAATGATATTTTTGGAGCCAAATTTCCACCCATGAAACGACATTTTTTAACATTACTAACTGCAACTATCCTTCTTACGGCAGGCTGCCAGTCTAAATCACAAACCGGGAGCGAAGGTGCAACAGGACAAGATTCAACAGCGCAAGCCGCATCACCAGGAGCTGCAGAAAGTTCAGAAGCAACCAAAGTAGACCTCAGCAAGATCAAAGTAGCCGACGCGAAAACGATCCTTGCACGTCCACAGGTACCGATCCTGTGCTACCACCAGGTCCGTAACTGGAAACCAACCGATGGCAAAGTCGGCAAGGACTACATTGTCGAAGTACAAAACTTCAAAGACCAAATGAAGATGCTGGCAGACAGTGGATACCATACCATTTTACCAGATCAGTTGTACGCTTATCTGAATACCGGTGCTGCATTGCCAAGCAAACCCATCATGCTTACCTTTGATGATACCGACATGGACCAGTTTACAATAGCCAATCCCACCTTAAAAAAATACGGTTATAAAGCGGTGTATTTCATCATGACAGTCTCCATAGGCCGTAAGGGCAAGTTTGTGGATTACATGACCAAAGAGCAGATCAAACAACTTGCTGATGAAGGAAATGTAATCGGAAGCCATACTTATGACCACAAGAATTTCAAAAAATATGCCGGCAAAGACTGGGAAGAACAACTGGACAAGCCGACCAAAAAATTGGAAGAGATCACGGGCAAAAAGATGACCGAATTTGCCTATCCATTTGGTCTTTGGAATGCGGAAGGTATTCCAGAGCTTAAAAAACGCGGGTTCAGAATGGCATTTTCACTGGCCGACAAACGTGATCAGAATGACCCGTTGTTCACCATCAGAAGAATCATAGCCAGCGGCTATTGGAGCCCAAAAACATTGAGCAACAGCATCAAAAGAAGTTTTTAGGTCTTAATCAAGGTCAGGAACGTAACAACTACGCCTCTGGAACGTGAAAGGTTCGGGTAAAGGGTACCTTTATCCGAACCTTTCACGTTTCTTTTATGTTCCTGTCGTGTTCCTGTCCTTGACAAGGACACGCTGTGTATCTAGTCATTTAAAGAACAAATCGTACTTTAAATACTTGTTGGCGGTCGACAAATTGATAGTCAACGTACCATTCATAACGGTTACAGATTCCCTGGATAAGTGCAACCGCAGTGTCCCCTACTTCGCACCCAGTTCCAAACCCTTGATCCGGTCATCCAGTGAATTTTTGGCTGAAATGATAATCACCCCATCCTCTTTGTTTTGTAATTTGACTTCATCAGGATTTTAATTGGCTAAAATCTTTTGATGAGATTGAAATTCATGCTGCCGTTTTGATATCCCGGACTAAAAATCAAGTTGGCCTCTTTGCCATGGAATACTTTCTGCCGGATGTAGGGGTAAACCAGGTAGGTCAGTTTGGTGGATAAGATCCCAAAACCTGCGCCGGCAACTACATCGCTCACCCAGTGGGCATTGTTGTACAAACGTAAAATACCAGTTCCGGTTGCAATTGCATAACCGCCTATGCCATACCAGACGGACTGTTCCTTATATTCCTGAAAAAGAAATTCGGCGCTCATAAAGGCCATAGAAGTATGGCCTGAAGGAAAGGAATTGTTGCTTAATCCATTTGGCCGCATACGTCCGGTAATGCTTTTGATCCCTGATATACTGCCCTGGGCAATCAATGCAGACATGAGCAGCATGGCACTGCGGTCTACCAGATTGTGTTTTGCCTTGACCCCGGCCAGATCTAATCCGTATACAGCTACTGCTGGTACGTACCTTAAATAATTGTCTGCTTTTTGAGCAAAAGCTGGATGGTCTTCCCGAAGCTCATTATTGGTGGTGTAATCTAGTCGTCTTATTACATTGTCGCCAGCAAGCGAAACCAATCCATAGCCAATAAAAACAGCCGGAACAATATATCCAATCGTTTTCTGTTTGTGTTTCGTTTTAAAAGATGCGCTGTCTATTGACGCAACTGTATCTGTCGTGCCACCAGGCACTTGTCCGAAAGCCATTCTGAAAACGCAAAAAACCAAACAGGAAGTAAAAACTATTTTTTTCATCTTAAGCAGAAATTAATATACCCTCTTATCCTCAAAATAACAATTCAATTGTGTAGAAAATCTGAATTTAAAATGTACTGCTGAATGAGAGTCCGAAGTGTTGGTGCTGGTAAAACGGGACAATACTATAATTTGCGTTGTTTTTACCTGAAATAATTTGCTTCAGCTTCGGGTAAATCAGATAGGATAGTTTGGCAGATAAGATTCCAAATCCTGCACCGGCGACTACATCACTTAGCCAATGCCTGTTGTTGTACATCCTCAGAATTCCCGTGGCTGTAGCTACGGTATAACCCGCATATCCGATCCAGGGATGACTGTCCTTATATTCCTGGTTTAGAAACTCTGCAGAAGCAAAAGCGTTGGCTGTATGTCCTGACGGAAAAGAGTTGAACCCTGAGCCGTTTGGCCTAAGCCGGTGTGTCCAGGATTTTAGACCATGGGTAGTTCCACCCATAATTGCCTCAGACAGCACATATAGCCCGGTCGCATCCGCAAGCGAATGCCTTCCTTTGATGCCGGCAATGTGCAGTCCATAAACAGCAGCAGCAGGAGCAAACTGCAGATAGTCGTCTGCATGAGCGGCAAACAAAGGATGATCTTCCTGTAATTCATCTCTGGTTGTCAGATCCAGGTCCCTGATCGGATTTTTCCCAGCGAGGGAAACCAGTCCGTATCCAATGAATGCAGCCGGAATAATAAATGAAGTGACTTTTGGCTTGATGTAACTGGTATCCTGTACTTGTGCCCGGCCTGCGAGAGGCGAGACAAAACAACCAACGCATATTATAAAAGATTTCAAATTGCTAAGCATATTTTTTGCACCCATATCAACAGAGAATCCTGCTGGACTCCGCCAACCTTAATCTCATTCAGCAATTTGACATCCTCTTCCAGTTCCACCAAACCAAGGTCGAGAAAATTACTGAATGCGCCTACCGTGAACGGCTGCTTTTTAGTCTTAAAGCCAACCATCGAAATCTCCAGAATATAGCTCTCGCTTTTTACACCGAGGCTGAACCGGCCCTGATCATTTGTTACCGCACCAACCACGAACCTACTGTCTTTGCTAGCCTTAAATACCACATTCACATGGGGAACAGCAAGTTTTTTGGAATTTCTGACCTGTCCTGAAACAGTAATTCCGGAATTTGTTTGAGCCTGGAGCAAAACAGGGAACAGAGAAAGGAGAAGAAGCGGAATCAGTGTAAGCATAATTTATTTTCTTCAAAGCTGCAGACCAAATTGTAAGAAATGCTGAATCAACAACTTCTCTGGCTTATTTACTTCAATATTTCTTCCAGTTCGCTGGGGTCCAAATACTGAAAGAAATTCTTATCAAGAACTCTGGAAATTTCGGAAAGTAAGTTAGGATCGATCTTTTCCTGTGTAAAAACACGGGAAAAGCGGACGTTCGGCATCTGTAGCTTTCGGCTGAGCTGCGCTTGGGTAAAGCCCTGCCCTCTCATTTCTTTCCAGATCAAATTTCCAATTTTCGAATACATAGGAGACAAATACAACGTGATTGCCGCCAATATAAATCTGAATTATAAAGAAAATCTAAACGACGATGTTTCTTTCCGTAAAACCTAAGGCACGAAAATTTTATAAATGACATAACCCAGCACTGCTCCAATCGCTGCGATGATCAGACCACTTGTTCGCTTACGTTTTAGAAACAGGATCAGAATCAGTCCGGTCAGAGATACAAGCGCCATGAAAACGGCCGAAATATCAATGACCCAAGCCCAGGCTTTTCCCGAGTCCCGGCCTTTATGCAAATCGTTCATAACAGCAAACAAGCCCATTCTGGTTTCCGATAGCTCATAGGTACCGTTTTCTCGCTCGATAAATGCATCTGATGAATAACCTGGGCCTTTAAAGGAGATTGAAACTTCAGTTTCTTCAATCCTGAAGTCTGCCAATGCCCCTTTTATGCCATGCTTGTTCCGCAAAAAATCGACGACCTGCAACTTATTGATTTTAGCTGTGTCTGGAGTATTAACCCATTCCGCTTTCATTTTCCCTTTGTGCTCCGTTGTTTTTACCTGATCTGCAAACCAATCGGCATGGTTCAGTGTGAGACCGGTAACCGCAAAGAAAAGCACAATCGCAAAACTGACCATGGAAAGATAAATATGAAGCCAACGCGATACTGCAGCTGTCCGTTTTTCAAACAGCGATTTGGGTGTATCTTTTTTTACCTTCTTCTTTGGCAGATTTACTCGCACGGATTCAGTGCCGTCTTTAGTCTTTTCTTCTTTTTCTGTAATCCAGGGACGCTGCTGCGATTTCGACATTTCCGGTAAGGTTAATTATTTGGGAAGAACCATTAAAATTCATCTCTGAGCTCATCAGCTGATGGGTGCCATGTTCACGGGCAGCTTCAATATAAACCGTATATTTTTCTGCTTTCACCAAAGCTCCGCTATCATCTTTTCCGTCCCACTTTAGCGTATACTTTCCCGCAGATCGTGTAGCACTGCCAATGGAGTTCATTTTTGTGCCATCTGCGGCATATGTTGTTCCGTTTCCGCGATGCCATGACCTTAGGTCGTGTAGCCATTTCGGTTTACTGTACCAAACGGCAAGGTTGCGTACCGTATTTTTATTTTCGTCTTCTACCCAGACTGCAACAAAAGGAGAATGAATCCTTGCACCTTCAATTTTCGCGATCTCTATATCAATGGCCAGTTCGTATTTGGTATTCCAGGTTTTATCTGCATTATAACTTGCAAAAGTGATTGATTCTTCTCCTCGCTCAACAGGCATTTCCAATTGCTTCCACCCTTTACTTTCAATTCGTTTTCCCTCGCTGGTGATCAGCAAAGCTTCCGTTCCGGGAAGTTGAGTCAATAGCTTCAGGCTTTCTTCGGGACGCATGACATTAAAAGCGGTTGCCAATGCACCTGCATCACTCGCATTTGGTGCTACAACAGTCGCACTGATGATATGCCCTACTGGCTTGCCATTTCTGGGGTCAACAATATGGGAGTACCATTTATTGTCGATTTCAAAGCCTCTTCGGTAATTGCCGCTGGTGGCAACTGCCATATTGCTGATTTTCAATCTGGTCAGTGGAGCATCATTATCCGCACTGGCCATCGGGTCAACAATTTCTACAGGCTCGCTCAGTTCGCCGCGAACAACAATGTCGCCTCCGATATTGACAATTACTCCATTTACATTGGCAACTCTAGATGCAGCCTCGGCTGCTTTACTGATGATATAGCTTTTAGCAAAGGAGTTGAGTATTAACGGCGCATTGTCCAGATGTACCGCTGTCCCGGTATTTTGATCCAACTGATAGTGCTTATTTTTTATGACTGCTACAGCCTGCTCCAATTCAGTCTTTAATGGCAATTGCTGCTTTAAGAATGCTTCCTTCCATATTTTGCTGATCAATTCGGCAGATGGATCAAGCGCTCCATTGGTTCGCGATTTCCATTGATCGAACAGGCTCAGCACTTCAAAAAGTTCCGGAGAAAGCTTTTCAGCACTTCCAGAGCTCAAAAGAAAAGCACTAAATTCACTCTTCTGATCATAAGCACTTAAAATTGAAGAAAGACGATCAATTTCATTCATTGCTGCGTTTTCAGCAAGGTCTGCATCAGACTGAGTGGCGGCCTGTACTTTAATTTCAAGTGAGGTACCCAACACATTTTCAAAATTGGAAATGTAGATTTTATTTGTCTTTGTTGCTTTGATGGCTGCACCTGTCAATAGAAAGAGCAGACAGCCCAAAATAAATTTCGATAAAGGTTTCATAACTGGCAATTGTTTGGTGTTAAGAATTACATTTTAAACTGGAGTGTCAGATAATAGGTTCTTGGATCTGAAGGCAAAATTCCAGGGCCTGGATAACCATCAGCTCTTCTTGTGAAATACTTTTCGTCCAGCAGGTTGTTTATACTTCCAGATAGCGTAAACCGTTTCCATTTATAGCTTGCGCTTAGATCCATTACCTGATAAGCAGGAACGACACCGTCAACTGCCCGATCTGTAAATTCTGCGTTGGTAGCATCAGAATATTGTTTGGCTACATAAGAATACTGAAGAGAAACATCAAACTTCTGAGTGCCGAAAGAGAGTCCTGATCTAAACAACACCGGAGGTACAAATTCTACCAGTTTGTCTTTAATAGCAGTCTCCTGAGTATTGATGTACCGCGCATCTATTGTCGCAAAATTGCTGTAAGCAGAAAGATGATATCTGGTTTCTTTATTTAATGCCTTTAGGATATCTGCCTCGATTAAACTTTCAAACCCAATATTTCGGCTGTCAGACACGTTACGTCTGTAACGATAGGTTTCTGTACCATCCGGACTTTTTACATTTATTGAACCGATCCGGTCATTGTATTTCAGATAAAAAACACTCAGATCGTAACTTAACCAGCCTTTATATTTTCCCCTTATTCCCCCATCGGCGGTATAGCCGGTTTCATCTTTCAGAAGTGAATCTACTCTTGCATTCTGATTAAGTACCCTGATGTCATTAAAGTTTACCGACCTGTAGTTCTGAGATATATTTGCATATATTTCTAAATTATCATTTGGCCGGTAAGATGAGCCGATACCAAAAAAGATAAATGACCGCTCATTTTTTTTTCGCTCATCGATTTTTATATCCTGTACAAACACCTGCTTTTTATAATAATAACCGTCAGATTTTGTTGATATATATTCCAGCCTGGCACCCGGTGTTACACTCCATTTCTTGTTGATCTGAAAAATATTTTCGGTGAATACCGACAAGTTCTCTCCTGGAAAATGATATTGAGAACTACTTGGCTCTCCATTTAAGAAATCAAACTGTGGCCCCAGTCCGGTGTCCGCATTACCCTGACTGCGAAAAGTCATCCCGTGATAGGCCCGTACACCCGTCAATAACGTGCTGGTTTGCGCTCCAAACAAGCGGTACTGATGTAATACTCTTAGTTCAGAGGCATAATTATTGTAGGTGTCGGCCATCATATCGCGTGGGGTTCCCACTCCGGGATCCGGACGATCAATATAATTGAGTACACCAAGCGCTGCTCTGCCAGCATTCAGGTAATAGCTTTTCCAATTCAGTTTCGTATTTTCATTAAAGCGGTAATCTGCAATAAGCGCAGCCAGGTTCCAGTCCACCTTAAACCAGTTTCTATCCCTAACAGAAATACGGGCATCGGTATTAAAGTCTTTATCTGTTAAACCTCCCGGCTGTTTGGCAAGATAATGCATGTAGGTATATTCCCCTGTCAGACTAAACTTCTCAGTAAAATTATAATTGAGATGGATGTAAGTACCATTCTGATCAAAGTGACTATTTGGCCGGAAATTATCACCCTTTTTATATTGATAATAGGCATAATAATTCAGTTTGTCAACCGTCCCTCCGACACTGTTAAATGAATTAAAGAAGTTATAGGAACCAACAGTTTGACGGGAAGTAACCTCGATAGGTTTATCTGAAGGCCCGTTTTTAAGCTTAAAGTTAATTAACCCACCAAATTGGGTTCCATACTGCAGACCTGCGGCACCTCTGACAATTTCAATTCTGTCAAGGGCTTCTGTAGGTGGGGTATAATAACTTTCAGGATAACCCAATGCATCCGCACTGATGTCGTAACCATTCTGCCGGGTATTAAAATTTGAAACCCGGCTTGGGTTAAGTCCACGTCCGCCAATTCCCAGCTGTATTCCTCCCCCATCATATTCCCAGATATTCAATCCCGCAATTCTGCCGTATACCTGGCGGGCATTATTTGTAGCCAGGTTCGCATTGATGTTCGCGAGATTGATAACCTCCGTTTTTTTGGAAGCGTAGATTGCCGTTCCTTCCACCTGCATCAACTTTCCTGAAGCTAAGGTGTTATTTTCAGAGATGACAACCTCGTTTAAAGTAAATCTGTTCGAGACCAGATCAATGGTTAACTCCAGGTTCTGATCTTTGATCTCTATGTTTTTGGTCTGTTTTTTTGCTGAACTATGTGTAAAAATAACTTGGTACTTACCTGGTATTAATTTATTAAAATTAAAACTACCAGTGCTATCGCTGAGCTGCCTCAGGTTACCAGGGTTAAGGGTTACCGTTACATTGGACTCATTTACTCCTGCAAGCTGGACCTTACCAGTAACCTGGTATTGCTGTGCAAAGGTAAACGAGACAAATAACGAAAGGACAAGACTGAAAATCAGTTTCATATTGTATATTTTTATCAGCACCTGGTTTTTAGTTGGAAGGAAGCACCCAGGTATAAGGCTTCCAGCTCAATTTTTCCAAAGCCAGATTGACTTTGGGATTAATAAATAATTTAGATTGACGGCCGTTCAGGGCAACATAGTCTTCAGCGTAAACCTCAGGTTTAGCAAAACCTCTGTTTCTATACGTTTTGGCTAAAAAATGAGCATACCTCAACACCATATCTGGCTGGGTACACATCATTTTCTCTTGTAAAGGGGTTAAGAATTCTGCATTATTTACTTCAGTTGTTTTATTGCTTTTGCTATCCTTAATATAAAAAAAGGCATTGCCAGACTTTTCCATCAACATGACCCTCCATGAAAAACGATATCCCTGTTCGGTCCAGAACAAATTTCCCGGATAGGCTATAAAACGCAGGGGCATCAAAAACTGGATTAAGAAATGAAAAATCAGGATACCACCTGTTAATCCGGCAATCCATTTTTTTGAAGTATAAATAGCAGGTACAGTATTCATCCGGGTATTGGAAAACCTCTTCAACAATTGTTCATGCCAGCCACTGCTAAAGAACAAAGTACTGCTTAAAATCATTACATAAGGAAACATCCCTATTCCTGGAAAAAAAATAGCGGTGGAGATGTGAAATATCAGCACAATGAAATAAGCAACAGGCCTGGTTTTCTTATTCAGCAGAAAAAACACAATAAACAAATCATAAAATGCGCCAAACCAGCTAAAAAGATATGCAACCCATTCTTCATACATTAAATTGCCCACCAGGGGCAGATGTGTTTTGGCTGGCAACCAGATTTTCATAGGCAGGGCCTGAAGCATCCAATCCGGGTTTAATTTTGCCAGTCCGGCAAACACATAAACGATTGCCAGCTGCAAACGTAAAACTCCAATCGTCCATAAAGGCACATTTGTACGCATTAACCGGGGATTTAACCACACATCAATGGAAAAATAACGGTTTGCAGGCAGCCAGATCATTAGAAATGCGATCAGACTGATAAAATAATAATGATTGAGGTAGGTAGTTACGTCGATCAGTTCTACATAACTAAATCCCAGGAAGAAAATAATACTGGCAATACGGTAAAAAAGTCCAAATGTGATAAATACTGTAGAAATGATGATGATGGCAAACAGGATATACATAGCCGGGCTACCTAAAGTTTGTATCCATTCAAAACCCCAGTAACTAAAATGAAATTTTGGAAGAATGTAAACCGCATCAATCCATCCGCGCCACCAAAAGCGGATAAGGCTAAAGCACATCAACAGCCCAAAAATAATACGAAAAGTAACCAGTGGGGCAATAGAAACCGACCG
>Ga0247815_10003707_pt1 | contig 10895 bp, 7 predicted proteins | sample UWRJL194509B1_FD_181014 | JGI IMG/M metagenome (GOLD analysis project Ga0247815, IMG submission 181014) | Plant litter microbial communities from Arlington Agricultural Research Station in Wisconsin, United States - UWRJ-L194-509B-1 | ecosystem: Environmental > Terrestrial > Plant litter >... | reverse complement strand
AAAGATGGAGAAAGAAAAAAGAAAAGAAGCGCTGCAGCGATTGATTGACAAAGAATTGACTGAAGAAGATTTAATAAGCGAAGAAAGAGGTGCTGAAATGTATTCAATTGAAGATAATTCTAAAAATCCAATGAATGCAGTATTGAATAAAATATAAAAGAAAGATTTTTTAAGCATTATAATTTAAATATGGCAAAATATAAATTCATACTAAGTGGCGGAGGTACCGGAGGACATATTTATCCGGCAATTGCTATTGCAAATGAATTAAAATTACAATTTCCTGATGCGGAATTTCTTTTTGTTGGTGCAAAAGATAAAATGGAGATGCAAAAAGTGCCTCAGGCAGGTTACGAGATAAAAGGGCTTTGGATTTCCGGAATACAAAGAAAGATAACATTGCAAAATATGATGTTTCCTTTCAAATTGATAAGCAGTTTATGGGATTCAAATAAGATAATAAGAAATTTCAAACCTAATGTAGTGATTGGTACAGGTGGTTTTGCCAGTGGACCTTTGCTGCGTGCAGCAGGTTCTTCAGGAATACCGACAGTAATACAGGAACAAAATTCATTTCCGGGAATTACTAATAAATTACTAAGCAAAAAAGCAAATGCAATCTGTGTTGCCTATGAGAATTTAGAGCGGTTTTTCCCAAAAGAAAAGATTGTTCTGACCGGAAATCCGGTTCGCCAGGATTTGATTGATATTAGCAGTAAAAGACCAGAAGCAATTTCTTTCTATAATCTGGATCCGAACAAAAAAACATTGTTGGTTTTAGGAGGAAGCCTTGGCGCAAGAAGGTTGAATCAGTTAATTGAAAAGGAGCTGAAAAATATACTTTCACAGGATATTCAAATCATTTGGCAATGCGGTAAATTATATTTTGAAGATTATAAAAAATACAATCTGCCTAATGTTAAAGTAGTTGATTTTATTGAAAGAATGGATTTTGTGTATGCAGCTGCAGATATTATTATTTCCCGTGCAGGAGCTTCATCCGTTTCGGAATTGTGCATAGTTGGGAAACCGGTGATTTTTATTCCGTCCCCAAATGTAGCCGAGGATCATCAAACAAAAAATGCACAGGCCATTGTAGGTGCTAAAGGTGCTATTTTACTGAAAGAATCAGAATTAGAAAGCCAGTTTAGCATTGTTTTTGAAGCTTTATTGAAAGATGGCGGAAAGCAAACTCAATTAAGTGAAAACATAAAAAAAATAGCTAAGCCGAATGCTACTAAAGCGATAGTTGAAGAAATCAAAAAGTTGTTATAATATAAGTTTTTCTTAAAATTATACAACATAAAAATAAAAGCAGAACCCTATTTTAGGGGTTTTGAGTTATTAAAATAAGAAAAATACAAAAGCTTAATTACTAGTTTTTTATAAGTCAAATTACTTTGTAAATAGCTCAAAAAATCCAATTAAAAATGAATTTAAATCAAATACAAAACGTTTACTTTATTGGTATTGGTGGTATCGGAATGAGTGCCCTGGCCCGTTATTTTAAAAATATCGGAAAAAAGGTATCGGGTTACGATAAAACACCTTCTATGCTGACTAGTGAATTGATCGAGAGTGGTATTGATATTCATTTTGAAGATAATATTGGTCTGATTCCGCAAGATTATTTTGTTGAGAATACGTTAGTGGTAATCACACCGGCTGTTCCGATAACACACTCCGAATGGAATTATTTCATAGAAAGACACTACCAGGTAAAGAAACGTGCTGAAGTTTTGGGGATTATTACCAAAGACACGTTTTGTTTTGCAGTTGCAGGAACGCACGGAAAAACAACTACATCTAGTATTCTTGGCCATGTTTTACATGAAAGCGGTGCTGATGTTACGGCATTTGTTGGAGGAATCGTAGAAAATTATAATTCGAACTTGATTGGAAGCGGAAAAACGGTAACAGTTGTAGAGGCTGATGAATTTGATCGTTCATTTTTGCATTTGCATCCCAATATTGCCTGTATTACCTCCATGGATGCGGATCATTTGGATATTTATGGAACCAGTGATGCTATTGAAGCTTCCTTTTTGGAATTTGCTTCAAAAGTAGAAAATAAAAGAAATCTTTTTATCACTAAAGAATTGTGGATAGAAGGGATTCAGTGCGCTATTAATGAGGAAGCTCCGTATCAGGCATTTAATGTCCGAATAGAAAACAGCAGTTATGTTTTTGATGTACAGACACCATCAGAAATTATAAAAGACCTGCATTTCGGGCTGCCGGGAAAACACAATTTGATGAATGCCTTGATGGCTATTGCAATGGCGAGTACGTTTGGTATTTCAACTGATAAAATAGCCAAAGCGATTGCTTCATTTAACGGAATTCGCAGGCGTTTTTCCTATCAGATAAAATCAGACAGATTGGTTTATATTGATGATTATGCACATCATCCAACAGAAATAAATGCAGTGCATCAGGCGGTTAGGGAATTGTATCCGAATCGTAAGGTATTGGCCATTTTTCAGCCGCATTTGTTTAGCAGGACAAGAGATTTTGCAGATGGATTTGCCGAAAGTCTTTCTCAATTCGATGAAGTGTTTTTAATGGATATTTATCCGGCACGTGAACTACCAATGGAAGGAATTACTTCTGACTGGCTCATGGATAAAATGACAAATAAAAACAAAAAAATTGTTGCAAAAGAAGATTTATTAGCGTTAATCAAAGCCAGTGATGCGCCAATAATTGTAACAATCGGGGCTGGTGATATTGGAGAAATGGTTCCGTCAATTAAAAAAATGCTCAATGAAAATATTTAATTGGACAAACATAAAATTGGTACTCATTTTGGGAGTTTCGCTCTTTTTGTATTCGTTTGCACAGCATAGAAACGGAGATAGAAAACTAAAAAAATCTAACGTGGTTTTTGTAGGGGAAAATGCTCTTTTCTTGAAATCGGAAACGGTTAATAAATTGTTGATAGAAAATAAAAGAGACGCTTCGAGTATCCGAAAAGATGAAGTAGATTTGAATAAAATTGAGAAAACCCTCAATGCTCAGGACATGATTGAAAAGTCAGATGTTTTTGTAAGTATAGATGGGGTTCTGAAAGCAATAGTAAAACAGAAGACACCAATAGCAAGAGTTTATGATGGTGGTCGTTCTTTTTATGTTGACTATGAGGGTGATAAAATGCCTTTATCAGATAATTTTACAGCCCGTGTTCCTATTGTTTCAGGAACAATTAATGAAAAAAACAACAAAGATTTAGCTGCCCTATTTCGCACAATTTACGACGATGCGTTTTTGAAAAAAAACATCATTGCGATTCAAATTATGCCTAATGGCAGCCTAAAATTGTTTAATAGAAATTATAATTACTTCATCGATTTTGGAAGAACGATGAATGTTGATGAAAAATTCAGAAATTATAAAGCTTTTTTTCAGAAAGCGGTTTTGGATAGTTCGTTATACAAATACAACAAAATTGATCTGAGGTTTACGGAACAAGTAGTTTGCACAAAATAATAGAAAATGGAAAAAGATAACATTGCAGTAGGTCTAGATATTGGAACGACAAAGATTGTTGCCATGATAGGTAAGAAAAACGAGTATGGCAAACTTGAAATTTTGGGTATTGGAAAATCTAAAAGTCTGGGTGTGGCGAGAGGTGTTGTAAACAATATTACACAAACCATTCAATCTATTCAGCAAGCGATTCAGGAAGCCGAAAATAATTCAGGTTATAAAATTAAAGATGTGGTTGTTGGTATCGCCGGACAGCACATTAGAAGCATACAACATACAGATTACATCAGCAGAAGCAATCCTGAAGAAGTAATTGGTGAAAATGATATCCAGTTACTGATTGATCAGGTAAATAAACTGGCCATGTTGCCTGGTGAAGAGATTATTCATGTTTTGCCTCAGGAATTTAAAATTGACGGGCAATCTGAAATCAAAGAGCCTATCGGAATGTACGGTGGAAGATTAGAATCCAGCTTTCATGTGGTAGTTGGTCAGGCATCATCTATCAGAAACGTAGGAAGATGTATCCAAAGTTCCGGAATTGAATTGTCCGGGTTAACATTAGAGCCATTGGCTTCTGCAGATGCCGTTTTAAGCCAGGAAGAAAAAGAAGCGGGTGTAGCTTTGATTGATATCGGAGGCGGAACAACAGATTTAGCGATTTTTAAAGATGGTATTATTCGTCATACAGCGGTAATTCCGTTTGGAGGAAATGTAATTACGGAAGATATTAAAGAAGGATGTTCGATTATTGAAAAACAGGCCGAGCTTTTAAAAATAAAATTCGGATCAGCCTGGCCGGGAGAAAATAAAGACAATGAAATTGTTTCTATTCCGGGTTTAAGAGGTCGTGAACCGAAAGAGATTTCGCTTAAAAACTTATCAAAAATAATCCACGCACGTGTTGTGGAAATTATTGAACAGGTTTTTGCTGAAATTAAAGCGTATGGACACGAAGATCCGCGTAAAAAACTAATTGCCGGAATCGTTCTTACAGGTGGAGGAGCGCAATTGAAACATATTAAGCAATTGGTGGAATATATTACTGGTATGGACACCAGAATTGGATATCCAAATGAGCACTTAGCCGGTAATTCAAGCGAGGAAATTTCAAGTCCTTTATTTGCTACCGCAGTTGGACTTGTGATGAACAGTATCGAAAACAGTACGCAAAGCGCTGTAAGAATGGAGATTGTAAATGAGCAGCCAAAACCTGTTTACAGAAATATTCAAACTCCGGTACAGCAGCGATACGAAGTAGAGGAAAACTACGTTGAAAGAGTAGAAACTATTGAACAGCCAAGGGATGTCAGAACAAATGTGGCTGTTGAAGAATCTACCGAAACCAAAATAAGAAGATCATTTTTTGATCGTTATGTCGATAAAATCAAGGATTTTTTAGACAACGCAGAATAATAAAAGAAAGGGAATTGCTTTTTGCCCCAAGTAAGAAGTAAAAAATGTATTAAATAAGAATTTCAAAACCAAAAAGATGATGAGCAACTCAGAATTTGGAAGTATTTCATTTGATTTACCGAAAAACCAATCAAATGTAATCAAAGTAATAGGTGTCGGTGGAGGCGGAAGTAACGCCATCAACCACATGTTCAAGCAAGGTATTAAAGGGGTAGATTTTATCGTTTGTAATACCGATTCACAAGCACTACAAAACAGTTCAGTACCGAATAAAATTCAGTTAGGTGTAAACTTGACAGAAGGTCTTGGTGCAGGAGCAAACCCTGATGTAGGACAGCAATCTGCTATTGAAAGTATTGCTGACATTGAAAAAATGTTAGACCGTAATACTAAAATGGTATTCATTACTGCAGGTATGGGTGGAGGAACCGGTACAGGAGCCGCTCCGGTAATTGCGCAATTGGCTAAAGAAAGAGAAATTCTGACAGTGGGTATCGTAACAATTCCATTTCTTTTTGAAGGGAAGGTACGTCAGGAACAAGCGCTTATCGGTATTGATAAATTGCGTAAACAAGTAGATTCGTTAATCGTAATCAACAACAATAAATTAAGAGAAGTTTACGGAAACCTTGGTTTTAAAGCCGGATTCTCAAAAGCTGATGAAGTTTTGGCTACCGCTTCAAGAGGTATTGCCGAAGTTATTACGCATCACTACACTCAAAATATCGATTTACGCGATGCTAAAACAGTATTGTCCAATAGCGGAACTGCTATTATGGGATCTTCTGTTGCATCAGGTGAAAACAGAGCTAAGGAAGCTATCGTTTCGGCATTGGATTCTCCATTGTTAAACGATAATAAAATTACAGGAGCCAAAAACGTATTGTTGCTTATCGTTTCTGGAGCTAACGAAATTACACTGGATGAAATTGGTGAAATCAACGACCATATTCAGGCAGAAGCAGGTTACAATGCCAATATCATTATGGGTGTTGGTGAAGATGAGACACTTGGTGAAGCCATTGCAGTAACTATTATTGCAACAGGTTTTGATGTGGAACAACAAAATGAAATTGTAAATACAGAGCCAAAAAAGATAATTCATACATTGGAAGACGAACAAAGAAGTGTTCATAATCTTTCCGGTAAATCAGTTACTTCTTTTGATCTTAATAGTAATTCTACTTCTGTAAAATCAGAAGAAAAAATTGTTTTTGATTTAATGGAGGATCCAGTTGTGCCGGTAACGCCAACTACTCCGCTTGCTGTTGCTCCAGCAATTAATCAGGAAGAGTTAGTGGTTATGTCAGAATTTATTAAAAATCTTGATGTAACTTTTGAGATCGTTTCGCCAATTACGGACATCGATTTTACGGTATCAGCTCCGGAAGTTGCGGCTGTGCAGGAAGTAAAACCTGTTCAGAGAGTTTTTGAACAACAGGAACAAACTACTTTTTCATTCGATTTGCCTCTTTTTAGAGCAGAACCGGAAGTCAAAAAAGAGCCTGTAGTTGAAGATAACAGAATTTTGTTTGAACTGACAAACGAAACACGTAATATCAAAGTAAATGATCCAGTTTCATTTGTGCCGGTAACAGAACTTTCTGAAAATGGAGTAATCAAATATTCGCTGGAAGAATACATGGAGGTTGAGAATGATTTAATCACATCAAAACCTATTGATAAAGTAGTCGAAGAAGTAATTCCTGAGGAATTAAACATTACGATGAAGCCAAGAGTTGATTTTGCAAGTGAGCCTGATTTTTCAACTACTTCAGAGGTTTCTCCAATGGAATTGACAATTGAGGAAACATTGCGATTAAGAGCTGACGAAAGAAGAAAAAAATTAAAAGAATTTAATTATAAATTCCATAATAATGTTTCAAAAATTGATGAAATGGAAAAAGAGCCTGCTTACAAAAGATTAGGTATTGACTTGTCCAATTCTCAATCAAACAACAGTAATTCAAGGATATCTGTAGGAACAGACAGTAATAATGATCTGCAATTGCGTTCAAACAATTCATTTTTGCACGATAACGTAGATTAATTTTGCATCTATTAATATAAGGTAGCCCGAAAATTGGATTTAATTTTCGGGTTATTTTTTTTATCTTCGCACAGAATTTAAATTCGGGTCTTCCTGATAAGGCACATAGGAGTAATCTTATTGTTGATTTAAGAGAACTTAAGTCATTTTTTAAATAATTATAAATTTATAAGTTTCGGCTTATCCAAATAAAAATAAATGAGTTTACAGATACAAATCATGGACGAAATAAAAACCGCCATGAGAGCAAAAGATACAGTAGCTTTAGAAGCATTAAGAGCCATTAAATCTGAAATGTTATTGGCTGCAACAGCGTCAGGTTCTAAAGAAGAATTATCAGAAGATGAGGAAATTAAATTACTTCAAAGACTGGTTAAAACCCGTAAAGAAAGTGCAAGAATCTTCACTGAACAAAACCGTCCTGATTTAGCGGAACCGGAATTGGCTCAGATTGCCGTAATAGAGAAATTTTTGCCTGCACAATTAAGCGAAGCGGAAGTAGAAGCTGTAATTGCGAAAATTATTGCTGAAACAGGAGCTTCCGGAATTGCTTCAATGGGTAAAGTGATGGGATTGGCATCTGCACAATTAGGCGGAACTGCTGAAGGAAAAACAATTTCTACAATCGTTAAGAAATTATTGGTTTAAATAAATTTAGAGTTCAGATTCTACATTGAATCTGAACTCTAAAATCATAAATCTACAATAAAAAAGACTGCGTAGTTCAACTGGATAGAATATCAGATTTCGACTCTGAGGGTTGCAGGTTCGAACCCTGTCGCGGTCACAATCACAAAGTTTACAAGGCGTGAACATTACACAAAAGGCGTGTAATGTTCACGCCTTTAGACGTTTGTGGGTAACCCAAAAAAAACTCACGTATGTATATTTCCCAAAAAACAGGCTCACACTTCCCAATAAACTTCCCAATGAATTTTAGTGGGAAGTTAACTGCGAAAATTGTTATCAAAGATGATTACGTTCGCTCAGATGGTACATCAGCATTATACTTGCAAATATTTTTAGATGGTCAAAAGAAAAAAATTCCTTTATATATTTCTGTGAGATCAATTGATTTTGATAAAATCAAGCAAAGAGTTAAACTAAAAGAGCCGCTTAGTAAAGACTATAATTTATTAATTGAAAAAGCTTTAGCCGATCTAAATAAAATTGAAATAAGTTATAGATTATCTAGCGAACATTTATCACTAGAAAAACTTCTCCATGAGTATAAAAATCCATCTTCTAGAATAGATTTTATAACTTTTTGGGAGTTGGAAATGGAAAATCAAAAATTGATTAGGGATGCAGCTACAGTTAATCAGCAAATGAGTTCCCTTAGAAAGTTGAAAAAATTTAAATCTTCCATTTTGTTTTATGAAATAACAAAAGATTTTTTCGATAAAATGATTTTTCATTTTGAAAAGGTTGAAAAAAACTCTCAACATACAATTCAGACATTTGCTAAAAATTTTAAAAAATATTTACACATTGCCAATGATCTAGGTATTAAAACACCACTTAGTTTCAAAGAAATTAAGACCCCTTCACCAAAATCAAATAGATGTTTTCTTATGGCAGAAGAGATTTATAATTTAAATGAATATTACGAATCGAAATTTATAAATGAAAACCTTAAAAATATATTGGGGAGGTTTCTTTTTTCATGTTTTACAGGTCTTAGAATTTCTGATATCAATAATATCACAACTGAAAACATTGTAAATGATGTTTTAATATTTTTCTCTCAAAAAACAGGTAAACTACAAAGAATAAAATTGACAGAATCAGCTTTAAAATTCATTGGCTCTGATCAGTTGTTTTTTGGGGAATACTCTGATCAACATATAAACAGGGAGTTAAAACATATTGCAAAATGTTGTGGTATTAGGAAAAAAGTAACTTTTCACGTTTCTAGACACAGTTTTGCAACTAATTATTTAATTTGTGATGGAAGGGTAGAAGAACTACAAAAGTTGCTTGGTCATAGCAAAATAAGTGAAACAATGATTTATGTTCACATCGTTGACAGTATCACAGATAAACGCATTCACAATATGAATGATATTTTAATGAAAAAAGCCTCGTTATGAGGCTTTTTTTCATAATAAACTCTCGCTTTTTGCTGTTATACGCCACCAATTTTTGTTTATCCTTTCTTCCTGAGTATTAACAAAAATATGATGATTTGAATATGCAAAAATCAATGATTGCATAGTAATCTCTCGCATTTTCTCGACAGGAATAAGAAAATCCCATTCCCAACCTACTGAATTTACTCTAAAATTTAACCAATTTTTAAACTTCGTTTCGGCCACGTTAGGAATTAGTACATTAGGATTATGATATGCAGATGGATTTCCTCCAGTCACCATTTTTCTCATATAAACTACTCTTAGTTTACTAGGCTCATCTTCAAAACTATGAGCTGTTGATATTGAATCTCTAGTAATGACAGGAAGTGGTAATGCATTTATTTTAATTGAACTGACATTGTCATTAACAGAATATTTATTTAGAATTGTTTCATCTTTTGTTACCAGAACTGAATCGTATTTATATTTTTCACTACTTGAACCATCTGTGAAAGCAATTTCAAACTGTCTTTCATCATGAAAAATTCTTTTAGGTTCGGGTATTTCAAAATCTGACAAGTCAATATTGATACTTCTATCAAAATTTGGATCAATATTATTCATATAAATAATTTTCCCATCTGGAACAAATCCATAATTTCCCCAGTTTTTGATAGCCAGTACAAATTCTCTGAAACTCATATCTGGAACAACTCTTGTTAGATCAATTTCTTTCAATGGCCTCACGGATAAAATTGGAGATCCATCTTCGTTTCTAAATCTTAATGGTACTAAATTTAAAGAGATTGCTTCCGGATATTCTGGTGTTTTGGATGGAATATAATCTCTTTTTGGCTCTGTTTTAGAAATTCTAATTTTATCTCCGGCATTAAAAGTAACTGGAATATCAACGGTGTCCTCTCTCACCTCTAACCATAAATTTTCAGTGCCGCTTGATGAATTTTGATTATAATCAAAGAGTACAGTAGTAACACCATTCGATATTTTTTCAATTTTTAAATACATCATTGAACATCTGTATCTATTATGAATCCAAGCTGGATTTTTTCTTGCAGTGTATACTAATGTATAGAATGATCCATATAATACATAATCACCTTTTTTTTCAACAGTAATTTCTTTTATAAATGAAACATATTGAAACGAATTGTTTTCAAATGGTAAAGAATCATATTGATTGTTATAATAATTTATAGGTATTTCGCTTTTTGAATCCGACTCATAATAATTTCCATCTCTAAATAACAAGGCTTGTTTAAAATCTAAATCATTTAAAATATCTCCCGCAAGCGTGTAGCCGGCACTTTCAATTCCGACTTTTAAAACATGCATTTTATAAGGTAAAGGTTGAATTAAGTTTTTTATTACATCCAAATTAGATTCTTCTTCTAATTGATTTTCAACATAAGAGCCATTGACGTATTTATTAATAACTTTTTCAAAACCGTTAAACTCCCCATTATCACTGTCATATTTATCAGTGTGAATCATTGGAAAATTATAATTTGAATCTGGATAATCCTTTACAATCGTGTTTTGAGCATCAGTAACAATATCATTAATAACTTTCTTTTCTAAAGGCAATTCGCTTAATTTTTTATTAAAGGACGGAAAATTTGAAAACCCTGTTTTTATTGTTGCACTAATTTTTTTCCCAATAACACTTTGGAATTTCAAAACAGCATCTGTCAAGATCCCATCTTTATCTAGAATTCCATTAAATGTGTTTTCATTTTTTATTGAATTGTAATGAAGATCAAAGCCGCTATTTTTTGAAATATCAGAATCTATGTAAAATTCAAAAGGAAAAGAAATTTCGGTTGTGAAATCATCCTGAAACCATC
>Ga0247815_10003706_pt1 | contig 10896 bp, 12 predicted proteins | sample UWRJL194509B1_FD_181014 | JGI IMG/M metagenome (GOLD analysis project Ga0247815, IMG submission 181014) | Plant litter microbial communities from Arlington Agricultural Research Station in Wisconsin, United States - UWRJ-L194-509B-1 | ecosystem: Environmental > Terrestrial > Plant litter >... | reverse complement strand
TACTCACCCGTTCGCCACTCGCCGCCAGGTTGCCCCGCGCTGCCGTTCGACTTGCATGTGTAAGGCATGCCGCCAGCGTTCAATCTGAGCCAGGATCAAACTCTTCAGTTCAATCTCTGTTTATTTGGTTGGGTCGTTGCCGACCCAAACTCGTCCCATTGGTCCGAGTTTGCTCACTCAAAATACTGACAGTTTGCTTCTTGCGAAGCATCCTATATTTTTTTGTGAACACTTGATATTTTAAGTATCGCGGAGCCGAAGCTCCGCGTGCACTCACATCAAACGTCCACACTTATCGACTGTTAATTTTTAAAGAACTTCAAAACTGGTCTTGCTTGCTTGCGAAGCGTTTTGTTCGCAGCAGAGAGATGAGATTATGCGGTGTTTCGTGCTTCTCGTCAACCCCTCGTTTTTCTCGTTTCACTCTGCATTTGCATGCGTTGTTCTGCGAGGGGCCGAACTATATCAAAGACCTTCGAAGTTAGGCAAGCGCTTTTCGAGGAAAGCGCGCATGCCTTCTTTTTGCGCGGGCGTGCCGAACCCTGCCTGGAACAGACGGCGCTCGTAATTGACGCCTTCCGTCAGCGTGGTTTCAAAGGCGCGGTTGACGGCGTCCTTGATCTGCATCGCCACCGACGGCGCCATCGCCGCGATCTGCTTGGCCACGGCCAGCACTTCCTCGATCAGCTTATCGGCCGGCACCACGCGCGACACCAGGCCGATGCGCTCCGCTTCGGCGGCGTCGATATTACGCGCGGTCAGCAACAGGTCCATCGCCTTGGCCTTGCCGATCGCGCGCGGCAGGCGCTGCGTGCCGCCCGCGCCCGGCGTCACGCCGACCTTGATTTCCGGCTGGCCGAACTTGGCGCTGTCCGCCGCGATCAGGAAATCGCACATCATCGCCAGCTCGCAGCCACCGCCGAGCGCATAGCCGGCCACGGCACCCACCACCGGCTTGCGGATGCGCAGGATGTGCTCCCAGTTGCGGGTGATGTAGTTGTCGCGGTAGGTGTCTTGATAGGTGTAGTCGGCCATGGCGGCGATATCGGCGCCGGCCGCGAAGGCTTTCTCGCTGCCGGTCAGCACGATGCAGCCGATGGCCGGGTCGGCGTCGAACTTATATAAGGCATCGCCAAGCTCGTTCATCATGCGGTCGTTCAGCGCGTTCAGCGCCTTCGGGCGGTTCAGACGGATCAGGGCTACTTTGTCGTGCACTTCGACGATCAGGTCTTCATATTGCATGGGATTCTCCTCCAGAGTGGAATATTACTCGCCGATTGTAGCGCCTAACTCCCGCGCTGGTATTATTGAAGCTTGGCAACTCGTACCTTAAGAGCCTCCTATTATCCCCGCTCTCCACCGCTACCTGAATGACAAGCTGTCGAGCGACGAATTGCTGCGCAGCAGCGATTTCCGCCGCTACTGGTCAAGCGCCCTCCTCAACGACCTGGGCATCTACGTCAGCGCGCTGGCCCTGCCGCTGTGCGCGGTGCTGCTGCTCAAAGCCACACCCGCGCAGATGGGCATATTGGGCGCGATGGCGATGGTGCCATTCCTGCTGCTGGCCCTGCCTGCCGGGGTTTTCCTCGACCGCAACCGCAAGCTGCCGGTGCTGCTGGCCTGCAAGGCGGTCCAGGCGCTTGCCCTCGGCAGTGTCCCGGTCGCCTGGTGGCTGGGAATACTGACCATCCACTGGATGTATGCGGTGTTCCTCATCTGTGGCAGCTGCAATGTGGTGGGCGGCGGCGCCGAGCAGATCTTCCTGGTCAACCTGATCGGACGCGAGCGCCTGACCGACGCCCAATCCAAATTCGCCGCGACGGACTCCGCCTCGCGCCTGCTGGCGCCTGGCATGGCCGGCGTCCTGATCCAGTGGCTGACGGCGCCCTACGCGGTGATGCTGAACGCCTTCAGCTTCGTCGCCTCCATCCTGCTGCTGCGCAAGATGGATGCCAACGATCCCAAGCCGGCGCCGTCCAACAAGCATCCGCTGCGCGATATCCAGGGCGGCATTCTGCTGATCTGGGGACATCCGCTGCTGCGCACGATGGCTTGCGCGGCGGGCGCCTGGCATATGCTGTTTTTCGGCTTTGGCGCCCTGCACGTGATGTTCGCCACGCGCGAGCTGGGCATGAGCGCCGGCATGCTGGGCGTGGCGCAGATGGTGGGCGGCGTCGGCGTTTTGGTCAGCGCGATGCTGCTTAAGCCGCTGACCCGGCGCTACGGCAGCGGCGGCACCATGCTGATCGGCATCGGACTTTGCGCCGTCGCGTTCGCGCTGACGCCGGCCATTCCGGCCAATCTGTTCGGCCTGCCGATGGCCAGCGCGGCGGCCTGCGCGGCGATGTCCTTCTTCCTCGATTGCGGTGTGATGCTGTTCCTGATGCCGTACACGACGATGCGCCAGAAGGTGACGCCGGACGAATACCTGGGCCGCATGATGTCGACCATGCGCTTCCTGACCGGATCGGTGGCGCCGCTGGGCGCGCTGGCGGCGGGCTACCTGGGCGAGCATTTCGGCATCCGTGCCGGCCTGGCCTGCGTGGCGGCGGGCGGCGTGGCGCTGACCATCGCCGTGGCGCTGTCCAGCACCATGCGCGAGACCCGGCTGCCGGCCGCCGCCGTGTCGCCGTGACCTAACGTGCGACGACAAAGCGGCTAAAACATTACGCTGGTTCCACTATTCAACCAACGGAGTCCGCCATGTTCAAATCCATATTGCTGCCGATCGACGGATCGGAGCTGTCCGAAAAGGCCACGGCCACGGCGATCCAGTTCGCCCAACTCAATCACGCCAGGATCGTCGCGGTGACGGTGATCCAGCCGATGCCGCTGGCGCCGCTGAGCGATGGCAGCGTGGTCGTCGACGCCGGCCAGTTCGCCACCGAGATGCAGGAAGCCGCGCGCGGGCATATCGACCGGGTGGCCGCCGCCGCCAGCGCGGCCGGCATTCCGTTTGAGGGATTGATCTCGATGTCGTCCAGTCCTTCGGATGAAATCGTCGAGGCGTCCAAGAAATACAATTGCGACATCATCCTGATGGCCTCGCACGGCCGCACCGGACTGGAAAAATTCCTGTTGGGCAGCGAGACGCAGAAAGTGCTGTCGCACACCACGCTGCCCGTGATGGTGTTGCGCTAATCCCTAAAACTGCTTCGGCAACAAGACCCAGACGCTGCCGCGCTGCTTCATGCGGCCGGCGTTCTCGGCCGCCTCGGTGCCGAAGCCGAAGAAGTAATCGACCCGGATCGCGCCGCGAATCGCGCCGCCCGTGTCCTGCGCCATCACCAGCCGCTGCAGCGGGATGTCGCTGTTGGCCTGCGTGGTCGACAGGAACACCGGCGCGCCCAGCGGCAGTTGCGACGCGTCGATCGCCACTGAACGTTGCGGCGTCAGCGGCACGCCCAGCGCGCCCTTCGGCCCCACCTTCGGATCCGGCAAGCGCTCCTCTTTAAAGAACACATAGCTCGGGTTGACGTTGAACAGCTCCTGCATGCGCGTCGGATGGCCAGCGATCCAGGCCTTGATCCCCTGCGCCGACGCCTGATCCACGGTCAGCTCGCCCTTCTCCACCAGATACTTGCCGATCGACTTGTACGGATGGCCGTTCTGGTCGGCGTACGCGACGCGCACGGTTTCCTGCGTATCGGTCAGCTGCACCCGGCCCGAACCCTGCACCTGCAGGAAGAACGATTCCACCGGATCATCCACCCACAGCAACTCCTTGCCGGCGAAGTCGGCCTTCTCAATATCGGCGCGGGTGGCGTACGGCACCACCTTCTTGCCGACCAGCTTGCCGCGCAAGCGCATGCCCTTCAGCTCGGGATAGACGCTGGCCAGATCGATGGTGAGCATATCGTCCGGCACCTTGAACAGCGGCGTCTGATACGGGCCGCCCTTCTTGCGGGCGCCGCGCAGCAGCGGCTCGTAGTAGCCGGTGACCAGGCCGTCGCTCGATCCATCGGGGGCGATCACTTGCCTCGGCTCCATGAAGGCTTCAAAGAAAGTGCGGATCGCCTTTTCGTCGCCGCCGTTGACGGTGCGCGCGATGCCGCACGACTCCTTCCACTGCGGCTGCTTGGCCAGCACCGAGCACGAGGTCATGAAGGCCGGCCAGGCGGCGCGCAGGTCGTCCTTGCCCCAGCCCGGCAGCGAGGCGAAGGTGGCCGGGACCATTTGCAGCGCGGTCGGCTTGGGCGGCACGGGCGCGACGGGAGGGACGGCCGGCGGCGGCGTCACTACCACCGGCGGCACCGGCGCGGCCGGCTTTTCGGGCGGCAGCGGCGTGGTGGTGCAAGCGGCCAGCGAAAGCGCGACGACGCCGATCGGAACGAGTAGACTACTGCGGGTAAATAACATAAGAGAAGGCTAACTATGTGGGTATTGATGTTGGAAGCATGCGTGGCGTTTTTCCTGCTGGTGTTCATCGTCTGGTGGACCATGTACCAGGGCAAGGGTAAAGCCAAACGGCCGCCGCCGCCCACGCGGAACGACGAGCGGCCGAAATAATCAATGCAGCGTGCGCGGCAGCGACAGCACGAACTCCGGAATCTTGGCTTCGAACTGGTGGCCGTCCTCGGCCACGCAGAAGTATTCGCCCACCATCGAACCCTGCTGGGTTTGCAGCGCGGTGCCGCTGGTGTATTCGAAATGCTCGCCCGGTTGCAGCAGCGGCTGGTGGCCGACCACGCCCAGTCCGCGCACTTCCTCCACATGGTTGTTGGCGTCGGTGATGACCCAGTGGCGCGAGATCAGCTGCGCCGCGACCGTGCCGCTGTTCTTGATCGTGATCGAGTAGGTGAACACGAAGTTGGTGCGTTCAGGGTCCGACTGATCCGGCAGGTACTGGGTTCTGACCGACACAGTAAATTCGTAAGTGGCCATCAAAATTCCTCAAGGCTTAATTAAAACGCAAACGCAGTTTGCAAACTTAGCGATTGTATATCGGCAGACCCCCATTGCACCGCAAATCCCCGCGACATGCAAGGAGTACGCAGCCTAAAACAGGCGCGGCCGGCATTGGCAGCGTAAAATAGCGCATCTTTTTTTATTGCCAGCCCAAAGCCATGACCACTTTCCGCATCGCTCCCAGCATTTTGTCCGCCGACTTCGCCCGCCTGGGTGAAGAGGTCCGCAACGTCGTCACCGCCGGCGCCGACATCATCCACTTTGACGTGATGGACAACCATTACGTTCCGAACCTGACCATCGGCCCGCTGGTGTGCGAAGCGATTCGCCCGCACGTGCAAGTGCCGATCGACGTCCACCTGATGGTCAAGCCGGTCGACCGCATCATCCCGGACTTCGCCAAGGCCGGCGCCAACATCATCACCTTCCACCCGGAAGCGTCGGACCACATCGACCGCTCGCTGCAGCTGATCCGCGACCACGGCTGCAAGGCCGGCCTGGTGTTCAACCCGGGCACCCCGCTGAGCTACCTGGAGCACGTGATGGACAAGATCGACATGATCCTGATCATGTCGGTCAACCCTGGTTTCGGCGGCCAATCCTTCATCCCGCACGCGCTGAAGAAAATCGCCGAGGCGCGCCGCCTGATCAATGAATCCGGCCGCGACATCCTGCTGGAAGTGGACGGCGGCATCAAGATCGACAACATCGCCGCAGCGGCGGCGGCCGGCGCCGACACCTTCGTCGCCGGCTCGGCCATCTTCGGCAAGCCGGACTACAAGGCGGTCATCGACGCGATGCGCGCCGAACTGGCTTCGGTCAAGTAATGGCGGGCGTGCTGGCGGGCGTGCGCGCCGCGATCATCGACCTCGACGGCACCATGCTGCATACGATGCCCGACTTCCACGTCGCCATCAACGGCATGCGCGCGGAGCTCGACCTTGAGCCGATCACGCAGGAGCGGATCGCGCTGATGGTCGGCAAGGGCTCCGAGAACCTGATCCGCTCGGTGCTCGGGCTGGACTGGGACGCGGCCGGCGTCGAAGCGAAGTTCGAGGCGGCGATGGACGCCTACCAGCGCCACTACCTGAGCATCAACGGCAACCACAGCACGCTGTATCCGGACGTGATCGAAGGCCTGGCCGCGCTGAAGGCGCAAGGTCTGCGCCTGGCCTGCGTGACCAACAAGCCGATCGCCTTCACCACGCCGCTGCTGAAACTCAAGGGGCTGGACGGTTTCTTCGAAGTGGTCTACGGCGGCGATTCGCTGCCGCGCAAGAAGCCGGACCCGCTGCCGCTGCAAACGGTATGCGCCGATTTCGGCCTGCAACCGGCGCAGGTGGTGGCCATCGGCGACTCGTCGAACGACGCGCAAGCCGCGCGGGCCGCGGGTTGCCCGGTGCTGACGGTGCCTTACGGTTACAATCACGGACAGTCTATACACGATACCGATTCCGATGGTATAGTAGCCACGCTGCTAGAAGCGGCGCGCCTGATACGTTCGCAAAATTAACCGTTAGCTGAACTGAACCTGACCGAAATGTCTCTCACCAAAAAACACACCGTCAACCAAACAGGCTCGATTGAGGCCTGGCTTTGGCGACGCTGGCAATCCTGGCAAAACTAAGCCGAACTGATTGCTGTCGTCCGTGCCCGCGCACCCGACAGGTTTTTTGACCAACCACCGCCACATCCACACCCATATCTGGCGGCATGGAGAGCAGACATGACCGAACTCGAATTCAAATCGTTGGCCAACGATGGCTACAACCGCATCCCACTGATCGCGGAAGCTTTCGCCGACCTCGAAACCCCGCTGACGCTGTACCTGAAACTGGCCCAGACCCAGAACGGCGGCAAGAACACCTTCCTGCTTGAATCCGTCGTCGGCGGCGAACGCTTCGGACGCTTCTCCTTCATCGGCCTGCCGGCCAACACGGTGCTGCGCAACTTCGGCACCCGCACCGAGATCGTCAAGAACGGCGTGGTGATCGAGACCCACGAAGGCAATCCGCTCGACTTCATCGAGAGCTACCAGAAGCGCTTCAAGGTCGCGCTGCGCCCCGGCATGCCGCGCTTCTGCGGCGGCCTGGCCGGCTACTTCGGCTACGACAGCGTGCGCCATATCGAGAAAACGCTGGCCAACACCCAGCCGAAGGATGACCTTGGCCTGCCCGACATCCAGCTGATGGTGACCGAGGAACTGGCGGTCATCGATAACCTGAGCGGCAAGCTGTATCTGATCGTCTACGCCGACACCACGCAGCCGGAATCGTATTCGAAAGCGCGCCAGCGCCTGAAAGACCTGCGCATGATGCTGCGCCGTGGCGTCGACGCGCCGGTGACCAGCGCCTCGGTGCGCACCGAGATCGTCCGCGATTTCCCGAAAGAGGAATACCTGAAGGCCGTCGCCAAGGCCCACGAATACGTGATGGCCGGCGACTTGATGCAGGTGCAGATCGGCCAGCGCATCCGCAAGCCCTACGTCGATTCGCCACTGACGCTGTACCGCGCCCTGCGTTCGCTGAATCCATCGCCGTATATGTACTTCTACAATTTCGGCGACATGCAGATCGTCGGCGCCTCGCCGGAGATTTTGGTGCGCAACGAGACGCTCCCGGACGGCGAGAAAAAAGTCACGCTGCGCCCGATCGCCGGTACCCGTCCACGCGGCGCGACGCCGGAACGCGACGCCGAACTGGCCAAGGAACTGCTGGCCGATCCGAAAGAGATCGCCGAACACGTGATGCTGATCGACCTGGCGCGCAATGACCTGGGCCGCATCTCCGAGATCGGCTCGGTCAAGGTCACCGACCGCCTGGTCATCGAAAAATACTCGCATGTGCAGCACATCGTCTCCAACGTCGAGGGCAAGCTGAAAGACGGCCTGTCGAATCTGGACGTGCTGCGCGCCACCTTCCCGGCCGGCACGCTGACCGGCGCGCCGAAAGTGCGCGCGATGGAAGTGATCGACGAACTGGAAATCTCCAAGCGCGGCATCTACGGCGGCGCCTGCGGCTACCTGTCCTTCGGCGGCGAGATGGACGTGGCGATCGCGATCCGCACCGGCGTGATCAAGGACGGCATGCTGTACGTGCAGGCCGCCGCCGGCATCGTCGCCGATTCGATCGCCGAGATGGAATGGCAAGAGACTGAAAACAAGGCGCGCGCAGTCCTGCGCGCCGCCGAACAAGTGCAAGATGGCCTGGATGGGGAGTTCTGAGATGCTGCTGATGATCGACAATTACGACTCCTTCACCTACAACATCGTGCAGTACTTCGGCGAGCTGGGTGAGGATGTGCGCGTCTACCGCAACGATGAAATCACGATCGCGGAAATCGAGGCGCTGAACCCGGACCACATCTGCATTTCGCCGGGGCCGAAAGATCCGTCGCAAGCGGGGATTTCGATCGAAGTGCTCAGGCACTTCGCCGGCAAGAAGCCTATCCTCGGCGTCTGCCTCGGCCACCAGGCCATCGGCGAAGCGTTCGGCGGCAAGGTGATCCGCGCCAAGCAGGTCATGCATGGCAAAACTTCTTTAATCGCGCATACGGGCGTGGGCGTCTTCAAGGATCTGCCCTCCCCCTTCACAGTGATCCGGTATCACTCGTTGGCCATCGAGCGTAGCTCGCTGCCGTCCTGCCTCGAAGTGACGGCATGGACCGACGACGGTGAAATCATGGGCGTGCGCCACAAGGACTATGACATCGAGGGCGTGCAGTTCCACCCCGAGTCCATCCTGTCGGAACACGGACACGCACTGTTGAAGAACTTCCTGCTCCGATAAAAGGAATCGCCATGGCCATCACCCATCAAGAAGCACTGCTGCGCTGTATCGAACACCGCGAGATTTTCCACGACGAGATGCTGCACCTGTTCCGCCAGATCATGTCGGGCGAAATGTCGCCGTCCATGATCGCCGCCCTGACCATGGGCCTGCGCGTGAAAAAAGAAACCATCGGCGAGATCGCCGCCGCCGCGCAAGTGATGCGCGAGTTCTCCACCAAGGTGCCGATGGCCGACACCACCGGCCTGCTCGACATCGTCGGCACCGGCGGCGACGGCGCGCACACTTTTAATATCTCGACGGCGGCGATGTTCGTCGCCGCCGCCGCCGGCGCGCGCGTGGCCAAGCATGGCGGGCGCAGCGTGTCGTCGTCGTCCGGCAGCGCCGACGTGATCGAATCGCTGGGCGCCAATATCAACCTGAAGCCGGAGCAGATCGCGCAATCGATCGCGCAGACCGGCATCGGCTTCATGTTCGCGCCGAACCACCACGCGGCGATGAAGCACGCCGCGCCGGTGCGCCGGGAGCTGGGCGTGCGCACCATCTTCAACATCCTCGGGCCGCTGACCAATCCGGCCGGCGCGCCGAATATTTTGATGGGCGTGTTCCACTCGGATCTGGTGGGTATCCAGGTGCGGGTGTTGCAGCGCCTCGGCGCGCAGCACGCCATCGTGGTCTATGGCCGCGACAATATGGATGAGGTGTCGCTGGGCGCCGGCACCATGGTCGGTGAATTGATCAACGGCGAGATCCGCGAATATGAGATTCATCCCGAGGACTTTGGCCTGCAGATGATCGCCAGCCGCAATCTGAAGGTGGCCGATGCGGTCGAATCGAAGGCGAAGATGATGGAGGCGCTGCGCGGCGAGCCCGGCGCGGCGTTCGATATCGTCGCGCTCAACGCCGGCACGGCGCTGTACGCGGCCGGCGTGGCCGGCTCGATCGAGGACGGCCTGAAGCGCGCGCGCGCGGCCATCGAATCCGGCGACGCGCTGCGCAAGGTCGAGCAATTCGTCGAGGTCACGCAAAGCCTCGGCCGCGCCAACTAGGGGCGGCCAGCATGTTCGGCATCCACGATTTGACGTTGTTTATTATCTCCGGGCTGCTGCTGAATCTCATGCCGGGCCCGGACTCGCTGCTGATCATGACGCGCAGCGCCACCCAGGGCTGGCGCGCCGGATCGGCCGCCGCGCTGGGCATCGGCGCCGGCACGATGGTGCATATCTTCGCGGCGGCGCTGGGTTTGTCGGCGCTGTTGGCGACGTCCGCCACCGCGTTCACGGTGGTCAAATGGGTCGGCGCGGCGTACATCGTCTATGTCGGCATCGGCATGCTGCGCAGCCGGTTGAAGACGCCGGCCGACGATGCCGCAGCACAGGCAAGCGCGCAAGCCGCGACCGCGCAGCCGCTTCCCTATCGCCGCATCTTTTTCCAGGGCTTTCTGACCAATGTGCTGAATCCCAAGGTGGCGCTGTTCTTCCTGGCCTTCGTGCCGCAGTTCATTTCGGCGGATGCCGCCAGCAAGCCGCTGGCCTTCCTCATCCTGGGCAGCATCTTCAATTTCAACGGCATGCTGTATTGCCACGGCCTGGCGCTGTTCACGGCCTTTGCCAGTACCCGCCTGAACATCAAGCCGCTGGCGGCGCTGTGGCTGAACCGCACCATGGGCGGCCTGTTCCTGGCCCTCGGCGTGCGCCTTGCACTCTCGGAGCAACATTAATCATGTCTGACATTCTCAATAAAATCCTCGCGGTCAAAGCCGACGAAGTCGCCGCCGCCAAAAAACACCGCGGCTACGCCAGCCTGCGCGCCGACGTCGAAAGCGATGCCGAACTGCGCGCCGGCCTGCGCAGCTTCGAGGCCAGCCTGCGCGGCAAGATCGCCGCCGGTTCCGCCGCCGTCATCACCGAAATCAAAAAGGCCTCGCCGTCGAAGGGCGTGCTGCGCACCGACTTCCGTCCGGCCGACATCGCCGCCAGCTATGAGGCCAACGGCGCCGCGTGCCTGTCGGTGCTGACCGATGAACAGTTCTTCCAGGGTTCGGTCGCGTACTTGCAACAGGCGCGCGCCGCCTGCGCGATTCCGGTGCTGCGCAAGGACTTCATGATCGACATCTACCAAATCTACGAAGCGCGCGCGATGGGTGCCGACGCGATCCTGCTGATCGTCTCGGCGCTGGATCACGGCCTGATGGCGGAAA
>Ga0247815_10003702_pt1 | contig 10904 bp, 5 predicted proteins | sample UWRJL194509B1_FD_181014 | JGI IMG/M metagenome (GOLD analysis project Ga0247815, IMG submission 181014) | Plant litter microbial communities from Arlington Agricultural Research Station in Wisconsin, United States - UWRJ-L194-509B-1 | ecosystem: Environmental > Terrestrial > Plant litter >... | reverse complement strand
CCGACTTCAATTGTCCAACCGGATATACCGGCATCAGCCAGATTACATTTACACCCAGGTTTTTAATTTGGTCCAGGCGTTGCTGAAGTCCTTTTAGATCAGCCGATGCACTGAAAGAACGCAGGTTAACCTCATAAATGACGGCGTCTTTGGTATCCGGAACTCCGCCGAATGGAGATCCGTAGGCTACCGGGTCCTTGTAATTATCTGAAGGAGGGGCAACTACCGGTGGATCTATTGGAATTGAACCGGATTTTTTACATCCTCCGAATGCTGATAGACTCAACAGCAGAATAAAAATAGAAATGTTTGTTTTCATCATGTTGTTATTTAATAGCTGATCTCTATTGGTGCACTGTCATTTCTAATGATGGCATACCTTATTGCAGTGCTTTCTTCTGTTACCGCATTTGCCTGCGGATCTGTCTTTGCCGCCGCAGAAAGAAAGGCGTAATTACTTTTTGTTAATTTAACAGTTTGTCCGGCAGACTTAATGTCCTCAGCATCGGCAAAACCATGTAACACAAGTTTGATTTGGTCAAAATTTGTCTGATAGCTTCCTTCAACTTTATGAAATACAATCTTTCTTGTTTTAGGGTCAAAACTGATCAATCTTTTATAGTATTCCCCTTTTTCATAATTGAATGTTTTACCATCATCTTCATAATACTGAAATTCATTGGACTGGGCACCATTATAGACATGTATGCTTAAAGTATCAGTCGGTTTCTCACTGGTACTTTGCACAAGTGATTGCATCGGAACGATGCTGCCACCTTTTACATAAACAGGCAGCTTGCCGATACTCAATTGTACGATTTTCTCCCGACCTCCCTGTTCTGCCTGATCATTGAACAAATCATACCAGGTGCCTTTAGGAAAGTAGATCTTTCCATAGGTTTGTGTACTTTCAAACGGGGCAATCATGAATGCATCCCCAAACTGGTACTGGTTTTGGAACTGTGTATCCAGAATTTTCGGATCATGCGTGTAATTGATCACCATTGAACGCATCACCGGTAAGCCGCTTTTCGTCGCCTCATAGAAATTGGAATAGAGATAAGGCATCAGGTGGTAGCGCAAACTGATATAGCTGCGTGCGATGTCCAGTACATCCTCTCCGAAAGTCCAGGGTTCTGCTGCTTTAGAATTAAGTGCAGTATGGTTGCGAAAATATGGCGTGAATGCACCCAGCTCAATCCAGCGGGTATACAGTGCAGTGGTCGGATTGCCTGTAAAACCTCCTATATCCATACCTGCAAAAGCAACGCCACTCAATCCCAGGCTATTGATCAACCTTACCCCTGCCAGCATATGGTCTTCTTCTGCCCGGTTGTCTCCGGTCCACAAAGCACTGTACCGCTGCAGCCCTGCATAACCTGAACGTGTAAGAATAAACGGACGTTCGGTCAGCTGTTTTCTTGCCCCTTCATAACTTGCCCTTGCCATTTGCAATCCATACACATTGTGCGCGGCAAGATGGTTCGCCTTTTTGCCATCGTAGTCAAACAGCACATTATCCGGCATCTTTTGTCCCCAGGTAGCGATCTCGTTCATGTCATTCCAAATTCCACTAACACCCGATTCAGCAAAGAACTTTACTTCATTCTGCCACCAGGAACGTCCTTTAATGCTGGTGAAATCAGGAAAATTGCACCATCCCGGCCATACCTGTCCGGAATAGGCCGCTCCGTCAGGGTATTTCAGATAAACGTCGTCCTTTATCCCTCTTTCATAAGCTCCGGCACCTTTTTCAACTTTAATTCCCGGATCAACAATCACGGTTGTCCTGAATCCAAGCTTGTTTAGGTCTTTATTCATCTTAAGGGGATCAGGAAAGCGGTTCTTATTCCAGGTAAATAATTTATAGGCATCCATATAGTGGATATCCAGGGTAATGCCATCAGCCGGGATTCTTTTCTCCCTCAAAGTATTGGCTACGCGCATTACTTCTGCTTCCGGATAATAGCTGTACCGGTTCTGTTGGTAGCCCAGTGACCACAATGGTGGCATAGGCATTCTCCCGGTCAGCGAGGTATAAGAACTGATGATATCCGCAATGCGGCTATGATAGATGAAATAATAGTTAAGTTCGCCTCCCCTCGCCCCGAAAGAAGAAAACCTGTTGTTACTCGCGCCAAAATTAAAGTCCGACTGATAAGTGTTATCCAGGAAAATCCCATAATTGAGACCATGATGGATACCGATATAAAATGGAATCGTGGTATAAATCGGATCTTCTGCGACAGCGTATCCATACTTATCACTGTTCCAATTGGTATAGCCATTTCCTTTCCGGTCCAGGTTACCGGTTTTTTCGCCTAATCCAACAAAATGCTCATCCTCCTGCATTTTCTTATAATTGGTCACAGCCTCACCCGCCCATGACACCGATAGTCCTTGTTCGTCTTCACTAATCAGTTTACCATCAACTGTATAGAAAGATACAGCAAAAGGTTTTTTCCGGATAACCATTTTTAGCGAATCGGTTGTAATGTTGATCTGCCCGGCATCCTGTGAAATTTTGGTATTTACCACGGTCGGTTTGACAGTTACCGCATAGGAGAAATCGGGTTGCAAAGTATGGCGGTCAACCCTCAGTCGAATGACTGAGGGTGTGTAAACTTCTATCCTGGCAAATGCATGGTCCATTTTCAGGTCAACTGCTTGCTTTTCTGTCTTCACAGATAAGATATTTCCGATCTGTTGAACCGGACTATTTTGGGCAGTCAACCTTAAAGAGCAAACCGAAAAAAACAGAATTAAAATTGTGTATTTCATCAGGAGCTAGTTTTTAACGACCATATAAAAATATTTGTTTTGGCTAGCTTGTCTCATATCGAGCGTCACGGTATAGCTTCCGTTTTCATTGATAGTAACCGCACCATCCGTTTGAATCAGGTTACCACTCAAAGCATTGGAATCGGCCGGACCATAATTGATTTCCCAACCGTTATTGGCCCTGAATTTCAGCGCGCCAGATACCAAATTGGCAGTTGCCTTCCAAACGCCATTAACCACGTCATAGGTCATTGGGGTCGAATTGTCCCAGACTCCCGCCGTGGCAGAGCCAATCAAGCCAAAAGACTGGATCAACACGGCGGAATAACTGAGTTCTTTTATATCCACGTTCAACTTGTAGTACCCTGGCGTGGCGACAGTAACTCCGCCGGCAGTTCCATCTTCCGTTAGCTTGCCGGCAGTTCCCGCATTACCATAATTGATGTGGTCCCAATCTGCAGCTGTCGTGAACTTAAACTGATCGGCAGCAGCCATATACACATAGCCTTCGTACTTGCCATTACCAGTCAACCGGATGACCGGTGCTGTTCCCGGCGACCAGCCCTGGTAGGCGCCCGGTACGCGAAGTACATCAGGTGCCAGCTCTTTATAGGTGGTAACTCCTATTTTAAGCGTTTGGGAAAACAAAGTATCCTGCTTTCCCAGATAGGCGCCTATCCGGAATTCAATTTGAGATGCGGCATTTGCAGGAAGCTTCAACTGGTTCAACAACCTGTTGTTCAGATTACCCCAGGTTAAAGAAAGTGAATCTGCATTGGTACCGCCGATATTAATGGCCGTACCGAAGTTTTTTCCGGCAACATCCAGCTGCACAAAATAATTGACAACCGTTTTCACACCATAGTCAGCGTTATTCCACCTCAGTACGAATTTCTTGGTTGTATCCACAGCAGTCACAACAATAGCGGTATTTGCCGCAGGTGCTGAGATTTGGGGAGCTGTAGCATCGGATTTCACTACCGCAACGATATTATCCTTTTTGCAGGAACAAAATGCAACAGCAGCTAGTATGGTCAATATAATAGTTCTTTTCATGGTGGTTTACTTAGTAGCCCGGGTTTTGAATTAGATTGGTATTTAACAATAGATCAGATGCAGGGATCGGATATAGGTTATAATGCGCGTCAGTCGCTTTTCCATTCATCACGTTGCCTTTCCAGTCCCACAGGTAAGTTCCACCCGTAAACATCCCAAACCGGATCAGGTCTGTCCTCCGGTGACCTTCCCAGTACAGCTCCCTGCCTCTTTCGTCAATCAGAAAATTTAAGTTGAGCTGACCGCCATTGATATTGCCGGAAGTATTTCCATAAGCCCTTGTTCTTAGTTCATTGACCAATGAAAGCGCTTTAGCGGCATCTCCTCCTGCCCCGCCGCGGACGGTGGCTTCTGCGTAATTCAGGTAGACTTCAGCCAGGCGAATTAAAGGGAAATCTGTATCAACGAAGGTGGCATTACGTCCAAGTGCACCTGTTGAACTGATGTTTTTAAACTTGGCACACAGGTACCCTTCGGTAAACACATTGGTATGGGTGATGGTCAACGTTTGGTTATTGGAATAAAATAAAGCCCTGTGGTCCGTAGCTCCGGATGGATCGGCGAATTTGGTATTTACAAAAGATGGAACGATCCTGTTACCAGCCCATCCCCCAGAGGCGATGCCGAAACCGTTTGTTGCATCTTCAGATCCACCTACCGCAGCGTGGATCAAAAACGTAACGTCTCCATATCCCCTCGAATTATTTGCATCAGATGCGATCGGCAGAATGATCTCCTGTCTGTACTTTTCATTGTCTGAGAGAAACAACTGAGGGTAACTGCTGTGCAATTTAAATTTACCTGAATTGATCACTTCATTGGCGTAAATGATGCATTCTGCATTTCTCTGTGTACCCGTGTACACTTGAGCATTAAGGTACAAACGGCTCAGCAATGCCCATGCGGCGGCACGGTCAACCCTGGCATATTCATTCATTCCCGGATCTGCCAATGCAGGAAGGATTTCTTTGAGTTCGTTCTCAACATACTTAAAGAGCTCCGCCCTTACAATGCGCTTCGGCAGGAAAGCACCGGGTCTATCTGTCTCCGTCACAAAAGGCACGTTTCCATACAAATCCATTGCACACTGGTAAAAAAAAGCACGCAAGAACCGTGCTTCGGCAACATAACGGGTCACCTCTGTCTGCATTGCCGGGTCTAACTTGCTCATGTTTTCATTGGCAGACCGGATCAGCTCATTGCAGTAACTGATGTTGATATATAGGCGCTGATACATCAGTTTGACATAGGGATTTTGATCCGACCAGCTGTGCGAATGATGTTCTGTTTGGTCGCCCCAGGCGTTCAAGTTTTCATCTGTCGATGACTCCTGATTCGTCCAAAATTCCCTCAGAAATGACGTAGTTCCTTCATCATTTGCCTGAATTTCAGGTAAACCCGCTTCCCCTCGCTGCCCTGTAAGTGATAATGTCGCATACAGTTTTGCAAGGAATTGCTTGTAGGATGCAGGATCATCGAATACGGTAGCCGATGAGATGATGGTCGAATCTTTTGGTTTGACATCCAGGTCCTTCATACAGGAGCTGAACAATAGTCCCGTAAAACCTATGATTATGATTAATGATTGATTTAGTTTCATGATTTTCTTTGCTAATGGTTAGAATGTACAGTTTAAGCCCAATTGAAAAATTCTGGCCCTCGGGAAGAAATTATTGTCCAGACCACCGCTGATCTCCGGATCCAGTCCTTTGTAGTTGGTGATCACAAAAACATTTTGTACACCTGCATTCAACCTCAATTTTAACTTGTTGTTGAAATATTGCGGCAGTGAGTAGCCAAGGTTAATGTTATCCATCCTGAAGAAAGAAGCATCTTCGATGTAATAATCAGACAATATGGTTTGCCCGGCAGTGGTAAATTTGGTAAGTTCTGCAGCCTTAGTCGGATTAGAGAGAAAGCCAAGTGATGAATAGAATCCACGATAGGTACTATTAGCAGCCACGTTGTTGTAGTTGTAGTTGCCCAAGCTTAATCTTCCGGAAAAGCTAAAATCCCAGCGTTTGAAAGTCAGCCTGGAGTTAATGCCCATTTGCACCGTCGGGTCCGGCTTCTGGTAAATATACAGGTCACTTGAGTTGATAACATTGTCTCCGTTTCTGTCTACGTACTGGTCCTCCAGAGGCAATCCCTGAGCATCGTAAATCTGCTGGTACACGTAAAATGAGTTGATCGAATTTCCTACACTCTGTGCCTGAATGGTACCCGAAGTTGTTCCGGCAATACCTCCTTTTAAAATGCGGTATTCGGGATCTTTGTTGAGCGAGAGGTTGGTGATTTTGTTTTTGTTGTAACTGATGTTGTACCCCAGTTGCCAGGTTAGGTCTTTTTCGGAAATTATAGCGGCATTTAAACTAAACTCCAGCCCTTTATTTTCCATGTTCCCGATGTTTGTCAGTACAGATGGGAAAAAGTTTGTTCCCACCGGAACATTGACAATACTCAATAAATCTTTGGTCTTTTTGTAATAAGCGTCTATCGAACCGGTAATCCTATTGCCTAGAAAACCGTAATCCAGGCCAATATTAGTGGTCGTGGTCGACTCCCATTTGATATTGGCGTCATAACCGTCTGGTCTTAGGGTATTGTAAAATGTATCACCCAATTGATACCTTGCCGCTGGATCGCTAATGGTGAACTTCGCCAGATACGGGTAGTTATTTCCTCCGTTCAGGTCTTGCTGACCGGTTGTTCCGTATCCAATACGTAATTTCAGGTCAGATAGTGTTTTGCTTTCCTTCAGGAAACTTTCCTCTTTAATTTTCCAGGTAAAGGCGGCAGCTGGAAATAAGCCCCAGCGCTTGTCTGGCGAGAATCTTGAAGTAGCATCATCCCGGAGGGTGGCAGTCAGCAAATATTTGTTTTTAAAAGTATAATTCAACCTGCCGAAAAATGACAGCAGGTAATACTCAGTGATATAGCTGTTTGGTACCTGCAAGGAAGTCAGGTTATAATCTGCACCCTGACTGTGGCCCTCTCTGTAAAAATGTGACCAGGAGTGCCCTGCAGTTACATTGATCGTACTTTCTATCGATTTCAGGTCTTTGTCATAGTTTAGGTAGAAGTCCATTAGTTTGTTCTTTCTGGATTCATCATATACACTATTGCGTCCGCCTTCTACAACCGGATTATAGATCCACTGGGTCTTGTCCAGCGCATTGTTGTGGCCAAAGGATTTGGCATAATCGTAGCCAAAATTGGCGTTGACATGCAGTTCAGGCAGAAAATGCAATTTATAATCCAGCTGGGCATTACCAATACTTTTCCTAACTGTTGAGGTGTTGTCAGTCAGTTCCAGTTGTGCCACAGGATTAGCTCCTGCCAGTGTAATCGGCGGACCGTCTATTTCATGGTTGGTCGTCCAGGTCGTATACCCTCTCCACCTGGTGTTGCCGTTAAAAACCGGTTGTGTCGGATCATAACTAACGGCATTGGAAATTGCATTCTGTTCCGCAAAATTATTGGTATTGTAAAGCCCCTTCAGGTTAATGTGGACGTTCAAATGGTTGTCAAACAGGCTTGGGTCCAGGCCCACTGAGGCTGTCGTACGACTAAAATTGTAAGTTTTCAGCACACCGTCTGAGTTGTTGTACCCGAGGGATATTCTGTAAGGTAAATTTCTGGCTGTTCCCGAAGCACTCAAGTTATGGTCTTGTCCCACAGCCTTCTGGTAGATTTCACTTTGCCAATTTGTACTGGTTTTTCCAAGTAAGGAGGTAATTGCTGTATTCCCCCCGTAAACTTTGTTTACCGTTGCCCTGTACTCGTCACCGTTGTAGACATCCACGTATTTTGGCAGGACGGACACAGACGTGGTCACACCGTAGTTAAGCTCAAAAGATTTTGAACCGCGCTTGGTTGTGATCAGCAAAACCCCATTGGATGCCCTGGCACCATATATCGCTGTGGCAGAGGCATCTTTCAGTACCGTAATGTTTTCTATGTCATTTGGGTTGATAGCGGCCAGAATATTTGCGGAACCGCCCATACCTGTATTGTCAACCGGTACATTGTCAATCACGATCAAGGGATCATTGCTCGCATCCAGTGAAGCGCCACCTCTCACCCTGATGGTCGACGTATTGCCCGGTGCACCGCTGTTGGACGTAATCACAACACCCGGAAGCTTTCCGGTAATGGCTTCCTGTATGGAGTTCACCGCTCCTTTGTTGAAGTCTTTGGCAGTAATGACACTCAGTGATCCCGTCGCATCGCTTTTCTTGACTGTTCCATAGCCGATTACGGCTACTTCATTCAGGTTTTGGGAGGAAGATTTTAGCTGTGCGTTGACATTTACAGTACCTTGCACATTAACAGCAAATTCTTCTGACTGATAGCCAAGATAGCTAATGATGAGTAATTGGGCACCAGATGGCACGCCTGTCAATTTGAAATAACCTTCACTGTTGGTGGAGGTACTTAATTTGCTTCCTTTCAATAACACAGCAGCCGAAGGCAATGGCTGGTTGCTTTCGTCAACAATGCGCCCTGTCACGGTGTTGGTCTGCGCAAAAGCGAGGTTAGACAGCAGCAGCAGAATCAGCAGTAAGCTGCGCCTTAAAGAGTAGATCTTTTCCATTCAATTTATAGATTTATAGTTTGGTTTTTGCGCTTCAGGGTTCGTACCCATTGGCAATCCAAAGGAAAAGAGGCTACAACTGAAAAGCAATCAATCCAAATCCAGTATAGAAATTATAAATGAATATTTAAATTAAACACTTGACAATCAATAATATATGTAGATATTGTAAGCGCCAAATATAGAACTTATATAAACCGGTATAGAAGACTATACGGCTTTAATTTCCATAATGTGCGATTCGAACTCTTCATTCGGCACCAGGGACCTGGTCTTTAACCTGTTTTTATAAGAATAAATTGTGTTTACCGAGTACCCAAGTATCTTAGAGATCCGGTCGTTGTCGTGAATTCCCATCCTGATCAGCGCAAAAATACGCAACTCTGTATTTAGCAATTGCTCGCCCGACGCGAAATGGTCTTCTGCTTTAAACAGCGTATTAAATTTTTGTATAAAGTCAGGGAACATTCTGAGGAAGACCTTGTCAAAAGTATTGAACAACTCCTGGCGTTCATGCTCCAGATTCAGGTTATGAACCGTGCTCAGCGCATCTTCGTAGCGTTTACTGCTGAGTTTTTTATCCAGCGACTTCTTAAAATTCTCCAGTTTATCAATATATAAGTAGTTGATATTGAAGTAAAAGCCGATGTATTCATTTTTTATGGCATTACTGATGCTTAATTTACTATTTACTTCTTCAAGCGCCTGGTTCGTCTCTTTTAAGGAAACGTTGGCCGCTTTAATGATGTCATCCGCAATTCTTAGTTTTTTCAATTGCCGGAAGATGATCACGGAAAACCAGATCACAAAAATTACCAGTAAGGTGATGATGGAGGAATAAATATAAAGCCTGCGCTTTTGGTGCTCTATCTGGTCTATCCACTGTGCTTCAATAATGGGCAGAATATTACTGATCTTCACTTGCCTGTGCAGAGCCCCATAATGTGTGGCTTCGTCCATAGCCTGTTTAATATAGACGTAGGAATTGTTAATGTCTCCTTTTTTAAACATCACATCGGCTAGTTTGTAGCTCGCAACAGTTTCCTTGGTAGCCGATTCCAGATCACTGATTGCCGCTTTGATCAGCAACTGCAACGATTCTTCATGTTTACCTCTCGATTCCAAAATAAAACTGAGGCAGCAAGCATTGATGGCGAACTGATGAGGGGATAAACCCTGGAAATTTAGCAGGGTATGGTATACTTTTTCACCGTCCTTATAATTACTGGTTCGCAGGTCTTTCAGGCCTTTTAACTCCAGATAGCTCAAGCTGCCCGGCTTACTCAGGGACAAAGCAGAGTCAATGCATTTAATTCCTTCGGGATCATAGACCATGGTGTAGTCAGGGTTCCTGTTGTAATCGGACAGATCAAAATAAGTCCGCGCTTTCACAAAATAATATTCTATCTGATGGGGAACATCAAGATCATGCAATTGAATGTGCTCCAGTTCATCCAATGTCTCCTTAAACATACCTGAAGAAAGCAGTGTAAAAGCCATCGACATCCTGGACAAAGCGATGTACCTCCCCTGACGCAGTTCGTTAAATGCCAGTGCTTTGAGTTTCTTTGCATAGGTATAAGACGAGTCGTAACTGAAAGTTTTGTACTCATTGTAGAGCTTTTCGTTTAACTCATATTTTAAGACGGGAGAAGCGGCAACTGAAAGTGCACGGTGCAAAGTCTCGATCCGATTCTCTTTCTGCTTTACATATACATGCTGAACAGCCAGAGTCTGGTTCAGTTTTTTGAACAATTCGGCCGACGATTGTGCATATCCCTCCGCAGAAATACAGAATAGCACTGCAAGAATATATACTAGCTTGTTCAAGTTCATGGTTTATTTGGCGTTCGCAGAACTCTTAAAGTTATTTAATTTATTCCAGCTAATCGAAAGTACTAGACGTCAAACTTATCCAGCAATTTGACAAGTGTCGCAAAATCTTTTGGATATGGCGCATCGATAAAGATGTCCTGATCATCCAATCCCTTGAAGGTAACAAATCTGGCATGTAGCGCAAAACGTTTCATGATTGGCTGTTCTTCTTCATCTTTGGTCAACCTGTACCCCTTTTTTATGCTCGATAAAAAAACAGGTTTCCCCTTGTACATGTGATCCCCAACAATAGCAGCACGCTGTGTTGCAAGATGTATTCTAATCTGATGCATTCGTCCTGTTACAGGCTTGCATTCCATTAATGTATAATGCCGGTAATTCCGAATACTATTAAAATACGTTTCTGCACGTTTACCCTCTTTCCTGTCTATAGTTACGCTTTTATTGCCATCATTTAAAATTGGCAGATCAATAAACAGGTCCTTGAAAACAAATTGTCCATCAACAATAGCGTGATAAACTTTATTTACACGTCGCTTTTCAAACTGTATAGCGACATGTCTATAAGCTTCAGGTGTCTTGGCTATAATCATTGCCCCGCTAGTTTCTTTGTCCAAACGGTGCGCTACCTGTG
>Ga0247815_10003701_pt1 | contig 10904 bp, 10 predicted proteins | sample UWRJL194509B1_FD_181014 | JGI IMG/M metagenome (GOLD analysis project Ga0247815, IMG submission 181014) | Plant litter microbial communities from Arlington Agricultural Research Station in Wisconsin, United States - UWRJ-L194-509B-1 | ecosystem: Environmental > Terrestrial > Plant litter >... | reverse complement strand
TGACAACCACTTTTGCGTCGGCAGTCGTGCGTTCTCTTGCCGTGGTGTAAAGTAGCAAGCTAATCCCACGACAGGCGTCGAATCACCCTCGATAGGCTCGTCCAATACATTCGGCACCAGATGCCGCGTCCACCATACAGTCCGCATCACCCACTTCTGCTCCATCTCCCCCGGCGCGCTCGTCGTCCCCGAAGACGAAACCACCCTCGAACCCTACTCTGTCCGATACGCCACCGCCACCGTATCGCCTAAAACAGACACCATGACCGCTTCGTTGGTCGATGTGGCCGACGAGAGCGCGAGAGGGTGGAGTGGCAGGGGAAAGATGCAGGAGGGAGATTTGAGGAGGAAACATGGCGAGTATCTCAGAGAGACGCTGCCAAAGTTTAATAGGCTCAGGAAGGGCGAGGGTGCGGCGTAGAAGAACACCGCTGTAGATGCCGCGAAGGCAACCGCTAGGGGTGCACGTCGCTCGTGTTACAAACGGTACTCGACTCGCCCAGCTCACTATACGGTACAAACGCATGCAGCTGATAATGCCAGCCGATTCGTACCGCTTTATTCTGTGCAGTATGAGCCACACATGGTTCATTCGTGAAAACATCAAGGACGAATCGAACAAGTCCGACCACAATCATGCACTTTGCACACGACTCGGGTAGCTATTGCCATTGAAGGCGACTGCCTCCATGCTTTCGTGCTCAAACGACATTGCATTCTGCACGCCTCTCAGAAATCCGCCCAGCGTCGACTCCAGCTCTGCTCCCTCTCGAACCTCATCTCGACCTTCAGCAGAGACGAAAGTCACGATTCTAAGTACAACGCGTCCCAGCCAAACTACTCTTCTAGATCGTGGGACTGTTTTTAGTCCTCGTTCCAGTTCGCCGCAAGTGCAGCCGTTCGACCGAAGCCGCCGAGACGCGTCTGCAGGGTACCGACGACGGCAATTGCAGCCAGAGTGCCGATTTGAGATGCGAGCTCCTGGAGCGCATGTGGGGTGGGATGGAACGGGAGCGTCAGGTCGACGACCACGAGCACCCGCGGACCTTTCAGTCCGACAAGAAGTCGCGCCAGATCTGTACCCGCGCCTGCCACCGCGCCGACACCAATATCCCCACGTCACCTCCTCCTCTCTAATGGTATCCGATACCGGCGCAGGTAGACCGATGATAGCGATGTTATCTAGGACACACAACTGCCGTACGATACCGCGGAACTGTGCCTGGATATCGTTTCCTATCCGCGTCGGAAGAACCACCCGTTGCACGTTTACCGGTCTTTGTGAGACCAGCCACCGTCGTACGACGAGGACAGTCCGTAATTCGGTCGAAACGCAACTCGCACGTTCGTGCAGCGCGTACCACTTCCTCATCAGCGGTCAGCGCCGTGGCAAAACCGTGGATACCAGCCCCACTCGGACTGGAGCTGTGGATGCGGATTTACCTCAGACTGCATCCTGCGGTATTATCGTGTGGACAGAGACTCTCCGCAACAGTCAACGCACCGTCCTTATGCATACGCCCGCGGTCAGTGACGAGACTGATTGAACAAACCAGTGTTGCGAGATGGCTGATGAACGGGTCTGAGAGTATGCAGAAGATTTGGAGCGTGGGAAGAGCGGTACAACAGGATCAGTTGACATGCAGGGTGATGGTACGGTACAAATGGTCCTGGTGGGGCTGTCGCCAGGAGCGGCTTGGTGCCTCCTGTCGGAGATAAACCCTGGGACGCGATGACGAGATCGGATGTTTGCATGTTACAATGAGATGGTGTACGTAATAGTCGGAGGACGGGGAGCGTTCAGTGCGAACGGCGCGAACGGCCGAACAAACATCTGAAATGTTTCGTAATCGTTTCGAAGCCACGACTTCTGGACATGATTCTAACAAAATACATTCTTTTTGTGATTCATACAACGCTCGTGAACGTATCTAAAACACATCTACATGGTCTACTCAGGTTTCAAATCGTAAAACAGACTCGGGTGCAAGATCTCGCGCGCACGCCGGCCGGCCTCTAGGTCCGTGGCGTTGACAATGGCGAGACGGAAGCCGCCAGGGGGATTTGAATGGTGGGCTGGATCGAGATCCTCGCGGAAGGAGATTTGCACGCTGGAGACGCCTTCGATCTGCAGGGCCTGATCGACCGCGCTCTGCGGCGGGTGACGGACAGCGACCCCGTGAGGTCCAAACAACACGACGCTGTAGCCATCGGTACGATGGCTGTCATCGAAGACCCATTCGCGATGGGAGTAGAGATGAACGAGAGCCTTCACCCAGCCGGGACCGTAGAGGTCGGGCCACTGGTCGGCGAAGCGGAGGTGAACCTCGATGATGCGGCTGCCGATGGTTTCGATGTTGATCATGCCGGTGTAGCCAGCGAGGTTCTCGCGCGTCCACGCAGAACACCATGCCTCGATATCAGGCATATATTCGGCATGTATATGCCAGTAGTCGAAGGTGCCGCCGGGGGCGGTTGCGCCAGTTGCATGACTCCACCACTTGACTTCCCCGTTGACGACAACAGCGTCAGTGCTGACATGAGCACCCGTGAGCAGCGTGCACCAGAAGTGGCCCGCTTTTATCGAGGCGCGATAGGTCTCGATGTCCGGGATCGACATGCTGTCGACGCCCAGACCGCGCAGGTTCATCATGGGTTTGGAGAATACTGGAAAATGAGGCGGGATGACGCCATGCGGAGCGGCTTCAAGACCTTGAGACTTCGCGACGGCGAGCTTGTCATAGACCCATCGGTGGTCAGGGTTGAGAGACCATGCCTCGCAGTCTTTGGTGGGGATGGTCACGTTGTCGGGACAGGGGGTGTCGCGGAAGAACTGGACACGCCAGGGGTTGCCTTGAAGAATCGGCATCGGGTTCGTGGGTGTGGCTGGAGGTGGATTCCTCAAGCCATGATCGCGGGTGGACTTTTGTAGTTTGCTCGTGAATGAAAAGTTTGTGACGCAGGCTACGCTCCCGCGATAGCTGCTTCTGAGGTGTGACATTGTGAGGAACTACGGTACGACCGCATCTCCCCCTAGCTCAGGGTAGCAAACGTGTGGCTAAGCCTCATGTGGTCACGATTTTATCCATCGAGACAGGCCGAGGGTTGTGACACACAAGTTTGAAGGTGTTCACATGACTCTCGCGGTTACAATTATGATGTTGTGTCTGGGGCGATACCTCGTCGATTCCGAGCCGCTTGTAAGACACATCTGCAAATGTCAGAAACAATAGCTACAGCCGGAATTTATCTTGTCTGCACAGGCTGAAGATATCAAGAATGTACCGCCGCTCTGCCACACGACATTTCTGTTGAGATTGATTGCGCACAAGCATCACATGCCGTCGGCCATCACCGCTGTTTAAGACCAGTGTCGGCTCTCCCTGCAACAGTTCCCGTAGTGTTCGACCCACTACTTAAAGTTGACTTTCTTTTTATGTCCACGTCTTCGACAAAGTTGAGATGCCGAAATTAGGGGCTGCTACGTGTATTACACAGCTCTGCCAGCCTATCGCTCACCTACGTACATGCACGTTAAGTTAGTCACCAGCAATGATCACTCCTTCTTCGCTTGTTCTGTTCCTGAGTCATTTACGTAACAGAATACAGCCCGTGATGCACTCCAAGTAACGCTTGCAGTTTGAGGCTAGAGGGAACGCGATGCTGTTCGGCGAAGATCAGTCTTCGGGCCGATGAACAAGCAAATCTGCGAGATAGTGTAGTGGCGGTGCATGATCGTCACGTTTGAGCATAATCGGTCGGGAAAACAATACAGGGGGAAATTTCGGCATGTATTCGCTTGGGAGGGGCGTGAACGACAGTCGGACCAGAGGACCCACAAGGCCAGAGACGGTATCGCAGTATTCGAACTCAACGATGTACGTACATTGCGTCTTTGGTACATATTCAGCGAGAGACAGCAGTATCAGCGTGATTTGTCCTGCTCTGGACGAATAAACACGGCAGTTCGGGCATCCTCATTCCAGCAGGAGGTCCAGGCTTCCCCGCGATGCCAGCCGCTGTTCCCAATGGCTATGCTGACAAAATACTGTCCCATGACCATTTTGCAGGGAGCAATCGACAAATACGAGCGGTACTCGACAGGGACCCACACCAGCAATTCCTTTAATGGGCCGACGAGCCATCCATCTTCCAGAGTGGCAGAAGTCAGTGCCACTGCAGATTCCCTATCAGTTCCCGAGGGATGGAGACGGGCCGCATTAACGTCCCACATGCGTATTGTTCTGTCTCCTGAGCAAGATATGATGGATTTGCCGTCGGGAGTAAACGTCACGGACATCACATCGTCAGTGTGCCCGTGGAGTGTGGCGACGGACTCGCCAGTTGATGCGTCCCATAATCGAACCGCTCGATCGGTCGAACCACTACAAACCAATTGTCCATCGGACGAAAATGCTACCGAACGCACCCAATGATCGTGACCTTTGAGAACGCGGGGCTGCTGTCCCGTGACAATGTCCCAAATACGGATGATTCGATCGTCTCCGCCAGAGACAATGCGAGTTCCATCACATGAAAAACATATTGAATTAATATCGTCGGTGCTGGCTTGCAGCGGTTTGCAAGATGGTTGACCACTGTCCGCGTGCCAGAGATGAATGCGTCCACTGTCATCACCGGCTGCTAGGAGTCGCCCATCTGGCGAGAAGGAAACGGTATAAACTCTCCCAGTACAGCGTAACGGATTGTAACCTGGAGTTTGACCTTTCCCGATGTCCCAGATGCGCACGGTATTGTCTTCAGATCCTGATGCAAGCCACTGTGAGTTGGGTGAGAATGCTACTGAGTATACCGACAGTCTGTGGCCCTGTAGCGGTTCCCCGACCGCTTCTCCAGTCTGTAGCTCCCAAATCCTCACAGTGAAGTCCTGCGATGAAGATGCGATTAGGTTTCCATTTGGCGAGATAGTTACGGCGCGCACGCCCCCTGTGTGCCCAAGCAGTGGAGCGCGTCGGGGCTCGCCTGTGTGTGCATCCCAGAAACGGATCGAGTTATCAGCTGAGCTCGAGACGATGAAAGTACCATCTGGGGTGATCGCCACCGAGAACACTTCCTTCTCGTGCGTGACCAGTGACTGGTCAGTATGTTCGCCACGTCCCGCGTCCCAGATCCTGATGGTTTTGTCTGTAGAGGCTGTTGCAATGTACAAGCCATCCAACGAGAATGACGCGGAGAGTACATCACCCGTGTGTCCAGAGAGGACTATTGATGAGGATTCGCTCACATTCTCGGAAAGAGTCCAGAGACGCACGCTGTGGTCATCTGCAGTTGACACAAGTGACTGACCATCTGGAGATAACTGGACACACCGGATCGAGGCCGAATGACCGCGCAGAGTTGCAATGTTGTTTGCAGTCTTCAGATCCCACAGCTTGATGGTCTTATCAGCAGAGCCTGATGCCAGTCTGCAACCATCTCGTGAGAAGCAGACACTAAGAACAAAGTTCCTGTGACCACGTAGCAGCTCGCCCGCAGGTTCACTTGTGGCCACATGCCACAGCCTAATTGTGACATCCGCGGAACAAGATACCAGGGTCGCACCGTCGGGAGAAAACGCGACAGCGTGAACCTCGTTGGAATGACCCTTCAGCTGTGGAAGTTGATAGCCCGTGTCAGCCTTCCAGAGACGTATCATGTGATCGGCTGATGCTGACGCGAGTAGGCTGCCATCCGGGGAATACGCTATGGAGTGTACCGAGCCGGTGTGACCGCTTAGTCGGCGGACGGTTGATTGTCCGGTCCAGAGGCCCCATATACATACTACACCGTTCTGTGTGCCTGCCGCAAGAGTGTTACCACTGGGAGCAAACGCAACTGTCCGCACAGCACCATCTCCGCTGCGCAGAGGTGACAATGTCTCTTCACCGGTGCGTGTATCCCAAATGCGAACTGTGCCGTCCCCTGAACCCGATCCAATGAGGCGGTTACCAGGAACGTAAGCAACTGAGTTCACGCCGCCCTCGTGACCGGTGAGCGTCATGCTGCTGTTTCCACCGTGACGATCGATGCCAAATGTGTTGACAGATATGAGACCAGAGCTATGCGCGGCAAAGGTCTTGTATATGAGCGAGTCCTTGGCTGCAAAGGGCAGGGCAGATATATAGATGTGCGGTGCGCTCCGCTCAAGCGCCTCCCAGGATGACGCGACGAAGCTATGGGCATCGCGAAGGAATAGGGAAAGCTCGGTAGACTGAACCTGCCATTACTAGTCATTAGCGAAGTTAATCCCATATATGCGGTACGACATACCATCGAAGCCGCCAATTTCAGCATGGCGGCGGCCGGGCCAACTCGACCCAAGATGCTGATCACCTCAAGCCAGAAGAGTAACCGGGGGCAGAAGCAGGTAATAAGCTCATTATCTAGCGTCGATGGCACCGCCATTGTACCAAGATGGTGAACCCACTGGAGGCATGCGTACTCTAGAGATATTGTGATGCTGTCAGGCCTGGTTGCCGCGTTTTCCTTGTAGGAAGTGAGGCTCTGAGAGATATTGAAGTGGAGTCGTTTGGCCATAACATGCAAGCATCCTTTGGCAAGAATATTATCCCCGAGGATGGCATCGATGCGAATGTGCGATGCGGCTCGAGACAAAATGTAGTCACCAAAGGATGCGTGCAGTACACGCAACCCACTATCCTCGTCATCGGCAGGCATGTAAACCACCGAATGAAGCCGTTCGAGTGAGCCTCGCACATCATCGACTTCGACGTCGAGTAGCTCAGCCAGTGCTTGAGCTGAAAGTGAGGTGCGCGCCGTAAGAATGCAGGCAAGAACGCGTTTGGTTTCATCGAGCTCATCGACATCAACCGCATCGGATCGAGCCGCCTCCAGAAGAATCATCTCGTAGATCTTGTCAAGCGAAATAGTTGCGGCCGTAGTACCACTGGCTGCAGAAGTCACCTTTTGCAGCCTCTCCTTGCGTCCTTTGGCATGTACCCTGGCCTGAATGTAACGAAGTACAGTCGAGGCAAAGATAAAAAGCCCACGAGAGATGTCAACGAGTGACTCCAGATCTTCATTGGTGTACCAATCTGTGTCAGAGTCGACGGCGTTTAGGGTACCTGTGATGTAGCGGCGAATGTCTGCAGTGACCTCAACTTCCCCTATTGTGTGCAGGTGAAGAACGCTGTAGTGCGCGGGATTCGAGATTGGAGTACCGCGGATGTGCATCTCCGGTCGTGACGTCAGAATAAACTTGAACTTTACGTCGCTCTCGAAGTCAGCAATTGCGGAGATCAGCGAAGCAAGCTCGCGCCCGTCACTACACTCGTCAAGCGCGTCAATGACAAACACGATAGGGTAGGCATATGAGGCTAGTGAGGCTGATGGTTTGATCAGTAGTGCTTCTATCTGCTGGCGTGCTGGCTTGTGTGCAGCCTGTGGGTTTGCTTTGAGTTCTTCCAACAACGCCTTCGCGAACTCTGGATACCGGTCCACGAGCGACAACACCAATGTTGGCAGTATGCGACGAGCTTCAGTTCTAGGAACAGATCCGGAGAAGCGGGAGCAGAAAAACGAGCCGCCGAGCACGACGTGTGGTTCGTCACGCAACATGCGGCATAGCGTGACTGCGATGGATGTCTTACCGGTACCCGCCATACCGGCGAGCCAAAAGATCCGCGTCAAGTCGTCCTTAGCCCACGCCATACATTTGAATACAACGGACTCGCGCGTTCCAGGCATGCAGCCAGCATCCTCGGGCTGCGATTCGAGTAATGCGTCGGGTACGAATCGATCACCAAATGCTAGGTTGCGTTATAATCTTCCTGGACCAGATTATGGACTTGCATACCTGACAGTATATCCTTCCTCAGGTCCTTCTGCCCAAAGCATGAGTAATCATCGAGACATTGTCAACTGGAAAACAGTACCTGGTCTTTGCCAACGTGAATATAGTTGCTGACCCAATTGTTGTTGACAACGTTTCCACCGAAGCTGTATGTTATGTTGCTGTTTTGATTGACGATGTTGACCTGCGACGGAGTGAGCGATGTACGAGCGAGATCTGCGTACTTGATACACCTACCAGTGCGTGGTTCTCAACCAAGACTGTTTTATGCGGAGATGAAAGGCGCTGAAGAGGCTGAGCATATCTGAAGTAGACGGGGTGCCACAGTTGCTTACCTGGCGAACGATTCCCAGCCGATCATCCACGTTCACGTCGTCATTGAACTACCAGAAGGTCAGCACTGTCACGAATCTTCTACCAGCATATAAATTGCAACCTGAAACATTTCGAGCATCGATATCAGAGTCTCCAACATGTTCTTTATAGCATGCTTCTGCTGGCCGCTTGCGTCGAGCTCAGCGCCTGTCTTGACAGCAGTCCAAACCTGCTGTACCATCCTAATGAAAAGTGAGCAGAGATTTAGATGGATGAAAACAGAAATTTACTCTGAAATTGCGCGAAGATGGTTTTGAAGATTGTCGCCTTCGAAGTCATCACCAACGTGTGATGTATTTACGATGAGCTCAAACGCTTGGAGCCTAGTTTTGAGCACCGCCAGTACCTCCTTGGCACTCCAGTTTCCCTGTAGCAAAATATAAGTAATGTAACAATGAGAAATTATTGAATAGTTTTATACGTGCCTCGACCTGTTCTCCCATACGAACGACGCTGGTGAGTGCGTTGTGAAGCGGTTGGAAGAGGTCTGCGCCGTCACGTTGTGCCGCCAACAGGATTTCAACTGCAGGCCGAGCCGTTGGTTGTATAGATGGTAAAGCTGTAGACGCCGTAGCACTGGTAATCACAGGCGAAATGGTTCCCGGAGCGAGGTGTGATGTACTGGTAACCGCAGAAGCACCGACGGCTGGCGCGATCGGTATCCCTATATCAGCGACACCATGCGCTTCAGGAGCTGACAAAGCCTGATCTTGATGAAGTTCAATGTCGGCTGGAGATCCGAAGTGCTGAGACGGTGCAGGTGAAGGTCGAATGTCCTGACGCGAAGATGGGCGCAGCACATGGTTGGCCTTGTTTTTGATCTTCTGTCCCAAATTTTTCGCGTACTTTTTCATGTTGTTGTGTCTTCAAGTTCCGCTGCTGAGTATAGTCACCGACCAGTAGAGACGGAGACAGGAAGGGATCCACGTGTCAAACGACTGCTCGGTCTCTGCCGAGTTTGCAAACACCCTTTAGGACCGCAAGGGAGCCCGCAGCGCCAACCACTGTGTAGAACAGTGACAATCTCTCCATTGGATGCACTTTGCGCTGCTATCATCTGTGCAAAAAGTTATGATTGTGGTGTGGATACTCGGCACAGGGATGATAACGAACATCCAAAGCATGCTTCCTAGCCATTTCGAATTTCGCGATCGCACACAGAGTACTGCGGGTGCAGCTGACTGAAATAAAGTAGCTATAGGCTATATACGACGATCTGAAACTGTCGGTGGGACGGGTAAAGAGTCAGGGTCATCTTCCACAAGAAACCTCTTAGATAGCAGACCATGTGCGGCAGTCGCAGCACCGTGACGAACAAGCTGTTCCTACGCCATGAGTAGAAGAGAGTCAAATGAAGAGCATGGTGGTGAGAGTAGATGAATCGCGCAAAAGGTTCGAGATAACCCTTCAACGACTCGCGACGATTTGACAGGAGTTTGTGGTGCGAATTGAGTACTGAGACGGGCGGGTGTATGTACAAATCGCGACAAGCACAAAGCCCTCAATGTAGCATAGCGCTTTCATGAAACACTGTGGGAGTTGTACCAAGGTGCAGTGCATAATCAAAGGAACGAGCGGGAATGGGAGAGCCATGAGAATCGTGGCAGGTTATATTTTGTTCGTCACAGCATCCCAGCTTCCGCGAAAGAGCGCATGGATAAGAATCTCTAGGAGAAAATCCACAGTGTCTGAACCTCACATGCCCTCTGCAAGTCCGTCGCGACGTCGTGGATCTCGTCCTGCCGCCGCTCGCCCTGGATTGCCGCCACAGCCCCCACCATTTCCTTCATTCACATTCAGCTCGTCCTCAAAGCCGCACACGATCCAGTGGAATTTGAAGCTGTCGTCGTTGTTAGACATGTACGATTGGTGCGGTGGGTCCGAGAGTCGATGAGCAGGCCAGCAACGTCGATTAGATCGCCCTGATCGCGCTGAGACAACATTTTCCCGTTGATGACCACATCGTGCATAGGGCTTAACGAGCCTATATAGGAGCGGAATCACGGGAAAGGGTAAGACAAAGCCGCTGCTTGCAGCGCCGAGCACCGATGAAATGTGCGCCAGCGCGAATGCTGTCAGCATCGGCGTCTGTGTCGTGATAGATGCGCGTAGTGGGTCATCGATTCAGGCAGCGAAAAGGCGAAGGCATCTTCAAGTGAAGGAGTCGGCTCCTCGAAAGTCGCGTCGTCGTCCTAGCGAGCTACGAGTCGGGTAGCACGCATCACTGGCAGGATGTCCTTGCACGCAACTCGTCCGATATCCCCAGAAGAAGCTTTCGTGAAGCGAGAGACAATCTTCAGAGGCGAGAGTTGGAGATAGATTGGCACCGTCTACTCGAGGGTTGCGTCTCGTCTCGGGGCGCGAGGTCGCGCAGTATAAGCACACGAGGTCGGGCAGTGCCGTCAATGACAACAACGAGTACGATGTGGTGCTCCACTCAAACGGCATTGCTATAGTGTATGGTACCTGGGGAGTCGTCGCACCAGGTAGACGAGTGCCAGATGTTGAAGCGAGGACGGCGGGGCATGACCTGGTTCGTTATCAAGGCGTCGAAGGCGTGCCGCCGGAAGTAGGATAGGCTTGCAAAATAGAACAAAGGTGGCCTTATTGTTGCACGTATTTTGTTAGACCATTGACTTTGTTCAGTTGAAGGGCCAGGATGATGATGGCGGTGCAGCTGGCGAGGGATGTTGGTAGAATCTCTTCTGCGGACAAG
>Ga0247815_10003700_pt1 | contig 10906 bp, 21 predicted proteins | sample UWRJL194509B1_FD_181014 | JGI IMG/M metagenome (GOLD analysis project Ga0247815, IMG submission 181014) | Plant litter microbial communities from Arlington Agricultural Research Station in Wisconsin, United States - UWRJ-L194-509B-1 | ecosystem: Environmental > Terrestrial > Plant litter >... | reverse complement strand
TTTCTTGGTCGACGTACTCTTTTCTTGAAGCTCGTTGTCGAAAGCTGATAGTAGTTTCTTGGTGGTTTCAGAGTCATCTATCTACTCGCATGTAATTCGCAGATCCGTTTGAAGTCATTCACTTGCATGGTACAGTGCGAATTTGCGGTGGGATTTATGGCGGTGATCAGCGGAGTGTCAAGATTGATCGATATTGATCGATATTGATCATCAACCTTCAGCTTCCGCCATGTCTGACTCGTCCGCCACGCAGGCACGTATCCATGTCACATTGTTTATTATCTTGCGAATGGATTGTACTGAAAGTATGTGGAGGCTTCGATTGATAACGTAGCACCCGTGACGCCCATGGAGTCACAAACCGATGTCGATCTCATCACCGTCGAGTTCCGCAGCCTTACAGGTCGAAAGGACAGCTACAACGTCCCACGCTCCTCCCTCGTCGATACAGCCCTCAACAACCATGCGAACGCGAATGGTTATCCTCCCACATCCATCCGTTTCGTCCACAACGGCTCCGAGCTCAAACTCGGTCAGCAGCCACCTCTGGCGTTCAACGATCCTATCTACGCAGGACAAGATCCGATTGTCATACATGTGGTCTTGTCGTTGAGGAAGCCGGTGATTTATCTGTGGGCGCTGGAGAGGCTGGACGCTAAGGTCGAGTTGGAGCTGTGCGAAGGTTGGAGGTTCTCGGCGTTGTACCCTACAACAAGTGCGGTAAGCAAACACGGAAAGGAAAAGGTTTCGTGGGACGTGGAAGTGAAGGAAGTTGGCACAATCTATCACAAGGAGTCAGACACCGAGGTGGCGTATTTGTATTGGGAGGCGTAAGCGGCGTATCTCGACACTTGGACGTGGCTAATCTTCCGTTTTCACAGGGACTCGAATACGGCTCCAAGACCAATCACGCCACCTCCGGTTGAGGATAGAGACCTTACCGTCAGCTTCAGCTCTTTGTTGAACATCTCGAGAGATAATTCGGTGCTACTGCCAATCGACCGAGTGGCCAAGTACCTCGACATCGCGCTCAAGGCGCTCGCCTTGCCCGTCGAAGCTCGAACCTCTTTCATCACGTTTGTTTTGCTCTGGATCTATGGTCGTAAAGCTGACATCTCATTCACAGGTACTGGCTTCCAGACCTTCAGCGCCACAAGCACGTTGCACTCCGCTTCCTCAAGCAGGCCGATTATGAGAAAGTTGCGCCACTCAAGGTGTCTCCTACGCCGAGCTCGGTGACGCGAGCTTTCATGATATTCCGTGGTGTACAAGACGAGGAGCTACAGCAGTGGGAAAGCATGAAGTGCTTGCCCGAGAGCTGGGCTTCTGTGGTTGGTGTCAATGTTCAGCAGGCTCGCGACACTACTCTCTTCCGTGTGCTCGAATGGGGCGGAATGGAGATCACCGCCTAGAAATATGTATTTTGAGCTAGTTGGACGACTGGATCGAGCTGAATGCTTGTATGTAGTGGATGTCAGTCAGAGGGTTCAGATTGCGTAGGTATTGGAGCGATGGAGGTCGAAATATCACTGCCCAACTTCTCCAAGTCGATAAAACGTCCGATTCAAGCTATTTGAAAATACCAATGGACGGAATTGTCACAAAAAGGGCCTGCAATGCACGAGAGTTTCTCACGGAAGCATCATGGAACTTTGTGGCCGGCAAGCGCCGCGACCTCCGTCTCATCATCAACGCACCAAAACTCCGGTGCGCAATACCTCGCCGACTCTCGCATCCTCGCTCACGCCCTACCCTCGCTTAGACACCCGCCATGCCGTCTTCCACACCCAAAGTCAAGGCCGGCGAGCTGCGCGGCAAGTGCGTGTCTGGGATCGAGTTGGCGCGGGCTGGTACTGACGGCGCGCACGCTCCAGGACAAAAGGCGACCTTGTGAAGCAGCTTGAGGAGCTCAAGGGCGAGCTACTCGAGCTCCGCGTGCAAAAGATCGCTGGCGGGTCGGCAGCAAAGCTTACTCGGATGTGAGTGATTCATATTGTGGCAGAGTGTGCGCCAGCCAGGCTGACACCAAGACTACAGCTCGACAGTCCGCAAGTCGATCGCACGTGTCCTGACTGTTACCAACGCCAAGGCGCGTCAAAACCTTCGCGAATTCTACAAGGGCAAGAAGTACCTGCCCCTCGACCTCCGCGTCAAGAAGACCCGCGCGATCCGCCGGCGGTTGACCAAGGTTTGCATTCCTTATACTCAGTAAAGCATGATCTAATTCTTTGCGCAGCACGAGAAGGGGCTCAAGACGGAAAAGCAGCACAAGAAGAACATCCACTTCCCGCTGCGCAAGTACGCCGTCAAGGCCACCGCATGAACGCACCTGTTGTTTCTGCGCACCCTCTTCGGCACTTACTCATTGTAGCGTTATGTGGACGATTATGCGACATGCTGCATGCAACGAGACGCTCTTTCTATCTGATTGACAGCTTTCGCGTTCATCACGTTCGACTGGTTGCGATCGTGTTCGACCACCTCGTGCGGCATGTCATCGACTGAATCCAGCGCGATAAGCACTTCGGTACTCAAGCTTGCACGCGTTTCGTTTTTCTGCGCACAATGCGGCGTAATTTCAGCGTGAAGGTTGATGCTACCGCCTCCACTCTTTCCCATTTGCGATGAGGTTCTGGGTCACCATTGGCGTTGAGCTCGCTTTCCCCGCACCTCTCAGCTCAGGCCGAGATCGCTCGAGCTTGTGATGTGGCCGTCGGCATGGAGTATACCCATTCCCACCGGCATTCATTCGCTCGTGCCGCCTTCTATGTGATCAACTGCTGGGAATTCCGTGTCTGACTGGGCATAATCTGTGATGACAGGGATTTGAGTAAGACGGTGTCAAGCTCACAACAACATGAATATTCGAGATACGTTCACGCGCAAGATTGAGGGGATTCGCGCGAAGCAATAGATACAGTCGGTTGGCCGACGGCCCCTGAAGTCAACAATAACTGAATCGGTGTCCATTGCAAGTACGTGAGTAAATTGAAAAAGATAAGTAGAGTGTCCAATGAGATCAAGAAAGAGGGATCACAAGGCCCCCGCTGGGACACCAGGGCAAGCAGGGCATGGTGTCGGCTTCGCGTAGACGGTGAGAGTCGATGCTGGCGCTGTCACGATGACTGTAACAGTCGCTGGAGCATTGGCATCGGTGCATGTCGGTGGGGCAGGCGTCGTGGTAGGCTCTGGCGCAGGCGCAGGCGTGGGGTCAGTTGGAGGGTTTGTTGTCGTAACCCCAGGCTCGCTTCTCGTGGTCTCCGTTGGCGGGGCCGTGGTAGCCTCTGGTCCTTCTGAGGTGGTTGCGTCTTCCGTCGGCTCTGGTACATCTGGCAGTGGATCCGTAGGTTGGTCTTGCTCCGAGCTCGAGACGGACTCACTTGACGTTTCCGTCGGAGTGTCTGGGTCTGAAGTCGTGCCAGTCGGTTGATCCGGGTTACTGGTTGTCGTCGGCGCATCCGGTACCGTTGGGGGTGGGTTGAGCGGCTTGCACTCCGCATAGTAATCCGTACGCGACGTCGTGCTCGTCGAGCTCTTGAACTCCAATGTGAACGTACGCTCAGCTTCGCTGAGGTGTTTTTCAAGCAACGTCTTCTTGTGATACGCCCCGTTGACTCGGTGCCCGTAGTTAGCCCACACGTGTCCGCTCGCGACCATCTTCTGTGAACCGTGACCTGTCACCGTGCACGTCGTCACGTTGAGCTCGAGCAAGCACCGCTCGCCCGCATACGACTCGAACGTCCCGGACTGGCCGGTTTTTTGCAACTGAGTGAACTCGCTCGACGTGCCGAGCGAATTAGTGAGGGTGAGCTCTGTGCTGACGCTCGCCTCCAGCCCACCAATACCCGGCAGGCCCATCTTGACGCTGATGGATGATCCCGCAGAGATTTGACACTCGTTGACAATGGATAGCGCAGTGGTACTGGTAGACTCTGAAAACAGAGCGGAACAGTGGCTTAGAGGTACGTATGTCAGCAATAGAGGAGCAAGAACGTACCTTGACTTGAGCTGAGCTGAATGTCTGCGCGAACATTCTCGGTCGTGCCACCAATCATCTGGGTCCTAGTTTCACAGCGTGGCCTTGAAAGAGCGTTGATTATAGCCATTTTGAGAAGAAAAATAAGACATACTGCTCGTCCAGGATGATAGGCTGGAGTAATTTATGAGCACCACATCTGGTCGAGAATTCGCGACGGCTGAAACTCACTGTCACACCTTCCACGCTACAAACGTTTACCCAGGCATCGGGGTATTGCTCAGGATTCACGAGCAGGCGGTCATAATCATCGCTGGTTAAAGCACGCTGTCAGCTAGAAGGCGGTTGGTTGCGAACAGATGGTTCGTACCCCCATTGCGTGTTGATGTAGTCCTGAACCTTTGGCCAGCCAGGAACTGGTGGATTTAGAACTCATCGCGGGATGGAAGTAAAGGCTTAGACTCACGTTGCATGATGTCGTCGATGTTGACCGAAAAGCAATTGCTTTCTGCTCGCTCAACCAGTCCGTTGAAATCGGAGGCGTATGTGGCCGAAGAAAGAGCAACGACGGCAAGAAAAATTGAACGAGTCAAGTCGTACATCACTGTCCGGCAAGAGAAGAAAGCAGTTGGTAAGTTACAGAGAAGTGAGGAACTTGGAAGGTGGGCGAATAAGTCGGCGTCGAAGGTCCCCGGAGATATAGAATTCTTAAACGCGATGCCCTGCAGGAGCGAAGCACCTTGGCACATGCTGCAATGCACTCAAACGCAGTTGATAGATGGCGACACGGGGCTGGGCGGTGCGACAGACTGCGGATATAGCGCTTTACGGAACCGATGCCAGTTCGATGTCACTTTTGCGCGAGTACCTCCTTGGCAAGAAAGCGTAGACACGCGGTTATCAGGAAATCATCTCAGATTGGCCGCGGTCCACCCATTCCAGAAATCTAAGGGCAGTATATGATCAGTAAATGAAAAGCAGGAGGACAAGTTGATTGAATGTCCGCTCCACGCCTCTGTCTTACCTTCTTCGATGAAAATTTCACTACAAGCAGAACTTATCAGCATGCGGGACTCGCGTGGAACTCCCCAAACATGATCACTTTCACCAGCGACTCCTGCACCTAGCCATGCCATGACTTCTTTGACCTGTGCTTCTTGAATCATCCGCAGCCCACCGCCTGCTCCGTCGCCATCTGTCAAGTGGCCCCCTACGTATTGCCTCGTGCTTGCTGTCGTCGCGGCTTCTTGCAGCGCCGTGTCTTATATCCAAACGCCCGATTCATCGTGAACTGCCCGACTTCTCCCCTACTCTTACCATTTCTTCAACCAACCTCAACTTTACGTCACCCTTCACGCTCAAGTATTCTCACCAGCTACGGCCATGTTGTTCTCTTCGCCGCTGGTTGCGCTCGGTATCTATGGCTTTACGTTCTCTGTGGCTTCGGCTAAGTGGGTACCGACAGTTGACCGCATTCCTTCGCGGGCCGTTATGATGGACCACGACACCGTCAACAACATGTTCATCGCTTATGACATCAACGGGACGGAGATTGCGCATATCCCAGAGCTGCATCATATCCTGTCCCTCGACAAGCGGTTGCAGGGCAGTTGCAGCCGTCTGTCCGCAGGCGATATCCAGAAGCGTGCGTCCATTTCCGCCTCTCAGTTCATTAAGTAAAAGACTGACTCTCGTGGACAGTTCCTGGCTGGGGAAAACTCCGTGGTATCGCAGTTGAACGATGGGGGTACGTCGTTTGTCTCAGCACTCTAGTTGTGCGTTGTGCTGACCTCGCCCTAGTGGCGACTATGATACGGTCGACGCCAATCCGCAAGAGTACCGTGATCGCTCCGCCACCGTCTGTGTCTCAAGTGAAACTACTGTGCGTGGCGCTGCTGCATATCGTCTCAATATCTCACACATAGAGGCAGCGGGTCAAGCTCCAGGCTCCATCGTGTATCAACCTCGGAAGCCAGGTCATCAACGGGACGACGAATGGACGCAGCTTAGAGGTCACACTTGACGCTGAGCAAGGTCCGTATGAGCTATACGCATAGTTTTGACGTTTGATTCATGTTCGACTCGTCGCAGGTACGACCAGTAGGCATCTGATCAACGTCGACAGGCAAGCCTCCGTCGCCGTCGGTGCAACCTTCGGCGCCACGCTCGAGATCCCTGAAGTTGCCGACGTCTCCGTTCAACACTCCGTCGGCGTCAAGTTCACCAACACGCAGAACGAGCGCGACGAGCAGACCGTCACCAACATGCAGATGCAGAAGATTACAATGTACGCCGAGGCCGACACGCACTGCGAGCTTGTCATCGACCGTCGCCGGTGCGATGTGGAAGGTTCAGGCGAACAACGGCTCATTGCACATGGATGGGCATGGTTCTACTATGGTCATCGAGTGGACGGCGCGTACAAGAAGGCACTCAACATGGATAAACTGCTAAGCGACGAGGAACGCTCGACGGTCATCAAGTTCCGCACGTCCTCCGGGATGGAAATGACTGCGCAGTACCGGGCACACTGCGATAAACCACTACAGGAGAAACCAGAGAAACCTGCAGCCCTGTAGCCATTGGTATTCGACGACGCAGCGCGTTCGAAGGAAATTGATATCGCGACTGCAACCCAACTTGCTATGTAATTTGGACTTTGGCAAATTTGTCTTGCAGCTTCCTTTTTATTCTGTCAACTTGCTATGAAACAGACTTTATTTCTATCGTGTACAAGGGGGCATGACTTGTCGTTTTAAAGTGCTTCGTCGCGGGCCGGGTGCTGGAAGTGTTTTTCCTGATCGGCAAGACCCCACTGTGCGGCTTGGTGCTCGATCTCTGCCGGCGAAAGCTGCGGCAGCTCGTCGGCAACCTTGACATACCACTCTCCATTGGTATATCCTTTCGCAAAGATAATGTCGATTTCCTGCAGAAACGTCCGGTTAGTGACAATCCTTCAGAGGGTAACAAGGGAAGTTAGACGCATACCTCCAGCGACCGGCCCTTGGTTTCGACGTAGTACCTCCAGATGAAGGGGAAGAAGCACATGTTGACTGCGAAGAAGAACAGGAAGGTGCCGAAACCGCCCCAGGCGTTGAGCATCGGCGGCGTCCACATCACGACGGCAAAGTTGAAACCCCAGTTGGTCATTGTGGAAATGGCGTTGGCATTGGTGCGGATGGCATTGGGCGAGATCTCGGCGGGGTAGAGCCACGGGAGCTCGAGCCAGGTGCTGTAGGGTAATATTCGCGTCAGACTCAGGACAACACAAGGGGTCGAGTGTGCTACAGAGTTGAACGAGACACGTACCAGCCGAAGGAGATCAAGAATAGGTACAATCCAACCACTGCGCCGTAGGACGCCTTCGAGTCCTTCTGCCCAAGCAGGTCGTATGGAATGAGACAAGCCATCGCGATAAACCTGATTTTGCGCGCGTTAGCTGTTGATACCTATGGCCTAGATGTCGAGATGCTCACATGCTGCCCGCCTGGCCCACAGTACCCCAGAAGAACATCCGCCGCCGCCCGAGGCGCTCGATCATCGGGTACGACAAGAAAGCCGACAGCGCGTAGACCGTGGCGTGAACGCCACCCAAGATAAGAGCCATTCGCCTCGAGAAGCCCAGGTACGTCTCGAAGATAACAGGGCTGAATGAACGCACATTCAGCATCACACTTGACTCCTCCATTCCTTCCAACAAAACTCACCTAAAGTAAATCGCAGCGTTGCAGCCACCGATCTGTTGGAAGAGCTGAGACGACGCGCCGATGAGCGTGCGGCGCAAATGCTGCGATGGTCCGCCCGTCAAGACATGGCTGATCTTGAGCTCGCCGAGCGACTCGAGCGCTTCGACGATGACGCGTTTCTGTTGCTGGGCATCTGGGTGGTCGATTGGGACGGCGAGGAGCGCGGCGACGACGTGTTCGCCTTCGGCCGTTTGACCGGTCGAAAGGAGATAGCGAGGCGACTCGGGGAGTTGGAGGACGCCGTAGACGACGACAACAGCGAAGATGATTTGGAGGGCGATGGGAACGCGCCAGCTGGCAGAGTTGTCGATGAATGAGAGACCAAAGTCGAGCCTGAATGCAACGTCAGTCAGTCAGCGCAATATGACAGCGAGGATGGAAAGAACAGACCAGTATGCAATGACGGTGCCCATGGCGATCATAGATGCCTCGATACAGATGTGGAGACCGCGGTTATGCGATTTCGAACACTCGGCTTGCCACGACGGGATCGTCGCCGTATTCACACCAGTTCCAAATCCAGTGACGATCCTCCCAATGACGAACTGATGTCCCGCTAGATGTCTGCGCAACCGGAGTCAGAGTCAGCTTGCGGGTGAAAGATTGAGAGAACGTACCCCGGCATCGCTGTGACTTGGATGATGGCGCCAATGCTGAGGATCGTGCAGCCGAGAAGGATGTTCTTTCGCCTCCCGAGCTTGTTGCCCATTACGAGTGCCCAGATCGCTCCGGCGAGACAGCCTATTTCGTAGATGGCGGTGTAGAATGCTTGCATGAGAGACGAGTGGGAGGGTGAGGTCACGGCGGGGTCGAGGTCTGGGAAGACACGGTAGAACTGGGGCGCAGAGATGATGCCAGACATGATTCCCTACGAAGTGTAAGAGATGAGTGAGACAAAATAAAAAGGGAGGAAGGAGTCGTACCTGATCGTAGCCGAAGCAGGCTTTGAGGAGATGAGGTCAGTTGTGGCGACTCACTACACTTCTCGAAATCACGTACCAAAACCTGCAAACAAGCGTCAGCAGGCAAGTCTTAGCAAAATAAGGAAGCAGAGACGAACCAAAGGTTGAAGTGATAGTGATCGCCATGAGCAGCTTATCGCCCGTGAGGCCTGCATAGTGTGGCACACCATCCTGTGATCAAAGGAAACCAAAAAAAGCCGTCAGTACTTCCGAATCAAACGAGTCGAGAAAACTTACCTTGACGGTGGCACGGATCGACGACCGACTGGAATCAACGACCTCGACCTGAGAGGCAGTACTGCTGCTGAGTCCCTGCTTGCCCTTCTCCGTCGGCAGCGGAGGTGTAGTATCGCCGTGAGATCGGCTCATGTTTTACTGCTGGTCGTTTCGTCGGGGTCGTGCGAGATCTTGCGTCAAGCGTGGAATGCGGGGCTCGACCTGAGAGGAGGCGAGGGATGTCGAAGCGAACCCCCCGGCTCCACCTTCGCCTCTTATACGATATGCAAGCAACCGTCGTCAATATGCAAAACAAAGCAAAAATCATCTGCATGGGCGCCCTTCGACCGGCAGCGAGAAGCCGGTGTAGAGTGCTCGTGTGCTCGCGTGCTCCGCGTTTTCAATTGGGCCGGCGGTTGTAGCGGTGACGTCGAGGCGGGGAGAACTGTTGACGAGGCCGACATCATAATTCCAGCCACAGTTCAGGGAGAGATAGCTGGAGACCTAGGATTATAGTGCGAGCCTGGACTGGGACGGTACGATAATTCTGAGCACGGGGTAAAAAAGTAGCCTGTAGAAGCTGACGGCGAGGTCGAACCGTGTTCGAAGCGGGACGGAGGTTCTCCTCAACCAGTCGTCGAACCCCACAGCTCGTCCACGTGCAATTCGAGCGGGATTCCGTGCCGTGAAATTCCGTACTGGTGTGGCGCAGGATGTGTTTGACATCTGCTGCTGCAACTCGGTAGATGTGGATAACGGTAGAACGGTGGTCGCGCTGGCTCCAAACGACGGGATGGCGCTATGCAGTGTGTCGTTGCTAGCGTCGAGCACAGGAAGAGGCACAAAACTAATCATGCGCCTCGAGCAGCGGGTGCGGGGATCAGCCTGGGGGAATAGGCGCGCCGAAGACGTGGTTTGTCGGATTCTGCGAGAAACAGAGAACCTCGAACAAGTCCCAAACAATTCAAAATCACGCTGAAGCCTGTCAGAAATGTGTTCTTCAGAGCATGAAAGCGTTTGAACTGTGACAAGTCGGTGGGATGACTGAAACGAGCTGAGTGCGCTGAGTTGGAACTCTTCTTTGACTCTGCTCCTCACGATGGCCAGCGTTCACCCGTCTCGTATGGCACAGGTCCCTCAGGACCCTCCTCGGCGCCATGCCGATGCAGGCCGTAGCCGGCGTTCGCCCAGCCCACGCCGAGGTCGCAGTGGGACACGGTCTCGCAGCGACTCGCCCGAACGTGGTCGCGGTAACAATGCATCAGCTCCCCGTCGCGCCAGTCCTCGCTATGACGACTTTCGCGGACGCAAGCAGTCGCGGTCTCGGTCGGGTGAACGCGCAGCACCGGCTCCGAATGCGCCGTGGCGTCAGGCTGGCAACATGTATCCGCCTCGTGACGGTCGGGCGCGTGAACCTCTACCGCACATGCAAGGCCCACCACAGGGCTTTGGCGGTGAGCGTGGGCCTGGTCCTCGAGGTCCACCAGGCGGTAATGACCACTACGGCGGTGGAGGCTCGGCTTGGCTTGATAGGTGCGCATTTTGAGTCACCCGTGTCTGTTTGCAGTTGCTCATTCCGTAGTCGACGACTTCAGCGCGCAGCGATGACCCTCAGCATATGGCCGAGGAGTCCAGAACGCAGTAGACACGACGAGTGCGTCACCCTTGACTTCTTGCATGGATATTATTGACTGACCTTGGTTAACTTCCAGCTCTGACGATGGCCGTCACCGCTCGTCCAAGAAACGCAGCAAGCGTCGCCGTTCTCCGTCCAACTCATCCGACTCGTCCGACAGCGAGCGAGAGCGTCGTCGGCGCAAGGACAAGAAACGGACCAAGTCGGACAAACACGACCGCAAAAGGTCGTCGCGCCACAAACGCAAGTACTCGGACGACGACTCAGACCGCAGCCGTAGTCGCTCGCCGCGCCGTCGTTCGCGATCAGCCCGTGCGACGTCAAAGCCCAAGTCCATTCGCGAGGAAGACGAGGACGACTGGGTCGAAAA
>Ga0247815_10003698_pt1 | contig 10908 bp, 17 predicted proteins | sample UWRJL194509B1_FD_181014 | JGI IMG/M metagenome (GOLD analysis project Ga0247815, IMG submission 181014) | Plant litter microbial communities from Arlington Agricultural Research Station in Wisconsin, United States - UWRJ-L194-509B-1 | ecosystem: Environmental > Terrestrial > Plant litter >... | reverse complement strand
TGTGTTCTTGGAAGTTACGCAGCGGGTGCCAACAAGGGATACCCGATGTGCCGACGAAAACACAAATTGCGAGGGCAAGTTTCGTCCGGCGCTCATCTGAGAGCGATATCAATGCAGGAACACTGGGCCGGGTCTCGACAATTGCCGGACAATTTCACCGGTAATTGTCGATGTAATTGTACAAAACTACTCGACAATTACTCGACAATTACATCGAGCAATTCTCAAGGGGACAATAACACAACTGTAATTGTCGAGTGCATCTACATCAACAAAGGCGCAGATGACAAAGCCAGTATTGGCTACACGTTAATTGTTGCAACTGACTATAATAAATTGTCTTAGTCAATACCCAACAATTGCACTTGCGTTATTGTTCGCTTAAGAATTGTTCGAGGTAATTGTCGAGTAATTGTCGAGTAGTTTTGTACAATTACATCGACAATTACCGGTGAAATTGTCCGGCAATTGTCGAGACCCGGCCCAGTGCGAAGTTTCAAATGGCGCAGGCCGGGTTCCGCTTCCTTGCCCTCAGCCGTTCCCCGTGTCGTACAGATCCTCGCGTCATGCATGAGTGCGACGATCCCATACCCTGGCGGTCTGGAAAGAACACGCGATGAGCTGTTTGTCAGCTGAAAACACTCTTTATTCCTGCTCTACCCACGGGCTCACGGTGCACCAAGTTGCCGAGCTCGTCACAAACCCTTGGTTGCGAGCTATGGCGGACCCACCGGTTCTACAAACCTTCCACGCTGTGGACCCTGCTTCTGGAACAGTCAGCGCTCTTACAGATGTGCGCATCGAAAACGGACAGTTCGCAGAGGTGTCGGCGAACGCGTTTAGTTCTGCATCCACCGATGAGCGCGTCGTGGACCTCGAGGGCAAGTTCATATGCCCCGGGCTCATCGATTGTCACGTGCATGTCACTGCGGTTCCTGGAGTCAAGGTGCGCTGACGCGTCGACTGGCTGGTCCTTGGAGGTGAACTGATGTTTATGGCCACGATTCTTCCTCAGACGATCGGCGAGCTTTTCGACCTATCCGATGATCTCATCTCTCTGCGTACAACCTACGTGCTCAAAGGCGTGTTTCTGCGGGCTTTATCGTGTCTGGAGCAACCATTAACCATCAGCGGTAGATATGTTGTCTCGCACTGTGCGCGACACAGGCGGGGCTTCCAAAGCCCTGGCTACAGCTATCGACGAAGGTCTAATCGACGGCCCTCGGCTCTTCCAGTGCGGCAAAGCGATCTCTCAGACAGGTATGGAAGGGCTACGTGATTTGATTGGGTGGCGCGGTGTTGACCATTTCGATCTTGACGCAATGCTCCGTCTACCGCATGCCGGAGAATATGCGGCCATGGTGACTTTCGAAAGGAGCCTAGACCATCCGCAACAAGCTGCTGTGGATCTGTCAAATCGCTTGGGCGAGTCGCAGATGGCCTCGATGCTGTTCTTCGAGCGACTCGCGAGGAGTTGAGTCTCGGAGCCGATTTCATCAAGGTGCGCTTGACTGTTCTTATGTGCGCTCGACGTCTCTGACAATCCGAAGATCATGGCTGGCGGTGGCGTGGCGAGCCCAACGGACGCCATCGAAACAATTCAGTACTTGTCAGAGGAACTGCAAGCCATCACAAGGACATGCAAGCAGATGGGCAATATCCACAGTGAGTATTGAACCACCACCACCCGTACAGAGTCTAAAAGTTTGCTTGCAGCGACAGCCCATGCGTATACCGTCGAGTCGATTAACCACGCTATCGACAACGGCGTTCGAGGAATCGAGCATGGGAACCTCCTTGACGAACCGACTGCGCATAGGTATGACCATTACCGACGTGGTCTGGCTTTCAATAGAGCTGATAAAAAAACCAGGATGGCACGCGAAGGTATCTTTCTGACACCCACGTTGTCGTGCTACGGCATCATGGTCCGACCGCCTTTCGAGGTACGTGCCACATGCTCGATGCCAGAACACCAGCTAATGATGTCTTGGTCAGAACTTTCTTCCCGAGTCTGGGAAGAAGAAGAACGAGGAGGTCATGCAACAGGGCTTGCGTGCGCTGCAGATTGCCGAGCGCGCCGGCGTCACTGTCTGTTACGGGACCGATCTCCTCGTATCGATGCACGCACTCCAGACCGAGGAGGTCAGTCGCTATTCAGTGACACTGCGAGTATGGCAACTCATTATCTGCTTTAGTTCGCAGTCAGAGCTTCCGTCCTCAGCGCAGCGACCATTCTCAAGCAAGCGACGACCAACGCCGGTGAGTTGAATCTCGTTTTGAGGCCACTCCGCATTCTCATATCAGGGATCTCAGCCAAACTCGTCCGACGCGAAGGCCAGCTTGGGGTTATAGCGTCAGGCGCTATCGCCGACCTCATCGTTCTCGACGCCAACCCCCTGGACGACATTCGCGTGCTCGATCGTCCAGAGACGCACCTATTCGCGGTCATTAAAGAGGGCCGCGTTGCTCGAAGCAGGATTACGAGTCTGCCTGTTGAGCCCCTCGCTTAGCTGATTCCAATTGAATTGCGTTCAGCGGCAGATGTATTGTTGTCCCAAAGACTCCGGAAATTCGGCCTCCGTTTCACGGCGTTCTGGCGCGACGTCCCTTCTCAACCACGAGAAGATCTGATGCCGGCCTAGTGCTGTTGGCCTCTCAGGTGCTATGGACGTGAGACAACCTGGTTGCGTAGGTGATGAGAGCAGCCGTCATAGGGGTTGTACCTCCTAGACCAGGTGTCCGGTGTTTGGACGTCAATGAACCTTCGTCCTCCACAGCGCTTCGTTCCGTCAGGCTGTTCTCTCACGCAGATCATGCCATCATCGCCTCCTGCGCTCACTCGCTAGCCTCAAGTTGACCGCTTCGTAGCCGAATTCACGTTGTTTGTCAACAGGGGCGTTTGGGACGGACGACGCGATCCGCCTACAGCCGCGCCCATCGATGCATGTTTGACACATCAGGGTTGTACCTATTGTGCACGGCACATATATGTGTGCTCCCCATGCTGTTCGCCGCTGAGACGGCCTATTTCTTGCTCTCACAAACGCTCACGCTTGACGCGCCTGAGCACGTCCACGATCTTGCACGACCCTACGATCATGTCTTCGTCACGCGGTACGCGCTTCCTCGTGCGCATATCGAACCGTGCCATAGTCTTACTATCGAGTAGTCCACTCTACAGCGCACTCTCCAGTTCCCAGTATGAGTACGAAAGAATACCCATGGGAGGAAGATGAAATGAGTGAGTTGCTGAACGCTTTTGCGACCTATGGATTGCGCTCACCCTTCATGGTACGACAGAACGATACCCAGCATTCGGTGATCCAGCCTCGTCGTCCTTAGACCGCAAGTACCCTCCAGATGTGTATGGCCACGAAGCAGATGAGAACGCGCGCGTCTGGAGAATGTATCGGGAGCGCGCACTCGAGACCGAGGGCATCCAGTTCCAGAGCTGGCACAAGACTCTCGACATTCTCCTAATCTTTGTACGACGCACTTTCAGTTGTGCGTTCTGTGGGGCTCGTACTTAAACTCTCTCGCTCGCTCAGGCGGCATTGTTCTCTGCGGTTCTCACCGCCTTCCTCATTGACGCGTGAGTGCAGATGCTCAACTTCAGTATGCCCATTAACAAGTGAGCATCCTCTATAGATGCAAAGCTCTCGAACCCGATCACATTCAATTCATGGGGAAAATTCTCGAAGTCTCCCTTCAGTTACAACTTGGCCGCAACATGACCCAGCCACTCCCCACCATCAACGACTACCAGCCAAAGCTGGCCACGCGGGCCACCAGCGGCATGTGGCTCGTCAGCCTCATGCTATCTCTTTTTGTCGCCCTATTCTCTATCCTCGCCAAGCAATGGTTGGTCGACTACAGCTCTCGCAATGACGCCCCCGCCGCTTCTGCTCGCCGCTGGGCGTTTCGCCATATGGTGTACAAAGAAGGCCTTGCCAAGTGGCGCATGGGAGACTTTGTGTCGACGCTACCGGTTCTGCTGCATTTATCCGTGTTCATCTTTCTGGCTGGGCTCGTGATCTACATGTGGCAGCTCGACACTACCGTCGCGGCGATCATCGCTGCTGGAACCAGCACCATGACGATCATTTATCTCCTCACGACTCTCCTTCCGCTCTGGAAGGGTGACTATCCGACGGTTACGCCACTCTTGCGACTCATCTATAAAGCGTGGAGGTCGGTCCATCCATCTTCTCGTTCGCCAAAGGAGCCGCACTTCACAGAACATCATGCTATATTCCGATGGTTACGCCCCTCGCCGCCGAAGACTGCAGACATCAGCCCTTCAGATCTCGAACGAGCTGACGAGGAAAGTGTCGAGATGGAGAAGAACAACGGGACAGATGCAAGTAGTATCACATCGGATGAGGTGGTTTGTATTCCACCGCCTCCATCACCTCGCACCTCAGAGGCCGCCTTCCACGAAGAACGACTTCTTCAGGTGCCCGAAAACCAACTTGCAACTCGACTACTAGCAGGCATGGCCGAAACTCTCCTGACCCGAGAAGACGTTGGTACCGTTCTCAATGCCGTAGGCGCACTGGACCCAGCCGATCCAGCATTCGCCACTCTGCAGACTCCAAAAATCCGCGATCTAGTGCTGATGCATGTCGTAACACTATGCTCAGCCGGCATGGAAGACCCTGTCGCCATCGCCAGATGTCTGCGCGCGATGCTTGCCGTACGACTCGACGCCACCGCTTTCAGTGAGCTTGACCGCAGGCGTGTCACATCCGCTCTCCAGCGTTGGAAGGACGTTAAGACCCACGACCTTCACGTCCTCGCGAGCTTTGCTGGTGTCAAGCTCTTTCCCTCGCCCAAGTCGTCGGTAGAGCGCGACTGGAACGATGTTCTGGAGAAAATTCGCGAATGGACGTGGCGTAATAACCGCAATTTCTCTATTGCTTTTGATAACGCATACGATAAGGTATCTCCCAGGACACCACCACAGCTACACGAAACCACAGCACTCTTGCTGACGTTCACCGACTTCTTCACGCTTCCGCGTATCATCGATCTAGCTCACTCGCATCAGCCATGGTTGTCCCTTGGTGACACAACCGCCGATATGGCGACATGGGGCCTATACACATCTTCCATCGAGGACAGCTGTAGGCTCGAGCTTGAGCGCGTCCTTGGGCAAGCTTGGTCTACTTGGTGCGATCATCGCGAGCGCCAACACCCTCTAGACCGTTGGCTCGCCATCAGTCGCACTATACTCGAGAATCCCCTCAAGTTTCCCATGGATATGAGCCAGCTCGTTGTTCTCTTTCAGGACTACGTCGCTGCACTCATGTTGAGGGACCGCGCAAAGGGCCTTTACAGTAGCGATACCGACGCGGCCGAACGAATTCTCGGCTGGATGGACTCAAATGACCTGATTTCCTCGGCCACGCCCAGCCTTTTCGCCACGACTCTCGATTTTTTGAAGGCGGTCTTCTGCGAAAGTCGTAGTCGCCGAATACCCCACTGGTCGGGAACATTGAATGCTGTCTTCCGTCGCCTGTTTGCTCTTGCCAACAATCTCAAAAAGCCCAGCTGCCTCGACGAGCAACCGCATCGCCAGATGTTGTCTTTTATCAAGGACCGCATGGCTGGCGCGGCAGATAACTGCGTGATTACCCGGGAACAATTGGACACTTTTAACTCTCCGATGCTTGCTCAGTATCATTGTTTTGCCGCCCTAGTTCGTCGAACATCGGGTCCGAGTATCTGGCACCTCATATGTACTGGCTGGGGAGCAGATCACGACCGCTTGACTAAACTCACACCGGTGATGTCGACTATTGCGACCCAGCTTTGCGCCTTGCACGAACGCGGTGTGGATGTTAGCGACGGCCTTGACGAACTCTTTGCCGTAATCCCAGCGATGGAAATCATCTTAGCTGATCCCTTGCGGGGACTTCGAATCGCCCAGCATTGCCGCCATATCTCGGGGTCCTGGTGGGGGGTAGTGCGCGTCGCTCTTTTGAATGTTGCAATGGCCTCCTTTGTTACCGATGTGGAGCACGCATTCTCTTGCTCATCTTGTTTACGACTATCAGAGTGACGAAATTGTATCTTCTCGTGTTCAAGAATTATCGAATATACGCGTCATGAACCGAACGAGTGGAGGCGATCAGTGCAGTGTTTAGTAACTTTCCGTGCGAAGCATGTAATCGAGCGTGAAGACAGCCACTTTCAAGATGGAAGAACCAGCCTGCGAACAGCCTCCAATGATAGTATCCAGCAGAGCGGGTTTCACAGGTGAAGGGGTGAATCGGGCTGCCCAGTCATTCATCACCTACTCGACAGTCAGAGTTGCGGCGTACGTTTGATCCTTAGCCACTAACCTCCACCACGAGACGACCATATGCCTCGACATCTTGTGACGTGTCTCCACTTGGAGCGAGCTTTACCGATCGAAAGTCTGAAAGACAGCTGTGTACGGAAAAACGGGTCTCAGGTAGTGTCATCACATCTCTTGGACATATGACATTATCCTGAGCCACGGCATCATTTGCATTCAGTTTCCACTTCGGGAACAGCAAGAACACATACCGCATGCACAGCGCCGTGTATGATTGGTGGCCTCTGCATGTGCAAGTAGTTCAAGGCGTTGGCAACATCGAAGAGCTTGCAAGCAAGTCAGCTGTCCGCACAGGATGAACAAACGAATGACACTGACTAGCCTCAGCCATCCTGCCGGACTGTCATCTGGCATTATGTTTTTGGCGCGCCTTTCGCTCCACGATCGAAAGCTGATGTGTAAATGTACAACAGCATGCCAGGAACCAGAATTGGGCTCGAAGTATACGCCGAGCAGTGGTCGCAAATTGTCGTGTCGAAGTTTCCGCCATCGAGAAATCTCAGTTCGAAACTCCTGCATAGCTGCGATCAGAAAAAACTAGAATTCGCGAGATACTAAGATCTACCTTGTTCCAACCTCCCTGGCTCGTGGCTGACACTGGTGGTCGGACAAGCCTCACAAGCACATGCCCTGTGCCACGCGAACCTTTGATTTCCCATTGACCGGCAAGCTCTTCGCGCCCGGATACGGAGACTGGTTCACCCGCGACTCGTTGGATCTCATTGGAGAGATCAATCCAGTATGGCGAGACAAATGAAACAGTATCGGACTGCTGATGCTCGCCTAGGTCCCGCGAACTATGACTCTGCCATATGTCAAGGATCTGTCGAGTGTCGGGACGGCAAGAGGGTCGACTATCCCAGCAGTCCTGAAGAGTGCGCCACAATACGAAATCTAGGCCACGCTTGAAAGCGTTGTCGCCGCTGGGGTATCGAGGACGACCGCCATCTTTGACAAGATCTGCCACGTCTTCGTCATTATTCACCTCGCTCCACGGCCTGAGGCCAGAATACAGCTATTTACAGAGTGGTCAGATTTGCGGAGGTACGTGGATGCACTCACATGAAGGATCGTCATGCCCAGTCCCCATAAATCATTGGGTTTTTGCTTTGAGATGGGATCCAGAGAAACGCTCGACGTTGACTTCGACATTCGTCAATGCGCGCGAGTCTTTGGCTCAAATAAAAAAATAACTCACCGAGACCTTTTGCCAGTTAGGAAATGGCTTATCAGGGCTGAGATGTTCAAAGCCAAGGTGTCTCAAGTCACCCCTAGACCGGACGGTGGGCTTGGTACGCTTTTCCTCGGGTTTGATCTGAGCATCGTAACGGGCCAGTCCAAAGTCCGCAATCTTGGCGCGGAGACGAAGACCGTGCGATGTGCTCTCACGCCACAGGAAGACATTATTCTGTACAAGGCTAAAGGGTGAGCGGCGCAGCCTGACAAGTTGGAAGGAACTGACCGCCCGGATATCGCCATGAACAATGTCGCCGGCGTGCAAGTGATTGAGACCGGCAATCATGTCCATAGTCTGCACCGTATGGAGATCAGCGCGTCGGACAACGACAAAGCCAGTGGCACGGACCAGCTGGCGGTACACCGCAGGATCGTCTGTCTCTCCTGTTTTGATCCAGCCCTCAAGATTACCATTCCCCATATCTGGAGAAATAAGCCAGGTTCTTCTCTCTGGTGTGACGTGAGCAAAGACCGTGATACCATAGTACGGTACGATGCAGTCGTGCTCAGTCGTATAGGCGTCTGCGGCAATCCTTCCTTCTTCGCCCTGTTCCAATTGATGAGCAAACTGTCTGTATGATGTGCAAGCTACTTGCGGTGCCCTTGTTGCCATACTCTAGAATCTCCTTGCAGACGACTGCTTGCTTGGAACCGAGGGCGATGTTGGTGGGCGTCATGATGGCTCGCAATATCACAGACATGCTGCCTTTATACCGGTTTCTTTCAGGCTCTAGCTTGAGTTTGATTTGATGTGTCGGAGTGAAGCCCGATGAGCTGTACACGATGTTGTCGATGAGCTGGTCCTCAGGGATCAGTTCGTAATCGGCGGGCTGCTGTTAGGTTAACTCGCTGAAGCAACATCGTCTTTGAGCGAGCTCACGGGCGAAGACAGTGAAGAAGTGGATGAGACTGCGCTGGTGGGCATCGGCGAGCGCGGTCTATACACGACGCGCAGCCTCCGCGGTCTCAACCCATCGGCAGCGACATAGCCTGGTACGCTAGTTTAGAATGCATGAATCGACATCGCCTAGTCGACTTGCCTTGAGTTGTAATGTCTGCCATGTACGACTCCGACGCGCTAGGAGTCTGTGATGAGCAGGAGACGGAGACGAGCAGCAACAGGGCCGCAGAGGTTCCGCACGAGCCGTGGCTAGTGTATGCTGCCAACGGCCCGAATTACGTCCCACATGGCGAGTTGAGCATTGGAGATGAGTAGTAGGCGCAAGTTTCATGTAATGCGGCACATTAATACCAACGTACTCGCAATCCTGTCACGTATTCAACTCGCGCTTGGAGACGGATATTGATATTGATCACAACCAATCAGATTATCCCTGCAGATCCTGGGCAAAGCGACGTAACACTGTACGGTTTAGACCGTAGGCTCGGTAACGCGTGACGCACCGCATCGAGCCGAGCCTAATTTCCGCTTGGTGACGCGTGCGCGGAGGTCCTAAGCCTGGCGGTTTGGTGACGCTCCGGCATTTGCCGATCAAGCTCTTAGGGTGGCCGAGGAGAGGGGCACTACCCATTTTCCAGTAGATATTCTGCCATATTTCGCGCAATTTCTAAAATTGAGAAGCAAATACAGTCATGAACCAGGTTTATACCAGCTACAACCAAGCCCTGCTGGCCAAGCGGCGGGGTTTGAACTGCTTGGTCCACGAGCCTCGACACCACTTGGTGACGCATGAAGCACCCCCTGCGAGCCTCCATTTGCATCTGGGACAGCCACCTGATTGGCGCATGCGAGCCTACGGTCGAAACGGTACAGTAAGCGCGAAGACCCTGCGAGATGCGATGAAGACTGCTGGAGCTTCAGTATGCGCAAATTTCGCGATATAACCGGAGTTGAGGTGATCATTCTAAGCGTCAATAGTCTAATAAGCAAGAGGACCAAGCAAGCGGCTGCCAAATTTGAATCCTGCGCAGCTCGGAGACAACGTGCTACCTGTTCATATGCTGCGCCAGGATCCTGCACCATGCCCCAGGCGAGAGCGCCGGATCATCAACATCCTGCGCACTGATATTGATATTCAATCCGCAGTGGGTCGATTGATGCCAAGAGTCGGAGACGTGAAACCCTTGGTGAAACCTAATGTGATAGATAGAGCACCGGAAGCTTCAGCAGTTCCTTAGAGGATTTTAGAGCATGCGTGTGGTTGGTGGTCCGGAGTGGCTTCAGGTGGTAGAGGTGAAGTCGGATTCCGGTTGTTGAACCCGCCCGAGTGACCAGAGACGATGAAGATAGATAGTACACTTGTGTCGCTGTGAGTGCGAATCAAATACGAGTAAGAAGCGTCTTGCGTAGTGGGAGGGGCCACATCATGACATTCCACGCTGAATTACTCCGATTGAAGCCGGCTTCATTGTCACCGTTTTTCGTTGCAAAATACGACATCTGGGCTGAGAATAAATCCTTCGATTATATCCTGAGTCATACAAGGCACTTATAGAGGTGTTAATTGACCGGTGGGGCGATGAGGGACAACCGGTTATCCTGATCGTTGTAGTTTACGTGGCTTCGAAGTTCAGTCGGGTATTGTCGATTGCGCGTACGAACGGTAAATACTAGTACAATCAATGGCTATGTGTGTTTGTACGCCCAGCAAAGCGATGTCGATGTCGTAAAATCTGTGCATGGCGGTGGTCGCTGATGTGTCTAATGTGAACAAAGCCCCTACCATATCACAAGGACAGAGTCGCACATGATTCTGCTCTGCCATCAAGTCTAATCGCTCGCGGCCGGGGGGAGGACCTCTGTGGGTGGAACGAGATACTCCATGAGCGGATCCACGACCAGATTGGTAATAGATGCTGAGTGTCCTGTCGCCCCCTCACACTGTGTGATAATAGACTCAATAACATCGGGTGTCTCCCACTTTAGGTTCTTTGAGCGGGCCACTTCAAGTCGCAGGTCCATGATCTAATGTATACGAGCGTCAGCACACAGTTTTATAACCCCGTATAGTAAATGATATGACATACGTAGCGCGCAAGCTTGCCGTAGTCCCTGATATCAGAGGAAGTGTCGCCATCGAGAACAGTTCGAATTGAGCGGTAGTCGCCAAGGGTGACATTGACCGATGTGCCGCTGTCAAACTTAGCAGTGTAATAGCCAGGACAGAAGATATTCTCCTGCAGTAGCAAGTAAGTACGCTGTGACAGATACATGGCAGGCACGTACAGCGCGAACCGCGTTATGTAGAAGCGGTGGCGTCTGAATGTGCAAGAACTGAAGAGCATTCGCGATGTCGAGCAGCTGCAGTTGATTAGTTTGAATCGGACTGTCAGGAGATCGTGTG
>Ga0247815_10003697_pt1 | contig 10909 bp, 15 predicted proteins | sample UWRJL194509B1_FD_181014 | JGI IMG/M metagenome (GOLD analysis project Ga0247815, IMG submission 181014) | Plant litter microbial communities from Arlington Agricultural Research Station in Wisconsin, United States - UWRJ-L194-509B-1 | ecosystem: Environmental > Terrestrial > Plant litter >... | reverse complement strand
TGCCTCCTCGGCCGTCATCGCACGCGGTACAGGCGACCCATGTTCCGCTTCCCCTTTAGGCCGCCATAAAGTCGCGTTATGTGCCGCCTGCCGCCATAAAGCGTTGCTGGCGGGCGAACTGGGGTCGACCTCCAATGCCCGTGCGATTTTTTCCACAGTCGCAAATCGCCAGTCCCTGTTCAGCAGAATGTCTGCCAGACCACGGGCCACATCTGCTTTATGATGGCCAGACGATACGATAGGAAGGGTGGGAATTTTGGCGGCGAGTGCGTCGAGGTCGCCGTTGGACTCGGTGACGAGGATGCTCGCGGCTTCGCGGCCAGGAAACACGCGGAATGGTTTCAACTTGGCCGCTCGAGGCGCAGTGCTAGTAGACTTGGCCCGCGAAGCAAGGCGCGAGCTATGCGCGACGGAGGCGCGAGCGCGAGTGGCCGTTTGTACGAGCATCTAATTTGGCGTGGGGTATGTGAGGACAAGGGTGGAGACGCGTCGTCGGGATTATCCGGTCATCATATGAGGATTTGCCGCAACTGCAGAAGGTCAAACGCTCAAAATTACGAATCATTACGTGGTGCTGGAGTCGGCGAGTCGACTTTACGCACTGGTGACTGGTTTAACTCGCACGCCTATTTCAGACCGGACGGCAACTTCGTAAAGCCCGACATCTTCTGAAGTTCTTTTGCCGACTGACCGATGTTTGACAAGCGCACTAGCGCTATGTGCGCCACAACTAGTCACCAATGTACAAGCGATTGACCCGATGAGGATGAATGGCCGGCGGAAACAATGTGAGCAATCATGCTCGGTCGACTTGAAAACAATGCACACCGCAAAGTAAGAATATGTTCGTACCTAGTACTCTATCACCCAGTATCCCTTTCAGTATAGCGAGAAAAGATTCATATGCAATTCATGACATGATAATGAGTATCCAAGCATTACTGGGTAGCGAATTCTTCTCCGACTCCTGTGAATCTGCTTAGGAACTGACCGCAGCCCCAACCTGTGAGGTCCTCTTGAAGAGCGACTTGTTCCGCTGGGGAACACCCACCCGTGACTTTCTCTGCATTGTGCCGGTGGTGACTGCAGCCGGGCACCGGTGTTGAACTGCATTTAAATTCGACGTCATCGCTCACTCGCCACTTGCCTTCTTCCCATCTCCCTGCCTGAAGCATTTGAACCAAGATGCTTGGCCAGATAGTTCTTCTCGCCTACATCGCTGCGGCTGCCATCGGTTTTCGTGTCCCATGGCACGCAGACGACACCTGGCTCGACGCCTTATCACCAGAAGATCTAGACGCGACACGAACCGTCGTGTCTTTCCAGCAGCCGTTTGAGAAGAGCTCGCGCATGCTATCTCAGGAGCTCGATGAGTTCATCGACGATATCATGAAGCAGTGGGACGTGCCAGGCCTCCAGGTTGCTGTGGTGCGGCGGCGAGGCAACTCGACCGAGTACGATGTCGAGACCAAGGCGTACGGTGTTCGCGGTCATGATCAAAGACCGATGCGCACGGACGTGAGTGGACTGAAGATGAACAAGTGGATGAGCCATTGACATTGCAATCCAGACGTTGTACCCGATTGCCTCCAACTCAAAGGCATTCACGGCGGCAGCAATTGGCCTGCTCGTGGCCAACGATTCCGCACCACTGAGCTGGTCTTCAAAGCTGCAGGATGTACTGCCCGAGTTTGATCTTCAAGACCCTGTTGCCGCCAAAATGGCAGATGTTGTGGACATGTTGGGCCACCGTACTGGTCTGCCGCGGCACGACTTCGTTGAGACCAAAGACAAAGACTCCTCGGTTAGTTGAATTAAAGCCCGAGTCCTGAAGCTCGCTTATGACACTCGCTTCCATGGTAGCTCAAGCATGTCAAGTATTTCCGTCCAAGCAGCGAGATCCGTGATCACTGGCAGGTGCGCTCCTAATTCTACTATAAAACCTGGTAGTCAGCCTGCTTAAGGGAGTTTCTAGTACTCAAACCACATGTACAATATTGCAGCGTCAGTAGTTTCACGTGTCTCCAACACCACGTTCTTCGACTTTGTCCGCGACAACTTGTTCACACGGGTTGGCTTTGCCGACACAACAATCAGTTCAAACGAGCTCGTTAAAGCCGGCCGTGTCGCGGACGGTTACATGAGGTTCGGCGAGACCGTCAACAGTCCGGGTAGCCTGCATCCTGTTCAACCCGAGGAAGACCTCGAGCAGTACGAACCAGGTGCTGGCTCTATCTTCAGTACCGCAGAAGATATCGTGCGTCTTAAACCCTGAACCTCTATTCATAAGAAAGCTGAATTTTATTTGCAGTCCCTGTGGCTCCAGACACTGCTTAGCGACGGGAAGAGCCCTAAGACTGGTCAGCAGGTCATTCCCGCGGACGTTCTTGCACTGTTGTCATCAGGTATCAGCGCTCCATTACGCGGAGCAAAACGAGCTCCCGAACTCGGCCCGATGGTATACGGAATGGCCTTCTTCTCTTCCAGCTATCAAGGCCATCAGGTTTGTGCCGGAGGCATTTGCCCATCATTGAACTGACCATACTTGTCTGTAGTTCATCGAACATGGTGGGGCGCTTATAGGGTACTGCTCCAAGATCACGCGGTTTCCAAATGATGGTGTGGGCATCGCTGTCCTCACCAGCGGATTCCCAGACGTCGCTGTCGAGATTTTACGGTGGCGCATTGCCGAGGAGCTTCTGCGATTGCCCTTGCGCGTAGACTGGAACGCCCGGTGAGCAAAGTCGTCACTCATCTGTCCTTCCTGACCAATCAATTTCTCAGATACAAGCAAGCGAAGAAGGCGTCACTTCAAGCCGTTGCAGACGAGGAGGCCGCCCGCTTACCATCGCCACCCGATGCACCTCCACCCGCACTCCCAATCGAACAGCTCGCAACAACCTTCAGTCATCCTGCATATGGATCACTTTCCTTTTTGATCACGGCACCCGGAACCCTTCACTCAGAGACCAACTGGGTGGGCTCTCTAGCCACTTCGCTGACTCTACAACACTACAGCGGTAATCTCTTCAACGCAAGCGTGACGATCCATGTGCCCGTGTTGGATCAAGACGAGCCAATACAGGATACTCAGAGCGGCCTTCATGCAGAGTTTGAAGTTGATCAGGGTGTGGTAAAAGGTTTTGGCCTCTGGGGTGGTATCTGGGGTTCCGGCTTTGGTGTCGAGGCGTTGGAGGGGACTTCAGCGCGGGAGCTTGCGGAGATTTGGTTTGACCACGATACAGCATCCCTGCAGAATGAGTATTCCAGCAGCCAAAAGGCTCTGATTCAGGGCTGATGAAACTCAAACCTCTGGAGATATTGCAAGGGCGATGTATGATACACGTGCTGAAGAACCTTGCGCAATAGAACATGACAGGTAATGGCGACCAATTTGAGCAGTGCATTATAGCAAAGACAGAAAATGCACTATCACGGGCTGAAATCGCGCTGAAGTTAGTCAAGCGAGGGAGACCCAAACAACATATTTGTCTGATGTCAGCGAGTACACGGATGACTGTGAAGGCACCATCACACTGGGTGTTCGTTAATAAGTCTCGCTCACTCCCTCATGCACACTCTCTAGAACTGAAGTAATAGAATCTATGGTTTGAGAATAGTTCGAAAATAGTACATGAACCTTTCCGGCAGCTCCCTGACTCCTGTGAATCCACTTCAGAATCAGATCCGGCGGCAGCACGTGGGCCGATCACCGCTGCGCGCTCCGGCTGCGCAGTGCGTACTCCACCTTGCTTTCTCCCCACCATCTCCCCACCAGCTGTGAGCTAAGATGCGCGGGTCATTATTACTAGCTCCCTGCTTCGTTGCAGTCGCCGTCAGTTTGCATGTGCCATGGCGCACAGACGTCGACTTGCTCGATATCTTGTCAGCAGAAGATATGGACGCGACGCGAACGGTCTTGTCGTTGCCAAGGCTTTCGGCGACGGATTCTCGTATGATATCCTCGGAGCTGGATCATTTCATCAGCGACATTATGAAGCAGTGGGACGTGCCTGGTCTACAGGTTGCCATCGTGAAACGGCGGGACGACTCCACTGAGTACGATGTCGAGACTAAGGCGTACGGTGTTCGCGGCCATGATCAAAGACCGATGCGCACGAACGTGAGTGCGCCGGAGATGAGCGAGGAGACGACCCGCTAACATTGCGCCCCAGACATTATTTCCAATTGCGTCCAACTCCAAGGCATTCACAGCGGCGTCGATTGGCCTGCTCGTGGCCAATGATTCCGCTCCGTTGAGCTGGTCTACAAACCTACGGGATGTTTTGCCCGAGTTTGACCTTCAAGATCCTGTTGCCGCCAAAATGGCGAATATCGTGGACATGCTGGGTCACCGTACTGGTCTACCACGGCACGACTTCGTCATGACCAAAGACAAAGACTCGTCGCTAAGCTAAAACACAATCTCAGTCCTGGCGTTCGCTTAAGACACTCGATTTTACGGTAGCTCAAGCATGTCAAGTATTTCCGCCCGAGTACCGAGATTCGTGATCACTGGCAGGTGCGCCACCAAGTCTACCATATTCCCTTGCGATTTTCCTACTTAAAGAGTCGTCATAGTATTCAAACCACATGTACAATATCGCAACTTCAATCGTCTCGCGCATCTCCAACACGACGTTCTTCGACTTCGTTCGCGAGAACCTCTTCGCACGGGTTGGCTTCGCCGACACAACGATCAGTTCTAACGAGCTCGTCAGAACTGGACGTGTCGCGAACGGGTACATCAAAGTCGGTGAGACTGTTAACAGTACGGGTAGCCTGCATGCCGTGGAGCCCTGGGAGGACCTTGAGCTGTACGGACCCGGTGATGGCTGTATCTTCAGTACAGCGGAGGATATCGTGCGTCTTTAACCCCTCAGCTTTCCCCCCTACAATGAAGCTGACCTCTCCGCAGGCCCTGTGGCTCCAGACACTGCTGAACGACGGGAAGAGCCCCAAGACCGGTCAGCAGGTTATTCCGGCGAACGTCCTCGCGCTGTTGTCGTCGGGCATCAGCGCTCCGGCCCGCGGAGCGAAACGAGCCCCTGAGCTCGGTCCGATCGTATACGGAATGGCTTTCTCTTCCTCCAGCTATCAAGGCCATCAGGTATGCGCGGGAGTTATTTCGACTAGTAATTGAACTGAGGTTACTCGTCTGCAGTTCACCGAACATGGAGGAGCGCTGTTAGGGTACTACTCCCAGATTACGCGGTTTCCGAACGATGGAGTGGGTATTGCTATTTTCACCAGCGGAGACTCGAACTTCCCGTACGAGATATTGCGGTGGCGCATTGCCGAAGAGGTTCTACGACTGCCCGTGCGCGTGGACTGGAACGTCAGGTGAGCAGACACATCGCTCGCTCGTCCTTCATCTGATATCCCTATGCCTCAGATATCAACAAGCGAAGAAGGCGTTACTTCAAGCCGCTGAGGACGATAAAGCCGCTCGCCTGCCGTCGCCGCCGGATGCACCTCCGCCCGCACTCCCACTCGAGCAGCTCGCCTCAACCTTCAGTCACCCTTCATACGGACCGATAACATTCTTGCTCACGGAATCCAGAGTCCTCGAATCAGAGACCAACTGGATGGGCTATCCGATTAACTCGTTGATGCTGCAACATTACAGCGGCAACACGTTCAACGCGAGCCTGACGATCTCGGTGCCAGTGTTGGATCAGGACGAGCTGGTAGATGTGGTTTTTGACGGCTTGATTGCCGAGTTTGAGGTCGAGCAAGGCGTGGTACGAGGCTTTGGCCTTTGGGGTGGTGTATGGGGTGCCGGTGTGGGAGTCGAGCCGTTAAAGGGGACTTCGGCGAGGGAGCTCGCGGAGGTCTGGTTTGACCACGATGCCGGGCTTATGGCGGATACGCTCTCCAGCGACCAGAAGCCTCTAATCAGGGGTTGAATGATCGCTACTCGCCATCGATCTGGAGCCGAGAGTATACACAAAAGAGGATGTTGACGTCGCAGAACTGCGACAGGTCTCCTAATGACACCATCTGCGAAGATAACTCGGACCACCAATCATCGCAGGCTGATTATAAAGTGATTATTCATTTCTGTCTATAAGACATTCGTAGCATGTATGAGAACGCGAGAATCTCAAGCTGCAATGACCTGCGCAATCTCCACTGCCACCTTCTTATGCAAAGCCGTGCTCATGTGGAAGATATCAAAGCTGTACCGACACCCATCAGCCACGAACCTCCAAGCGTCCTGAAACCAGACTCACAAGAGATGCTTCGTCGGATCCTCACACACCGTCCGCTCGGGAGTCCATACGAGACACGGCGTGTCGACCTCGATGCCTTGCTTCACCGCGGCCTTGCGTGCACGCTCGACCAAACTGTACCAGTCCCATAGCTTGACTGAAACGTTTCGCGGGAGGTGAGACGAGGAGATTGATTGGGTGAGGTTGGCGTTCCAGTTTTTGGCGTATGCTTTGAAGGCGGCGACGGTGGCTGCGTCGGCGTTGGCGTTGGCGGGGAGGAAAACGTTCGCAGGACGGGTTGAGAGAACGAATGAGCTGTAGCCTGAGCGTTTGAGAGAAGAAGTTAGATCTTGTAGAAGTGGGAGACGAAGGAGTCGTACCGCGAGCAACCAAGAGCTTGACGTTGTTCAGGACGCTCGTGGTCAACGCGTTGACGTCGACATTGAGCCCGCCGTAGAAGATGTCGTTCACACCAATGAAGATGACGACGACTGAGCGACTCGGAACGGGTCTCGTTGAGTTGAGGAATGTCGCCACCTGGTCGGTGACCGACGGCATGGGAGTGTCCAGATTATTACCGCCTAGACCGGTCACGATACTGTTGTTGACCGTGGCTGCGAAGTAGATAAGTTGGGGTTATAAACTGAGCTTGGCGGGCGAAAAGACTTACCAGAAGAGTAAGCAAAGTTGAGGACTTGCTTTACACCGATGAGGGGTGGGATGTACTCCGGCCATGTCGGCCCGTTGCTAAAGTGGTGGTTATAGTATGCCGGATCGCTAGGCCAGCTGCCTGTAGTTATATATGTGAGCGAGGCACTGTCTACGAGAATGCATGCGAACGACATACCATTGGTCCATTCATACGCGTTGCCCTGAAACGAAGTCAGCGTCACGGTACTCCAAGTACTAGTCCAGCTCAACGCACAGTATCGCTGTGGCTGTCTCCAAAGATGATGAGAGAGTCGAGTCTCCGACCTGAAGGGCTGGCCAGTGCTGAGGAGGCTGAGACCAGGACGGCTGGGACGAGGGAGGAGAGAACTGAGGTCAGCATCGTCAAGGTTGAGAGGCTGCGATGTCGCAACTTGGACCTCGCGCACCCCGATATTTAAGTCAATTCGTGCTCCATACATACCGGCTCTTCGGATGACAAATTTCAGCTCCCTCGCACGGGTGTTGCCCGTGCCTGAGATGGAATTGCCAATTGGCGAACCATTGTCCTGACCGCAGCACACTGACGTTCGCGGGCCCCCGGTTCCCGCTGACATAAAACGCCGCGCAATTCTAGAATGACATGATGGAACCTGACGAAATGCAATACCTTCGCGGTCGCTGTCTTGGTCAACGAAGTTCCGTGACGTGTTCAACGGTTTGGAAATAGATGACAAATGCTGCTTCACGTCACGACACGGTGAACTGTACAGTAATGCATTACAAACCAGCCACACGACGCATACTTTCTTCAAGTTCGGCATCGCTTAATCAGTCTGCATCGAGTCTCCAGAACGACCACTGCTACCACTGGCTCCCTGTCCTGCCCTCGCCTGATCGCTCACCGCCTTGATAAACGCCTCGATACCTGTACCCGCACTCTCCGGCAACCCCAACCCCCGGACCAAGTCACCCAACAACCCGGTACTAAGCGCACGGTCAAGCTCGGCGAGTGCGCCACGGAACTGGGCGCTCGAGATGACTTGGCGAAGGACGTGCTCGGAGGGAGGGTAGGGAATGTCGATTGGGAGGTGTGGGAAGATGGAGCGCGCGAGCTCGGGCTGGGCAAAGATTGGGGCGAGGTTGGTGGGAGTGAGGAGGTCGGAGAGTGTCAAGGTGGGCGCGGCGATGGGGAGGGAGGTGCCAGCGCCGCCAGCGCCTGAGGCATTCCCGCCAGACATGAGGATCTGGCGTAGGCGGCGGTAGGTTTCGGCGTTGGCGGCGGTCTGAGGTGCACTACAGGAGATTTCGTCAGCTCGTGTCCACTCGATATGAGACTGCTGAAGCTTCACTGAGGAAGAGGGGTTCGAGGGGACGGAAATTGCATGTCCAATATCACCGGCTTCACGCTGAACAATATCACGGCGCACTGTATCCCACAGCAGGACTGGTCATAGTCTGACCTCAACTCCTAACTTCATGTGGCATGGCGAACGGAGACTTGGAAGTCAAGAGCTTCCCTCACGCAGGCGAACAATGGTACAACCATGCTTGCTGCATTCATTGGGATATGTGTACAAGCCCGGGCAACAGACGGATGCATACGAGCAGAGGCTCACCCTGTAGCAGAAGGGGCGGCAGCAGCAGGGGCAATTGTGGACACATCGACGGGCTCAAAGCTCGGGTCCTGCAGGATGCCGTTCACATTGGCGACATATTGATCGTAGCGAGCAGTTGTGCTGTCCTGTGATTGATATTAGCAAGTCTAGTTCATTAGCGTTGGATGTGGCGCGAACCTGGAACCAGTACTATTTGCGCGCATTAGCATGATGGTTGAACTTGAATTCGAAAGAGAAGACTTACAAAGTGCTTCTGATCAGAAGATGCAAAGCTAAGCGCAAAAACGCGACCCTCAGGGCTCTGGGACACCTTCTCGAACCGGGTGTCGGTCGGGAAGATCAGGAGGTCCTGCAAACACGATCAAGAACATCAGTACCAAGCTGTAACGAGGGTTAGGAAACATACCTCGTGAACAGTGTTTGTCGCGCGACTGGCCCATTGCCACTGAATGAGTCCTTCATCGCTGGCCTGGACTATGAGAGCGCCGCGTTCGGGCAGGGGGTCCACAAAGTTGGTGTTGTCACGACGCTGGCATCGGCCGGCACGAATAACAACAGTTCCTGGCGCGTGGATATTCAGAAGCTGTGCGGACATGATGGGCGGAGATGAGGCGAGAGCAAGAACACGAGATTCGCGGGACGCGTCAGTCCAAGCAACACGCGCCCCCGGAATCTGCCGGCCACGCGTCTTGCCCTTGTTCTCTCACAAATTCATGCACCCAACTTTGTGGCGGCTCCATAAACTCAAAAACGTATCACAAATAGTTTCGATCGTCGATCAGGCATTTGCCAGCGACACGTCCCATGTTCCTGCTTCAGTACCCTGACCATGCCGTCAATCCGATGACCGCCGCCTCCAAATCAGCGTGCGCTTGAGCTCTGCCCCACCCGAGTCCCGCTGTCCCAGGGCTACCTGCTCCAAATCTCGCGTCCTTCTCCGGGAGCATGACCAACAGCTCTCACATGCGAACCAGACTCGCCCTCCAGCAATTGTGGGCGAACCGACTAGGCTTCTGAAAATGATCTATCCGGGATAAACGGCAGACGACCGAAGCCGTTTCTCGGCCGTCTCCGGGATCAAATAGAGACCCTATTGGGCCAGGCTCACTTGGGACTAGTCCGGTAACACCAACGGCACGTGCCCCCAGGGAGTGATTCATTTGGCAGCTCAGATATCCCACTGGTATCTTTACTGGCAACAATACTGCCCAACCATAGCGTGTGGCTGCTTCGTAGAACGTGGCAGGCGCGCCTCGCTTTCAAAGAGGAGAGTGAGAGAGTGAGAGTGATCGTCTTTTCAATACCCTGCGATAGTCGACACAGCCGCTTCTCTGTCAGATCAGCCCTCTTCCACGCCACCTCGATCTGTTTACAGCTCCCACGGGATTTCCGACGCTAAGCCCATTAAACACCGGTGCATGCAGCCACTCAAAAAGGCTGTTACGAGTGTCGAGTTGACGGCCAGCGTTCCCAGCTCGCCCACATTCACCCCTCCAGCATCTCGCGCGACCTGGCTACTCTCATCCAGCCACTGCTCATCAAGTCCACACTCGTTTCCCAATTTCGCTATGGCGTACCCACCTTTACCAGGCAACTACTTCCCCACAGAATCGCCGTGGCAGTCACTCACCGTGACGGACGGTGATCGAAATAGTATGTCGGGCAAGCGCTCTCTCACTTTCGCTTGCTTCTCACGATAATACGCAGTCGCCGGCATAACCTTTGGCTTTACGCTTGGGTTCGCGTATTTCGTAGCAATGAAGGCGATACGCGAGTGGCGGCGAGTCGGCAGGATCAACCTCTACATCGGGATGGTATGGGTTGAATTTTGGGCGTGAGTCCTTAGAAGAGGTACACCATCATCCCCAGTTGCTCACAAAGCTTTAATCTACAAGGAATGTCGCACTTGCGATCATGTTGTATTTGCTCCTGCAGGGGCAGATAGCACCGTCGTTCCTATTCTTCTTCTTCATTCTCTGGTGCGTATCGCCCTATGGCCAGTTGGGACACAGTGCCCTCTGACGGTCCCTCAGCGTCTGGACGATTCAAGTACAATGTCTTCTCCAGATTATCGCCAACCGCATCTGTATCCTTCTGGACTCGGACAGGCAACGAGTAGGTCAATTCCCTGCTCTGCATTGATACAGTCTGACCATTTTGGACGCAGAACATCTTGCGCTGGCTCGTCTTCGCTATCGTCGCGTTCATCAACGTTAGCGTCTTCTGTATCTGGTTGCCTGCCAAACTGCAAATCTCTCAGAGGTTCATGAAGATCAACGTTGTCTGGGATCGCATCGAGGTTTGTCCTTTGGGTCGGTCTTAGCGCGAATGGATATGCTGAGACCGATGAGCAGAAAGTCATCTACTTCGTCGCCGACGCAGCGCTCAACTACTTCTTCATACGTCAGGTCAAGTCGAAGCTCATCG
>Ga0247815_10003696_pt1 | contig 10910 bp, 6 predicted proteins | sample UWRJL194509B1_FD_181014 | JGI IMG/M metagenome (GOLD analysis project Ga0247815, IMG submission 181014) | Plant litter microbial communities from Arlington Agricultural Research Station in Wisconsin, United States - UWRJ-L194-509B-1 | ecosystem: Environmental > Terrestrial > Plant litter >... | reverse complement strand
GTCCTTGAGCGCCCCGCTTACAACAACGACCGTCCGGCTCGTTCGTATGAAGACCGCGCTCCGCGCAAGGACTTCGGCGACCGTCCCCGTCGCGACTTCGGTGACCGTGCCGAGCGCGCCCCGCGTGACTCGAGCTACTACCCGAACCGCGACAACAAGACCGGCGGCGGAAACTTCCACGAAGAAGACGTCGTTCTCGAGCGTCTCGAAGCCCAGGTTGTCACCGCAGGTGACGTCGACGGCAAAACGTGGGCCGACCTCGGTATCGGCGACAACATGACTCGCCAGCTGATCTCGATGGGCGCAGTCAGCCCGTTCCCGATCCAGGCAGCAACCATTCCGGACGTCATCGCCGGCAAGGATGTCCTCGGTCGCGGAAAGACCGGCTCGGGCAAGACCATCGCCTTCGGTGCACCGCTCGTCGAGCGCCTCATGGAGAACAACGGTGGCAAGGATCGCCAGATGGGTCGCAAGCCCCGCGCGCTGATCCTCGCTCCGACCCGCGAGCTCGCCCAGCAGATCGACCGTACCGTTCAGCCCATCGCGCGCAGCGTCGGTCTGTTCACCACGACGATCGTCGGAGGCGTTCCGCAGTTCAAGCAGGTCTCTGCTCTGCAGCGCGGCGTCGACATCATCATCGCGACCCCGGGTCGCGTTGAGGACCTCGTCGAACAGGGTCGTCTCGACCTCAGCAACGTCATCGTGACGGTGCTCGACGAGGCCGACCACATGTGCGACCTCGGATTCCTCGAGCCCGTCCAGCGCATCATGCGCGAGACGAAGGATGGCGGCCAGAAGCTGCTGTTCTCCGCCACGCTCGACAAGGGTGTTGCCACGCTCGTCAAGGAGTTCCTCGTTGAGCCGGCAGTGCACGAAGTCGCCGGTGAAGACCAGGCCTCGTCCACGATCGACCACCGCGTCCTGCTCATCGAACAGCGCGACAAGCGCGCGATCATCGAGCAGCTCGCTTCGGGCTCCGGAAAGACCCTCGTCTTCACGCGCACCCGTGCGTTCGCCGAGGAACTGTCCGACCAGCTCGAAGACGCCGGCATCCCGGCAACGAGCCTGCACGGTGACCTCAACCAGTCGCGCCGTACGCGTAACCTGCAGCTGCTCACGAGCGGCCGCGTCAACGTACTCGTCGCAACGGACGTCGCAGCCCGCGGCATCCACGTAGACGACATCAGCCTGGTCATCCAGGCCGATGCTCCCGAGGAGTACAAGACCTACCTTCACCGCGCGGGCCGCACCGGTCGCGCTGGCAAGGTCGGAACCGTCGTCACCCTCATCCCGCGTGCGCGTCGTCGCCGCATGGACGAGCTTCTCGGCCGCGCCGAGATCAAGGCGACCGTCGACCAGGCTGCGCCCGGCGACGCAATCATCGAACAGCTCGCAGCGCTCTAACTAAGCGCCGCTTGTAATTCCGCATCACGCCACAGCAATGGCAGAAAGGCGCTCATCCCTTACGGGGTGAGCGCCTTTCGCGTTGGTGGAGTGTGTTACCTGACCACGAACTTCACCCGCGCCTTCGTTCCGGTCTGGGCTCCCTCGACCGTGATCGTGTAGGTGCCCTTCGTGGTGGGGGCGGTGAGTGACCACTCAGCCTTGCCCGAGAGCACGTCCGGGGACGGCAGGCTTCCGGAGGCCGGCGCGATGATGCCGGAGACCTGGCGGTCGCCGTTGAATCGCTTCGCGGAGAGACGGATAATCTCCCCGGGAACTACGGTTCGCTTCGACAGCGTCGCGCTCGCGTTCTCGCTCAGGTCTGACAGCGACCGGTCGAGGCGCAGGGCGCGGGACATTGTGTAGAAGGTGTCCGTCTGGTCGGTGAGGCCAACGAAGTTCGCTGCCTGTGGGCCGTAGGCGGCGACTCGCAACTGCGTTCCGGTGTGCTGCTGCGAGCTGCCGGCGGCGGCGGTTCCGTAGGAGACCTTCATCACGCTGCCCTCGACGGTGGTCAGCGCCACACTCAGAGATGTCGGCGGGGTCGTGTCGACCAGCTGGCTCGAGTGGGCGTGGTCGGCAGTGACGATGACGAGCGTGTTCTTGTCCTTCTTTGCGAAGGCGAGGGCTACCTGCACCGCTTCGTCGAAGTCGACCGTTTCACCGATCTGGCCGCAGGCGTCAGCGCTGTGATCACGCTTGTCTATGCTCGCGCCCTCGACCTGCAGGAAGAAGCCCTTCTTGGCGCTCTTCTTCGTCTTCAGCAGGGAGATTGCCTTCGTTGTCAGCGATTCGAGCGAGAGCTCCGTGGTCAGTCGCTCAGGGTTCTCGGTGCAGGTGACGGGCGGGGCATCCGCTCCCAGCACCGTCGCCGGAGTTGCCGCGTACCTCGTGGGGAAGTTGCCCGGGGTGAACAGGCCGAGCACCGGTGCCGCCTGGGTTGCCGAGCCCACCGCGGCGAGTTCTTCAGCGGTATCGACGACTTGGTAGCCGCGGGCGGCCGCCTGTTCGAAGAGGGTCTGACCGTTCCACTGCCCCGCTTTCGCGGTCTGGGTGAAGGTTGCGCTTCCGCCACCGAGGGTGAGGTCGGCGCGTGTGTTCAGCAACTGCTCGCTGATCGAACCCAGACCGCCCTCGACCAGCGCGTCCTCGCCGCAGGTCGGTGAATCCGGGCCGTAGCAACTGCGAGCGGCGACGTGGGAGACGATGACCGCCGGAGTCGCATCCTGGATCTCAGCGGTGCTGACGTTTCCGGTCTTGTACCCGTTGGCCTTGGCCAGCTCAAGGATCGTGTCGCGCGGATTGCCGTTGATGTCGACCGAGACAGCATTGTCGTAGGTCTTGGTGCCCGTTGCCCAGGCCGAGCCGGTGGCCGAAGAGTCGGGAACGTAGTCGGGTTTTCCCTTGTTCGGGCCGTCCTTGTAGAGCGAGTACGTCGTGTACTGGCCGGTGAGGGGCATGGCATCGATGCCGGGAAGTGTGCCGGCTGCACCGAACGCGTAGTTGCGGGCGATGGTGATCTCGGAGTCGCCCATCCCGTCGCCGATGAGCAGGATCACGTTCTTGGCAGAGCCTCCCTTGATCTGGGCTTTGACGGCTTTGGTGGTGTCTCCGGCATGACGGCGAGCGCCGCCGGGGTCTCCAATGGCGGCGATGGCCGCACTCGGGACGACGATCGCAGCGCTGGCAATGAGTGCGATCGAGGCAAAGAGCGTTGCACGCTTTCGTGAGCGTGCAGGTGTGAGTTGTGGCATGGGGTTATCCTCCGCGTTACTCGGTTTCGCGCATCGAAGTTGATGCGACAAGCCCAGCGTCTGCGAACAATTCCACGGTGGATAGGGGGTGACTTTCGATCACCGATGACCCCCGAATGGGGGAGCTAACTCAAATGTTTTCTATGGCACGTTCGAGCGCGGGAAGAGCGTCGGCGACGGCGGCCAGCTCGGCCGGATTCAGGTCCTGCAGAAGCTGGGTGACGAGAATCGCGCGCTTGGCACGCGCCGCGACGAGGGCGTTCTCGCCGGCGTTGGTCGCTTCGATGAGAAAGGCGCGACGATCCTGGCCGTCGACCTTGCGCGTCACGAGCCCGCGTTTTTCGAGGTCGGCGACGAGGCGGGTGATGCTCGGGGCAGAGACGAACTCGCGCGCGGCGAGGTCCGCGAGTCGAATCGACCCGGCCTTGCTGACGGACGCGAGCGCCGAAAGTGAACCGTGGCTGAGGCCGCCGCCAGCGGGGCGAATCCGCCGGTTCATCCTGCCGGTGACCATTGCGAGGCGCGCCGCCACGTCAGCGGAATTGATGTACCTGGCGCTCACATTCACCTCACTGGAGTGGGCCGCGTCGAGTCGGGTGCGGCGCCTTTACGTACCCATCATCGTTTGCGCGTGCGACACACGCAATCGAGGACGCCCTTACACCCGTTCTACCGCGCGAAATGGGGGTGTACCCGAGGGTTTCTCGCCACTAGCGTGTTCTCCACACAGGATCTGGAGTTCCCGATGCCCCGTCCCACTGTTGTCATAATCATTGCCATTGCGGCCGTGCTCATTGTTGCGGCCGTCATTCTCGTTCTGCAGGCGAGTGCGACGCCGAGCGGCACCTGCGAGATCGGCTTCAAACGCACCGCGAACGGGTGCGAACAGATGGGCGGTTAGACGACCTCGAGCGGCACGGGGTCTCCGGCGGGCAGCTCGACCCTGATCGCATCCTCGGCTCGGACGACACCGCCGGTGACCACGATGCTCATCACGCCGGACTTGCGGATGACGCTGCCGTCATCCGCTTTTTCAATGACCGCTTTCATGAGTCCGGCCTGGAATTTGTTGATCTTGGAGCACGGGCTACGCAGTCCGGTGAGTTCGACGATCGCGGTCTCTCCGAGGTGCAGGCGTGTGCCGACCGGCAGCGTGATGAGGTCGACGCCGGTCGTCGTGACGTTCTCGCCAAGATCGCCGGGGGTGACGACAAAGCCGCGACCAGAGAGCTCGTCGAAGAGCTCACTCGCCATCAGGTGAACCTGGCGAAGGTTGGCGTTCTGTGGGTGGTGCTTCTTGTCGTAGAGGTGCTGCACGGTCGCGCCGGCGTGCGTGTCGCCGTCGATGCCGAGGCCCGCGATGAGTTCGATCGACTCGACCGGCGGCTTGCTGAAGTCGTGTTTACTGTCGCGACTGACCGAGAGAACCGAGGGCATGCAGCAATCCTAGGTTGAGCACTCCGTCATCCTCGGTCGGTGCGTCCGTTTGTTATCAGTGCGGGCGTTCAAACGTGCGCACTGTTAACGAAGCGCCGCACGGTCAGGCGAGCGCAAGCATGGCCGCCGCGGTGATGGCGAGCACGAGGCCGACGATCTGCACCGGCGCGATGCGTTCTCGCAGAACGATGGCGGCGAGGATGATGGTGCCGGCCGGGTAGAGCGCGGTCAGCACCGAGATGATGGTCAGTTCCCCGAGCCGAAGCCCGAGCAGCAGCCCGGCGTTCGCGACCGCGTCGATCACGCCGCACAGCACCGCGAGCGAAATGCCGGCTCGCCATCCGGCGCTGACGACGGGGTTCCCGGTTGCCCGGGACTTCCGAATCGCGACGAGTGCCGAGACTCCGACCGCGGCGAACAGGATCGCCGAACTCATCGCCCGGTTCGCGATGAGGGGAACGATGCCGGAGTCGGCCGGCGTCTGGTCGATGATGACGAGAAACACCCCGATCATGGCGCCGGATCCGATCGCCATCAGGATGCCGCGCAGCGTCGGCCGCACCGCTCCCTTCTCTGGAACAAAGCCCACGAGCACCACGGCGACGAGTGCGATACCGAGCGCGACGTAGCCGATCAAACCAAGCTTTTCGCCCTGGATCAGCCCGAAGGTCATCGGCACGATCGCCGAAACGATCGCGGTGAGGGGCGACAGGATGCTCATCGGTCCGATGGCGAGGCACGCGTACAACAGCGAGATCGCGATCGCTCCGCTCACCCCGCAGAGTGCGCCGAGAAGCAGTGCTTCGCGACTGATTTCACCGCCGATTAGCGGGTACGCGAGCAGGAGCACCACGAGTCCGACGGCACCCGCGAGAGCGGTGACGCGGATGGCAGGGATGCGCTTCGAGGCGATGCCGCCGAGAAAGTCGGCGGAACCGTAGACCAGGGCACTGGAGATGCCGACGAGTACTGCGAGCATTCACAACCGTTCGAACGAGGTGCTCCAACGCTAGCGGCACCGCGCTCCGAACTGTTTACCGACTACCCCTCGACAGTTCACCGCGGGCCAACGTAGTCTGGCGCGTGGCCCCCTTATGGGGCACACCCGACGCCGAGAAACTTCCCACAAGGAGACCATCGACTCATGCGCAGCCGTTCGCCCATTCTCGCTACTGCCACTCTTATCGCCTTAGGCCTCGCCACCCTCAACGCCCCCGCGGCGTCGGCGGCCGAGGTTACCAACACCATCGCCGAGGTGCAGGGCACCGGGCAGGCTACGCCGCTCGCGGGTAGCACCGTCACCGTCGAAGGGGTCGTCACCGGCGACTATCGGGCGTCGTCCTCGAGCGGATACCGCGGCTTCTACCTGCAGTCGGCAACGCCTTCCGGTGTCGACGGCGCGTCCGATGGCATCTTCGTCTTCGCCGCGAACGCCGACCCGGCGATCGCCGTCGGTGACCTCGTGCGGGTCACGGGGCCCGCCTCGGAATTCAACGGACAGACCCAGATCACCGCGAGTGCGGCATCCGCTTACGAGGTCGTCGACGACGCGGTCGGTGTTCCGGATGCGGTCGAGCTCGCGAACGACGTGACCGGTACCGAGCGCGAGGCATTCGAGGGAATGCTCGTGACGCCGGAGGAGGCGTACCTGTCGTCGAGCCACCAGCTCGCGAACTTCGGAACCCTGTGGCTGAGCGTTGGCGAGCTCGCGGTGAAGTCGACCGAGACCGAGGATGCCGGGGCTGAGGCAACCGCGATTGCCGCGGAGAACCGCGCGAACCGTTTGCTCGTCGATGACGGCTACTCGCTGCAGACGACGAACGCGTCGCACCCGGGAGACCAGCCGTACTTCACTACCGACGAGGTCGTGCGCAACGGCGACCGCTTCGTTTCACCCGATGCCGGAATGATCCTCGGGTGGGGCTTTGACGACTGGAGGCTGCAGCCGCAGTATCCGTTGAGCTCGACCTCCCCGTCGTCCTACGACCAGTACGAGCCGACTTTCGAAACCGTCAACCCTCGTACCGCCGCTCCCGAGGACGTCGGCGGTGACATCTCCGTCGCAACCTTCAACGTCTTCAACTACTTCACGACCTTCGGCGGTGATGCCCGCGGAGCCGACAACGCCGAAGACTTCGCCGTACAGCAGTCGAAGATCGTCGCGGCGATCAACGCCCTCGACGCCGACGTCGTCGGCCTCATGGAGATCGAGAACTCGGCAAAGCTCGGCGAGGAGCCGGGAGAAGCGACCGGCAACCTGATCGCCGCCCTCAACGCCGACCTCGGCGAGACCGTCTGGCGCGGGGTTCCCACTCCCGACCCGCTCAAGGACCCGGCAACGACCGACTTCATCCAGAACGACATCATTTACAAGTCGGATGCCGTGGAGACCGTCGGAGATTCGTTCACCGACATCGATGAAACGGTCTGGGACATCGCGCGTGAACCACTCGGCCAGACGTTCGTCTCGACCGAAGAGGGCAGTGAGCCCTTCGCCGTCATCGCGAACCACTTCAAGTCGAAGAGCGCACCGAGCGGCAACACCGCTCCGGAACCGGCCGACGGCCAGGGCTTCTTCAACGCCGAACGGGTCGAGCAGGCGACCGCGGTCGCTGACCTCGTTGCCGGGGTCAAGGCGGACGGTGTCGAGAACGTCGCCGTACTCGGCGACTTCAACGCGTATGCCGAGGAGGACCCGGCCCAGGTGCTGACCGCGGCCGGTCTCGTCGACCTCGTGCCGACCGAGACGGACGAGTACACCTACACGTTCGACGGTGAGCTCGGCTCGCTCGACCACGTGTTCGTGACGCCGGAGTTCGCCGAGTCGGTGACCGGCGTCGACGTCTGGAACGTCAACTCCCCGGAGTGGGCTGGGCGCGGATTCGACTCCGCGGCCGCCGAGCCGGGAACGCCCTACCGCTCGAGCGACCACGACCCGATCGTCTTCGGCTTCGCCACCGAGGTCGCACCGGTCGACATCGACATCGTGAGTGTGAACGACTTCCACGGGCGCATCGAGGCGGCTCCGCCGATCGCGGGAGCCGCCGTGCTCGGAGGAATGGTGAACGCGTACCGCGAGGCCAACCCCAACACCGTCTTTGTCGGTGCCGGGGACTTCATCGGGGCATCCACCTTCACCTCCTTCATCCAGCAGGATGAGCCGACGATCGACGCGCTCAACGAGATCGGTCTCGAGACGAGCGCGTTCGGTAACCACGAGTTCGACCAGGGTCGAGCGGATGTCGACGAGCGGATCCTGCCCCGCGCCGACTGGGACTACCTGGCCGCGAACCTCTACGACCGGGCGACCGGTGAACCGGCATACCAGGAGTACGACCTCAAGGAGTTCGGCGACGTGACCGTCGGGTTCGTCGGTGCCGTGACGGATACTCTTCCGACGCTCGTGAGCCCGGACAAGATCGCGAGCCTCGAAGTGCGCGATGTCGTTCCGGAGGTCAACCGCGTTGCCGACCAGCTGAGTGACGGTGATGAATCCAACGGTGAAGCCGATGTCATCGTGCTGCTCGTGCACGAGGGAGCGGCCACGACGAGCATCGAGAGCGCGACCGACGACTCGGACTTCGGCCAGATCGTGAACGGGGCGAACGCCGAGATCGACGCGATCATCTCCGGGCACACCCACCTCGCCTACGACCACGAGATCCCGATCGCGGGAACCGACCGGGTTCGCCCGGTCATCTCGTCGGGACAGTACGGCGAGAAGTTCAGCCACACGTCGCTGAGCGTCGACCCGGTCACGCACGAACTGCTCGACATCTCCGCCGAGGTGCTGCCGCTCGCGGGAGCGTACGACCCCGACCCGGAGGTCGCGGCGATCGTCGCGGATGCCGTGGCAGTCGCGAAGGTACTCGGCGCCGTCAAAGTCGGCGAGATCACGGCCGACCTCAACCGGGCGAAGCAGACTGCCGCCGGCTCGGAGAACCGCGGTGGGGAATCGACGCTCGGTAACTTCGTCGCCGACGTGCAGGTCGCAGCGACCGGCACCGATCTCGCCCTGATGAACCCCGGAGGGCTGCGTGCGGACCTCAAGTTCGCCTCCAGCGGCGCAGGCGACCCGGACGGCAACGTCACTTACGCCGAGGCCGCTAACGTACAGTCATTCGCAAACACGCTCGTGACGATGGACCTCACCGGTGCGCAACTGCGGTCGGTACTTGAGGAACAGTGGCAGCCGGCGACGGCGACAAGGCCGTTCCTCAAGCTCGGGGTGTCGAAGGCGCTCGAGTACACCTACGACCCGACGGCGGCTGCTGGTTCGCGCATCACCGACATCTACGTCAACGATGAGCCGGTGACGGACACCGATTCGTTCCGCATCACAGTCAACTCGTTCCTCGCCGCCGGTGGTGACAATTTCACCACGCTGGCGCAGGGAACGAACCGCGCCGACTCGGGCCAGGTCGACCTCGCCGCGATGGTCGACTACTTCGAGGCGAACCCGGTGGTGAGTCCGGATTACGCGCAGCGCTCGGTCGGTGTCGTCGTGACGCCGGCCGCGGAGACCTACGAGCCCGGTGACGAAGTCACGCTCGACCTGTCGTCGCTGCTGTTCACCAATGGCGAGCCGAACGCGGGAACCGCCGTTGTGAGCGCCGGCGAGACCGAGCTCGGTTCGGTGGCACTCGACCCGACGATCGTCGACACGACCGACGAGACCGGGCGGGCAACGGTGACGATCACGATTCCGGATGCCGCGAGCGGTCCGCTCGTGCTGACGGTCGCCGTTCCCGAGACCGGCACGTCGATCCCGGTGACGCTCGAGGTCGCATCCAGCCTCGAAGAGATCACGGTCGTTCGGGAGCCGCGGATTACGGGCAGCCCGCGCGTCGGCCGCACGCTGTCGGTCACCGACGGCCGCTGGAGTGTGACGCCCGAGGCGTTCGCCTACCAGTGGAACCGCAACGGTGAGCCGATCGACGGTGCAACCGGCGAGCAGTACAAGGTAGTGGCGGCGGATGCCGGGGCCGAGTTGACGGTGACCGTCACGGTGAGCGCGGAAGGCTTTGCCGACGGCAGCGCGCAGAGTGCCGCGGTCGAGATTGCGAAACTCGCGTCCAGCGTGGACGGACAGCTGTCGAGCTCCCTCATCCGCTCGTCCGGGTCGGTCGTATACACCGGTGAGGTGACGGCATCCGGTGTGGTTCCGACCGGTGAGGTTGCCCTGTACGACGGAAGCCGAAAGCTCACCACGGTGACGATCGCAGAGGACGGCAGCTTCGAGGCGAGTCTCTCCGGCTTCAGTCGCGGCATCCACCTGGTCACCGCGCGCTACGTCGGCTCCGATGCCGTTGCTGCATCCCGCAGCTGGCCCAGCTTCCTGTTGGTCTGGTAGGTCACCCGTAGTTGGTTGAGTAGGCGACGCGAGGAACGAGCGCCGTCGTATCGAAACCATAACCAGCGATGTTCGTTGGTAATGGTTTCGATACGCGTGCTCCTTCGTCGCGCGCTACTCAACCAACGAGGGAGCTCCACCGCGCGTGTCAGCACCACTGGGTAAACTCGGCGGATGACTATGAGCGGTGACAGCGGCTGGGTGCCCGACGACGAGCCTCCATTCGACCCGTTCTACGAGCCGACCTTCGACGAATACGCACCGCCGGAGGGCTTCTCGAGCGGATCCCGTACCACCGCGACCCGCCCGGCCCCCGTCGCAATTGCCCCGCGCCCGGCCCGCACGGGACCCGCCCCAACCGCGCTGTCGGTGCTCGAAACGACGTTCGGGTATGACGCCTTCCGCAACCAGCAGGCCGACATCATCCAGACGGTCATCGACGGCGGCGACGCCCTCGTGCTCATGCCGACCGGTGGCGGAAAGTCGCTCTGCTACCAGATCCCCGCGCTCGTTCGCGAGGGAACGGGCGTCGTCATCTCCCCGCTCATCGCCCTCATGCAGGACCAGGTGGATGCCCTCACCGCGGTCGGCGTGCGCGCCGGCTTCCTGAACTCGACGCAGGATTCCGCCGAGCGCAACCGGGTCGAATCCGCATTTCTCGCCGGTGACCTCGACATGCTCTACCTCGCGCCCGAGCGACTCAAGGTCTCGTCGACGGTCGAACTGCTCGACCGTGGCCAGATCTCGCTCTTCGCGATCGACGAGGCGCACTGCGTGTCGCAGTGGGGCCACGACTTCCGTCCGGACTACCTGCAGCTCTCGATGCTGCACGAGCGCTGGCCGACTGTTCCGCGCATCGCGCTGACCGCGACCGCTACCGAGATCACCCACAAAGAGATCGCGACGCGCCTCGACCTCGGCAA
>Ga0247815_10003695_pt1 | contig 10911 bp, 11 predicted proteins | sample UWRJL194509B1_FD_181014 | JGI IMG/M metagenome (GOLD analysis project Ga0247815, IMG submission 181014) | Plant litter microbial communities from Arlington Agricultural Research Station in Wisconsin, United States - UWRJ-L194-509B-1 | ecosystem: Environmental > Terrestrial > Plant litter >... | reverse complement strand
ACAATGTCGCAACTCCATATTAAATTTGGTGATAGATTAAAAGCCTTCGGCGACTTCTTCCTAGGTGGAGGCTGATCGCCTCCACCTAGGAAGAAGTGGTGTTGACACAGTTCACTTTACACTCCCGCCACTTTCGGACTTTGTAAGTTCTGAAAATATGGAAGTAAAGATTGAATCTTGGTTTATTGAATCGTTTAAAAAAATTAAAAGTCTTTCAGAACAACATCCTGAACTTAACTGGCATATACCATTATAAATCGAAGGTCATAGGTTACGTACGTTGGACAATCCTACTGGCCTATGACCTCTGTGGAAAAGCAGATGCACTATAACCTTGGCCAATCTTGTTTTACATACCTTGTTTATTGATTGTAATTTCAGAAATGGTCTTGGAAATAATGAGGTGGCTTTAAAGTTTTTACTGTAATATCTGCTAATTATGAAATGAACATGCGCGGAGAATGTTTATTTAAACTTTTATAAAATGCATAAATTAGAGCCTAATTTTAAATGTATTTCTTTTTCTAAAACATCATCCCGCTATCCTCAATCAACCTCCCCAAATATTCCACATACAACCTCACATATTCCGTAGTTGCCGCCCAAACCGGCCTCCCCAAATCTTCATCAAGCCCACAGACATAAATATACCCGATATAAATGCCATCCCATTCTACCCGGTACATGCCTTCAATATTTTGTGGCCGATAAACGTCAATCACATTCTCTTCTATAAAATAACGGAACTTCTTCATCTCGCTCATTCTTCTTTAATAATCATCACTTCATCTTCTGCCTTGGCAGATTAATATCCTGTGCCTGCGGATAAGGAGCCCGGTTCGTCATACTCACATCTTCCTTAATATTCTTCTGCGTCTTAAACCGCTCTTCATCCGAATTAGAAAACCTTGGGTCAGGAATAAAAGGCATCTTCGCCATTTTCACAATAGTAACTGTAGGGAAGTGGTAATCCACCTCCACATTACCCAGCAGCAAATAACAGCCACCTCCCTGAAAGGGATACTGCTTTAGGCTGTTCGTAAAATGAGCAGTGTCAAACAATTCACCTTCCACATCTATCCAGGTGCCAAAGTACATGGCGCCCATCTTCGTCGGCACATGTTTCCGGGATATCAGGTAAGCGATCATCTTCACTTGTTTTTTCTGGTGTTTCACTAAGTCTTTAGCCATTACATCTCCACGGTATTTTGTCTGCAGCAGTTCGAAAGGCGTGCAGGATACAGGAAAGCTCAGCAGTTCGATCTCGTCAAAAGCATCTTCGAACTTAGACCGTTCCAACACAGGCAGTTTGTAATCTTTAACAGGTTCCTGGATCAGCATTAATCCCCGGCTTTCGGGTTTAAAGTTTACCAGTATCAGCCTTGCGATCACAAGGAGCTGGTTCTTTGTTTTACCCGTAAACCTAAACGCGCCGATAAAAATCAGGATTTGAATCCCTTCAATTCCTATAGGAACCCGGTTGATAAAATCCTCCAGGGAAACGTATAATCCATTCAGCTCCCTTTCATCAATGATCTGCTGGGCAAGTTTAGACTGTAATCCATCCAGCTGCATAAAACCGAGGTAAACCTCAACCCCATACAAAGTAGTTTGGTATTCGCTTTTATTGACGCAGGGATTCAATATCGTAGCCCCCGACATCCTTGCTTCATGCACATAAACCTCTGTCCGGTAAAAACCGCCCTGGTTATTGATCACTGCCACCATAAACTCCACAGGAAAGTGAACCTTCAAATACAAACTCTGGTAACTTTCTACCGCATAAGAGGCAGAGTGTGCCTTGCAAAAGGAATATCCTGCAAATGATTCTATCTGCCGGTAAATCTCTTCGCTTAATTGAAATGGGTGTCCCTGCGCTTCGCATGAAGCAAAAAAATTATCCTTCACCTTTTGTAATGCTGCTTTGGACCGGCCTTTTCCGCTCATCGCCCTGCGCAAAATATCACCATCTGCTGCGGGCAAACCTCCATAGTGCAGGGCAATTTTGATCACATCTTCCTGGTAAACCATAATGCCATAGGTTTCCCCGAGTTGTTCTTTAAATACGGGATGGAAGTACTCAAATTTGTCCGGGTAGTTGTGCCTGAAGATATACTCCTTCATCATTCCGCTTTGCGCAACACCAGGACGAATAATGGAGGATGCAGCAACTAGTATTTTATAGTCATTACATTTTAACCTCCGAAGTAAACCGCGCATAGCGGGACTTTCAATGTAGAAACAGCCAATCGTATGTCCTTTCTCTAAATAGGTATTGCACCTGGCCTCGTTCAGAGATATCTTATTGTTCCGGATGTCTACCCGGATGCCCTGGTTTTTCTCGATCAGTTTTACGCTGTCGTCGATATGCCCGATGCCGCGCTGGCTCAATATGTCGAACTTTTCGAAGCCAATCTCTTCGGCTACATGCATGTCAAACTGAACGATAGGGAATCCTTTGGGGGGCATTTCCAGTGTAGTAAAGTTGGTAATAGGTTCCTCAGAAATGATGATCCCGCAAGAATGCATACTCCGCTGGTTTGGATATTTCTCCATCATCTCGCCATATTTATGGATCTGGGCTATGACAGAGTTCTGATCGTGCAGGTGCATAGGATTTATCGCCAAGGCATCTAATTCCTCTTTAGGCAGGCCAAAAACCTTTCCCACTTCTCTTAAGATAGACCGGTATTTGAATTCTACATTGGTACCGCAAAAGGCTACATGGTCCCGTCCGTAACGGTCAAATATGTATTCCAGAATCGTGTCCCGCTCTTTCCATCTCCAGTCAATGTCAAAATCGGGCGGACTTTTCCTGTTCAGGTTCAAAAACCGCTCAAAGTATAAATCCAGGTCCAGCGGACAAATTGCGGTAATCCCCAGGCAGTAACTTACAATACTGTTGGCCCCGCTACCCCGACCGATATGCAGGAAACCCATACTGTTGCTATAACGGATAATATCCCAGGTGATTAAAAAGTAACCGCTAAATTCCAGTTCGTCTATTACTTTAAGCTCTTTTTCTACTCTTGCCCGGGCTTCGGGATTTTTACCATATTTTTTTTCTAAACCATGATAAGCCAGGCTAGTCAACAAACTCATATCACTTTTCCGGTCACGCGTATAAAACTTCCTGTTCTTCGGCGTGTCAAAATCATACTCAAAATTACAGTCGTTTATCACCTGTTCAGTGTTCTCTAAAATCTGCGGATAGTCTTTGTATTGAGCAATCAATAAATCCTGCGGCCGCATAAATTCATTCGTTTTACAGTAATCATCTTCCGTAAGTTTAGAAAGGATTACGTTCTTGTCTATGGCACGCAGAATCTTATGCAGGTTAAACTCCTTTTTAGTACGATAGGTAATGGGCTGCAACACCACCATTTTATCCAGATACGTTTTCCATTTTGCCTGATAGCGTAACAACAGCTGCTCCGGGCGGATGCCAACATATTCGTAAGCCTTTAAAACCGGGGGAACGTTTTCTATCGGATAGATGATAATCACATTTTCAAATTCTGGCGCAGCAAGCGGGATGGGGGAGTCCTCAAAATTATGCTTAGTCAGGAAACGGTTCATTTCTCCAAGACCTTCCCGGTTTTTGGCCAGGCCGATAAAATGGAGTTTGTATTCGTGCCTGAATTCCATGCCCACTAAGGGTTTGATACCTTTGTCTTCACATATTTTGATAAAATCATAGATCCCGGTAACGGTATTGATATCTGTTAATGCCATTGCCGTAACCTTATTTACGACAGCTTGTTCGATGAGTTCCTGCAGTGGAATAGTGCCATAACGGAGGCTGTGGAAGGAGTGACAGTTCAAATACATGCTATTTCGTTTTAGGGTTTCCTTCTATACCAGCACACCTTACAATGGCATCGATACCGAAGCGGTTTTTCATTTTGTCCATTGCCTGGTACAGGGCCATCATTTCTACAGTATCTTCGAAAATGTTGATCTGGTAGGTACCACGCACTAATCCGCTGAGCTGAATGCCAATTAATCGCAGGCGCATCCGGCGCTGATAAAGAGTATTGAAGAGTTCCAGCACTACCTTGTTTAGCGTATGATCTGCAGATGAGTAGGGGATCCTGCATTGCTTGGTCTCCGTATCAAAATTTGCATACCTGATTTTTACGGTTACCGTAGAAGTAAGCCATTGCTCAGAGCGTAACTGGAAGCCCAGTTTCTCTACCATAGACACCATCAGCGATTTTAACTTAGGGATATCTATGGTATCCTGGTCAAACGTGTGTTCCTTAGAAATTGACTTTCGTTCCCTGTAAGGTTCTACCGGGTGATGATCTATTCCATTGGCCTTCTTCCACAATTCGAGCCCGTTTTTACCGATCATCTGCTGTAATACATCCGCGGGCATTTCAGAAAGCGTCTGGATATTCCTGATGCCAATCCGCGATAAGAGGTTAAAAGTTACTTCGCCCAGCATAGGGATTTTACGGATGGAAAGCGGATTTAAAAACGGACGAACCATTAACTCCGGGATCTGCAGGTTTCCTTTGGGCTTACCTTCGCCGGTAGCTATTTTTGATACTGTTTTATTTACTGATAGCGCGAAGCTGATAGGAAGACCGGTCTCTTTGGTTACCGATTGGGAGAGTTCATTTGTCCAGGAATAAGCCCCATAAAACTTATCCATCCCTGTAATATCCAAATAGAATTCGTCTATACTCGCCTTTTCCATTACAGGAGCCTTTTCTTCGATTACCTGCGTTACCTCGTGTGATAACTTAGAATACAATTCCATATCACCCTTGATCACTTTCGCCTGGGGGCAAAGCAGCATGGCCATTTTCATTGGCATTGCAGAACGTACCCCAAAGTACCTTGCTTCATACGAGCAGGAGGCCACCACACCTCTGTCTCCACCACCTATAATTAACGGAATATCCATTAATTTAGAGTTAGTTAGCCTTTCGCAGGATACGAAAAAAGTATCCAGATCCATATGTACAATTGCCCTCTCCATAAAAATAGTTAATAAGTATTTGACAAAATTGCTATTAATATTAGTATTAATCACTATTTTTGATACTATAAATATTAGCAAAATGTCTATTCTGTCGGATAATTTACGGTACCTGCGAGCGCAGAAGAATTACTCCCAGCTTCAGGTTGCCAATGAGCTGCTCATTGGCAGGGGAAGATATGCCAAGTATGAAGACGCTAAATCGGAGCCTCCGCTGTATCTAATGCAGCGTATTTCTTACTTTTTTCAGGTGAGTATTGATTTGCTAATCGCGGTGGATTTGATTGACGTGCCGGAAGAGGAGAGACGGCTAAAGAATAGCCGTCTGACTATAAACCATAAATTATAAATTAGTTATTACTGTTATTTGTACAAGTTTTTTCTGTTTTCGCCTAAAAATTCATATACATAATAAAGTATTATTGCAGTTAACGGGTAGGTTATAGCGATCTTAGTCCTGCTAAATGATAAGAACATTCCACCATCATGGTCGAACACCACTATCGCAAAAAAGAATCCAAATAGAATAGCATAGCCTAGCCCAAGCAATTTGTTAAGCCTGTTGTTTTTTTTAAAAATTAATGGATAAATCCAGATGACCGGCATAAAAAAAATGAGTCTGACAGTTGTGTAGAACAGTAAATAATAAGGCCAATATTTAGGTTGATGAATTGCTAATTCCGGCTTCACTATCAGGTCAAATGCATAACTAAACGTTGCTAAAAGTAACGGTATTAAAAATAATATTACCCACTGTAGATACTTAGATTTTATTTGCATGCCTTAAGTGCTTTTAATTGTTCAATTGTTATTTTTCCATCAAAATAATCCTTTAAAGAAGCAAAGTTCGGTCTTTCTTTAATCGACGTACCGATACTCGCCAGTCCCTGATTAGCATTGATAAAAGCAGACAATTTATTTTGATAACTAGTCCAGAGGTCATCCGCTTTAGCAAAAGGTATACCAGTCAGTGAATTGAATAAATCATGTACAGGAGATGTTAATCTATCAGCACCAGTAACATAAAAGTGATATCCAGTATTATCGTAACTATATCCCCAACTTCTATTTCCACTTACAGGGTGCTGTGCATCTAATGGTGTTCTAACTGTAGACACTGTCCAGTGGTTTTCGGTATTTTCTGTAACAATAACCGAACCATGATCCGCCATATCAAGATGAAGAATGCTTCCAGTTGGATATGCTGAATTCCAATTTTGGGTGTCATTAAAATAGTCATTAGAATCATTATATGGAGCAAAATTCGCAATCTCAGTATTTATGAAGTTATTTAAGTGCAATCTGATATACTGTAAAAATTCCGAGGCGTTAAGTCTACGGCCATCAATTACCGGCAGGATACCTACATTTACTTCAAAACGATCAAGGTTAATCTGGGTTCCTGCAGCCTTATTAATTTCTTGGACGTAAAATGAATTAGTAAATAATGAGGGGTTGGAAGTTGTACTGTTTAAAGTGGAAACCCTCGAATTAACTATGTTTGGTGCCTTAAAATTTACAAGAGGCTTAAAAAACTTCGCTATTGCACAATCTAGCAATATTCCTTTGTCGAAGTACAACGCGTTTTCTAACTTGTTTTCTCTTAATTCACTTGGGGTAGTGATTACAACTGGAGGGGCAGGATCGCATGGAGTAGTATCATCTCTGACTGCAAATATTGCTCCGCTAGCGCCGGCACTACGTGAATAAATTGGGGGTGCTGTAGGGCATGGATTATAACCTGGTGGAACATTAGGTGTTGTACTTCCCCCGCCTCCGCCTTCTGATCCACCACCCGGATTGCCACCTCCAACCGGTGTACATACAGTTATTATAGATGATGCGCTAGCATAGCCCGCTCTGCCGCCATCTGATAACTTACAGGCTTCTCCAGGTAAATGAAGCCCAGATCCACAAGTATAAGCAACTTCATAATAATAGGTTGTAGTTGTACACACTTCAGCAACGGATGTAGTAGGACGACCGATCAGTGAACTTGTTTTTAGGGTTTTGTCTAGCTTCGAATTAATAGAAGGATTACTCTCTAAACTACTTAATAAAGTTTTATCTCCCAGGTTTATAGTAGTAATTACAATATCTCCTTCAAACTTGCCGGGATGTCCAGATTTTGATTCTGCTAACCATCTTTTAGTTGGTGTATATGTATTAACAAACGCTTTAACCCCATCTTTACTTTCATCTATGGTTAAATTTTGAAAAGATCGCGCAAAAGGACTAGATAACTGAACTTGAAAAACATAACTAGTATGACCATCGCCTTCTATCACTTTTACACTGTCTTTTATTATCGCAAATCCATCATATACTTCAGGTACATTTATATTCATTAATGTTTCTTTACCCACATTTGATCTGAAGGTACTGGCAAGTGGACCTAAGTTTATTGCCTTCAATTTTGCTTCTAATGTTGAAAAATCCTTAATTGTTATATGAGGTCCTTTTAAATAAGCATCAATTTTCGATTGAAGCTCAGGTTTTACAACTTCACCATTTTGAAATTCCTTCTTGCAAGAAAGTGAACTGGTGCATGCAATTATTATAATTATAACAAAATTAAGGAGTGCGCGTTTAGTCAACATTAAGTATTTTTTATAAGTGAGTTTTGAATTAGAGATATCTGTCGGTTCGTTAACCGTGATTTTAATCCAAAACTATGGTTCTTAACTTTAAAAAAAATAAAATTACACATAAACCTATATTTACATGGTATACACTACAATTAACTATGTAAAATCAATTAAGAAAGATTTCTCACTGGCTCATTTTCGCCAGAATCTAGTGAGCTAGCACATTTTATACAGATAGTTAATGCTACGGAAGATAATTATATGGAATTGCAATATTAAAGTTTACATTTAGTTAAGCAGCAATGTTGTTGTTTAAGTTTATCCAAATTCATCCGGTGGCAAGTAACCTAGTGTAGAATGGGCTGCTCATTGGCAGGGGAAGATATGCCGAAGTATCAAGGCGATAAATCCGAGCCTTCGCTGTATCTAATGCAGCGTATTTCTTACTTTTTTCAGGTGAGCATTGATTTGCTGATCGCGGTGGATTTGATTGATGTGCCGGAAGAGGAGAGAAGGCTTCAATTTATGGACACTTTAAAGAAATAGCCTAAAATATCCCTTCCGCACATTGCGGCCTGCGCAACTGAAGAAGTTGCGCTTTAGCTTCTACAGATAAAAAGAGACAAACTATTAGAGTTGTTCACAACTTGAAAGCCTAAACCCTGGATCCAGAAACAAACAAAGCCTTACTAATTAAAGAAAGACTCTGTTCTACTGGTGTGTGTATGTTTAGAAATAGTGTTATTAACCGTGCAGTTCAGTGCTAAGTTTGATCGCAAGCTTTTGCAGATTGTCTAATTCTGCGTCTTTTTCTATTAGCTTCTTTTTTAAATCTTCTACAATGGAAGTATTCTCTTCATGATAAATCTCACTAGCAATTCCTAATATTTGCGCAGTCGTTAAATTAAATACTCCGGCGATTTTTCTTAACGTTTTCACGGTCACCTCACGAGTACCTCTTTCATAATGTCCATAACCGCATTTAGTGATAGATACCTTTATTGCCACTTGCATTTGGCTCATTCTGTCTTTCTTCCGCAGCATTTTAAAAACTTTAGGTAATCTACTGGTCATCAATTCACTTGTGGGATTCATTTGATTTGTCTTGAATAAATATTTTGTCGTAAATATTTTTTGATCAATTGTTTGGTCAAAAGTAGATAAATTTTATCATGATATTGTTGTATTTGTGTATAATTTATTTATTTATGATATGTTTTTTAGGGTATTGTAGCTCTGCAGTGAAAGATTGGACTCTTTTAAGAATCTTTATGGTGTTAATTGTGAATGTATTTTTATCTCAGATGTGCAGTATAGAAAATATAAACGATTCAAATTTTAATAAATAGATTAAAATTAATCATAAGTTAATTTGTTATTGCTAATTATATTAGTTAATTTTACTGTATGATCATTAAGTGTTGTTATTCTTAGTGATCGGTTTTAATTGAACTGGTATTTAAACCAACGAAACTTTGCACCAATAGACCTCGGAAATCTTAAACAAGCAAAGTATTGGAGGATAAAGCTGCCCGGTTTCTGTACCTTTGTATGGAAATAGGGTTGCTCCCCGTACTGCTTGTTAGAAGATTTATCTTCGCCCCTCCGAGGGGGTATTGGTGCGTGCGGGGAGCAACCCTATTTTCTTTGCTCCTTTCAAATCAGTTTCCTTGCTAAAATGCCTTAAACCATAAAGCAATGCAAACACAAATTAACCGATTCCTTCACCTTCAATTTCCATTAGATACATTCTTGTATCCTGTATTTTTCGGTGCTCCCACTGATGAATTCACCGTGCTTTCCATCGCCGACACCCTGACAGCCAAACCCCCGGGCTGATTTTAATTCTATCACCTTTTTTAATACTTCAACACCCATTTAAAACACGGATCTGATCCCATAGGGACTGCTGTGCCTAAATTTTTGTAACCATTAACTACCTTAAAAATTAACAACATGAGTAACACCACTAAACAAATGACCCGCAACCAGCTGGAAATCCAGCACCGTGTAACGGTAAAAAGGCTGGCCAAAAAGCTGACCGCAGAAAAACTGTCCTTTCTAATGGGCCGCCCTGCTGATTATGTGACCAACATCGAGCGACTTGAAGCTGATACCTACACGATGGATGATATCCGCGCTGTGGCCGTCGCCCTGCAGGAGAAAAACTTTAAAAGCTTCTTTCCTGATGTGGAAGATGATAGCCTGGTCAATGTGGAAATAGAAAGCGAGATCGCAGGAGATACCTGCAGATATACCTGCAGTGTCGTTGCTGGCAATACAAAGGTGCCCTGTATCACCGTTAACGAACAACTGCCCGAAGCGGTAAGGATTATCGAAAACAATGAATTCGATACCCGGATTGCCAATGAAGCGGTAGAAATACTGATCCGTGCCGGCTACTTCCATAAATCCCGCCTGCCCGCTAAAATTTACCATGCGCTGAACCGCTTCCTGAAAGTGACTTTAAGCCCTACCTATCTGGAAAATGCACTGAACCGTTTCTGTGACGGTGAAGAGCAGGGAGCCTTAACCAGGGGCGAAAAAGCCGGTAAAGGGATTTATTATGTAGAAGCTTAATGTCCAACTATTTATTCTAACCGTTATCCTTTTTGACAGGATAACGGTTTTTACCTCCAATATTATGAAAACATCAACGCTATCCGGTATTACCGGTTATCCCGCAGATTTTCTCGTAAGCTGCGCGGTCCGCCACGTCCGTCCCGAAGTATTTTTACAGCATTTTGTCGATAATTTTTATTACAGTTCCCTATTCTGCGAAACATTATCAAAGATTGAGTTTGCGGTGAACATCATCATTTACAGCCAATTCATGCATTCCCTTGACCGGGAACCGCTGACAAAAGATAAAGTCCTCCATGTGATCTGTAAAGAACAGCTGGATGAGATCATAGACGACGGGGCTACCAATGAAAGTGCCAAACGTGCGGTGCTGGTTCCCGTCTTAAAAAAGTTCAGGGAAGCGATCTGCCAGGATCCTGATCAGCTTAGCGAGATCGGTTTGCCGAGTGGCTGCACCCTGCAGCTCAGCGACAGCCTGGTTGTGGTTTGTTTCCTTTATGGTGTTTTACCGGAACGGATCATCAAAAACCTGATCGACAATATTTCCCTCCCCATACTTTACGCAAAAGGAAAGCCATTACGTGATGGGGATAACCATTATATGGAGGTTTTCTACCGGATCAGTGACCACCTTTCCCAGGCTTCTGAGGAACTGGACCAAACCAACCATGACCAATATCACGATATGCTCACTGATTTATACAAGCAGATGAAAGATGAGCTGGATTTCGATGTGAGGTATGCACGGTT
>Ga0247815_10003694_pt1 | contig 10911 bp, 7 predicted proteins | sample UWRJL194509B1_FD_181014 | JGI IMG/M metagenome (GOLD analysis project Ga0247815, IMG submission 181014) | Plant litter microbial communities from Arlington Agricultural Research Station in Wisconsin, United States - UWRJ-L194-509B-1 | ecosystem: Environmental > Terrestrial > Plant litter >... | reverse complement strand
GGGGAAGTAAAGGGCAAGCCAGCGTGACCCTGGTGACCGAGGACGGCCAGGCCTACCCGCAACCGGGCAAGCTGCTGTTCTCCGACGTGTCGGTGGACGAGAGCACCGGCTCGGTGTCGATGCGCGCCGAATTCCCGAACCCGAACCGGGTACTGTTGCCCGGCATGTACGTGCGTGCGCGCCTGGAGCAAGGCGTCAGCGAGGCCGCCATCAGCGTGCCGCAGCAAGCCATCGTGCGCAACAACGAAGGCGCGTCGGTGCTGATCGTCGGCGCCGACAACAAGGTGGTCTCGCAGCCGGTCACCGCCACCGCCAACGACGGCCAGAACTGGGTGGTCAGCGCCGGCCTCAAAGGCGGCGAGCGCATCGTGGTCGAAGGCTTCCAGAAGGCCAAGCCCGGCGCCACGGTCAATCCGCAGCCGTGGAAAGGCCCCGCTGGATCGGCCGCTCCGGCGCCGGCAGCCGCCCCCGCAGCCACGAAATAACAGGGAGTCCAGATGGCCAAGTTCTTCATCGACCGCCCGGTGTTCGCGTGGGTGATCGCATTATTCATCATGCTGGGCGGAGTGCTGGCGATCACGGTCTTGCCCGTGTCGCAGTACCCGACCATCGCGCCGCCATCCATCGTGGTGACGGCCAACTACCCCGGCGCCACCGCGCAGGTGCTCGACGACGCCGTCACCAGCGTCATCGAACAGGAAATGAACGGTGCCGACGGGCTGCAATACGTCGAGTCGTCCAGTGAGGCCAGCGGCGCCGTCACCATCACCGTCACCTTCGTCCCCGGCACCAATCCGGACCTGGCGGCGGTCGATGTGCAGAACCGCATCAAGCGGGTCGAATCGCGACTGCCGGCCGCCGTCACGCAACAGGGCGTGCAGGTCAACAAGGCGCGCTCGAACATCCTGATGTTCGTCGGCCTGACCTCGACCGACGGCCGGCTCGACCCGACCGGCTTGGGCGACTACATGGCGCGCAACGTGGTCAATGAAATCAAGCGCATTCCGGGCGTGGGCCAGGCGCAGTTGTTCGGCACCGAGCGGGCGATGCGCATCTGGGTCGACCCGGCCAAGTTGATCGGCCTGAAAATGAACATGGCCGACGTCACCGCCGCCATCCGCGCGCAGAACGCGCAGGTCACCTCCGGCACGCTGGGCGACCTGCCCAGCCCCGCCAAGCAAACCTTCTCGGCGCCGATCGTGGTCACCGGCCAGCTGTCGTCGACCACCGAGTTCGGCCAGATCGTGCTGCGCGCGAATCCCAACGGCTCGCTGGTGCGGCTGAAGGACGTGGCCCGCGTCGAAATGGGCGGCGCCAGCTTCAACATCAACGCGCGCCTGAACGGCAAGCCGTTCTCCGCGATCGCGGTGCAGCTCTCGTTGACCGGCAACGCGCTGCAAACCGCCACCGCCGTGCGCGAGAAGATGGACCAACTGGCCAAATTCTTCCCGCCGGGCGTGGCCTACACCATCCCCTACGACACCTCGCTGTTCGTCAAGATCTCGATCGAGGAAGTGGTCAAGACGCTGCTGGAGGCGGTGCTGCTGGTGTTCCTGGTGATGTACCTGTTCCTGCAGAACATCCGCTACACGCTGATCCCGACCATCGTGGTGCCGGTCGCGCTGCTGGGCACCTTCGCCGCGATGCAGCTGTTCGGCTTCTCGATCAACGTGCTGACCATGTTCGGCATGGTGCTGGCGATCGGCATCCTGGTCGATGACGCCATCGTGGTGGTGGAAAACGTCGAACGCATCATGAGCGAAGAAGGCTTGTCGCCGCGCGACGCCACCCGCAAGGCGATGACGCAGATCACCGGCGCCATCATCGGCATCACGCTGGTGCTGATCGCGGTGTTCGTGCCGATGGCCTTCTTCGGCGGCGCGGTCGGCGCGATCTACCGCCAGTTCTCGCTGGCGATGATCTCGGCGATGCTGCTCTCCGCGCTGATGGCGCTGACCTTGACGCCGGCGCTGTGCGCCACCATCCTGAAACCGGTGGAGGCGGGCCATCACCACGAGAAGAAAGGCTTCTTCGGCTGGTTCAACCGCGGCTTCGCCGTCACCGCGACCGGCTACCAGGGCGTGATCGCCAATATGCTCAAGCGCACCGGCCGCTACCTGCTGATCTTCGCGCTGCTGTGCGGCGTGGTGGGCTGGCTGTACGTCAAGCTGCCGTCGTCGTTCCTGCCGAACGAAGACCAGGGCTACCTGATCGCCAACGTGCAGCTGCCGGCCGGCGCCTCGACCAGCCGCACCCAAGCCGTGCTGGCGCAGGCCGACGAATACTTCCGCAAGCAGCCGGGCGTGGCGCGCACCATCGCCGTCGCCGGTTTCTCGTTCTCCGGCAACGGCCAGAACGCCGGCCTGGTGTTCATCCCGCTGAAGGACTGGAAGGAACGCAGCGCCGATCAATCGGCGCAAGCGATCGCGCAGCGCGCGTTCGGCGCGTTGTCGTCGATACCTGACGCGATCATCTTCCCGCTCAGCCCTCCGCCGATCCGCGAACTGGGCAACGCCACCGGCATCACCGCGCGGCTGCAGGACCGCAGCGCGGTCGGCCACGACGCGCTGATCTCCGCGCGCAACCAGCTGCTGGGCCTCGCCGCCAAGAGCGACATCATCAAAGGCCTGCGTCCCGAAGGGCTGGAGGACGCGCCGCAGCTGCAGGTCGACATCGACCGCGAGAAGGCCAACGCGCTGGGCGTCACCTTCGCCGACATCAACTCGATGATGTCGACCGCGCTGGGCTCGTCGTATGTCAACGACTTCGCATCAAGCGGACGGCAGCAGCGCGTCATCGTGCAGGCCGACGCGCCGCGCCGCCTGCAACCGGAAGACATCATGCAGCTCAACGTTCGCAGCTCCAGCGGCGTGATGGTGCCGTTCTCCTCGTTCGCCAAATCGCACTGGATCCAGGGTCCGGTGCAGCTGGTCCGCTACAACGGCTACCCCGCCATCAAGCTGACCGGCGACGCCGCGCCGGGCCGCTCGTCCGGCGAAGCGATGGACGAACTGGAACGCCTCGCGGCGCAACTGCCGCCCGGCTTCAGCATCGAATGGACCGGCCAATCGCTGGAGGAAAAAACCTCCGGCTCGCAGGCGCCGATGCTGTTCGCGCTGTCGCTGCTGGCGGCGTTCCTGGTGCTGGCCGCGCTGTATGAATCGGAATCGATCCCGATCGCGGTGCTGCTGGTGGTGCCGCTCGGCGTGCTGGGCGCGCTGCTCGGCGCGCACATCCGCGACCTGCCGAACGACGTCTACTTCAAGGTCGGCCTGATCGCGATTATTGGTCTATCGGCGAAGAACGCGATTCTGATTATCGAATTCGCCAAGGACCTGCAAGCGCAGGGCAAGGGGCTGATCGAAGCCACGCTGGAAGCGGTGCATTTGCGCTTCCGGCCGATCATCATGACCTCGCTGGCCTTCATCCTCGGCGTACTGCCGCTGGTGATCGCCACCGGCGCGGGTTCGGCCAGCCAGCGCGCCATCGGCACCGGCGTGATGGGCGGCATGATCACCGCCACGGTGCTGGCGGTATTCCTGGTGCCGATCTTCTTCGTCGTCATCCGCAAGATCTTCAAGGGCAGCGAACGTCAACGCAAACTGGCCGCACATGAACTGAACGACAAACAACATGAAACCTATGACTAAGCGCATCCCTACCCTGACCCTGACCTTGTCGCTGCTCGGCGCGGCCCTGCTGTCGGCGTGCTCGCTGGCGCCGACCTACCAGCGTCCGGAGGCGCCGGTCGCCGCCGCGTTCCCGGTCGACGCGGCGGGCGCCGCAGCGCGCACCAGCAGCACGCTGCCGTTGCCGGCCGACGCCAAGGCCGCCGTCGATACCGGCTGGCGCGACTATTTCAGCGAACCGCGTTTGCGGGAGCTGATCGGCGCCGCGCTGGAAAACAACCGCGACCTGCGCACCGCCGCCTTGCGCATCGAAGAAGCGCGCGCGCAGTACGACATCCAATCGGCGGACCGCTTGCCGAACCTGAACGGCAGCTTCGGCGCCAGCAAGGCCAAGACGCCGGCGTTCCTGTCGTCGAGCCGCGAGTCGACGATCGGCAAGCGATACGACGTCGGCTTGTCGGTGTCCTCGTTCGAGCTGGATTTCTTCGGCCGGGTGAAAAGCCTGAACGACGCCGCGTTAAGCGCCTACCTGGCCACCGACGAAGCGCGGCAGGCGGCGCAGATCGCGCTGGTGGCGCAAGTGGCGCAGGCCTACTACACCGAGCGCGCCTACTCCGAGCAGTACGCGCTGGCGCAGCAAACCTATGAAGCGCGGGCGCGCACCTACAAGCTCACGCAGCAGCGCGCCGAAGTCGGCGCCTCGTCGCGGCTCGATTTGCGCTCGAATGAAACGCTGATGGAAACCGCGCGCGCCGCCGCGCTGACGTTGGCGCGCCAACGCGCGCAGGCCCAGAACGCGCTGACGCTGCTGGTCGGCCAAGCGCCGGCGGCGGCACCATCGGGCACCATGCCGAGCGACGCGCAACTGGACGCGCTCAACGCCGTGCCGGAAGGCCTACCGTCGGACCTGCTGGCGCGCCGGCCGGACATCCGCGCCGCCGAGCAGCGGCTGAAATCGGCCAACGCGAACATCGGCGCCGCGCGCGCCGCCTTCTTCCCGCGCATCAGCCTGACGGCGGCGGTGGGCAGCAGCAGCCCGTCGCTGGGCGGCCTGTTCGACAGCGGCTCGGGCAGTTGGTCGTTCGCGCCGCAGCTGGTGCTGCCGATCTTCGACGCCGGCCGCAACCGCGCCAACCTGACGATCACCGAAGTGCGCAAGAACCTCGCCGTGGCCGACTACGAGAAGACCATCCAGACCGCGTTCCGCGAAGTGGCGGACGCGCTGGCCGCGCGCGACTACCTGGGCGATCAAGTGAACGCGCAACGCGCGGTGCAAGAAGCGCAAGCGGACCGCTTGAAGCTGCTGCAACTACGCTTCGACAACGGCGTCGCCAGTTCGCTGGACGTGCTGGACGCACAGCGCGAGCTGTTCAGCGCGCAGCAAACGCTGGTGCAGGCGCGGCTGCTGCGGACCACCACCGCGATCGACCTCTACCGCTCCCTCGGCGGCGGATTAAAATGACCTAACTCCGGGGTCAGAGCTAAAAACTGGACACGGGCTCTACCGTAAAAGCCTTTACGGTAGAGCCCGTGTCCAGTTTTTAGCTCTGACCCCGGAGTTAACTGGACATCGCCATGACCTCACCGATCACCATCCGCCTGGGCCAGCGGGCCCGCCAGCGTATCGCCGCCGACGGCGTGCGCGCTGAAGATGTCGCCATCGTTCCCGCAGCCGCCGGCGGACCCAAGGGACTGATCCTGAACGGCCTCGATTGCTGGCTGTTCGGCTATTTCCTCAAGGCCGCGCCGCGCCGGCGCCGCTTCATCGGCGCTTCGATCGGTGCCTGGCGCATGGCCGCTTCGGCCTTCGACGATCCGGTCGCCGCCCACAAACGCCTGGCGCGCCTGTACGCCGGCCAGCGCTATCCGGCCAAGGTCACCGCCAGCTACGTCAGCCAGACCTGCCGCGCCCTGCTCGACGAATTGCTCGACGGCCGCGCCGCCGAAGCGCTGCGTCATCCGCACCACCACGTCAATGTGCTGACCGTGCGCGGCGTCGGCGCGCTGGGACGCGCCAACGGCGCCCGCTGGCGCGAGATGGCCGGTTTCCTGCTGGCCGCCGCCAACAACGCCGTGTCGCGCCAGCGCCTGGCCGCGTCGATGCAACGCGTGGTCTTCCACGACGCCCGCGACGACGCCGCCTGGCTGCGCTCCCCCTTCGACGCCTTCGCCGCCGATTTCGTCGGCCTCTCCACCGACAACCTGCGCGACGCCTTGCTGGCCTCCGGCTCGATCCCGCTGGTGCTGGAGGCGGTGTCCAACATCGCCGGCGCGCCCGACGGCGCCTACTGGGACGGCGGCTTGATCGACTACCATCTGCACCTGCCCTACCAGCGCGATCCCGGCCTGGTGCTGTACCCGCACTTCAACGATTACATCGTCCCCGGTTGGCTCGACAAGTCGATGCCGTGGCGCCGCGCCCGCGACGCGTCCCTCGACAACGTGATCCTGGTCTCGCCGTCGCCCGACTTCGTGGCCAAGCTGCCCAACGGCAAGCTGCCGGACCGCAAGGACTTCACCGTCTACGGCCAGGATCACGCCGGCCGCAACCGCGACTGGACCCGCGCCATCGCCGAGAGCGAGCGCATGGCAGAAGCGTTCGCCCGCTGGTGCGAAAAACCTGACCTATTGCAAACATTGTCCTTTTAAGTAAGACACATTGTTAAAAAAAAGCAACAGAAAACATCGAAGTCACGAACTGGAAGCGCGACAGGTGCATACTTCAACACAGCAAGCCGCGCCGCCCGGCGCGGTTCCCCCGCCCGTGTTCCACCTGATTTCGCCGGAGTGAAGATCATGAATTTTCTGTCGCAAATGCGTATTGGTACCCGCCTCGCCGTCGGCTTCGCGATTGTGCTGCTGCTCGCCGTCTTCGCCACGTCGGTCGCTTTCATCAACGCCCGCGCCACCTCGGCGGCGACCAAGCAAATGATGGAGAAACCGCTGGCCAAGGAACGCATCGTCTCCGACTGGTATGTGCTGATCTACTCGGCCGTCGCGCGCACCGCGCTGATCGCCCGCAGCACCGACGAGACGCTGTCGGTCACCTTCGCCGACGTCATCGCCGACAGCACCAAGAAAGGCACGGCGCTGCTGGACACCATCAAGGGCCTGCTGGCCAGCGACGAGGAGCGCAAGATGTACGATAACGCGATCGCGCTGCGCACCGCCTACCAGAAAGCCAAGACCGAGGTGATGACCGCCAAGAAGGCCGGCGACGCCGCCGGCGGCGAGCGTCTGTTCAAGGACGTCTTCACGCCGGCGGCCAGCGCCTACCAGAACCAGGTCAAGGATCTGCTGTCGCACCAGCGCAAGGCCATCGACGATACCGCCCTCGCGATCGACGCCGCCAATGACCGCAGCAATATGCTGCTGATGATTTTGGCCGCGCTGATGGTCGGCATCGGCTCGGTGGCGGCGTGGTTCATCTCGCGCTCGATCACGGTGCCGCTGCGGTCGGCGGTCGATATCGCGTCGACGGTGGCCAACGGCGACCTGACCACGCACTTCGCCGCCGAGACCAAGAAAGACGAAATCGGCGACCTGATGACGGCGCTCAAAACCATGAACGATTCGCTGCGCAACGTGGTGAGCCAGGTGCAGGTCGGCACCAGCACCATCGCCACCGCGTCCAACGAAATCGCCGCCGGCAATATGGACCTGTCGCAGCGCACCGAGGAACAAGCCAGCTCGCTGGAGGAAACCGCGTCGTCGATGGAGGAGCTGACGTCGACCGTGCGCCAGAACGCGGAAAACGCCAAGCAGGCCAACCAGCTGGCGCAGGCCGCGTCGGACGTGGCGGAGCGCGGCGGCACCATCGTCAGCCAGGTGGTCGATACGATGGGGAACATCAACACCTCGTCGCGCAAGATCGTCGATATCATCGGCGTCATCGACGGCATCGCGTTCCAGACCAACATCCTGGCGCTGAACGCCGCCGTTGAGGCGGCGCGCGCCGGCGAACAAGGCCGCGGATTCGCGGTGGTGGCGTCCGAGGTGCGCAACCTGGCGCAGCGCTCGGCCGGCGCGGCCAAGGAGATCAAGGAGTTGATCGGCAATTCGGTCGAGCAGGTCGATATCGGCGCCAAGCTGGTGCAGCAGGCCGGCTCCACGATGGACGACGTGGTGGCCAGCGTGCGCCGCGTCACGGATATCATGGGCGAGATCACTTCGGCCAGCAGCGAGCAAAGCATCGGCATCGACCAGGTCAACACCGCGATCACGCAGATGGACCACGTGACGCAGCAGAACGCGGCGCTGGTGGAACAAGCCGCTGCGGCGGCGGCCAGCATGCAGGAACAGGCGGCGCGCCTGTCCGATGTGGCGGCGTCGTTCAAGCTGGGGAATGATGTGGTGGCGCGGCCGGTGCTGGCGGCGCCGCCGAAACCGCGCGCTTCGCTGGCGCCGGTGCGCAATGCGCGCCCCGCCCCTGCCCCACGCTTGGCCTCACGCCCCGCGCCGGCCAAGGCCAGCGCCAGCAAGCCGGCCACCGTCGGCGGCGACAAGGACTGGGAAGAGTTCTAAGACTTCAGGAACATCTCTTGTAGATCGTTCAGGAAGCGCTGCCCCAACTCGGTCGGCTTGATCAGCTTATAGTCGCGGTACAGCAGGCCCTTGGCTTCGGCTTCGTTGAGGGTCTTTTCGATCGCGTTCAGGCTCAAGCCGGTGCGTTCCGCGAACAGGTTGGGATCGAAGCCGCCGTGCAGGCGCAGCGTGTTGAGCATGAACTCGAAACCCATGTCGTCGCGCGAGATCTCGTGCTCCTCCTGCACCGGCGCGCCCAGCCTGGCCTGCTCCATATAAGCCTTGGGCTGCTTGTAGCGCGCCTGCCGAAGTATGCGATGCGGGAACGAGATCTTCGAATGCGCGCCGGCGCCGATGCCGAGATAGTCGCCGAACTCCCAGTAATTCAAATTGTGCCGCGCCCGATGGCCTTCCTTGGCGTAGGCCGAGACCTCGTATTGCTGGTAGCCGTTGGCGGCGGTCAGCTCGGCGATCAAATCCTGCATGTCGGCGCTGGCATCGTCGTCCGGCAGCGCCGGCGGATACTTGGCGAACAGCGTGTTCGGCTCCATCGTCAAATGGTACAGCGACAGGTGCGGCGGCTTGAAGGCCATCGCCGTCTCCACATCGTGACGTGCTTCCTCCAGCGTCTGCGACGGCAGCGCGTACATCAAGTCAAGGTTGAAATTATCAAAATTATCTAGCGCGATTTCCACCGCGCGCTTGGCTTCGTTGTCGTCGTGGATGCGGCCCAGCGCCTTCAGATGGCGCTCATTGAAACTCTGGATACCGATCGACAAGCGATTGACGCCGCTGGCGCGGTAGGACTTGAACTTCTCCGCCTCGAAGGTGCCGGGATTGGCCTCCATCGTGATCTCGCAGTCGCTGTCCAGCGGCAGCAAGGTGCGCACGTCGGACAGCAAGCGGTCCAGGCCCGCCGCCGACATCAGGCTCGGCGTGCCGCCGCCGATGAAAATCGTATAAATCTTCCGGCCCCAGATCAGCGGCAGCGACATCTCCAGGTCGGCGCGCACCGCGTCCAGGTATTCCTGCTCGGGGAAGGTGTGGCCGTTCTGCGCCTCGTGCGAGTTGAAGTCGCAATAGGGACACTTCTTCACGCACCACGGGAAGTGGATGTACAACGACAGCGGCGGCAGCGCCGACAGATTCAGCGAACCGGCCTGCAGATACTTCGCGGCGACGCCGGCTGCGTCGCTGATGTCGGTGACGGGCGCGCTACGCTTGCCGGTGGAGCCGGCGACTTTAATCGGGATCATTTCAGCTTTTCCACCAGCGCGCGCAGGGCTTGGCCGCGATGCGACAGGGCGTTCTTTTCGTCGGACGTCAGCTCGGCGGCGCACTTGCCCAGCGCTGGGATGTAGAAGTGCGGATCGTAGCCGAAGCCGCCGTCGCCGCGCGGTTCGGCGATCATCTCGCCGTTCCATCGGCCGTCGGCGATGACCGGTTGCGGGTCGTCGGCGTGGCGCACAAACACCAGCACGCAGTAGTAGTACGCCGATTTATCCGCGTGCGCGGCGAGGTCGGCGATCATTTTCTGGTTGTTGCGGGCATCCGATTTCGGCTCGCCGGCGAAGCGCGCCGAGTACACGCCGGGCGCTCCGCCGAAGGCGTTGACGCAGACGCCGGAATCGTCCGCCAACGCGGGCAGTCCGGTCAGGCGCGAGGCGTGACGGGCTTTTTGCAGGGCGTTTTCGACAAACGTGTGAAAAGGTTCATCCGCCTCGGGGACGTCGTACTCGCCCTGCGCGTGGACCGAGAAGCCCACGGTGGACAGCAGTTGGTTGAATTCTTTCAGTTTGCCGGCGTTGTTCGAGGCGAGGATCAGGCGTTGGGTCATGGCGGTCGGCTAGGTGAAACACGGAAGCCGACATTGTAAACCCTTTGCCGGTTTTACTCCGCGATGCCCAAGGCTTGCTTCTGCAGCTTGATCAAGTCGGCGATGCCGCCCTGCGCCAGGTCCAGCAGGCGATCCATGCCGGCGCGGTCGAAGGCGGCTCCTTCGGCCGTGCCCTGCACTTCGATGAAGTGGCCGGCGTCGGTCATGACCACGTTCATGTCGGTGTCGCAGCCCGAGTCCTCGATATAGTCCAGGTCCAGCACCGGCATGCCCTTGTACACGCCGACCGAGATCGCCGCGACGAAGTGCTTGAGCGGAATCGCCGGCACCGCGCCGCGCGCCACCAGTTTGGAGAAGGCGTCATATGCCGCCACCATCGCGCCGGTGATCGACGCGGTGCGGGTGCCGCCGTCGGCCTGGATCACGTCGCAATCGAGATGCAGCGTGCGCTCGCCGAAGGCTTCCAGGTCGAACGCGGCGCGCAGCGAGCGGCCGATCAGGCGCTGGATCTCCTGCGTGCGGCCGGACTGCTTGCCGCGCGCCGCTTCGCGATCCATGCGGGTATGGGTGGAACGCGGCAGCATGCCGTATTCCGCCGTCATCCAGCCCTGGCCCTTGCCCTTCAAGAAGCCGGGCACTTTGTCCTCGATGCTGGCGGTGCAAATCACCTTGGTGTCGCCGCATTCGATCAGCACCGAGCCTTCGGCGTGCTTGGTGTAGTCGCGGGTCAGGCGCAGCGTGCGCAGCGCATCGACGGCGCGGCCGCTTGGACGGGATTCAAAGGTCATGCTGTGTTCCTATTCTATTTAAGTATCTGGGATGATTTTTCGATCGCGCCACGGATCTCGGCGATCGCCTTTTCGATTTCATCGTCATCGAAGGCGTCGACACCGGGGACGCTGTGGATGGTGGTGCTGTGCA
>Ga0247815_10003692_pt1 | contig 10914 bp, 19 predicted proteins | sample UWRJL194509B1_FD_181014 | JGI IMG/M metagenome (GOLD analysis project Ga0247815, IMG submission 181014) | Plant litter microbial communities from Arlington Agricultural Research Station in Wisconsin, United States - UWRJ-L194-509B-1 | ecosystem: Environmental > Terrestrial > Plant litter >... | reverse complement strand
CTTCAATGATGCGGTGGCGAACATGACGAAGGTGACTCAGGGCGAACTGCTCCAAGGGCACGAGTCGTGTTTCAATCGTAAGCTCGAGATCGAGGCGGACCTCGTTTCGGTTCGGTGTGTAGTTTCCGTTCATCGTTCGTTAGTGATTGTTGACTGACGTTGGTTGTGATATAGGATTCTCGCGTATGCTGGCTATGACCCGCGACTGGCTGTCGAATTCTGGGAGTCGCGTCTGACTTCCGAAGACCGACATGACCACAATGGCGCAAATCACAGCGGACACGTTCACGGGAACTTCATGAAGGGCGACACACATCCGGTACGGGAAGAGCGCATTCTGCGTCTCAAGCAGGAGCTCGCACGGTGGCATCGGACGCAGGCGGCACGGCGCAAATCGGCTTCGACCCTCCCACTACACCGCGCGGCTGTCGTAGACATGTTGGCGATGGCTGTCATGGCGTAAACCGCTTCCCTCTCTCTCATGCTCTACGGTTACCGTTTCTCGTCATTTGTCCTTTGCGCTCTGGACTGAGCGCCTGGCATCGTTCTCTCTTCGATATCTTGCTGCTTTTCAAGTGTACTGTATTTGTACCCGTCCTGACCCCACCTGTCGCTTTCCTTCGCGTACAGAATCCTCATCGCACTGTCTTCCTAGACTCGCCACCAGTCCTTTCTGCATCATCTGCTCTATCTATCTTACATCCTCGCAGCGCCCCATGGACGTTGTTGTCTTGCCCCTGTGTTGCGTCTCTGACTTGTCTTTTGCACACGAACATCCTGAAAACCCGGTCGTCTAGTTATCGAACATTGGAAGAATCAAGCCCTTTACCACGTGCTGGCAACACAATATCCTCTTTCGGAGTTTTCAATGACTGGTCATAGAAATGTGATCGATAAGGTCCCAGTCGGGTGACCCGTGCGAGCGGCTTGCGAGCGGGCCGCCGTTCGCCGCGGGCGTCGATCTTGTCATTATCCTTTCTCTTTCCTCTAGACACCATGTCTAGTACAGCTTCGCCCAAGCGCATTGCACAAGTCATCAAGCTCAAAACCGAGCATCTCGAGGAGTACAAGAAGGTGTGCCTTTCCTGAATCGCGATGGGTCGGTCGCAGGAGACTGATATGATCGTTTGTCCGGCGTCTCATGTAGATCCACGAGGCTGTCTGGCCTGCTATCCTGAAGGCGCTGGAGCGCGCGCATATCGTAGATTACAGTATTTGGTACGAGAACGAGTCGCGGTTGTTATTCGCCACGATGAAGTACAGTACGTCCCGCCGTGGTTCTCGAAGCGTTCCAGAAAGCGCCGACATAGCTCCTCTTGCAGCCGGAACGGACTACGAAGCCGATATGAAGACCATTGCAGATGACCCAGAGACGCAGCGGTGGTGGCAGGTACGCCTAGCGCTGGTCTTCTGAGATAGAAGACGACTGACACGATGCAGTTGACGGACGGTATGCAAGAGAGTCTCATTCCCGGTGCAGTTGGAAGTGCGACCGGTCCAGGATGGTGGAAACCGCTCGAGGAGGTGTTCAGGCTGGATTAAAGCGAGCTCGGTGGCGCGGTGTCGCTCATGCGCGTCGTCTGCATCGAAAATATAAGCCTAGTGCTGTGAAGATCAGTGTTACTGCCTACGAGCGGCACCGTATAGCTGCACCGGTTGAGATACCAAGGCTCAAGACGGACATGAAAGGGCACGCTGGATAACCTAACGATGCGCCAACCTGAGAGGGTTTGAAAGGTATCGCTGAACAGATCGGCCTAGAACAGGTCTATCAAGACGACTAAGAATAAAAGTCGGCAGTCATGCCGGCAGTCTATTACAAGGAAGTCAGGTCAGCTGGGTGGAACATGTCACCATCTGGAAGCCGGATAACGCTAAGTCCGTTATGGCCGCGGCCTGTCGACATTTGCTGCTGCCAAACGCCAATCATCAGACTGTAGCTGAATCACGGGGGACTACAATCCGTACACCGGTGGACAAAACAAGTCTCAATCTACTGGGTGGTGTGGGAAATATATGTGCCATACGCGGACGAACTATGATAAACTTGGAGCGGTGGCGTGAGCAAACGATGCAGTAGGGCCGCAGTGTCAGGAGGATTGGCGTCTGGCAAGTGGCTGTGACACCGACGAACAGAGGCGACAGCGTTGACGTCTTCTCCGTGGAAATGTCAGCAATGCTTCCCCTCGCAGTCACAACGGTGGGGCTACTGTGACTGACAAACACTTGAAGCTTCTCGGCCGTCACCGGTATTCGTAGTCACGATGTTCCTGCAGGCACGCGGTCAGCTCTGAATAAATTTGCCAGTGTTGCGGAGCGGTTCTGCGGCGCAGAATCTTGCTGCCCCAGCTCCCACCGTCTGCCCGACTTTCGTTATGGACAGCCACAAAACATCACATCCTAACGAAACTCCAGCTGATGGCGACACAAAGACGCACTTGAATTCAAGGACGATACGATCTCAACACCGGCAGTGGACCTGCTGTCCACGGAGCATACGGATGCCGTCTTGGAAGCCAAGATGCGTCTCGTCAATGACGCGATCGATGAGATTGGCTTCACCAACTACCACTGGCAGTTGTTTTGGTGCGTTTTACGAGATAAATTCATCAGGCACCGAGGATTCACACTCTCATGCAGTCTGAATGGCTTTGGGTTGGTTATTCGCGTTTCGCACCCGAGTGCGAGAGAGGAATAACCGTCGAACTAACCGCCGCCTCAGATATGCTGCGGACTCGCTTGTTCTAATTGCATAACGCGTTACCGCAGGACAAGCCATTATAGAGTTCAATCCATCGTATCGTAATACCACAGTCATGGCAGCGTACAGTGGCGCCTTGGTGCGTGCCGCGTTCCGAATGAGGTCTCACTCCACTAACAACAAGATAACCATTGTAATACCAGGCGGGGGCATTATTCTGGGGGAGCTTTGCGGACGCTATTGGTCGGAAAAGCGCGTTCAACTTCTCCCTTCTCATTTGTTCCGTTTTCGGTATCATTGCCGGGGCGTCACCGAACTGGATTGTGCTGAATCTATTCATCGCACTCTGCGCGTTCGGCGGTGGTGGAAACCTCGTCCTTGACACGACAGTTTTCCTCGAGTATCTCCCGGGGCGATATCAGTGGATGCTGACGGCCATGGCACTCTGGTGGGGCGTCGGGTATCTGTTTACAGGGTTGTTCGCCTGGGCGTTACTCCCGCGGTTCTCATGTGACGACGCTGCGGCTTGCACGCGGTCCAACAATATGGGGTGGCGTTATGTCTGGCTCACCTCCGGGTCTTTTGTCCTGCTCATGTCAATCCTCCGCGTCACTGTGGTTCGCTTGCAGGAAACACCCAAATACCTACTCGGTGAAGGCAAGGACCACGAGGTCATCAACACGTTGCAGAACATAGCCCAGAAGTACAACCGGCCGTACTCTCTAACAGTCGAGAAATTGCAAGCCTGTGGTACGAAGGATCTATCACGCATGCACGCCAGACGTCGGATTTCACCTCGCGAGATTTGGGGACACATTTGCGGACTGTTTGAAACGCGTCGTATGGCTATCTCAACAACACTCATCTGGTTGTCATGGACTATGATCGGTTTGGCTTACCCGCTATTCAACATCTTCCTTCCGAGCTATCTTGAGAGCCGAGGTGCCAAGTTCGGCAAGACAAGCAGCAACGTTCAATGGCGTGATTACACAATTATCAACGTATCCGGGCTACTTGGGCCGATCCCGGCTGGCTTCATGTGAGTCCTGCACCATTAGTACCGCCATTGGCGTAATTTCCGAAGTGGTTTCCTTCTATATACCCTCGTTACGCCGTTTTAATGAAGCTGAATGTGATGAAGGTGCAATACAAGACTGGGCCGCAAGTACACGATGGTCATTGGCGCTCTCACCAGTGCTGTCTTTTTCTTCGCCTACACACAAGTGCGAAACTACGCGCAGAACCTCGGGTTTAGCTGCGCAGTGAACTTCGTCATCAACGTTTATTATGCAACATTGTATGCTTATACCCCAGAGGTGCAACCGACCGCGCATCGTGGCACGGGCAACGGCATCGCCATCTCCTTCAACCGGATTATGGGCATTCTCAGTGCAGTGGTCGCCACTGAAGCAGACGTGCGTCAAGCCGGACGCGTATCATCATTCTTCTCACTCGTTCGATATCTTGCAGACTTCGTCCTCTGTTCCCATTTGGATGTGCAGCACGCTGCACATTGCGCTGGCTGCTGTTTCAGCAGCCCTCCCCTTCGAACCATATGTTCGACGTAGCTCTTAGCAGAATTTGGCCTTCTTTAGAACTCGGGCGTCTTGGGTACATGTTATCGCAGATTCACGGTTTCACGTTTGTGTCTAGCTGAACATAATACGAACTCCGATTGCCTACTTGACAGTGTTCCACCCGACTAACATGCCAGCACGTTTGGATAAATTACGCAGCAAAGCATGTTGAACGAGGCAGCTACTACTACACGTTCAACTAGGCAATCGTGTGTTAACCCACCCGAAAGACACTCAGTCGTGTAGGAGGGCCGCAGCAGACGCATTGCGCGGTACCAACTTCACCGAGAACGGTAAAGGCGAGCTGAACAAGTACGTCAGGATTCTTCTCGCAATTTCTGAAGACCAGTATGGCAGTACCTCACAAGGCCACTGGTTGAGTCGAGCGTTTCTAGCGTCAATGGCTTGCCCGTCAAGTAGACTGGATCTGACACATCACACGCCGTTGTCAGCTGAGCGACAAAAATCCACGCCACTGCATCTGCAAGATGACGACCGGGACAGATTCTTGATGTAAAATATCAATATCATGATCTGCGTGGGGCAAAGCTCGGACCCACCGCAGGCCAAAACCGAATGCATAGCGCAGAGGGTCTTCATTAACTCCTTCAACATTAGGTCCGAGGAAGCGCTCTGGCCTGAATTCAAATGGCTGGGGATACTTATCGGGGTGGTGAAGGATGCTCCTGCAGCTATTATTAATGGAGAGCTCGTGAGGACCGACTTAACTCGTACCAGACGTTGGGAAGGAAGATCGTGCCTTTCTTACACACGAATCCCTTATACTCGTCATCGGCCATTGAGACATGAGGCAAAGCTGTAATGTAGCATTTGAGTAGCAGAAATACCAACTGAGCATACGCACCGTTGTTTGTGACCACATTCCATCTGAAGACTTCCTTCAAAAACGCGTTGAGATATGGAAGGCGAGGTCGATCTTCGAGTGTAGGTAGCCTATCCCCTCCAATTACGGAGTCTATCTCCTCTTGCACCCTGTCTTTAACGTGTGGAAACAGTGTGAGAGCGATGAGGGCCCACAGACAAGATGCGATGAGCTGCAGCAGGATCAACGTTGCTGTCTATCAATGTGACGGAGCGACATTTGCGTACCGTGTCAGACCCTGCGCTGTAAAGATCACCAAGGACGATACAGATCTGGTCATCCTCGTACTTGAGCTCGGGGTCAGTCAGGAGGTCTACTGCGAAGGAGGGTTTTGCCGTTCCAGCAGCCTGCGCAGACCATGTTGAGCCGTGATGCGAGTGTTTCCAGAGGTCATTAACGCACCAGTTGACTCTTGACCCAATCGTGTGGTACTCGATGTGCGCGATGCCAGGCGTCACGAATATCAGCTGCCGTCGCATGGAAGCTTGCGCCGGGGAACCAAGTCGGCAGATGTCGCACTGAGAAAGTTTGAGACAAGATGAGGGGCACCCCAAGCCATCAGATGAGATACACACGAAGAGGGATCGAGTTGACGATCCAGTCGGGCCGGACAGCAGTAAGGAACGAAAGCAACGCGTCTTCCGCATACTGAACGAACCGGTCCTGGCCGCCGGTCACTTCGTATCCGTATGCCAACCGCATAAGAAGCTTTGCTGATAACCTGGTCGGCCAGATATATCATTAACGTGTGCTTACGTCCGGTGAGACGTACAATTTGAGCTGCTGATAAACATCTCCGCCCTCATTCATGAGGTTTGCGATGCTCTCCCGCGAAACCTCCTCAGTAGTTGCGTAAGTCTTTGTAACTGCATGCGGACCAAGGAGTTTCGCCATTAGCTTGCGGTGTGTACGGAAGTCGTTGCCGAGTGGAACCAGACCCGACGATATGCTCCAGCCGCATCTGCGCGAGCATTAGTGACCCAGCACATTGCGATACAATTTTGGAACCACTCACAATTTGATCATCGGTGAGGTGAATCTCTGAGAATAATTTGCGTTGCGCGTAATGAGTAGAGCTTTAGCATCGTCTTCGGCGTCGAGCAGCACGATATTTGTTCCAAGAACTTTTAGCCCGACAATGTCACCTATTCCGAAATCAGCACCTCTGCCTCTGAATATATTAAAACGAAGCAAAACGCACCGTACTTCTTTGCCATTTCCGCGTATGCCAGCCACTCCTTTTCCTTGGGCATGTCGAACAAGTTTCCTACAAGCGGGCGACCAGGTGGCCCAGGAGGAGGTCGCCCTGCCAGCCTCGATCTGTGATTGGAGAATGCCGTGTAACTTAGCCATAGTGCAGTGGCAGCAGCAGCACCGATTACAAGCGACGTCGTGATCGTGTGCTCGAGCACGTCTGGAAGAACGAGCGGCATGAGGACGGATCTGGAATATCCAGACCATGAACGCGTAGTCGCTTTATGAGTTCTAAAACGTGAAAGGGGGCACAAGGACAAGGCCCGCATTACGACAATTGAACACGTCCGGAACAGGACGAGAGCAGCACGACTAGGACGCATGCAGGCACACATGCTTCTGACTGGCTACTGGGACCCTGTGGCGGCAATCGATGAGAGAGATTTTGCAATGTGAGCATGGTGAATGGGTGCGCGAAACCTCGATACGGGGCTTGGATCACCATTAGCAGGGTAGACTCCGAGCTCGAGAGTCAGAGCAATGGCGCATGACGTGACGCAACTGATCCATTAGACTCGTTCGATGCAGAGGTTGCGACACGTCCACCGAGAAACGGTCCCTGCTGATGGTCTAAGGCTGAATCCACCCTGACAGAGATAGAGGACGGGTACATCGGCCAATCCCGTCAGGGACACTTTCCAAACGAGCTGTCAAACAAGTTGTGCGGTCGCCCTGGGTATGTTCTGCAGCCTTCCAAATATCGATTTGTTGCAGGTAGAATGAAATTTTGACTCAAAGAGTACCGGTGTTTAGGTTGGAATCGTTATTATGGATCACAAGTTGGCCGAGTGACACAACCTGAGAGAAATGATCAGGGATACAACGCGCAGCAGATATGATCCACGTAATGATCACAGGCAAGAGATCGAGTGTCGTGGAATAACTTAGTTGGATGATATGTTGAGGACGGAACTGGTGGGATGATAAGACTTATGACCAGAGCCAGAATGCCCAAGCTGAGAGAATCATGCAGCAAATCATATCGGCCAATGTGAGTAAGAATACACGTTCAAATTCGCAAACATGTGTGTGATGTCGCTCGCGAGGCGGTCAATCATGAAGGAGAGTAGCAGCTGACGCATTGCGCGGCACCACCTTCACCGTAAACGGCAACGGTGAACTGAGCATTGATGCCGTCAGGATCTATCTTGCGGTTGAATAGATATCAGTGATTCCGTACCTCACAATGCCATTGGTTGAATCAAGTGTTTCCAGTGTCAGCGGTTTGGCCGTCACGTAGACTGGGTCCGACACATCGCACACCGCTGCCAGTTGAGCGGCGAAGATCCACATCGTCGCATCTGCAAGATGACGACCGGGACAGATGCTGGCCAAGACTATCAATGCGGCGCTAAAAATGGCCCAACGCGCAAACTCACCGAAGGCCAAAACCAAATGCGTAGCGCTGTGGATCTTCGTTAACCCCTTCCACGTTCGGTCCGAGAAAGCGTTCTGGTTTGAACTCGAATGGCTCGGGGTACTTGTCGGGATGATGAAGAATGCTCCTACAGCTCTCATCAACAACCCAATTCGTGGAGGTCGGATTCTTCTACTCGTACCAGACGTTGGGGAGGAAGATCGTGCCTTTTTTGAACGCGAATCCCTTGTACTCATCGTCGGCCATTGCAACGTGAGGTAAAGCTGAGATGAACTATATCAGTTTCAATGCATACCTGCTCAATCTACATACCGTTGTTCGTGACCAATTGCCACCTGAACACCTCCTTCAAAAACGCGTTGAGATACGGAAGTTGTGGCCGGTCCTCCATCGTAGGCAGCCTATCCCCTCCGATTACAGTGTCCATCTCCTCCTGCAGTCGAGTTTGCACGTGCGGGAAAAGCGTCAGTGTGACGAGGAGCCAGAGGCAAGATGCGATGAGCTATAACGACATCAGCACCGCTAGTTATGAATGCTGACGGGACGACTGTTGCATACCGTGTCGGAACCTGCGCTATACAAGTCTCCGAGGACGATGCAGATTTGATCATCCTCGTGCTTGAGTGCAGAATCGGTCAGGAGGTCTACTGCGAATGAAGGCTTTGCCGTTCCTGCAGCCTACGGAGACGTTGTTCAACATCTGCGACGCCGGTATCAATGCAATACATCCACGCACCAGCTGATCCTTGACCCATTTGTGGGGTAGGTAATGTGCACGATACCAGATATCGCGAATTTCAGCTGCTTTCGTATGGAAGCTTGCACCAGGGAACCATGTCGGTAGATGCCGCACTGATGAGAGTCCATGCTCAGTGATGGCCAAAGGTCCGCGTAACACGCTACATACGAAGAGGAATTGAATTGACGATCCAGTCGGGCTGGATCGAGGTGAGGAACGATTGCAATGCGTCCTCTGCATACTGAACGAACTGGTCATTACCAGTGACCTCGTATCCATATGCCAGCCGCATGAGAAGCTTTGCGGACAAACTGATGTTAGACTTAAGGTCAGTTCAATGGCGTGTTTATCCATGGTGAGACGTACAGCTTGACTAGCTCGTGGACATTTCCGCCCTCATCTGCGAGCTGCATGATGGTCTGCCGCGAAAGCTCCTCGGTTACTGCGAAAGTTTTCTTGACCGCGTTCGGGCCGAGCAGCTTAGTCATTAACTTGCGCTGAGTGCGGAAGTCGTCGCCAGGTGGAACTAGCGCTGATGATACATTCCAACCGCACCTTCGGCTAGAGTCAGTGACACAACTTTCGGGGTGTAAACTCAACGAAACGGACAAACTAGTCATCGGCAAGTCGATCCGATGAGAATAGTTCGCGTTGCGCGTGATGAGTAGGGCCTTGGCATCTTCCTCGGAATTGAGAAGTACGATGTTTGTGCCAAGAATCTGCAGCCCAACAATATCGCCTGCGATAATTTCAGCGTCTCATGACTTCCTTAGGTCCTTCCACTGAAACCGAACGCACCGTACTTCTCCGACATCTCCGCATATGCCAGCCACTCCTTCTCCTTGGGCATGTCGAACAGGTTACCGACGAGCGGTCGGCCCCGGGGGCCTGGTGGAAATCGACTGTGCGATTTTGACCGCCAGCTGGAGAGTGTTTTACCAGTCAACCATAGCGCAGCTACGGCACCGACAGTACCGAGGACGAGTGGTGTCGTCGCACGCTCGACCACCTCCGGAAAAACTAGCGGCATGAGGGCGGATTTGATTCATTCAGTACATAGGCATGAAAGCTGCTTTATAGCATGGAGAACGGAGGCTGAAGGGCACGGTCCGCGCTACGAGTGGATGGGTTCGCCGGAACGGGACCGGAGCACCACGACTAGAGCCAAAGAAGATGTTTAGGTTCCTGACCAGCTGCTAGGACCCTACGGCGGCAATCTCAAATGAAATGACCTCCGCAGTGCGAGCCCGATGGAGGGCGGGTCGACCTTCGATTTGGGGTCTGATGATCGCGGGCGCGGCGGAGAGGCACCTGGTATTGGCGCGTTCAAGGGGGTGCACAAGGGCAGAGCATTGCGCCATTATTTGACTTGAGTCAATCAGTCTGCCAAATTCTGACATGTTGGCTGCTCGGCGGGGAGTATTGAGAACTGAATACAGGCTGATAGGAGTGAGAATTGCCCACCGGTCAATCCCGTCACGCACAGCTTCCGGGCCAAGTGTACAATCACGAGAGTAGGTCGCGCCGTGCGCGTTCTGCAGTTGATCAACTCAGTAATTTGCTCTGTTGAGACTGTAAAGTCAGATCGAATACGAGTTCCAAGGTTCAAGTCTAGATATCATTGATAATGTTGTGCAAATGACATTCCTCGTCGCTATAGTGATCTAATCCTGTACAAGGCGGTTGCTTCTTTTCACGGTGTTTAGAGGCTGTTCTACAAGTGTAGTCGCTTGGTTTACCGATTCAAATCGCCTGTCGACCTTGACGGGTCCAGATAGAGAGTCCTTACTCGGAGCTAGTCTTCATCTCCTGGAGTCTTCGAGATTAAAACACACCGTTTTTCTCGGTCTCACAGTTGGTCTCGATGATCAGACTCTCCGTCGGATCTTTGCGAGACGCCGGGTGTTTGCGCGGAACGCGCTTCGGCGATCAACCGGCATGCGGTTTACTTATAAACGACCGCGGGTGCCGCACGAGTTCTTGTACCATCCCCCGCAGCCGCACACGAAATGGAACCCCATTTCAGGCTCGGGACGGAGTATTACACGTCTTACGTCGATGGTGCTAGTCTGTGAGTTCACGAGTCGTAACATACGCATCACACTGACACGGCTCCGCAGCGCGAGTCATGTACAAAAGCCCCAGCGGTGAGCGCAAGACACGAGGTCCAGCTGCTCGGAACTGACATTACGCAGCATTTCGCAGGATACCCTGCTGATTCCGATATTTGTCGCTGGATCGTCGCTTCTCTTGCTCCTCGCGCATGGCTTGTTCATTCTCGTCCGCCGCGTGTTCAAGCGACCCTCTGAGTGGCGATCAGCTTCTGACCCAGCACTTTATGCGGGTCCGTTTGCTGTCGCAGAGTCGACGGTTCTTGCTCAT
>Ga0247815_10003691_pt1 | contig 10915 bp, 8 predicted proteins | sample UWRJL194509B1_FD_181014 | JGI IMG/M metagenome (GOLD analysis project Ga0247815, IMG submission 181014) | Plant litter microbial communities from Arlington Agricultural Research Station in Wisconsin, United States - UWRJ-L194-509B-1 | ecosystem: Environmental > Terrestrial > Plant litter >... | reverse complement strand
GCTGCCGGTCATGGTGTTCATCCACGGCGGCGCCTATTCGGTGGGTTCCTCCCGCGAGGTCCCCTTTCTCGGTGAGGGACTCGTGCGACGCGGCGGTGTCGTGTTCGTCAACTTCAACTACCGTCTCGGTGCGCTCGGCTACCTCGACTTCACCCGGTACGCGACGCGTGGGCACCCGATCGAGAACAATCTCGGGCTGCGCGACCAGCTTGCGGCGCTCGAGTGGGTGCGCGACAACATTGCGGCGTTCGGCGGCGACCCGGAGAACGTGACTCTCTTCGGCGAATCCGCGGGAGCCAACGCGGTCACGACCCTCATGGCGGTGCCGCGCGCCGAGGGGCTCTTCGCGCGCGCCATCGCCCAGAGCCCGCCGCCGAACGCCGTCTACCTGCCAGAGCTCACCGCGACCTGGGCGGGGGAGTTCCTCGAGCTGCTGAGCGAGCTCGTCGACGACTCGGACACGGAGAGCACGACAGAGGAGGGCGCTGCCGAGCTTCTCGCAACCGCCGACCTCGACGCTCTCGTTCGCGCCACGACCCGGATGCAGTTGCGCTCTCCCGATGCCTGGCCCGGCACGATCGCGCTGTGCCCGGTGATCGACGGCGACCTCCTGCCCGAGCGGCCACTCGATGCCTTCAAGGCGGGACGCGCGCACCGCATCCCACTCATCATCGGCACGAACGACCGCGAGGGTTCACTGTTCCGTGGGCGCCTGGATATTCTCGCGACAACCCCGCAACGCATTCGGGCGATTTTCTCGCGCACTAAGAAGAAGGCGCGCAAGGCCCTCAAGGCCGAGTATCCCGGCCTGCCCGCACCGCGCCCCGCCGCGGACTTCGGCGGCGACTACGCGTTCTGGTTTCCGAGCATCAAAGTCGCAGAGCGCCACGCCGACTTCGCACCCGTGCACTTCTACCGCTTCGACATTGCGCCGCGTCTCGTGCGCCTCGCCGGCTACGACGCCACCCACGGCCTCGAGCTCTTCGCCCTGTTCGACCGCATGGACGGCGCCTTCGGCCGCGCGATGGGCGCGCTCGGCGGTCGGCGTGCCTTCAAGAGCGCGGGCGAGCGGATGCAACACGCCTGGCTCGCCTTCGCGCGAGGTTCAGCGCCCGCACCGAACTGGCCGCAGTACTCGCGCCGCGCGCGCCGCACGCTCATCATCGACGCCGTCGACCGAGTCGAGGTGGACCCGCGACGCGAGCGCCGCAAAGCATGGCAGCAGTTCGTGCCCCACGTCTAACCCGCTGGTTGCTCTCTAGCGCCTGTATCGAAGACTGGCTCGCTACGGCCCTGACGGGCTTACCCGACTCGGCCAGCGGCTACAGCGAGAACCCGACTGAGCCGATCACGCCATCCAGCACGGTGCCCGAGGCGTCGCGCTTCGCGCCGCCCTCCGGCAGAGTGCGGGCCGCACCATCGGTGCCGACAGCGACGGGCGGAGCCGCTCCAGCCCAGGCCAAAGCGAGCACGTCCTCGCCCTTGAGGAAGCTGTGCGCGCGCACACCACCGGTCGCGCGGCCCTTGCCGGGGAACTCGGAGAGCGCGGAGACCTTTGCCCTGCCCGGGTCGACGCCGGCGATCGTGGCGCTCGAGGTGGAAACCGTTGCGACGACAACCTCCGCTGCGGGATCGACGGCGCCGAAGAAGATGACAGTCGCCTTGGCGCCGAGGTTGATTCCCGCCATTCCGCCGGCCGATGCTCCCTGCGGTCGCACTGCGCTCGACGAGAAGTGCAGCAGCTGGGCATCGCTCGTGATGAAGACGAGCTCGGCTGCATCCGTTCCCTGGGAGACACCGACGACCTCGTCGCCGGGCTTGAGCGAGATGATCTCGAAGTCGGGCTTCGACGGGAATCCGCCCATCGCGAGGCGCTTGACGACGCCCTGGCGGGTGCCGAGAGCGATCGGGGAGTCAACGTCGAGGGAGACGAGTCCGAGCACCCGCTCCTTCTTGTTGCCGAGTGCGAGGTAGTCGACGATCTTGGCGCCAGCCGCGAGCTGGATCGAGTTCGCGGGAACATTGGGAAGGTCGACAGCGGTAAACCGGATGAGTCGTCCGAGGTTGGTGATCGCGCCGATCTCCGACCGACTCGTCGTCTCGAGGGTCGACAGGATCGCGTCGTGCTTGGTGCGGCGGCGAGCGGCCTGTACGGGGGCGTCCTCGGAGATGTCGACGCGGATGGCCCGGCCGGTGGTCGAGAGCACGACACGACACGGGGTGTCGGCAATCTCGAGGATGGGCGCTGCTTTGCGCGAGGACGCCGAGCTCATGGCGACGCTCGGCCGCGCCTCGGTGAGCAGGGTACGACGCGGGGTGCCGAAGCGCTCGGCGACTTCTTCGAGCTCGTCGGAAACGAGAGCACGAACGCGCGCCTTGTCGGCCAGGATCGCCTGGAGCTCGGCGATCTCGGACTTCAGCTGCTCCTGCTCCTTCTCGAGCTCGATGCGGCTGAACTTGGTGAGTCGGCGCAGACGGAGCTCGAGGATGTACTCGGCCTGCAGCTCGCTCAGGTCGAAGACCGTGCGCAGGCGTGAACGTGCTGCCTCGGAGTCGTCGCTCTGCCGGATGACCTGGATGACCTCGTCGATGTCGAGGATCGCGATGAGGAGGCCCTCGACGAGGTGCAGGCGCTCGAGGCGGCGCGCGAGGCGCCACTTGCTACGGCGCGTGATGACGTCGAGCCGGTGGTCGACGTAGACCTGCAGCAGCTCCTTGAGGCCGAGCGTGCGCGGGCCGCCGTTGACGAGCGCGACGTTATTGATGTTGAAGGAGTCCTCGAGGGGTGTGTAGCGGTAGAGCTGTTCAAGCACGGCCTCCGGGCTGAAGCCAGTCTTGATGCCGATGACGAGGCGGAGCCCGCGCTTGCGGTCGGTGAGGTCGGTGACATCCGAGATGCCGTTGAGCTTTTTGGAACCGACGCCGTCTTTGATCTTCTCGATGACCTTTTCGGCACCGACCATGTAGGGCAGCTCGGTGACGACGAGGCCCATCTTGCGCGCCGAGATCGATTCGACCGAGACGCGGGCGCGGGTCTTGAAGGCACCGCGGCCGGTCGCGTAGGCGTCTTTGATGCCGTCGAGGCCGCTGATGGTTCCGCCCGTGGGGAGGTCGGGGCCGGGAACGAAGGCCATGAGGTCTTCGAGTGTCGCTGAGGGGTGTGCGAGCAGGTGGCGCGCGGCGCCCACGACCTCGATGAGGTTGTGCGGAGCCATGTTGGTCGCCATGCCGACAGCGATTCCGGATGCCCCGTTGACGAGCAGGTTGGGAAAAGCCGCGGGCAGCACCGACGGCTGCGTGAGTTGGTTGTCGTAGTTGGGAACGAACTCGACGACGTCTTCGTCGAGGTTCTCCGTCATCGCGAGGGCCGTCGCGTGCAGGCGCGCCTCGGTGTAGCGGGGAGCCGCGGGGCCGTCGTCGAGCGAACCGAAGTTGCCGTGGCCGTCGATGAGCGGAACGCGCAGGATGAAGTCCTGGGTCAGTCGCACCATCGCGTCGTAGATCGACGCGTCACCGTGCGGGTGCAGCTTACCCATGACCTCGCCGACGACGCGCGCGCTCTTGACGTGTCCGCGGTCGGGACGCAGGCCCATCTCGGACATCTGGTAGAGGATGCGCCGCTGCACGGGCTTGAGTCCGTCGCGTGCGTCAGGGAGCGCTCGCGAATAGATGACGGAGTACGCGTACTCGAGAAACGAGCCTTCCATTTCGGAGGAGACATCGACGTTCTCGATGCGTTCCCCGGTGGGCTCGACGGTCGGGTTTGAGGGAGTAGCCATAAGATTGCCCCCATGCTACCGGCGCTCAATCCAGAACGTTTGAGCCTTGCCGACGTGTTGCCATCTGCGCTGGCGGCAATCTCGTCGGGAGCCAATCGACTCGGTCTCCCTCAGCGCGACCGCGTGGTCGTGCTCCTCGTCGACGGCCTCGGTGCCGCAGCTCTCAAGGCGCGGTCGGGCCACGCCCGCACCCTGATCGGAGCGCTCACGAAGGCCGGCGTGATCGACTCCGGCTTTCCGACGACGACGGCCTCCGCCCTCGCCACCCTCACGACGGGAACCCGGCCCGGCCAGCACGGTCTCGTCGGCTACACGGTGCTCGATACGGTCAACGACCGCTTGCTCAAGCAGCTCTCCGGGTGGGACACGGCGCTCGATCCCGCGATCTGGCAGCCCGTGCCCACGGTATTCGAGCGTGCGGTGTCCCAGGGGCTCGCGGCTGTCGCGATCGGCCCGGAGCGGTACCGCGACACCGGCTTCAGTCGGGGCGTACTGCGCGGGGCAGAATACCTCTCCGGCTCGACCATCACCGATCGAGTGGATGCCGCGGCCGCCTGGCTCGCGTCCGGTGCAACCGGTATCGCCTACGTCTATGTTCCCGAGCTGGACATGGACGGTCACGCGCACGGCTGGGAGTCGGCGGAGTGGACGGCCACGCTCGAGAACGTCGACGCGGCAGTCCGCGCGCTCTCCGGTGCACTCGGCCCACACGATGGACTCATCGTCACCGCGGACCACGGCGTTCTCGACATACCGGAGCACAGTCACATCCACGTCGATTCGACACCGGCGCTGCTCGATGGCGTGCGCTTTCTGGCAGGCGAGCCCCGCTGTGTGCAGGTGCACTTTGAGGCGGACGCGAGCGATGCCGTCAGGCAGAAGACGATCGAGGCGTGGCGTGCGGCTGAGGGACACCGCGCCTGGATCGCGACGCGGGATGAGGCCATCGACGCGGGCTGGTTCGGTGACGTGCGCGACCCCGTTCGCCCGCGCATCGGCGACCTGCTCGTGGCCGCCCGCAAGGCCGTCGCCTACTACGACTCGCGCACGATCCGGCCGAACGCGCACGGGATGATCGGCCAGCACGGATCCTGGTCGCCAGCCGAACTGCAGATACCGCTCCTGCGGTTCGGGTTCGAGAAGAACTAGGCCAGGTCGTCGTCGGGACGGGCACCGAACACGATGTCGTCCCAGCTCGGCATCGCCGTGCGGCCCTTGCGCGGCTTCGAGACGCTGGGCTGTGGCTTCGTGGCGCTCGGCGACTCTGCGGAAATCGACTCAGCGGAAGAAGGTGCGGGAGAAGGCGTCGGTGCGTCGTCGACCTCGAACGCCGGCATCGGCACATCCACGAGGCGGATGCCGCCGGTGGATGGGTGCGCGGCCATCACGTCGTCATCGTCGCCGAACGATGCTGCCTCACGCTCGCCACGGCGGCGGCGCAGGGCATCGAGCAGGTCGGCGGTCTGGTTGTGGTCGTTGGTTGCCTCGGGCGCGAACCGCGAGGTGGTCGACGCCGACTCGGTGGGAAGCGAGGGACCCGGGTCACCGAGGTCGAACGCTCCACTGTCGAAGCGCGTGCTGTCGGGCTGCTTCGTGGTGCTCACGGCGCGCAAGCGGGGAACGAGTCCGGTCGGAGCCTCGCCCTGCTGGGAGAGGGTCGTTGCCTCGCCGTTGAGCGGGGAGAGCGAGAGCTTGCGCGGGTCGAAGCTCCAGCGGGCGTCGTGATCGATCTGGTCGGCCGTGAAGGAGAGCTTGACGACCCAGCCAGCGCCCGGGTCCTTCCAGCTCGCCCAGCGCTCGTTGATGGCGCCGAGGGCCTGAAGACGAGTGCGGATCGCGGTGCCGAACGTCGCGCCGTGCATGATGTCGCCGGTGTCCATCGAGGCGTGCACAGCGACGCCGAGGGCTGTCTCGATCACGAACTCGCGCTCGGCGAGAACGGGGCCCTCGAACTTCTGGATGTACTCGAGCGGAACGCCGGTGACCGACGAGACATCCTGCGCTGACATGCCGGAGCGGATGTGCGCCTGGATCTCCTTGGGCGACAGCTTGCGGCCGACCCCGGGATCGGGCGTCGATTGCCGCAGCTTGGACTGCAGTACTTCGTCGATGGGAATGCGATAGCGATCGCCATCGTCAGAGACAACGAGGAGTGCCCCGTTTTCCACTCCGATAACTCTCAGGTCTTGCATGCCGGTCGCCTCCGAGGCTCGTGATTCCCGCTAAGGATGCCACGGTTCATCCCCGACTCAGGGGAATAAACCGGGCGTGCCGTAAGTTGACCCGCAAGCGTGGACACGAAGCAGTTTCGACGGTTTGCTATTCGAAACCCGATGATGCAAACTGTGCGCGCCGAAATACGTTACATAAGGCATGAATAGAAGTGGATGGGCATGGCAACCGATTACGACGCACCTCGTAAGACCGACGACGACACCGAATCGATCGAGGCTCTGAAGGAACGCGTCCCGGACAAAATGTCGGGTTCTGTCGACGTCGATGACGCAGACAACCCGGGCAGTTTCGAGCTTGAGGGTGGCGATCTCAGCGACCTCGACCTCGACGTCGTCGTGCTCCCGCCCCAGGCTGACGAGTTCACCTGCGTGAACTGCTTCCTCGTGAAGCACCGTTCGCAGATCGACCACCAGTCCAAGCTGGGTCCGATCTGCCTGGAATGTGCAGCCTAAAAGTCGAGCAGCTTAGAAGGCGAGCAGCCTAAAGAGTTGCTTTGGCGCTCTCCAGCGCAGCAACAACGCTCTCGGGATGCCGCGTTGACACGAGCCAGTATGGCGTCGGGTCCGCGGCATCCTCTACGTTGACCCGGACGACGGGCTGCACCCAGCCCCGCAGCAGGAGCCAGGCGCGCGCGTCGAGTCGCTGTCCGCGCTCCAGAACCGCCTCTTCACCGCTGTACGCCGACGTCGCTCCGACCGCGGAGAGCGGCAAGCGTGCCCGGCCCGCGATGAACTCTGTGTCGGTCACCTCGATGCGGGGAGCCGAGAGCAGCAGGCCGGCGCAGCATCCCGCGTACAGCACTATTGCGACGACGACACCTACGGTGAAGTTGATCGGCACGAACACGAGCAGGCTCGCGGGCATCACGAGCGCGGTTGCGAGAAACAGCCAGGGGGCGGGCCAGAGACGCTCGGTGTAGGTCGACATGTACCTATTCGATCAGACTTTTTTGGGTGCGGGTGTTCTGCACTACCCTCGTCACGTGGCGACAAGCGTTGAGGTACTGATTTCTGCGGCGAACGTGCCGACCTATGCCCACCCCGGCGATGCCGGCGCCGACCTCGTGGCCAGCGAGGCAGTCGTGCTCGAGCCGGGGGAGCGGGCGACAGTGGGCACCGGTGTATCCATCGCCCTGCCTGACGGCTTCGCGGCGTTCGTGATGCCGCGCAGTGGCCTCGCGGCAAAACACGGCATCACGATCGTCAACGCACCGGGCACCGTGGATGCCGGCTACCGCGGCGAGATCCGCGTGACCCTTCTCAATACCGACAGCTCGGTGGCGTATCCTGTCGCGGTCGGTGATCGGATCGCCCAGCTCGTGATCATGCCCGTGACGCGGGCCCGGTTCATCCCCGTCGAGACCCTCCCCGGAAGCCACCGCGGCGACTCGGGCTTCGGCTCGACCGGCTACAACGCAACCCAAGGAGTACAGGCGTGACTGATAACGCAACCGGCGAGATCCTTCCCGACGACGCGAAGTCGGCTCCGGCCGATCGCGACACTGCCGGGCCGCTCGACGAGAGCGAAGCCAACGCCGTTCGCCCCTACGTCGACCTCGGGGGCATCAAGATCGTCCCTCGCCCCGAGCTCCAGTTGCGCCTCGAAGTCGAGGAGGGCAGCAAGCGCGTCGTCGCCGTCGGCCTCGACTACGCCAACTCGAGCCTCCAGATCTCCCCGTTCGCAGCACCGCGCGGCAGCGGACTGTGGCACGAGATCCGCGCGCAGATCGTCGAACAGATCCACAAGCAGGGCGGCCAGACCCGCGTGACCGACGGCCCCTTCGGCCCCGAGGTGCTCGCCCAGATCCCGATCACCGCCGGCCCGCAGACCGGCCAGGTCAGCCTCGCGCGATTCATCGGTGTGGATGGCCCGCGCTGGTTCCTTCGCGGACGAATCTCCGGTGAGGGTGCCGTGAAGCCCGAGTCGGCCGCAAAGGTCGAGGAGCTCTTCCGCAGCATCGTCGTCGTGCGTGGAAACACCCCGATGCCGCCGCGCGACCTCATCCCGCTGCACATGCCTGCCGCTGCCGCCCAGGCGCCGACAGAGTAACTGCGGGGGAACAGCAGTCATGAGCGAGTCCGACAACTCTTCTGCGGTCAACGACGCCCTGAGCGCCGCGGCCCGCAACTCGGCGATCGGCAAGGTGACGGCGTCCGACACCCTCACCGGCCCCGCCATCCTCGCCGCGATCGGTGGCGTGCGCGGCCTCATCGAGTCGGTGCTGCCGAGCTTCGTCTTTCTCGTCGTCTTTCTCATCACGAAGGATGTCTGGCTCTCCTCGGTCATCCCGTTCGGTGTCGCCGTTGTCTTCATCATCGTGAGGGCGGCGACCAAGAAGCCCGTGTCACCCGCCATCACGGGAGCCGTCGGCGTCGGCATCACCGCACTCATCGCCGTGACGACGGGTCGTGCGGAGAACAACTTCATCCTCGGCATCTGGCTCAACGTCGGTTACCTCGTGGCGATGGTCGTCAGCATCATCGTTCGCCGGCCCCTCATCGGCGTCATCGTCGGCCTCCTGCTGAGCGAGCAGGCCAGCAACTGGCGGGACACCCCGCGCGAGCGCCGCATGCTCACGCTCCTCACCTGGATCTGGGCGGGGATGTTCGCGCTCCGCCTCGTCGTCGAGGTTCCGCTGTACCTCGCGGCGAACGCAGCGGCACTTGCTGTTGCCAAGCTCATCCTCGGAGTGCCGCTGTACGCGGTTGTGCTCTGGATCACCTGGCTCATCGTGCGCAGCGTGTACCCGCCCAAGACGGCAGCGGTTGCATCCAGCGAAGAAAAGACCGACTGAGCCGCCTGCGAAAGTATCTTGATATCAAGATATATACTGAGCTGTATCGCAGTCTTCACCGGCGCTCTTTCGGCGCAACGGGCTTAGGCTTGCCTTGCTAGCCGTCGAGCTGGCTGGCAGCGAGGATTGTTCCAGGTCAGCAAGGGAGACGGCACTATGTCGGCAGTAAACAGCTTCGGTTCCAAAGACACGCTCACGGTCGGCTCGACCGAGTACGAGGTCTACCGCATCGACACGGTCGATGGCCACGACAAGCTCCCGTTCAGCCTCAAGGTGCTGCTCGAGAACCTGCTCCGCACCGAGGACGGCGCGAACGTCACCAAGGAGCAGATCCAGGCACTCGGATCGTGGGAGCCCACGGCTGACCCCGACACCGAGATCCAGTTCAGCCCGGCACGCGTCGTCATGCAGGACTTCACCGGCGTTCCCTGCATCGTCGACCTCGCCACGATGCGCGAAGCCGTCGTCGAGCTCGGGGGAGACCCGAAGAAGATCAACCCGCTCTCGCCCGCCGAGATGGTTATCGACCACTCCGTCATCGCCGACCTGTTCGGCACCGAGAACGCCCTCGAGCGCAACGTCGAGCTCGAGTACGAGCGCAACGGTGAGCGCTACCAGTTCCTCCGCTGGGGCCAGACCGCGTTCGACGACTTCAAGGTCGTCCCGCCGGGAACCGGCATCGTGCACCAGGTCAACATCGAGTACCTCGCGCAGGTCACCTTCACGCGCACGGTTGATGGAGCCCTGCGCGCCTACCCCGACACGTGTGTCGGCACCGACTCGCACACGACGATGGTCAACGGCCTCGGCGTGCTCGGCTGGGGCGTCGGCGGAATCGAGGCAGAGGCTGCCATGCTCGGCCAGCCCGTCTCCATGCTCATTCCCAAGGTCGTCGGCTTCAAGCTCTCTGGCGCGATCCCGACGGGAGTCACGGCAACCGACGTCGTGCTCACGATCACCCAGATGCTGCGCAAGCACGGCGTCGTCGGCAAGTTCGTCGAGTTCTACGGTGAGGGTGTCGCCCAGGTGCCGCTCGCGAACCGCGCCACCATCGGCAACATGAGCCCCGAGTTCGGCTCGACCGCGGCGATGTTCCCGATCGACGACGTGACCCTCGACTACCTGCGCCTCACCGGCCGCAGCGAGGAGCAGGTCGCTCTCGTCGAGTCCTACTCGAAGCTCCAGAAGCTCTGGCACGACGCCTCGGTGGAGCCGGTCTTCTCCGAGTACATCGAGCTCGACCTCGCGACAGTCGTTCCCTCCATCGCCGGGCCCAAGCGTCCCCAGGACCGCGTCGAGCTCAGCCGCGCGAAGGAGCAGTTCGAAGAGGACCTCAACGCGTACGCCTCGGTCGACCACTCCAAGGTGGATGCGGCAATAGAGGGCAGCTTCCCGGCATCCGACCCGATCGGACTCACGCCGGAAGACGAGGAGAGCGCCCACGCGCACTCCCACACCCACACGAGCCACGCTCCCGCCGTCTCCAAGCCGTCGAAGGTCACCCTCGACGACGGATCGACCTTCACGCTCGACCACGGCGCTGTAGCGATCGCGGCAATCACGAGCTGCACCAACACCTCGAACCCCTCCGTCATGCTCGCTGCCGGCCTCCTGGCCCGCAACGCCTCGAAGAAGGGCCTCAAGGCCAAGCCGTGGGTCAAGACCACCCTCGCTCCGGGCTCCAAGGTCGTCACCGACTACTACGAGAAGGCCGGCCTCACGACCTACCTCGAAGACCTCGGCTTCTACACGGTCGGCTACGGCTGCACGACGTGCATCGGTAACTCCGGCCCCCTGCAGGACGAGATCTCCGCGGCGGTCAACGAGAACGACCTCGCCGTGACCGCAGTGCTCTCCGGTAACCGCAACTTCGAGGGTCGCATCAACCCCGACGTGAAGATGAACTACCTCGCAAGCCCGCCCCTCGTCATCGCCTACGCTCTCGCAGGCTCGATGAACTTCGACTTCGTCACCGACGCGCTCGGCACCGACCAGGACGGCAACGACGTGTTCCTCGCCGACATCTGGCCGGATGCCGCTGAGGTGCAGTCCACAATCGACTCCTCGATCGACACCGAGATGTTCACCCACGAGTACGCCGGAGTCT
>Ga0247815_10003690_pt1 | contig 10916 bp, 5 predicted proteins | sample UWRJL194509B1_FD_181014 | JGI IMG/M metagenome (GOLD analysis project Ga0247815, IMG submission 181014) | Plant litter microbial communities from Arlington Agricultural Research Station in Wisconsin, United States - UWRJ-L194-509B-1 | ecosystem: Environmental > Terrestrial > Plant litter >... | reverse complement strand
TACATAAATCATCAAAGTATAGGCTAAACCCTAAGTCAGAAAACCCATCTGGGTCTCCATGGGTCCCCATGGGTTTCAAAATGCAACCCATACCCAACCCATGGTGGGTCTGGGTACAAACCCAGCTGGGTTACCCAGACCCATGATCTTGGCTAGATGTACCTTAGCTTTGATATTTCCAATCTTCAGTCGGTTGCTCGCCTACTCTTCCCTCCGCCCTCTCGTCGCTAGTCGCACAACCCTGCTCGGGGCCGACCCCTTCGTGACATGTACCAGGATGGATATCTATGCACAATACATCACAAGGATGACTTCTTTCCGCTGCACGTGTCTGTGACCTGCCATATCAAGCACAAAGCCTCGCGCATCGGTATCCAGATCCTCCTGGTCTCACTCATTCCAGCGGAGCCTGTGGTGCTCACAGAGATGGCTCGCCTCATGTGCAACGCCCCAGCTTGGGAACTCGAGATAAGACCGGCCAGAGAAGCAAGAAAAAATATGTAGCCGGCGAAGCTGCAAGGCGTGTTCGTTATCTACTCTCAAGCCTCTACAGAACCGTTCACAAAGACGGTGGAGCGGCTCGTAGGTAGCTTCTAGTGCAACTCAGTTCCAGGCTTTGGCGCATCTTATCTCACTTGTCGAACTTTGGGTTGAAGCTTGGCAGGTACTCACCAAGATTGTTGATGCGGCTCTACGTTCCCAAAATTTGCCATCTTGACGCTCAAGAAGCAAGGTCACTTGGCACCGGATATTGAAGCGAGAAAGCTATTTTACATTTCGAAAGATCGGCACCACATGGAAGCTCTGATTGCATTCAAACTCGCCAGCACGAGGTCCAGTTCAAGCCAGCATGTAAGCCACTGTCTCCTACCCCAATGACAATCCGACTCTGGCCAATCACTAGCGTACAGGGATTCACTTGAAGGTACGCACGATACTCGGCCGGTACCCACAAAATGAGCTCACCAGACGATCCCACTAACCATCCGTCTTTGAGAGTGGCAGACTCGAGTAATGCAACAGGATCGTTGCTGCGCTCAGAGGGCAGCTGGTAGGCTGCTCGCGCATCCCACTTGCGGATCGTGGTGTCTGAAGAGCTCGATATGATGAACCGCCCGTCGCGTGTGAACACCACCGATTGAACGCCTGCCGTGTGTCGATGCAGGGTCGCAAGTGTCGCACCTGTCGACGCGTCCCACAGGCGCAGTGTGGCGTCGTCGGACCCTGTGGCGATAACGCTTGCATCGAAGGACCACGCCACTGTGCTAACAGAGCGCGTGTGACCCTGAAGAACAAGGACACATTGACCCGCGTTGATGTCCCAGATGCGCGCTGCATTGTCTTCCCCACCAGACACGATTTGCGCGCCGTCTGGCGAGAATGCAACGGACCAGACTATCTCATCGTTTGCATAGAGTGGCTCGTGCGCTTGTTCGCCCGTATCTGTCCGCCAGAGATAAAGTCGGCCGCTTTGGTCTCCCGCGGCAACAAGCCCATCATCGGGCGAAAATGCGACGACGTTAGCTCCCCTTTGGCAAATAAGTGGGCCAACAGCTAATTTCTGTCGCGTCGCCGTGTCCCACAAACGTGCCGTGCAGTCGTCCGATGCTGATGCAAGCCAACGCCCATCGTGCGAAAATGTAACAGCCCAGACCGATTCAGTGTGGTCACACATCGGCTCACCGATTGCTGCTCCCGATTGCGCATCCCACAACTGTATAGTGCGATCCTCCGAGGTCGATGCAATCAAGTCTCCGTCTGGCGAGATCGACACAGATAATACCGACTTTGTGTGCCCCCTCCATGGCGGAAGCGTCGCCTCGCCGGTTTGCGCATTCCACACCCCCACTGACTTGTCCCAGGAGCCGCTGATAATCGAAGCCCCATCGTGCGAGACAACCACGGACTTTACCTCCTGTTCGTGTGCAGGCATTGGCTGGACGATCGATTTGCCGCTTTCAGTACTCCAGATCCTGATGGTGCCGTCATCAGAGGCCGAGGCGATGTACATCCCATCCGGAGAGAAGGTGGCCCAGTTGACGTTGCCTCCGTGGCCGCCAAGATCAACCCTGGAAGCATTGTACGGGTCCGAATGCAGGGTCCAGAGGTGGACATTCCGCTCACACGCCACCAGAAACAATCGACCGTCTGGAGAGAATCGGGCTGAGCGCGTCTGGTGCCACGATGCAACCTTCAGATCTGTAATTCTCTCTCCAGTGGTGCGCCGCGTGAGAACAACTTCGTCATAATATCCTCCCGCAATCATCTCGCCGTCTGGCGAGATATCAACGGTGCTGTGTCCCGCGGTTCGCAGTGGTTCGTGCATGACTTGTCCTGTGGTGCTGTGCCATAGTCGGATTGACCTATCATCAGAGCTCGACGCCAATAGCTCGCCATCTGGAGAAAAGGCTACTCCAGTGACAGCTCGCGTGTGTCCACTCAAAACGGCGAGTTGTTCGCCCGTCTCGGGATTCCAAAGGCGGATTGTTTTGTCTTCCGATGCTGATGCAAGGCGAGAGCTATCCGGAGAAAACGCCACAGACCTCACAGATCTAGAATGGTTGCTCAGTTTTTGGTAGCTGGTCTTCCAGTGGCCCGGTGGGATATTCCAAACACACACGGCTCCTGCTTCAGTTCCAGATGCCACCCACTTGCCGTTGCGAGCGAAATCGACCGACAAGACCGCTCCATCGCCGCTGCGCATTGGGGACATCGTTTCCTCGCCCGTCAGTGTGTCCCAGATGCGAACTGTGCCATCTCCAGATCCAGAAGCCAAAATACGACCGTTAGAAGAGTAAGAAACCGAGTGGACAGCGCTTTCGTGACCTGTCAGCCTCATGACAGTGTTTCCGCCGTGCTGGTTGACACCAAATGTATCGACGGTGATCATACCGGTACATCTTGGGGCAAAGTCTTTGTAGACAAGCGAGTTATTGTCTGCAAATGGGAGTGCCGAGATGTAGATGTGCGGTGCACTGCGCTCGATTGCTTCGTGAGAAGAAGCGACAAACGAATGAGCATCGCGGAGAAATTGCGCCAGTTCCAAGTCTGCTACTATTCCAGCTGCTGTGAATAGCATTCTGGAAGCACGCCGTACTTGACCGAGAAGCGACATGATTTCGAGCCAGGGCAGGAGTTTGGGGCGGAAGATGGTGCCGATATTGACGTCCATGTGGCCTCTATCGAGTAGAGCCACAGCATGGTATACCCACTGCATACACGCATACTGCAAAGAGAGAGTGATCTTATCCTTCTGTACAGCCGGGTTTGGTTCGTAGGAAGATGGGCTTTGCGAGATGTTGAAACAAAGCCGTCTACCCATTATGTCTAGACACCCGTGTGCCAGGATATCGTGGCCAAGCGACTGGTGGATACGAGTGTGGCTAGGAGCCCGGCTGTACAAGTAATCTCCGAATGATGCGTGTACAGTGCGCAGGCCGAGCACGTCATCGTCCTCAGGCACGTGAACGACGGCATGCAGTCGAGACAGGCTTTCAATCACGTCGTACGGCTTTAGGTCCAAAATATCTGCCAATCCAGCAACTGAAAACGTCATGCGGGCGGAGAGAAGTGAAGCCAAAAGACGCTGCAGGGCTGGGAGCTCTGTCGCATCGGACCGGTCATCCTTCGCCGCATCATCCAGGATGATTTTGTACATGCGGTCAAGAGGAGCTGCGTATTTCTGGCTGAGACCTGTACCAGAGGGGTTGAGCAAGTTCTTGAACTTGGCTACAGCTGCAGCAGCCCCCACGCCAAATGTATGCGCAATGACAGTTGCTGCTACAATAAACAGGCCATCGGAGAGTTGAATAAGATTATCGATATCACTCTCCGTGATTTGGGCCAGGAGCCTGGGCTTGGCGGAGAGTCTGGTGTTGAGAGTTTCGTTGATGTATCGCCTGATGTCCGCGTTGACCTCCGTAGCATCCACAGTGTGAAGTCGAAGGATCTGACTGAGCTGGTCGTTTGAGATGGAAGTATCGCGAATCTGAGTCTCAGGTCGCGAGGTGACAAGGAATTTGATTAGCAGCTTGGGTTCGGACCGCGTTAGGTTCACGAGCGCTTCGAGCATTTTCATGACTACGGTGTGGCAGTTGACATCATCGAGCATGCCGTCGGCGGTCTCACCGCCACACTCATCGAGGGCATCAATGACAAACAGAATTGGTACGCTTTTGTCCTTTAAGACTGAAAGAGGTGTACGAAGAAGTTGCTCGACCTGCATTGCAACTTCCTTATGTTGGATGTCATCGTGAATGGTCTCAGCCAAAGCCAGGCGGAAGTCAACGGAGTTCTGGGCGAGAAGCTGTGCGAGAGTTGGGATCACGCAGCGTATGTCGCGCTGCGCAGCCAAGCCAGTCGACCGCGAGCAGAAGAAACTCCCACCCAGTATGATCTCGGGGTCTGCGCTGGCCCGCTCACAAACGGTCTTCGCGATCGAGGTCTTGCCGGTTCCCGCCATTCCGGTGATCCAGCAGATTTGCAAAGAGTCGGGATCTTTGATCCAGGTTGCTGTCTCGCTCAGAATGCGCACGCGTGTTTGTTCCATGCAACCAGAGTTCAGCTGTGCGTCATAGGCCGCCTGAGGAACATGTCGTTCTTTCAGAGCTGTGAAGATTCAGTCAAATCGTCGTTTGTCAATGCAAGGTAGCGTCTCACCAGCAGTAATTTTCTCGAGCTCCATCGGCTATAAACGAATGAATGCCTGATCAGCACGCTTTAATCAGCCTACTGACATGTGCAGTAATTTTCTCGAGCTCCATCGGCTATAAACGAATGAATACTTGATCAACACGCTATAATCCAGCCTACTGACATGTTCTTCAGCGTGTTGGATGACGCCAATGGCCCAGCTGTTGCATGTAACCGAAGGGTTGCTGAAATCGAAGGCAGTATTGCGGTTCTGATTAACGATGCTGATCTATGATGTTTTGAGCTCAACGAAGCGACACGCAAGCTTAGCATCGTACCAGTGAGCGAAAACCGGCGACATCGTTCGAAAGACGCGACTTCAGCCGCTACGGGAATTTAGTTTCCTTATGTATAGATAATTGAAACCGATTACCCGGAGGACTCGATCAAGCCGTCTGTTGACGCGGACGCCGAGGTCGTCGAACTACAGTATCCTCAGCCGTCAGCCGAATCATGCAATCTGGCACATTGAAAGTCGCTACCTCAAATATCTTGAGAATCGATGTCAACAGTGTAAGCAGGCTCTCGATTTCGCCAAAATCACAAAGAGACTGTGCCTGTTGGCCAGCTTTGTCACCGTCGGCGCCATGCGGCAGGGTATCCCAGATACGCAGGACCACCCTGAACATCAAATAAGCAGATAATAAGATATAGAACAGCTTTCACTCACACCCCAATAGCGTGGAGCAGGTTGTGAAGATCTAGGTCCGTGGAAGTGATGGCGACGGACGTAGCCGCAACAGCCTTAAAATCACGAAGCCTGACCTCAAGTATGGCGAGTTCGTGTTCAACAGTAAGACTATCCTGTGAGTGTAGTTCAGAGAACAGAATGCGTCACGTTAGGCACAGCATGCGTACGGCGAAGGAGCGGCAGACACCGTTCACACAAACAAGCGCAGCCAGAAGTGGGGCGCAGAGGTTTGCGTCGACAGCGTCCATTGAAGCTCGAAGCTCATCGAACGCTGAACGCGTTTCGTCAGGGATTTGCGGCGTTGGAATCGTAGGCTCTGGTGCTTCCAACGGTGCCGCTGTTTGCTCATGCTCTCGCAACTCCCACTGATCCTGGACGGGACGACGTTTCGCCTTGGCTCGAAGGCCGATGAGCGCAACAAAGACAAGGAATGGCGCGATAAGTCCAAGTGCCCAGATCATCCAGGAAACAAGAGGAGAAGAAGTTCACGTACTAGATCAGCGTTGGGCCGCCGCCTCGTGCTATGTGCGGAGTTTGGGTTGCCGAACAGAAGACGCGCGGCTCGCATATGAACTCATTTACAAGACTTAGGAGACGGCCGTAATGAAAGGGTGGGCGGAAACGTTCACCTAACAAATATGATGCGCGATCGCAGTTGAATAAAGCGAGGCAATGGTCGTCCGTGGTGGGGCGTGGGAGCTCTTACAGTGCATGCAAACCTCAAATAAGGCGCCCGTAGAGCTGCATGTGTTGATACTCAAACGCTGATGAATCGCTGAACCAAGTTAGGAGCAGCCAGCTTGTGCCTGGTCGAACTAGAGAAGGTCGTGGGCTTCAGGTCGTGTGAGCTTGCCTGAGGTCTTTACGTTTGGCAACTGTCGCCGGAAAGAGTTCGGACACGGAGCGATAGAAACCGGCCGAGGACTCGGAGACTGTAGGGCCTGGCACGGAGTTGGACATGAAATCGTGCCCCTGTACCTCTTCCCGCGAACCGGCTTCCTCGACGTCGTGCGCCAGTCTCAACCGGCCCACGCTTCTTCTTCTTCGCCACGATGCAGTGTGCTCGCACTCTAAATCATGGCGCGCGCCACCTAGGATTGTCTGTCACAATCACCAGCAACGCCGGTACACGATCACGCGCACCCCTAGCTTGCGAGCCAACATGCAATTTTCCAAATCCCAGCTCTTCGATCTGACGGACCTGTTACAGGAACGAACAGGCATGAAGGCAGACAGGGTCGTCGCGCGATGAACGTTGAGCTGCGGCTAGACAACAAGTCCACGGCGCACCACGGCCCTCTGGTCAGCAGACCTCTGGTACCGCCCAACAAAAACCGCGCTCGTTGAACAGCGTCGTCTGTGCCGATGCTCGTTCCTTCATCCACCTGTCAACACCGCTCCGCGCCTACGTCGCGCAAAAGATGGCTCTGTCGCCACTTGCCTCCTTTGACTCCTTGCCTCCTCTGACTCCTTGGGTATGTGTGTCGTTCCGATTCCGTAGAGCGCGTTGCTCAACGTCCTTTTGTACTTGTTAGCAACAGCGCACAACGGTCAAGTAAACCTGCCCCACCTCACTCGAAGCCCGGTCCTCTTCCTCAAAATGAACTCAGCACGCGGTTCACCATGAGTGCACCGGCACTGCCTTTTGAGATCTCCCGCGCCGTCTTCGAGACTGCAGCGTATTACCCAAGGGAAGACGCCTCGAATGGTACGGTCTGTACGTACCGGCGCAGTGCCGGAGCAGGGTCTCTCTAGACCTGCCTCTTCCCTCTCGAGCGTCACCGGGTGCTTCGCGGCTTGCCACGTAGCCGACGCGGTGCCACCTGGTGCGCACGTCCCGGCACCCAGAGCAACGCCTAAGGCGCGTTAGCTTTGCGCTGTCTATCAAAACCCAGTTCCAGGTCCACGTCGGCTGTTCGCTACGGTCTGCTGCCCCTTATGATGAAACCTCCCGCGTGCCGTTGACGCAGTCTTGCCTGGACCTGCTAACTGGGGCACGCCTGGTTGCCCTGCCCCAGGTCTCGTTCTCTCTTCGTTTCTCTGCGTGCGCTAGTACTCTTACTCGCACTGGCACTCGACCGCCGCAATACTGTCTTCATAATCCCTCCTATTCCAAATGGTCGTTGAAATTGCTCGCCTCGCCCGCTGCGTCGCCCGCCCTTGTACCTCACTACTGGCCTAAGTTCAGTCAACCACTGTCACCTGGGGCGACTATAGAAGATTAAAGAACCTTGGTATATCTGTCCAATCAGTTTAGCTTAAACCGCAAGTCATCAGTGTTACGATGGAGTGCAGAGGATAAAGAGCGCACGTGCCTACGACGCGTACCGCAGCTCTCGTGACACACAAAGCCCTGATGTCTCTGTGGAAGCGACTTGCCTTCTGTTTTCACGGCGCAGGACTTGCAATCCTACAGTATGCACGCTGAATCATTTCAGACGAGCGAATGATTAGCCTGCCAAGTGGATGCCGCCGGACGCCATTTTGCCACAATGTATTATCGTCACTGTCACTTAAATTCTTGAAAAATTGCCTCGAGAACATCATTTGCTTGATTTTCATCTTAAAGATCCCGAGGGGAGGTGTGAACGAAGAGACGACATCGTCATTGCGCCGTACATGCGTCTCTGCGGTACCTCTGCCCAAGCTGCGACCTTCACTGCTTTGCAATCCCGTATTAGAATGGTTGGACCTGTTACAAGTTCAGAACCTGATCTTATGACACTAAGAATGTGACATTGAGTGTCACTGACTACGAGAGGGAGCTGTGGTTCCGGCATGACGCGGAGTTGGCAATTCTTCAGCTCAGTCCAAGTTATGCCCGAAAAAGGCAGGCTTAAAGCTCCGGTTTCGGGCCTCTTTCATCTACAGGACCATCCTATGTACTGATAAGGAGGGCGTGAGAGCAATTGACTGAACTATTTGAGGGGTTTCTGAGGAGCGGGCGAGCGCGCGGGAAGAGGGGGTTTTTCCGAACGTGGTTCCATCGCATGTCAATTTTGTGATTTTTGAGTTTGAGCTACAGTCGGACCTCTATTAACGCATACCCTTGGAACAACCTCGGTACTCTCGTCACCAGCCTCCGCTACTCCCTTTCGTAACCGGACTCCAGCCAAGTTATTCCTTATGGTTGTAGCTTTGTGCTCGCCCAAAAATCTTTTTGAAAGCGGACGAAACGGTCTTGGAATGCCGCTGCCGAAAACTATGCGTTAATAGAGGTTCGACTGTAGTAAAATGGTGTACCGCTCCATTTTATTGAGCTGAGTGGTATTTATAACTTAGTGTAAGCGTTGAGAGAGGGCATCTATGAGCTGTGGCTAGCTTTAGGTTGAGGTGTGGGGTGTCGTCTCGGCGGCTGGTGGTCGAGCGAGTAAACCGCCTTCATCTGCATCACGGCGAATGGGCTTATAATACGTAGAGTCCGAGGCTCCTGTGATTTCCGGTGTCCCTCAGTGGTCAGTGAGGTGGAAGTATGGATGGTGGGGTACGAGGACGAGTAATCGACTCTCGGAGATCGAGCAGCGAAGAAATTCTTCTCATAGAGGCAGCGGATGAAGACCGAGACAAAGATACGCACGAGATTTTGCTCAAGATCTACTACTGAGAATGTTCATGGGCGTCAGTAAAACACCTAGACGAAGGATGCATCGAGATACAAGAACCACAACGATGTCTTCAATCACCACTCAGTAGCATTTTCCCTTAGTATTCACCGCACAAAACGGCTGCCACATTGACATAGGTCAACTCTCAAGTAACCGGGACTGTAGACGATATTGATATGTTGGCGCTGTGGAGCACTTTCGGGGGCCGTCACGCGACCACAAAGACAAGTGTTTCTCGATCTGACTTGACTTTTGCGAGTTTTCATTCCGAATCGCCACCGGCGATAAAAACGGATTGGGTACGGACGTTCGCAGTTTCCAGAGGGCGAGGACCATGTTCGGTCCGGTCCGTGCCGCCGAAGCTCTCCTTCTCGCACCGTGTTCTTAGACTTGCACGTCCATCGTTTAGCGCAGACACCAGCCATTACACCAGCCGCTCGGAGAATCTGATGCGCGCTCGTTATAACGTGTATCGACCAGCCGCGTTTGACGTAGAAACTCCGGTTCCCCGTCTCACAACGTTCTTGCGCACTCGCCACTTCCGTTCGCCGCTTAACATTCGCGCTCCCGCACAATTTCAAGATAAGTACACCGTATGGTCTCTGCGGCCTTCGCTATACATCAGTCGTAGCGCAACGCCTCTGAACCGCGTCGTTTCTATCGATGATCACTCCACCGTCGCTCAGTCAGCAGTCCTTTCCTCGCCCCCATCGCGCGCAAGATGGTCCCGTCACCACCCGCCCCCTCTGACCCACAAGATTGACTATCGCTGAGTACGCGCGTCGTTCCGAAACCGTAAATGCGTTGCTTACTGACCTTGTTGCATGTTAGCAACACCGCGCGACGCGTCAAGCAGACCTTCGCCACTCCGCTCAACGCACAGTCATCTTCCTCCAAACGAACCAAGCGCGCGGCTCATGATGAGCGTATTGTATTACCCTGGTGAAGCCGCCGCGAATGGTGCGTACTCTGCGTCTGCTCCACGTCCACCAAATGCGTCAAGTAGTCCTGTTGCGAGTTTTGCGAGGGTTCTTGAGTCACGCGGGACCGGTGGTCCGCCAGAACGGACTCGCGCGCCTCGTATCCCGCATCATACATATACACACGCTATCGCCCGAGCCGTGAAAACTATGGAGAACTCTGTGGCGAAAATGTGGCGCGCAGGTGAGGATCACTCTCGGTCTTTCTTTCTGCACCATTTCTCAGCATCGCGTTTCCGTCTCATCCTCAGCGCCCGCGATGATTTATTGTCATGCAACTTTCTGCGAGTGTACTTGGACTTTGCTGAGCTATTCTTGCAGCACCTGTTCCCGATTGCTCGTTCATCGCTGGCATGTGACACTCGACCGCTGTGTTGTGATCCTCACGCTGTTTCAAGCCTGCATTCGCCCCTGATGTAGCCAAACCTTCACTCTACCCATCCGAAATGCTTTGCAAGTCGCTCAATTCGTTGACCTTGTACCTCCCGCTCGTCCAAATCCTCCGCGTTCACCGCCTTTCCCCGCAATTGTGTAGTCGAACCTCGCCGTCGTCTCCGTTCAATCCCGGTACTCCTCCATGATGTACCACTGGGGCTAGTGCGAGTCCTGGTACCACGTCCAGCAGGCCTGGCGCGGTTCTAGGCAACGAGCGGTCAGAGAACATCCACTACGCATACCCCGTTGCTCCTGCCCCACCGCTCCTGCTTGGAGGTACATCACCTCAGAGATCGGCAATTCAGTCGCAGCCGCGTGTGGTTGACTTGGTCGAGGTGTCACGGCACTTATTTGCCCTCTGCTCTTCTATACTTCCGCGTCACCCACCGCCATCTCTGCTCGCAAACTCTTTCTTGTCGTCCTGTTCTCCTCGTGCATTATTTATCTCTCCTCCCCGTGCTAGTCGCTCTTTTACATTGGTCCATACATCGTTGTATTAGTCGGCTCAATCGT
>Ga0247815_10003689_pt1 | contig 10916 bp, 16 predicted proteins | sample UWRJL194509B1_FD_181014 | JGI IMG/M metagenome (GOLD analysis project Ga0247815, IMG submission 181014) | Plant litter microbial communities from Arlington Agricultural Research Station in Wisconsin, United States - UWRJ-L194-509B-1 | ecosystem: Environmental > Terrestrial > Plant litter >... | reverse complement strand
CTAAACGACTGCGTCCCACTCGCCTCCACGGCAACACCTACCGACTCTCCTCTTTCACCCTGCACCCACAAGTTGTGGTCGCCCTCACACACGCCGCGCTTTGACAGATGGCGGTTTTTAAAGTATTTGAAGTCGTTTCTAACTTAATGATGCTTCTCTCATGTCTTTGCTGGCAATGGATGCATACCCGTGCCCTTTGGTTCTGATTGTCGATGTGTGAGTTGGGCTGAGTGAGATTGAGTGAAGTTGATTGCACGCTATGCTTGGTCATTTGCACTGTCGGCCGATGATTGAACGTTGAGCTTCGACTCTGTGCAGTCCGATTGAAAGTCCGTCTTGCGTTTCTGCCTTTCGCGTTCCGATGCTTAAACTCGCCATCATCGGTGGCGGGCCTGCCGCATTTTACACCGCGTCGCGCATCCTGTCAACGCTTCCAAATGCATCTTCCGTTGTCGTGCACATGTACGACCGCCTCTGGGCACCCCATGGTCTCGTTCGTTATGGCGTCGCGCCAGACCATCCCGAGGTCAAAGTGCGCACAGTCTACTCGGGTTTCGACGCCAGCGCATGACACCTAGCGCAACCTAGAACTGCACGAACAAGTTTGACAAGGTCGCCGAAGACCCGCGGTTCAGTTTCTTTGGGAATGTGAACATTATCGCGCCTGATGCGCCTGCACCCAGGCTGTCGCATGCGCTGAATGTGCCGCTCGAGTCCATTCTGTCTCATTATACGCATCTACTCCTAGCCACAGGCAGCGCACTGCCTGTGACGCATCCACGGTTGCGAGCCAGTGCGACATGCGTTCCGGCTCTGAATGTTGTACACTGGTACACACAGCATCCGTTCCTCCCGCCGCCGCCAGACCTGAAGAGGACCAGCCACGTTACCATTATCGGGCACGGCAACGTCTCTCTGGATATTGCACGGCTGCTGCTAACCCCCGTATCAACGCTGGCCAAGTACGACTTGCCTGAACATGTCTTACAGGTTCTTGCCGAGTCCTCGGTCAAGCATGTGTCTATTGTGGGCCGACGCGATCCATCTTCGGTCAAGTTCACCGCGAAGGAAGTTCGTGAGATGATGGATATCCCGGACGTTGCGATGAACCCAATCCCAGAAGAGCTGTTCCCCACCGCTGGTGCAGACCTCTCGCGACAGCAGTCTCGCATTCTTGACCTCCTGCGTAAAGGCTCCAAGAATGCATTTGGCTCCACCTCCAAGACGTTCTCTGTCGACTTCCTGCGCAGCCCCGCTGCACAAAACCCCGAGGCGCGCAGTGTCACCTTCGATGTCACGCGGCTCGACGCGGATGGACGAGCTCAAGCTACAGGCGACACCGAGACCATTCAGACAGACTTGACGGTTATGTCGATGGGATATACTGGCGAGCCAATGTCTGCGTCAGGTAACCCGGAAAGCTCTTGGTTCGATCCGACACTAGGCCACCTACGCACACGAGCTGGTCAGGTTTTCTCTGGTCCCAGCACGCGGCTCAAAAACGTCTTTGCGGCGGGCTGGGCGGCGCATGGTGCTCGAGGCGTCATTAACACCACGATGATGGATTCCTACGCGGTCGCTCAACGAATCGTCGGCAGCTACATTGAAAGCGGAGACCTCTCCCCGGACGAGATCCCTACAAGTAGAGTGGGGATACGCGACCTCATGATGTCTCCGGAAGACGTGGAAGAAGTCGAGATCATGAATTCACGGGCGTCTGCATACTCGATTCCGCCCGAGGTATTGACCGGACTGCAGCAGAAGGATGGAGGAGGTCGCGTCTTTACATACAGGGACTGGAAGCAGGTGGACGAAGTAGAGCAACAGCGAGGGAAGGAGCACGACAAAGAGCGCGAGCGAATGGGATACTGGGACGCTGTCAAGGTTCTTTAGATTAGCGACGACCAAAGTTGCTTTGTACCTCGACCAAACTAAATGATGAATTACACATACCAATCAACTCACACGCAATTCAAGTCAGTGGGCAAGAAATTTGGGTAAGGCGTGCTCAAATCTATGTCACTTTGTTGCTCCATCTATCGACAAAACCTTTCCGTCGCGACAGAGGTGCGAGCAGTGCGCGTTCTCGTCGCACGATTCAAACCTGCTATCGCACCGCAACCGCAAGCTCAAGCTCGTCACCGACCAGGGCGACTGCTGAAAGATCAACTTCGACTCCACGGACGGTCACCCGGCGGAAGCGTGCTCGGGTCACCTCATCTACTGCAGGTCGCAGGTTCGCTTACATGGAGACACGACGACGTCTTATTAGATGATCCCAGCGCCTTTGTCGACGAGGGTGACAGCTGGCGCTTGAACTACGACCTTACTGGTGACTGTTTCAACGTCTCCGATGGTCAATACATGTCAGTCTCGCATGCGCATTTCTTCGCTGACCGTATATGCCTTGTTCTCGCAACTACTACTGTACATCGACAAATTAACAGGCCGCATCCGCTAACAAAATCGAACAACCACGCTGTACCCAATGAGTAGTATCACTCTCAATTTGACTTACTGTCTACATTGCACGCATCGAGGGATCGTCCTAATTAAACCGATACACACTAATGCGTCTGATCTAGGATAACGAAAGCTGAGCGTCACGGCCCTTAACCTAATGAACCATGTACTGATTTCACGTAGTTCCAACAAAGTTTTTGTTGATGGTGAGGTGAGAACCAGTGGAGAGTAGATGCGGATTATGAGAAACAAGCATTACAAGTACATAGAGAGGGAAAGACGAGAGGCGAGAATTAGGAGGCGAGAGACGAGAGACTAGAGACTAGAGACAATGAGAGAGAGAGAGAGAGAGAAAGAGACAGATGAAGAGACGGATGTGCAATCGTAACGGCTCGGCGGTCGGTGTACGGTGTGTGGCTAGATCACGATCTTGAGACCATGGCCTTGCTGGTCCGGCCACAGTCAGCAGGGCGTAGCTTAGCAGATGGCGAAGAGAGACTCATCCGTGAGCAAGCGAGCAAATGTGCGGAAGACCGGCTAGTTGTCCGGCCCGCGGCGGAGAGCGGGTGGTGCCCTCTTCACGAAGCCGATGTCGAGCAGAGCCGCATCTGCCTCGTCGTAGAGTGCGTCAATCATGTCCAGCACGGATGGAGCGGACGCGGTGTCACTGAAAGGCTCTGTGTGCTTGGGCAGTGTCGGTGTGGGTGGAGTAATCGTTGAGGTGTCGTCGCCAACAAAATCGACACCGCTGTGAACAACTGCGTATGCAGCGGTGAACCGATCCCTGTCGACGGCGAGGTCGAGCGGCAGAAGTCGAGCGAGCACGTCCACAAACTGCCAGTCGACATTCTCGTTGTCGAGGCGGAGATCATCGTAAGCGTGGACATCGTCTGGCACGTCGTGCTCGCGGACCTCGGGTGCGACTGTGTCTTCGGTTTCGGTCTCGAAGATCAGGTTATACCAAGCTGCCTCAGCCGTGGGATGTATGTGTGGTATAGGTTCCACGACTTGATAATACGGAGAGGACGTCTGAGGCTTGGGAAGGTGGTCGATAGATGGTGCCGTGACTGCTGGATCTTGCGCATCCTGGACCCCAGGCCAGCAAAAAGTATGAAAAAAACATCCAATGAAACGCACAGTCAACTCATATCTATCATCATCCGAGGCGGAACTGACAGCCGCGTCCTCATCCGAGTTGTCTTCGTTGTCGTGGACGACGTTATTGACCTTGTCTCAAGAACGAATTCTTATCGAACTTAATTGCATGCGCAGAACCGGACAACGTGCCCCTCCGAGCTTGCGAGGACGGATCGAGCATAGCTCTCACAACTGTGGAGATAATTCAGAGATTCACACTCACCGTCTCATTCTCAAACGGCGCTACTGTAGCTGCTGGTATCGTCCATGAGACGGGTATATGGTATCAACTTGAGCATGTCCAATTATTGGCAGAAGCTTGACCTGGTGGCGAAGTCCAGTTCGGGCGCCTTTCGAGCTCGAGCCCTTCTTCCTTGTGCTCTACATCTCTGAAACACAAATAATCAGAGTCGTGGAGAGCCAAGTAATTGTGCACGTGTTGAGGAGCAAATGCAACCCGCAATCGCAAGTGACAGACAATCACGAGGCGGCCGAGCTGGAACACCTTCAAGTGTAAAATGACCATCCTCCACCTTCTTCTCAGGCTCCATCTCGCTCGTGCTTGTTGCACGTGGTGGTAGACAGACGCTTGGAATTTGCCATTGAATCTTAAAGTGCAGTGGGGTGCTGCAGCCACAACGTCTCCCTTCTTTTGAGACAAGGCGCTCGTAGTCGCAATTAGACTCTCAGCTGGCTCTCCTTGAATATGTATTCATGCTCTTATATTATAAATTGAGACATTCGGCGTCGTTCTCAGGATGTCATTTGGTCCACCAACTCCATCGCACTAACAAGGCATGAATGAAATCTCAACTTACAGCAAAAAAAAATCTCCTCAATCACCCGGCCGTTGACGGTCTGAGAACCCTTCTTACGCAACTGATGTGTGGCCTGTTTGTTTTCTCGTCACACAATTCGAACCTGCTTTCCTTGAGCAGCTCCATAGCATCCTGCACAACTGATGGAACACCGTGGCGACTGGCGATACCTGAATGAAGGCTGACTATCTCCACCTGCGATAGGTCATCCACCCACAGCCGTACCGCTTCAAACAGATTGGCCAAGGAGGTTTGATCTATGATAAAACTGCGCGTTATCATATCCTGCCGCCCAGGATATCTGGGCGATAGGGTTTCAAAGGCCACGTTGAGCGGGAAGGCTGTCAAACGAATATCCAAAAACGATCGAGTGGATCGAGCGCGTCCATGCTCGATACTGAGGTGGATTCCGTGAAGTGCCAACTGTGGCAAGAGTTGCTGGATGTCTGATGTCGATGTGAAACAGCAAGCGTGGATTTTGAGATCGTTGCTGGCTTTGCGGCCCAGCAGAGCAGCTACCCGAGATCCGCAGGCTGCTGCTGCTGGTTCTTTAAAGTCGTGGATATTATTATGCGTGGACAATTCTGCGCTGCGAAGGCGCGGTAATGGGGTGAGATGGTCGAGCGTAGACAATGCGCCAGTATGTGTCTCCCAGTCGGGATCCCATGTAACCACCATCGATAGTGTCTCCAAGTCCTGGCACTGCTGTAGATCCACAATGAAGGTAGGTTCGATTGCCACGGCAAATAGCGTGATGTTGACGAGCGCCGTGCAACGCGAGGGCAGCGGGCTGTGTCGCCCAATCGCAAACTCCCTTAGAGACAGGGTTCGAAGGGTCGAGAGATCTAAGGTATCCTCGAAGAGCCCAACAACGCTCGTATTGCACAATGGCGACGAAGAATTCAGACTGTCTCTGTGGTCGATTGAGAGTTCCTCGAGCCTCCTTCGCCGGCCTCCTCGCTGACCCAAAAGGTAAGAGGCTGCGTACGAGCCAGTGATCTCGTTTTTAGAGCTTAGCGAGAAGCACGCCAGATGCGGACTCAACCTGAGAGCTGCTTCAATGTCTTGGACTGTAGCGTCCAGAACGGTCAGCGCAATCGTGGTGAGCTTATCCCAAATGAGACCAGCGTCAAAGAGGGAGCGAACTGTAATCAGTTTCGACGAGGAATGGATGCCGAGCGCCGTCAGATCAGTCAACCGTGGCAGAATGCTGTAAAACTCTGCCACCGTATCTGCGTTGGGCTGCCCTTTATAAACCCACTCAACAGACCGGGTTTGGGGCCCAAGCCCTAAAGCTGTCCAAGACCGCACAGACACACGGTAAAGTGAGATATTCACGAGAACTGGGGCGCGAATGTTCAGCTGAAATAGCGGTGACATGTCAGTGTTCTCGTCATGGGAAAGATAGTCAGAGACGCGGAGTGATCTCAGCGCTGGCCACTCGCGCCCATCCGCCAGCGCTCGCCAGCGGGGAAACTGGATCTCATTGTCAAATTGATAGTTGCGAATGAGCACCGTCAGCTCTGTGATGCGTGAGATATACACCTCCCGAAACACGATCGAAGTGAACCGCTCCGGCTTATGGTCATGGTGACCTTTGTCGCGTGACTCTTCGATCCGGACTCGCAAAGGAGCTTCGGCAGAGCGAGCGAGCTGAAGACACCATTGACGGGCACCAGTGCTCTGCGAGTTCATGTGGCACCAGAGGCTCGGTTCGCCCATGATTAGATCGCGCCAATCGCGACAAACCAACATGAAGGACATCAACTTGGCAAGATTGGAATCTGCACCTTCGGAAAGAATCGGGAGAAGCAACTCTACTGGTAGTGCGTGAGCCATGGGCAGGCTGCTGTTCGAGGACGCGATTCAAAAGATGGCAAGTTGGGACGAACACACTGCACAGCTCCGGCGGCTACCGTATATCACTGCCTATCTTCCCTCTTGTGAGGCAAAACACTCGCCCACCGCCTTGCCGCAAGTCTCATGTCCATATTTGCAATCAGAGCCGGTAGCTGAGCTCTGTAATCCGCAACTTTTGGTCGAATCAGCTTCCACCATCATGCATACGTTCGTGAACAAAGCCAACAAGGTGTATTTAGCACCTGCAGTTCACAAACAGCGATACACGCACGACTCAAACGAAATCACAGGGAGCACCTATCTGAGAGGGTCACAGGGACTTAGCGAAACAAAACTTTCGACGGAGCAGGCGAAACCCGACGAGAGTGTCGGGAGCCTGAAGAACAGTTGGGCAGAGCTTGTAAGGAGGCGGAGATGGAGAAACGCGGCGGACGAGACGCTAGGACGACGGACAAGACGTGGTAGTGTATAGACAACGGGGTTCGGACGTGGACGAGACGTTCGTTCGTGCGAAGAGTGATGCGGGTGACAAGCGACTTCGGTTGGAATCTCAGTGTGTCGTTTCTGTGTCCAGGCAAAGCAAGACTGGTGTGTTTGACGAACATGCGTGTAGACGGAAAAGGGCGGTACGAGGGGCGGCATGGGCAGACGAAGAAAGCATGGGCGGGGGATGGACGGCCGCGAGGTAGACCTGGACATGGGCGCGAGTAGCAGACGCGGACAGTCGTTAAGATCTCTGTGGTGTCGGCTGCGTTCTCCGTACTTGCGCCGGGCCAGGCCCCACAGCGCCATCTACACGCTGCTTCTTCATCGGTCGCACCATGCTCCCTGGTGTCACCCTCCCTGATGCTGCCTCATCTGGTTCGCGCTCCTTGCGAATGGTCCCGCGCATCGGCCCCGCACTCGTCATCCCCGCGGGCCGCGGAGTCCCTACCTGCTGCTGTCGTTGCTGCATACCCGGGACTGGTACCTGTGACGGTGGTCGACTAATGTTGGTGCTAGCGCTACCGGGTCGCGGTCGCGGCTGTTGTGCCGAAGCTCCGTTCGCCGCGATTGCCCGCTGTTGCGGAGGGATGGGTGTGGAACCGCCACTCGCACCCATGCGTGGCGTTGTCGAACCTCCGCTCACAACAACGCGTTGCGCCGATGACCCGCCACTGGCCACAACACGTGGTGATCCACCGCCTACGCCACCGCCTGGGGTACTCGCTCCCGGGACGCGAGTTTGTGCTGCACGCTGCTGACCAGTTGACGACCCGGGCCTGGTCAACGCCGGCCGCGCGGCACCTTGTGTTGGTGCCTGTTGTTGCCCGTTCCGCAAGGGTGTCGACAACCCAGACGGCGTCTCGGCCTTGATAGAAGGCTGCTTGGGTCCGACGACACCAGGTTTTGGCGTCGAGCTGCGCGAGCGAACGCCGGAGGGAGGTTGTGGATGCGGGCCGCTGCCAGGAGTAAGAGATGGCCGCCTGGAGATAGGCGTGCCAACCTGCTGACGTGGTGTGCCAACCTGCTGAGAAGATTTCGGGGTTCCGACGGCTACGCTGGGGCGGTTGATGACCATACCAGAGCCGACGAGGCTGCCGAGCGATGGATGCGGGGTCGAGGGGCCAGCGACTGGCGAGTAAGGATCAAGCTGACCGCTGGCGATCATGCGTGCGCGTTCTTTGGCAGCACGTTTTTCGTCCTTCCTGCGTCGTTTGTCTTCCTTTTGCTTCTCGTCGAGACCTGTGAGCGCAGTAACGTCGTGCTGAGAAGAGGATAACGTCAGCCAGGGTAGCTACCCAAGAGGGGTCTGACACACATCTCGGACACCGGCTGTCTGGACGGCAAAGCGGTAAAGAATGTTGCCATCGAAGGGGACGATGGGTGCGTGCTGCTTTGGTGCAGCGTGGAGGAGGTCGACGAAATACGAGTCTTTCTTCATCGAGTGTTTGCCTGTCCGATTGTGGCGCAATGCAAACGGGTCAGCGCCGTCACTCCCGGCTGGGACACGGGCGTGCAGCACAGACCTGGCAAGTGACGAACGAGGTGCTTGTACGAGGTGTCCTTCTTCTTCTTTCTCTTGTCATCGTCCTGCCCATCCAGCCCAGGCTCCTGCTTGATCGCGACTGGCCCGGCCGACAACGGGCCGGAACCCCTTGTTCCCGCAGGCAGCGGCGAGTCCACACGACGCGCCTTGCCCTTGTCACCACCTACTAAGGGTGTTCCTGACTTGCGCGCAGCAGGTCCAATAGAAAGCAGGGCGGGTTCAGGAGGCGCTGGCTCGTCCACAGGCTTGATCCTTGGCCGGACATACTTGTCGTATGCAGCGTGCAGCCCAAACACAGCCAGTAGGTCCTGCGAGCTATGCAAATGCATTGTGCGCGGCTCTTCTGTTGGCAGAGGGCTCAATCAGCACCACTGGCTTGCTTCGGTGGCCAGTGCGCGCGCAAGCTCATGATACGCACGCGCAGGCATCTCAAATATCAAAGGTACAGGCTGCTCGTCGACCTGCATCCCTGTGCTGGGTGCGGCATCGGCCATTTCGGCGCGAGCAAAGAGCGGCGCAGAGAGACCAAGTGGGTAGCGAGACAACCGTGACCAGCGGACTTTCGGGCACCGCTTGCGCACATTGCGCTCATTTGCCTCAGTCTCCATCCAGACTCTCTCTCACATCGCCTCACAACTATTGATTTTTCTCTAATCCTGTTAATGATTCATTGGTGATATCCTCGTCACACCTCATAGAGTTGGTCCAACCCGCCCCTGTTCATCTTATACACCACGAGCACTCTCTCATTCCGTGGTGCGGACGGAACAACAGCGGCCCGACAGCGAAAAACACGACCCTTCCTTTGGTCTCACCCCATGATGATGATGATGCTATGGCCCATGGGTCTTACTCGGCTTGTGCGCTGACTGTTCCCGACGCACGCTTGGTTGCTGGCAGTCCGTGCGAGTTGTTTTGATCCCTGGGCAACCAACCGCGGCTCCTATTCCCACGCTCGTGCTCACTGCCGTACGCCGGTCACAGTCCATGCAGGGGCCGCGGCTGCGTCAACGTGCTCTGTCCGACTTCACCAGAGGGCGAAGGCCCCAGTCGAGCGCTCGGCGCCTCTCTGCCCGTCCACGGCAACCCGCCGGACTGCATCCATATGCGCTCGCGACCCGTGCGGCGCCCGCCAAATTCATCTTTGCCCGTCCCGGCAGAATGACCGCCCGTCTGTGCGAGGTTTAGAAATGGGCTGATTGTTTGCCGAAATATTGTACACTTGGGTCGTTGCTGGCATTCCCCACACCCCCCACCCTCGAGGTCACTCTCACGCACACAAATTCAATAGCATCTTCACTTCCACGGGTCAAACAACACCTTCCCCCACACCCCACTTTCAAACTTCTCGTACGCTTCCCGCGCCTCTCCGATTGGGACCACCCTCTCTACGAGCGCCGCCTCTCCACACTCGCTCTCGACCTCGCCAAAGATTTTAACACGCCGATGCAGCAGGTCAGCCGCGAGCTCCATCAGAGCGCGCACTGGACACCGGCCGAAGAGCAGCGCGACGTTCTTGTCGTAGAGCGCGCCACCGGTGAGCGTGAGTGGCACGTGATGGTTATGCACGCCAACAGATGCAATGACACCGAAGGGAGCAATAAGGTCGTAGGACATCTCGAGTGCTTTGGTGTTACCGACCACCTGCGAGCAACGAACTGGGTCAATCAGTGGGAAATGGCCTGGGAGACGGGCAGACCTCGAGAACGCCGTTGACAGTGCCTTTGAAATTTGGTGAGTCGTCCGGTCCGATCCACTCGATGAGCGACTTGTCCCAGTAGTGTGCGATGATCTGGGCTGCCCGGTCGCGCCTCCCAGTCGTCGGGTCGATCGCAATGATGCGCGGGTTTGGCTTGTCGGTGTTACGCTTTCCGTTTGGATACACATAGTCCAGCAGCGCAATAAGTGCACACTGCACTCCCCGATTACATCGTCAGCACGTACCTTCCACATTACCTTTATGATGAAACACGCACCACACCCACAGGCCCGAGTCCCACCACTGCCAGTACAAGTGGCGTGTCCTGCTCGTTAGGCGCTGGGTTTGGCGGGAACAAGTCTTTCTTAGCTTGCACGAGCGGCGCGAACTGCGGGTACGGCTGCTGCGTCAACCACGGCTGAACATTCGGGTGATTGAGTAGCTGGATCGTGGCAAAGAGACCCGTAGGGAGGATGTCCGCGAGGAGTAGGAGTGCGGAGTCTGGCAGCGTGCTGAGAGAAGCTGTGGTAGAAGTGGTGGCGCTGGTCGCAGCGGCAACCTTGACGAGTGTACCACCAGCGATAGGTACACGAATAAACTGTGCTTGCGCGCCCGCGGTCTTGGTTGTACCGAAGAGAGCGCCCTTGGTACAGCGGCACGTGAACCCGAGACGGCACATTCTGCGCGGGAATCGAGCGAGCTGGTCAGCTGACAGACATCACGCCGCCGCAACTGAGCGACCCACTGGCACTCTGCGCAGCTCGACGTGAATGGCGATACCACCTTGTCGCCTACAGCCAGCGTTTCGTACAGCTCGGCACGGCCAGAAGTTGTAGCGCCGCCATTAGCACTCTTGAAGCTCTGTCCGAGCTGGACGATCGTGCCAACGAACTCGTGGCCGCATACGTAT
>Ga0247815_10003687_pt1 | contig 10921 bp, 15 predicted proteins | sample UWRJL194509B1_FD_181014 | JGI IMG/M metagenome (GOLD analysis project Ga0247815, IMG submission 181014) | Plant litter microbial communities from Arlington Agricultural Research Station in Wisconsin, United States - UWRJ-L194-509B-1 | ecosystem: Environmental > Terrestrial > Plant litter >... | reverse complement strand
TTTCTCGATCTATCGATGCGGTTTGGTCGGCACGGTCGTGGTCAGGCTTATAAAGAGCGTCCAAGGACTGACATCTTGAAGAACGATGGCATCACGAGCGCGATGTTTTCCACGTTTCATACATATACAATGGTCCCTGTCCAAGCGCAATCCTTTGCGGGCCTCTGAAACGGCGCTTGATCATTCCTCTCCGCTCGCGAGGTCGAGCTTCTACAGTTTACCTTATAGTACACTTGCTATGTGTACATGGTTGCGGCCCGCATCAGACAATAGTCACGGAACACCATGGGTGTATACTTCGCCGGATTGACATTGTCGAAACAGCCTGGCAGACAGTCGATGGTCGTATCAGGGTCGGGGGCAACGAAGTATACCACTGAATGGCGTGACTTGGTAGCTTCAACCCCATCACTGTTGACCTCGAGGCTCGATGGATTCGACGGCAGAACGACGCGGTGCAATGTCGACTTGAGCATATCTGTGATCACGCGTAAACCATCGTCAGACATAGGTGTACCTGAACGAAAACGACACAATCACCATTTGTGCGTCGCATCAGCGCGTCACAAATATTCATGCATAGAGCGCCTGGGATAGGCTCTACGTCGAGGAAAGTGCCTGGCTGGTTTGGACTTTCGACTTGCAACCCACCCCGACTGTCTTGGAACAGCAAGGTGATCGTGCCCCAGTCTGTATGCGCGGGAAGCCGTGCCGTGTGACCTTCTAAAACAAGTCTTGTTTGTACAGGAGGGTAATGCAGAAACCTAAGCTGGTTGCCGTGGCCGGAGTGTGGCGTGAGTAGCGCCGCCTCCCCATCTGGAGAAAGTCCGATGCCAACTGACAAGGCTCTGATGAACTCAAGAGAAGCTTTGTGAAGCTCCCAATAGAGTTTGAGCGTGTCGTCCCGGAAGCCAGGGAAGACCGAGTCTGGCAAGAAGACGTTTGGCTGGTCGACATTCTCTTCGCTTCCAACCTCGTAACTCTCTTTCGCCTCTTGGACTTGACCTGCAGTCGATGTATCCGGGAGAGCATCGCCATCCACCCAGTGATTGACCTTTTCGAGGCCCGGTTTCGAATATCCACGATGAACGGCATATCCAGGAGGATGCGGTGCGAGCATCTTAGCGGCCATCGGAAGAGCAAAGAGCGTTTCGCCGAGGGTAAGAGCCTCAGAAACCAGCTCCGGCGCAACACCATGATTGGTGATTTGGACGAAGCCAAACTGGCGACATGCTTCTGCGAGCGAGTGTCCGATCCGCTGCTGAGCGACTTTATCGCCTGTGAACCAGTCTGTGAAATCTACAACTGGTATGGTTGAAGCTGACATGGATGGCCAGCCTACTGTGGAGGTGAATCGAGGAAGGGATAGAGGGTCACACCGTCTGTAAGTAAAACGGGGAGGATGACGAAGAGGATGCGATGTGACAAACCGGCGCTCCGGCGAAGTCACCGGGTTCAAACTTGACGACCCGACGGGCAACAAGGTGTTAGTAACCCCTCAGCGTCATTCCCATGAACTCTCGTCATGCAATGTCAGTCGAAATTATTTTCAGGCACATTCTGTCACCGTACCCACTGACGCAGGGCACGAGTCGCAACACGTGCACAGGCATTGCTGATGCCGTGAAATCTTGGCTGTATGGCCACGCCTGCAAAATTTCTCACAGAGTCATAAGCACTGAAGATAACCCGGATTTCAATTCCAGTCGAACTGATGTGCATTTATGCAGCGGGACGATATATGGCGCAAACTTCAAGTTGAAGGTCGGTACAATGATACAGGCAATGGTGTGCATGCCTGTGACTGACTGCTATCTATACCTCTGCATGTCAAGAGTGTGCATATGCAGCATCTTCAGATTGGTAATACCGCGCCAATGGTTAATGAGGGTCAGGTACATCTCGGTCAGTCCCGGTAACGAAGGGTAGCGCCAGACTCGGCGGATGTTCATTGTCTTCTGTCCACATCCACAGGCTCGTCCACCGTCAAATACGTTCTTCCCGCTCATGGAGGATGCATCATTCTGGGACCGCATACCTGAAGACATTATCATCGCAATATTTGATTTTCTGCTGTTGCCAACATTGCTGCGAACAATGACAGTCTCGCGACGATGGCACCAGTCGGTCATATCGCACAGAACGTACTGGAAACACATAACCTTCGAATTCTCTTTGGCCAGTCAAAGACTCTTTCTGGCTCGCATCTACAGATCATTCGATCGCCCGATCAAAGTCGATGTCGTGCTGCAAGATCACGACCTGGAGCCCATAATTTGGGCCTTGCAGCAGCATTTTCACCAAATGACACAGCTTCATCTTCACGTAGCGCCGTTTTGGGTTGATAGGGTACTCGCAATGCTCCGGCATCCGGCTCCTATCCTTGTCAGTCTGTGTGTCAACATCACAAACCCAGGATCATCCATCCAGCTCTTCTTACCACCCAAAGGCTTTCTAGACGGCCATGCCCCAAGCCTAAAGGATGTATTGCTGCGCAACATCCTACCTAGTTCTACAACCGTCTCCCAAAGTCATTCTGAGGTACAAACCGACTCTCATTGTCCCTCTGTCACGTCCCTTCAGGTCTTCAGCGACGCTTCACCTGCATCTCCGCTCACAATCGAGCTAGTCAGCTCAATAGTCCGATTATTCCCTGCGCTTACGCAGGTCATCTTAACCGGCTTTTCATCGCTCGCATTTTGGCCGGCGGAATGGAACAGCCTTCGCACATTGGTTATTGACTTGTACAGCGCAGGAGCGGACGAGTCCGCTCTTGCGCTTCCCCGCGTGGCCTGGATTTCATCCGTTGCGGTGTGGCCTACGAGCAGACACATTGGTGAACTCGTCATTTCGCACTTCGCTCGTGACGCGCCCTTGCGATTGGTTGTTCACCGATACCAAAAACCGCATCCACGCCGGGTGGCGAAGTACAGCATCGATGGGCGGACACTTACTCTTGTCGGTGAGGCGGCCAGCTCCGATGTCCAAGGTGCTATGATTCACAGAACAGCTCACTTTACCGAGGGCGGACATCAATCAACGAGACTCATGGTCTCTCGCATTTCAACCTTCCTGGAGACTGGGGATCTCATATCCCGCATAACAAAGATTGAAATGGACAACAACATTTGGCGCCCAATGGCACTGCTTATTTCACGCCTTTCTTCCCTCGAGGAAGCGACCTTGGTGCTTAGCCATGCCGAGCCAAACCTTGTAGCTCTGGCAGAGACCGCCCCGATCGAATGTCCTGTCCTGCGAACTCTCACCATTCGGAATGATTTGGGCTGGCATTTTGGCGAGGGCATATCTAAGACAACACTTGAAGTCTTGGAGATGTTTACGCAGACCGCCTTTAGAGGGACCCCACAGCCAATCAATGTGATTCTCAAAAATGTGATTATAGCCCCTACGGTCTACAGATCCGACTTAAGCACCTTTGAAATATTCACATAATGAAACAACGTTCATTCTGACAGTATCGCGCCTGGGCTCTGTTCCGGTGCAGTTGTGACCACCAACAATGCGGAACGGATTTTTCGAGCACGTTCGCTGACAATCAAAGCATGTTCGGATCTATATGGTTTTCAACTTGGAATGTGATCAATACAGGCTAGCATGCACTTCGAACTTGAAGGGGCCGAAGACGTCAATGTGTGGACAATGTGAGTGGCAGGTCAGGCTCTGATAGACCGCGCGGGTCTCTATTGCAGTACCGATCACTCTCCAGCCCATGTTATCGCCTCAAATATCGGCTTAAGAGTCTTCTAGAACCCCCAATGGGTCACCTGACTTAGAGTACGGAAGGACCATTTGAAATTGCGAGTGCGCACTGCCAATCCTGCGGGGAACCGGGAGTGGCTCGCAAACACTCACAGTTCACCCATCGACCCACGAAGCTCAGTTGGCTCGATGAATCGCCGAATCACCGTGACCCTAGTACAATAATTTCAAATGGCGAAGGTGAGTACATTAACAACTGCCTGGTTTCGCGTGTTGACCACCTTCTCTGGACCTCTCTTTCGCTTTGTCGTATGACCTCAAGTGACCAACTGATGAATCTAGGCTCTTCAGTGCCGAAGCTTCTTGCAGTTTTAGTAGGCGGCTGGACAATTCGGACTTTGGTCGCAGCACCGAATGTCCCATCGTCTGATAGCAACATCGTTGCCGCCAACTCCCGTGTGGAGCGCACGATTACCTTTCTCGTCCGCACATTGCAAGTATGTTGTCAACGGTCACTGACGGCGGTTTTCTTCATTGGATGATCTACCGCTTCTGACGTTCTTGAGCTAGGTTGCCGCGTGGATCATACCGGCTATCGAGCTAGGTATCTCATATCGAGCCGGGATTTGGAGCTACGGAGCACTTTCTCACTGGGGTGCCATAATTGGGGCTGCGGGAGGGCTGCTGAGGTGTGTACACATCAAATCCTGTAGCCCACTAACGATGCCGTCAGGCGAACATGCTATTCCGCCCTGGGACCACGGTTCACATTCGAGCTCGCCACCCACAGTGAGAAGACTTCGGATCGTCCGCTGGTGACCACAGGCCCATATGCAGCTGTTCGCCATCCGAGCTACTTCGCTGCAACCTTGTGTTGGACGGGGTAAGCCGAACCGCAGCCATCCCGCAACTTTCAAGATTGTCTGAGTGAAAGCGCAGGGCATCGATGGTGTTCCTGGATCCGCTTTCGGCAATTTCCAATTCAATTCACAACCGATGGTCTGTCACTCGGATCATGATGTGCCGCCAGCTTTACTGATACTCGATGGCTCTCGTCAGGGTATATCTCGCACTGTGGAGCGTCCCTGCTCTGTTGACCTCTTTCATTCCACCGCGTGTCCGACGTGAGGAGGAGATGTTGTCACAAGAGTTTGGCGAGCAATGGAAGCAGTATACACGTCGCACGACGTGGAAGTTATTGCCTGGAGTATGGTGATGAGGCACTTTGACAGCAGAAATTGTGGTTTACCACGAGTAGGATACGAATGACATAGCTGGTGATGACCCTCGATTGAAATCGCGAATAGTTCAAGGGTACGACTAGCAATTACAAATAACTAACCGAGTACAACTCCGGATAACCGAATAATTGGGTCCCACGTGACGCAAAGACCGCCTTCTGCTAACGACATCGGTCAGCCCCGTGGTCTCTAAACGTATTATCAGCCTTTACGCTGTTTATTTGAAAGGCAGAGCATATTTTACGGTTACCTACATATTTGATCTTCTTGATATTCCTAGTTCATGCATTATCCTGTGTTGAGCTCTGCACGCAAATATCCGGAGCGCCCTGGCTCTTCAAGTAATCGTGCAAGCTGGAACACAAGCTACGAGCCTCTTCGCAGTGGTATATCCACTCCACCGAGATGCTCCTGAGACTGCTCCAACTCCCGGTGCTGCTAAATGCAGAACAAACAAACTGGAAGGCTTCCGGTAGGGAAATGGATTTTCTGAACGCAAATCGCACGTGGGTGACTTCGTGGGTAGCCTCGAGCGAGATCGGAACCCCGCCTTCGCAAATGATAGATATTTGCTTTGGGATGCTAAGATATGTAGTAGTTCCTGGTGTCTTGCGGATAAGATCGATGAAATGAAAGACTGATGCCGGTGCTTCGAGAGAGCGCATTTGAGGACAGAGCGCGATGACTTCAAGGGCAGCACCGAGCGAGTACCCCAACGGAATAGCGCGCGCGGGAGAGAGATCTTCGCACACGTATAAGGCCATAATGAGCCGTCCTAGCTCGGGCCGCCCATGGATGGTTCGGACGAGAAGCATTGCAGTGGTGCTGCGATCCAAGGTGACCGCGCGATAGAGGAGAGCGTTTATCGCGCTATGCGCAAACGTGGAAACTGTTGCAAGACGAGCAACAGAGAAACGCGTGCTTGGGTCTCTACTGTTTGATGCGGCGGCCACAGTAAATATGCGAGTGACAAGCTCTATGGGCAGCATGGTGAAGCACGGTGACAGTGCTTCACCTTCCATCGCGAGGACGAGCGGAGGGATCATCCTTTGGGCTGAGAGAAAGCGACCTCGGGGGAGTTCTAGTCCAAAAATTGGCTGCAGGTGCTTAAATGTAAAGTGACAGTGGCATGTCGTGACGGGGCGTGAGGCCAGCTGTCATTGTCAGACAGGCACACCCTCGCCACCCCTTCATCGCGATAACGCCAAATGCCACATACGTATGAGTCATGACGTAACGACAGGACTTGCAGCAAGACATTCACATCGCAGTATGAATCTCTTTGACCTGGCGAATGCGACTTTTATTGTTTCATGTAACTGGCAGTGTGCTCATCTCAGCCAGGCTCACGATACTAATGCCGATCCTTGTGGCCGTCCTTTTCAATCTCAAGTTCCAGCTGCGCGCCGACATCGATATGGATACCGGACTCCGTGGGCTCATAGATGCGCAGCGCTTTGAAGTCGAAATAGGCGTCCCTGAAACAAAATGAGCAAAAGATACGAGGAAGAGTAGAGCCTGCTTACCTCAGCCCATCGGGATTCGCGTTGATGTAATCTGAGAGGGGAAGGAAGGAAGGGAAATGGCGACGGAGAGTTACGAAGTCAGCAACTACCAATTGACAAACAACGTATCTGTCTCACCAACACATTTCGCATATTGAGCGGAACACGGGCTTTGCTTCCAACTGCTCGCACTCCCCGCCCAATCGCCTGCCTCGCCATCAGCCGCGCTTTCCGCCAATTCATCACAATATACCACCTACCGCAAAGAGTTAGGTTGATGAGAACAAATGCTGGTTTAAACTTGGTCTCGATGTCACATTTGTCGCTGTTGAAATGTGCGTCTGGCAAGCCCCAGCGCCGGGTATTGATGATAGGAAGTGCAAAACGAACGTCGAATGGAACAGAGGAAGACTCCCGCGACCAGAACCAAAGCTTGATGCTAGTGTTGGTGCGCTCCATGGCGAAGTATCCACCGCCGGCACGGTTGAATGGTGGACCGAACGAGTCATCGCGGGGCATCTATGCGATTGATGAGAACTGTAGCCTCGGTCACGGAGAAGCGTAGAGATGAACACGTACCTCGACGCCGCAACCTGTGTTTTTGGTCGCACGAGCATCGCAGTTCTCGTGAAGCATGACGCTGTAGAATATGTCAGGTCTATCATTGGTGAATTGACTGCCGAAATGTGACAAACCCTTTTTGCTGGGTATTGTTGCGCATCATGCAGTCGACGCCCGTATGAAGACTAGCCAGGTTTGGGTAGATGTCATTGCGGCCCTGTAGGAGTACAAGTCATGGTCAAACGATTGTTTGATTCGAGTGGAGTCCTCCTTACCTCTATGATGTCTACTTCGCCCTAAAAACAGTTGTAAGCGAGTTGTTCATAACAAACATTGCAAAGCGCACGGACAGTGTCGGGCCATTTGTTGCCTTTCTCCCAAAGCGCCGGCCACGTCCTGCGAATCCAATTTCATTAAAAATTGCTCACTCGGAACCCATATAAACTACACCCAATCAACTCACCCGCAACCCTCGGGCATGTGTCGCACATCCGCTACAGTGACGTGCGGCCCGTACTGCTTCTTTGAAATAAGACGCACAGATGGCCGCCCCGGCCCTGCTGGATCAAGGACAGTAGTGGCCTCGGTGCGCAGAACAAAACGATCGTGCTCGGTGTATGTGAGATTATGGTCTACGGCGTAGGCCTGGTCGACGTAGACCACACGACCATGAGTCTGATGAGCGCAGGTATTGGTCAGTACCATCAACACTCTGGCAGGCTTGCTGCATGGCACGACAAACCGGATCCTATGACGATGAGAGTGTCAGCCAGAGCAGAGAGAATGGTCAGGAAAGGCACGCACACTAATGTTGTTGAAGTTGAAGTGGTCGTAGAAAGTGGCGCCAATGCTCTCCTGAGTGACCTTCCAAATCTCGGCGCGAGCAAACGGAGCAAAGAGGGAGGTGGCGAGCAGAATTGCAACACTTGTCGCGATACAAGTGGAAGGGAATCGGCAGGGGAACATTACGAGCAGTGTTTAACGAGTGGAGATGTAGAGACGGTGTAGCGCACTAAGTCGCAAGCAGAGTCGCAAAAGCGAGGTAAGAAACAGCGGGGAAGCAAGAAGAATTGCCAACCTTAAGCAAGGGCGTCGTTACATTTAAAGGCCGCGAGTAGTCTCCGAAGCCTGTTGGTTGAGCGCGACGCGGGCAGGGTTTCGGATAGCCGAAGCCGGATTGACGACGGTTAGCGGGTTGAGCTTCAGTGTGGCTTCTTATTGCTAATGTGGAGTGGATCCGCAATTGTTTGAGCCGGTCTTGAAGGGACTAGGTTTTGCAATTAAAGGGGAAAGGGACAATCTGGAGAATCTCTTCAGAGGGACGCTGGATAGGCGCAGACTTCGTGGTGGGATCGTACCCTGAGACATCCACCAGCTGTACTCTTACACCCTGCGGCTGTGCTTTGCGTCCACGTAGCCTGGCCGTTGCTCTGCTGGCGGCGCGTTATATTGGACACGCCAGTTTGGATGCGCAACAGTCTGGCACGGTGATTGCGTGGGTACTGGTGCACAAGTCGGCCTCTGGTAATAGGGCGACGCTGGCTGACGACATGTCGCGTCGGTGCCCAAGTGTTTCAAGTTGGCTCTGTTCGCGTTGGTCGCGACCATGGGAGAAGTAAGAGTGGAAAATACGAGAAACAGGAGGAAGAGGAGCACGCGAATCGCCGAGTGCGGATCCGCTCTAGGTTGCCATGTTTACGGCGGAACTGCTCGCTCTTTCCGGCCCGTTACCGCGCAGCGCTTGGCCGCTGTCTCCCTCATAACGAACCATGCCTGTAGTAGCAAGCACTGTGGTCCAGGAGCTTGTCGATGCGGCGCACGCTGTTCACGATGCCGCGAAGGTGAGTTCAGACAGACATTGGCATATGAGGCACGAGGAACGCTAAAGCGCCGATGGTTTCGCAGGCCATGAAGAACTGCAAGAACAACTCCCGCAAGATATCAAAGGTCGCTCTAGAGATCGCCATTTCTATCGAGAACACTGCAACAGCTGTGCATCATCGCGGCGAGGAGACCAACACCGCCGTCCCGATGAATGCAGCTCTTGGCGCAACCAGAGAGTGCGTACTGATTTTTTATGCGCTATATGGCGTGTTGAGTCATTTGTGGCTCAGTATTCTCATACAATGTGCGAGCTTCATGCGTGACGTTGCTGGCAAGGGTCCCATCACGCGCCACTTCAAGAAGGGTTTGACAGCGGACACTGTCGGCGGATACTTAGCCTCAGTCGAAGGGCTGCACGAACTTCTCAAAGTCAGTACATGATGTTGACTTGGCATTTCCTGTTAATCATTATTTGTAGATTCGCGATCACCTCTGTGGGCTTATGGCCGAGCCCTTTGCTGGCCTCGGCGTAGACAAAACATGCAACAAGGTGTGCGGCATCTACCTTCAATCTAATCTACTCACTCGCGGATAATCTTAGGAAATACTCACGTGAGCTTTTTTACACGCATTTATTTTCATTATTAAGACCAGAACTCGCGCAGTGCCAACATAAAGACCATGGACACAGCTTACGATGGTCTCAAAAGCACGGTCACGGTCATGGTGAATATGACCGATGGTCTACCATGGCCCCTCAAAGCCGCACCACAAACTTTCCTCTACGTTCTCCAGCTGCTTGAGGTACGCTTTACCTAAAGTTTCATTTAGCGTGGGGCTAATTCCGGAGATCAGAGTTGTCAAAGCGTTCGCCCAAAGATCACGTCGCTGCTGTTTGCTATTCAGACGATGTGGAAAGCCGTAGGACAGGTCTCATCTGAAACCGTAGCAAAGAACGTGGATCTACAGGACCACCTTTCCGCTTTCTTTGAGTGCGATCAGACTGATGATGGAAGAGCGAGCATGAACTGAGCCTTTTCAGGATCTTGCAGCGGATTGCCATCCGCCTTCATATCGTTCTGCGCATCGGCCAGGTCAAGCGGACAATGGCCGTTCATACCGTCAGCGCTTGCCTTGTACTTGAGGAAGAGCGACTCGCTGAAGCCGGGAAGATGATCATGGTAAATTCCTCGCTTCTCGAGTGACGGCTGACCAACCTCTTTCACAGACCGTTCTTTTTGTTCAAATGATGAATGTGATGACTAGACTGGAGAGCGAAGTAGTAAGGCTGCAGCCCACCGCGTCAGCTTCATCGAACGACGTGTACGTTTCGTCTCACTTGTGGACGTCTTGACTCTAAACATCGCGCAGAGATATCAGTATATCGACGACACTACCACCCAAGCCAATTGTGTTCCACGGGCGCGACGTATCTGTCAGCGATGCAGTGCGCCTGCTATCTGCGTCGAGTTCTGCACGACTCGCAGTTCTGGGTCCGGGTGGAATGGGCAAGACGACGGTTGCTCTGGCCGTCCTCTACGAGGCTCAGATAGTAGAACATTTTCACGATTGGCGGTTCTTTATTTCGTGCGAGGCACTCGTAGATGCTAACTCAGTTATCATCTCACTGGCTAAGTTGCTCAGGCTTCCTGTATCCGGTGACCTACTAAATGCCGTCATTACGCGACTTACCGACATGCCTCGTGCATTGCTAGTTTTGGACAACCTTGAGACCGTATGGCTCAGAGATGGTGCACCGGCTGCCGCTATCGAGGAAATGTTCTTCTCGGTGAGTATACATCGGCTCTCGAAGCTGCAAGCTCTGCAGAAGAACTGTATCTCGAGCTCGGGGATCGGACCCTCGCGGCACACTGCAAGGCCAGCGTCGGAGATGTGTACCGTGTACTTGGGGACTATAATCGGGCAAAGAAGCTGCTTGAAGAAGCGCTAAAGACGCATAATGAGCTGGGAGGTGGTATACACGAGGCAAATACTCGGTATCAGCTGGCTCTGGTCATGCGGATTGATGGCGACCATGCTGGTGCAATCGAGCATTTGACTGCTGCACGG
>Ga0247815_10003686_pt1 | contig 10926 bp, 10 predicted proteins | sample UWRJL194509B1_FD_181014 | JGI IMG/M metagenome (GOLD analysis project Ga0247815, IMG submission 181014) | Plant litter microbial communities from Arlington Agricultural Research Station in Wisconsin, United States - UWRJ-L194-509B-1 | ecosystem: Environmental > Terrestrial > Plant litter >... | reverse complement strand
TCCGACAGTAAAGGCCTCTTGCTCGACCCACGGGTCTCTACTGCACGCGATAGCTGCGACAGGGCAATTACAGGCACCATAAGTTCTTTTGCAAGCGCCTTTAAGTTTCGGGAAATAGTAGATATCTCCTGCTCACGGTTACCGCCATTTTTGCCGTTTCCGCCGGCAGTCATCAGCTGAAGGTAATCTACGATGATCATCTTGATACCAAACTGAGAAGATAGCCTCCTTGCCTTGGCACGTAAATCGAAGATGGAAAGCGATGGTGTATCATCTATGTAAAGGGGTGCTTTTTCAAGGTCTTTTACCTTGATACTTAGCTGCTCCCACTCGTGTTTTTCTAATTTACCGGTACGCAGTTTTTCTGACGGCAGTCCTGTTTCGCTTGATATCAAACGGGTAATAAGCTGTACCGATGACATCTCCAGCGAGAATAACGCTACGGGATGCCCAAAATCTATAGCCATGTTACGCGCCATAGATAGTACAAATGCTGTTTTACCCATACCCGGCCTTGCCGCTATAATAATAAGGTCACTTGGTTGCCAGCCACTTGTTAGTTTGTCCAGGTCGTGAAAACCGGTTGCCACACCACTCATTCCCTCTTTACCGGCAATCTCTTCAATACGTTTCTTGGCCTGTATTACAAGGCTTTGTGCCGTTTCAGAGCTTCGTTTAATGTTACCCTGGGTAACTTCATATAGTTTCGATTCGGCTTTATCGAGCAAATCAAATACATCGGTAGTCTCGTCATACGCCTCTTCAGATATTTCTGCAGAGATGCGTATAAGGCTGCGCTGAATAAATTTTTGCAGGATTATACGTGAGTGAAACTCAATGTGTGCCGACGATGATATTTTTTGGGTAAGCTGTATTAGGTAGAAGTCGCCGCCGGCAAGCTCCAGCTTGCCCACCTTTCTTAGCTGTGCAGATACCGTAAGTAAATCTACAGGCTGTGTATCGTTAAAAAGCTGCACAATGGCTTCAAAAATATGCTTGTGGGCTTCTTTATAAAAGGCATCGGACTGCAGGATATCGATAACTTCATCAACCCCTCTTTTATCAATCATCATAGCACCCAGTACTGCTTCTTCTAAATCAAGAGCCTGTGGCTGTATCTTGCCTTGCTCAAGAGAGATCAGTCTGGACTTGTCTATCTTCTTTGGGTTAATATTTTTTAAATTCTCCATGTTGCGAATGTACTCAAAATTGAGGCGGGTATGTTAGGTAATTGTTAAGGCACATCTGTTCATAACTTGTTTATAAGCAAGCCCTGATTGTTCATAAGCCAAAAAAAATCCGAAGCTGTAAGGCTTCGGATAAAAGGGTACTAAAAGGCCGGTTATTCTTTAAACTCGCCCATTTTACTGTACTTATCCATCCTTTGCTCTACAAGATCGTGTGTTGATAAGTCTTTTAGTTCATTATATGCTTTTAATATATATTCTTCTACGCTTTTAAAGGTAGTTTCCCTGTCATAATGTGCGCCACCAAGTGGTTCCGGGATAATATCGTCTATAAGGTTTTGCTTTTTCATGTCAAACGCCGTTAGCTTTAAAGCCTCTGCCGCCTGCTCTTTATATTCCCAGCTTCTCCATAAAATAGACGAACATGATTCCGGCGATATTACAGAGTACCATGTGTTTTCCAGCATATACACTCTGTCTCCCACACCTATTCCTAATGCACCACCAGATGCTCCTTCTCCTACTATAACGGTAATGATTGGCACTTTAAGGCGGCACATCTCAAAAATATTTCTTGCAATGGCCTCTCCCTGTCCGCGCTCTTCGGCTTCAAGGCCCGGGTAAGCTCCCGGTGTGTCTACTAATGTTATAACCGGCACGCCAAATTTCTCGGCCATCTTCATTAACCTCAGCGCCTTGCGGTATCCTTCCGGGTTAGGCATACCAAAGTTACGAAACTGCCTTGTCTTGGTATTAAAACCTTTTTGCTGGCCTACTATCATAAACGACTGCCCGCCTATTTTGCCAAGCCCGCCTATCATGGCTTTATCATCTTTAAAACCGCGGTCGCCAAACAACTCCAGGAACGTATCTCCTGTTAACGCCCTAACGTGGTCCATAGTGTAGGGACGGCTTGGGTGTCTTGACAGTTGTACCCGTTGCCAGGCTGTAAGGTTTTTATATATTTTCTTTTTAGTCTCTTCGAGTTTTTTCTCAATCTGTTTGCAGGTATTGGACACATCCACATCCGACTCCTGGCCAATAACAGTGCATTTATCTAACTGCTCTTCCAGTTCCCTGATAGGAAGCTCAAAATCTAAATATTCCATAGTAAAGGCAGATTTTTTATTTTAGTGAAGCTGCAAAGATAAAACTTTTAATGTAAGTATGGCAATCCTCATGGCCAATTACTTCGCGGTTTCGGCTTTGTTTTTTAGCACTCCGTTGATTATCACGGTAATTAATATAATGGCAGCACCTATGTAAAAGGTGTAGCCCATTTGTTCATCGGTCTTAAAGACTATTAATGCAAGAATAATCCCATAAACAGGCTCAAGGTTTATGGTAAGCATCATTGTATAGGCACTTATAAATTTCATGACTTTTACGGCAGCAATTTGTGCATAAGCTGTGCAAAACGAGCCCAGTATAAATAGCCAGAGCCAGTCCCACTGAGATAATGTAAAAAATTGCTGTGTAAACTGGCCCGTAAAAAACAGGTATAGGGAAAAGAAAAATATGCCGCCTAATAGCTCGTATAATGATATGGTTACAGGGTTATATTCTTTAGCAAACTTACCGTTTATAATAGCAAACAATGCCGAGAGTGATGCCGATACCAGCGCTATGGCTATGCCTAACAATAAGTGGTTTGTACCTGTAGGGGTATTATGTATTACATTGCCCACAGCAGATAACGAGAATGGCCCCGAAGATATCTGGGTAACCAGTGCCACGAAAAATTCGCCATATATTATAATACTGAGTGCCAGTATAACCACAAGGCTTAATATAAGCTCATACCACACCACTTTTTTACCATAAAACACGGTTTCTAAAAGCGATGCAAAAAATGCCCCGGTAGACAGGCATGCCAGTGTAACAGAGATATTGCTGACTTTTATGGCCTGAAAAAATGTAAACCAGTGTACAGCAATAACCAGCCCGGCTATAACAAACCGCATAAAAGTTTTAAGGGATATTTTAAAGGGTGCCTTTGTTATTAGGGCATACACTATCATTATAGCTACGCCTATACACATCCTGAACCATACAAGCGGCATGGCACCTATAGTTATAAGCTTGCCCAGTACTGCGGTAAAACCCCACACAAAAACAATAAAATGCAGGTGCAGGTAATTTTTAAAACTATCGCCTTGCATTACGGAGGAGTATTACAGCAAGTATGCCAAAGGTTACATTAGGTATCCACACGGCAATAAGTGGCGAAAACGTAGACTTCTCTGCCATGGTGCCAAATACTTTATCAAAAAATATAAAGGTAAAAGCCAGCACGATACCCAGTGCAAGATTAACTCCCATACCGCCACGGCGTTTCATGGCAGATACCGCCACGGCAATAACCGTAAGTATAAATGCCGATGTAGGGATGCTGTACTTTTTATATTTTACTACGAGGTAGGCATTTATATTGCCGGAGCCACTTTCTTTTTCTTTATCAATAAAGCGGTTAAGCTCTCCCAGCGTCATGGTTTCTGCGGCATAAACCGTAGGTGTAAGATCATCGGGCTTAAAGTTGAATTTAAACTTTTTCATGGGCGAAGATTCCAGCACATCCCCCATTTCGCCCACGGTTCTTTTTGTAAAGGTAGACAGCACATAGGTACTGTCTTTATCATCAAAACGAATTGTGCCCGCATTAATTTTATAGACCAGCTTGTTGTTGTCAAACTTTTCCAGGTTAAAGTTATAACCTGTTTGTGTAGCAAAATTAAAACTGCTCACATAAATATATTCTGTTTCGCTTATTTGCTTATACACATCGCTGCTTTGCCGCGATTCAGGGTTGCTTTTTAAATATTTGTACCTAAAATCGTTAAAGCCTTTACTGGCCTTAGGCACAAAGAAAAAGCCCATTAGCAATGCCAGCACAGATATTATGGTAGCCCCAATAATGTACGGCCTTAAAAATCTGAAAAACGAAATACCCGACCCTAATATCGCAATAATCTCGGTATTATTAGCCAGTTTACTTGTAAACCATATTACCGACAGGAACAGGAATATAGGGAACAGCAGGTTAGCAAAATAAATAGTAAAATTACCGTAGTAAATAGCTACTTCTTTAAAAGGTACTTTATTTGCAAGTATCTTATTTACTTTTTCAGACACGTCTATAACTATCCCTATGGGGATAAACATTAGCAGCATTACAAAAAAAGTGGCTAAATAGCGCTTAAGAATGTACCAGTCTATTATTTTCACAGCGTGCTTTTTATCAAATATAAAAAATTAAAGCCTTTGGCTCATTTGCTTAACCATCTTTTCTTTCCAGGCATAAAAATCGCCGGCTATAATATGCTCCCTGGCCTCGCGCACCAGCCACATATAAAATCCAAGGTTGTGTATCGTAGCAATTTGTTTGCCAAGGTATTCATTAGCAGCAAAAAGGTGCCTTAAGTAGGCTTTAGTATACTGGGTATCTACAAAGGTAATGCCCATCTCGTCTACCGGAGAAAAATCATCTTCCCACTTCTTGTTCTTAATATTTATGGTACCGTTTGCCGTGAATAACATACCGTTACGGGCATTACGGGTAGGCATAACACAGTCGAACATATCTACACCAAGGGCAATATTCTCTAATATATTTATAGGCGTGCCCACACCCATAAGGTAACGTGGTTTATCTTCGGGTAGTATGCTGCAAACCACATCGGTCATGGCATACATCTCTTCAGCAGGTTCGCCCACGCTAAGGCCGCCTATGGCATTACCCACAGCACCGGCATTGGCAATATATTCGGCAGATTGCTGTCGGAGGTCGGTATACGTGCTTCCCTGCACTATAGGGAAAAAAGCCTGGCTGTAGCCATATTTATAAGGTAGTTTTTCAAGGTGCGATATACAACGGTCCAGCCAGCGGTGGGTCATGTGCATCGACCTTTTGGCATAGCGGTAATCGCATGGGTAAGGCGTACACTCATCAAAAGCCATGATAATATCGGCACCTATGGTACGCTGAATTTCCATAACGCTCTCCGGCGAAAAGAAATGGTACGAGCCATCTATGTGTGATTTAAACTTTACACCTTCCTCTTTGATCTTTCGGTTAGCCGAAAGCGAGTACACCTGGTAGCCGCCACTATCCGTAAGTATTGGCCTGTCCCAGTTCATAAATTTATGCAGTCCGCCGGCTTTTTCCAATATTTCGGTTTGCGGGCGAAGGTATAAATGGTAGGTATTGCCTAATATAATATCGGGGTTAATATCGTCTTTAAGTTCGCGCTGGTGCACGCCTTTAACAGTACCCATTGTGCCCACGGGCATAAAAATGGGTGTTTGTATAACACCGTGATCGGTAGTAAGGGAGCCCGCCCTGGCTTTGCTTAACGGGTCTTTAGTAACTAAATCAAATTTCATGGTTCTCTTTTACAGCGTGCAAAGATACTATTTAGGATTTTAGATTCTAGATTTTAGATTAGAGAAAATGCGATAATAGATGAGAGACAGCAGATAATAGATTTTAATTTCCCATATATGGGTACTGCCAAAACAAATAAAGCCATAAAAAACCCCATTAAAGCAATGCTGTTAATGGGGTTTAAAGTTTATACATTTACCTGTTACCAGGGGCTTTCATTATCCTCAGTATCAATATCAGGGCTAAAATATTTACCGGTTGGCCCATGAGCATCAAGAACTGCATATTTAGCAACAAATGCAGCCGCAAATTCTACACTGTTAGGGCCACTGTGGTTATTAAAATCGGTGGCAGTATAGCCGGGGTCTACCGCGTTTACCTTAAACCCTTTATCTTTTAGTTGGGCAGCAAGCACAACCGTATAGGCATTCTGTGCTGTTTTAGATGTGCCATAGGCAGCAGTTTTATACGGGTAATATTTCCAGTCAGGATTGCTGTGCAGTGCAAGCGAACCTAAGCCCGATGTTACGTTAACAATAATGCGCGTATCTGCTTTTTCCAGCAGCGGCACGAACGCCTGTGTTACATCTATGGTACCAAAAAAATTAGTATCAAATACCTTACGAATCTCATCAGTATTCATATCCGATGCGTTTTGAGGCTGAATTCCTAATATTCCTGCATTATTGATAAGCACATCCAGCGAGCCGGATCGTGCACTGATTGTATCTTTAGCAGCGTTTATAGATTGCTTATTGCACACATCTATAGCAATAGCCTCAACATTTACCAGCCCTTCCTCTTTAAGCTTTTCTGCGGCCTCATTACCATTTTTAATATCGCGGCTGCCTAAGTATATAAAATATCCATGTCTGGCTAATTGCTTTGCGGTTTCAAAACCAATACTTTTATTGGCTCCTGTAATCAATACTGTTTTCATGTTTATGTTTTTTATTATCAAACAAAGTTGACAATTATTGAAATGACTTCATTTGCCATTTGGCAAAAAGAGTTTTAACCGTTAATATTTTTTCGTATACGGCTAAGGGATGATTGTGTAATACCAAGGTAGGAAGCTAAATATGAAAGCGGAATGCGGTTTGCAAGCCCCGGAAATTTTGTAAAGAAGCTTAGGTAACGCTCTGTGGCATCTTCGTTTAGCATTGGGCTAATTTTATTTACCTTTTCGGCTAAAGCCTTTGCTATAATTTTGTTCATTATAGCATCCCATGTAATAATGGTCATAGAAAGCTCATTAAGTGCTTCTTTACTAAAAGCAATATACTTACTGTCTGTAATGCTTTGTATGTATGCCGATGATGGTATACCCTGATTGTAGCTCATAATATCTACCACAAGGTTATTTTCGTCTATAAAATATTTAGTAATGTCATCAGCCTTATTGTTGTAATAGCTAATCCTGAAAATACCTTCTGTAAGAAATACTATTTCCCGCGGTATAGTACCTGCTTCGCTATAATACTGGTCTTTTTTTAGTTCGTGTTCTGTTCCCTTGCTTTTTATAAGCGCTATTTGCGTACCATTTAAATGTCCAAACTGAAGGAGATAGTTTATGAGTGCTTCCATAACTGTAAAGTTAGCAAATGCAGGTAAGTAACTATTTGCCATTTGACAAAAAATGAAATTTGTTTTACAATATTTATGTAATATATTTAAAATTTAAACAACTTTATGAAAGCTGTAGGTATAGATGGGTGCAGGTACGGTTGGGTTTCGGCCTGTTATGATGATGGCGAAGTTCTTATCTTTAAAAATATTAATGATGTTATTGAACATTATGATGATGAAGATTCATTTTTAATAGACATTCCGATAGGACTGGCAAGTGAGAAAAATAACGTAAGGACATGCGAAAAATCGGCGAGGGCTGTTTTGCCCGCCAACAAAAAATCGAGTGTCTTTCCTATTCCCTGCAGGGAGGCGTTAACTGCCGCTAATTATGCCGAAGCTAATGCGGTTAACAGGCAGGTAATGGGCTGCGGGATATCTAAACAAACGTGGTTTATACTACCTAAAATAAAAGAACTTGATGATGTATTAGTAAGCAATATTACTATGAGATTGAGGTTTAAAGAGTCGCATCCGGAAATAGCGTTTCAGTTTTTAAATGGAGGCTCTCCGCTTTTTCACAGTAAAAAGACGGCCGATGGTGTGGCCGAAAGGCTGGCAATCCTGATGGGGTACAATGAACGATCTGATAGTCTTTATACAAAGGCACTCACAGATTATAAAAGGCAGCACGTTGCTAAAGACGATATACTTGATGCTTTATGTTTAGCACTTACACAAAATTTACTATTGGCTCAACCGGATGGTTATAAGGTAAACCGCTTTGCATCTAACCCGCTGTTAGACGGGCACGGTATAGAAATGGCTATTTATTATGCTAAGCACAAACGTCCGGGTTTAGATTAATATTCCTGTTAAAACGTAATTCATTCAGCGTCAAAGTTTAACACAAGGTTACAATTTACTATTTGCAGGTTATTGAATAGAAGGGCTAACTTTATAAAAAAGTAATCTGCCAATTAAATAAATAACACACCTATGAAAAAGTTTGTAAACAACCTTGCCGTTTTTATGGTTATAGCCTTAACCGGATTGTTTGTGGGATGCAAAGACAAAGCAGAGAAAGCCGACTCTTATGGACCTAATGAAAATTACAGCAATGAAACACCTACGAGTAATGACAATGCTGCAAAAGATTCTACCATACATGAAACAGGTCCGGGATCGGCAACGGTGGGTGATACTGCAAACAGGACGCCACCGGCTAACAAGTAAACCGGCTTAAGAAATGCAACCTGCTTCGGCAGGTTTTTTTATTAAAATCATCTTGACTTTTTGTTTATAAACGGGCTACCTCCTGCTTTAATAAAATAACCTTGCCCGGATATTTTACTGCATAGTTAGATACCAGTTGCATGATGTAATGATTGCTTCTGTAAGGGGTAACATATTCTTTAATATCGGCAGGGTTAGTTAATCCAGCATCCCGGGCTATATACCCCATACCATAAAATTGTCCGTCCTGTACCCATATACAGCTGCGTTCCTCCTCATCCCGCCCTTTGTCTACAATTGCAAAGCTTTCCCTCCTGCCCTGTAAAAAGGCAATTGCATTTGCTACCTTTTCATTATGCAGGGCTGCATCCGGTAAATTTGTAAGGTCGGTTTTAGGTAAAGCCTCACCGGTTGTTACAATACAATATTTACAAAAACGGTTATCTATATCAAACTGTTGTGCCAGGCTGCGCAGTACGTTAATGCCATCATGCAAATTACCGAATACCTGAACCGAAGCCTGAAATTTACCCAGTTTACCCACAGCCAGGTAGCGGTGGCCGCTACGCGATTCGTATTCATACAAGCCAAACTTAGGCTCAAAACGTTTTAAAGCCTTGTTGTAAACAGGCCATAATTTTTTAATTTCGGTGCATTCTAAAAGCAATGCCATAAGCTCCGTGCCGCAAACTTCAAAAGATATTGCGTGTATATCCCGTAAAAAGTGTTGCCGTTGCGGGGTTATTTTGTGCCCGCTAAAATGAGATGCCACCCGTTTTTTTAAGTTAACAGCCTTGCCTACGTATACAACCTTATTTGCAGAGTTGTAAAAGTAATAAACCCCGGGCTTTTGGGGCAGCTGCTCAAAATCGGCAGGGGCGAGATTGGGGGGCAGGCGCTGGTCTTGTGCCGTTGTCTTTACCATTTTTAAAATCTCGCCCTCAGTATCCCATTCAAGCAGTCTGGAAAATAGTATAGCAGTAGCATCGGCATCGCCACCTGCACGGTGCCGGTTCTCTAAAAAAATATTTAATGAACGGCAAAGGTTGCCTAAACTGTAAGAGCCAAGCCCCGGCCTTATCTTTCTTGATGCGCGAACAGTGCATAGTTTTCTTGCCGTCCATTTAAAACCGGCTTCCTCAAGCTGGTGCCGCACAAACGAATAATCAAAATTTACGTTATGGGCTACAAAAATACGATCGGTAAGCATTTGCAATACTTTCTCGGCAATATCATCAAATACAGGGGCATGGCGCACCATATCGTTATTAATGCCCGTAAGCGCAAAAATGGGCAGCGGAATTTCTTTTTGCGGGTTAACAAGTGTTTCCCAGCGGTCTGTTATAGTTAAGCCATCATGAATAATAATAGCGATTTCTGTAATGCGGCTGCCACTGGCATTGCCGCCGGTGGTCTCTATATCTACAATGGCATATTCCTGTTTCTTCATTTACTATGTTTGGGCAATAGCGTTCACTTTATAATCGCAGTGCAATAATTACCGCACAACCTGTGCCAAATGTGTTACTGATACGTTAAAATACATCAGGCCAAATCAGGGATTGCCGTTTTATTTTGCATATCAGCAATAATCACTTTCCGGTGTTGTATTCCCCATGCGGCAAGGTCGTTAATTATAGTCTTTAAGGTCAGGCCATATTCTGTTAACTGATACTGCACACTTATGGGTTGGGTCTCTAAAACTGTCCGCTTAATGAGCTTATTAATTTCGAGTTCCTTTAATTCTTTGCTCAGCATTTTGTTAGATATTCCGTTTACATCATTCAAAATATCCGAGAACCGTCTTTTGTTATAGTAACAAATAGACGAGATGATAGAGATTTTCCATTTACCATTTAGTACATCCATTGCATCATGAACTGCCCTTACCTCTTTTTTAGGGTCGATGTTGTTACATATATATTCCTCCATAAGTTACTTTGTTACCCAAATGTTACTGTTACTTTTTGTTACAAAGTAACTAAAATATATTTTACTGTTATAGCTTTGTACTATAATTATAAAATAAATTTACAATGAATTTTACAGATAAAAACGTGGTTATAACTGGTGGAACCACCGGAATAGGATTAGCAACTGCAAAAGCATTTATTAACGCAGGGGCAAAAGTTTGGATTACCGGCAGAAATGCTGAAAATTTACAAAAGGCGGCTAACGAGATTAATAGCCCAAAATTAAAGACGGTAGTGTCTGATACTTCAAATTTAGACGGTATTGCAATCCTGGAGAAAACAATTGCCGAAAGCGGCGACCGGTTAGATGTGCTTTTCCTTAATGCCGGGATTGCAGTATTTACAACTATAGACCAGGTAACCGAAGCAGATTTTGATGCGCAGTTTAATACTAACGTAAAAGGGCATTTCTTTACCCTGCAAAAGTTAGCTCCTTATTTAGTAAGTGGTGCATCGGTGGTATTAACATCTTCTACGGTTGCAACAGCATCAAATTTAGGCACCAGCGTGTACTCTGCAACTAAGGGGGCATTAAATAAGATTGCCCAAATTGCAGCAAATGAATTTGCAGAAAGAA
>Ga0247815_10003685_pt1 | contig 10928 bp, 11 predicted proteins | sample UWRJL194509B1_FD_181014 | JGI IMG/M metagenome (GOLD analysis project Ga0247815, IMG submission 181014) | Plant litter microbial communities from Arlington Agricultural Research Station in Wisconsin, United States - UWRJ-L194-509B-1 | ecosystem: Environmental > Terrestrial > Plant litter >... | reverse complement strand
CGAAGGCGAGATCCAACGTGCATCCTGCAACGGGCGAGTGCACTTGTCAGCATAACGCGATCTCGCGAGAAACTCAGATCGACATGTACCTTTGGTGCAGACCAGTTGAGCTTTGGGAATACCGCGCCGCCGTATGCCACGATAACTTCACGTATCCTCGCGTTCAGCTCTGGCAGTTCGACGACTGCAGCCTCCTCGCTATCATCTTCGCCATCATCTTCGTCATCCGACAGCGTGCTCTCTGCAGGTCTCCAGCGGCTTAGCATATTCTAAATCCATCATTGCTGTTGTGACACTCACCGATCATCAGCGCCGCGCGGAATTGTCACCCCGTCCGCATTCATGTAGGCCCGAAACACCTCGTCAGTTTCAATGACCGTAGTTTTAATCGTGATGCGCTGAAATCGTGTGTGCCATGCGGACGTGCGAAACTGGTTCAATCCAGCACGTGTGAGAGGCGGGAATAAGTCGAGTGTGGAAGTCGTGCCTGGCATGTGGGAGTGAGGAAGAAGTGTGATGACACGCTTCAAGCTCCGCGTCAATGTGGCCTTGCGCCAGTAAAAGACCAATACAGTCATCGAGTGTTACGAATACAGATGTGTGCATGTGATATAGGGAGATTGGACTGCTAATGGGTACATATCAGTTTTTCGTGGCAGTCAGAGGCAAGGACAAGAAGGAATGTATAATGGTTCATGTTGGCACAGCGTCCATCTCCTTCGCGAGTGATTGATACCGTGTCGCCTGGGCCTCGGCGCGTTCAAGAGCCTTGCTAAGCACCTCTTCGCGTGTCTGCAGTCGTTGGTCCATGCCCAAGACTGCTCTCGACTCGTCAGTTTGGAGCCGTGAGAGAACAGAATGCAATAAGAAGCGCACCAAGCATTCGAATCTGCTCCAGCTGAGCAGCTCGGGCCTCGTTTGACGTGTCAGCTAATTGAGTCGCACTGGGACCAGCTGGCTGAGTAGAAATTTCGGCAACATCCAAGCTCCCAGAGCGACTATGTTTGCGGCTTGGCGAGCCGCCAATGCTTCCCCTTGACATGGCAGGACCGAGACCAACCATGGTCTGCGGTGATCCGGAATTAGAGATCGTCAGCGCAGATCCCGCAAACTGCATGAGGCGCGGACACCACGCGACATGCGACATGCGACACACGCACCTGCCAGTTCTCGCCGACCAGCTTCGTCAAATAACCTTCAAGAGTCTTTTCGCGTTGCTTTGCACTGCACAATTAGGATGCCGGTTGTGAGTTACAGGTCTGGAGTATGCTCAATGGATCATGGCATACCGTTCGAGTTCGGCCATGCAGCGCTCATTCTCGCGTTGTGTACCCTGCAGAATCAAATCCAAATTTGCGTATTCCTGTAGCCAGCTTTGTTTCAGTAGACGGCGCGTGCTGCATGTAGCCGCATACCTTCTGCAGTTCCTGGGCCTGTTCCAGACTCGGGCGTTGGGACATCATTGTCTGCATTGCCTGCAATTGGTCGCGCAGCTACATGGGCCTACATCAGCATGGATTCAAATAGTGTGACACTGAAATTACGCGTGCTCACTCTCTCATTCTCGCGCTGCACTCTGCGCAGCTCATCTTCGCCTGAACCTCCTGCGCCGCCCTCTTCCCGTACTATCCCCAAGTCATCCACAAGATAGCCGGCTGCTGCACTCGGTGAAGATGCAGAGCGCGTCTGGCTTCGGAGGCTAGCAGCTCGCCGCATGTAAAATTCGTGTTCGCGGAGATGGAAGGGCACGTGCCGGGATAAGGAGAGAGGCGAGGGCAAGGAGCAGTCGGAGCTTAAATCACTTGAAACCAGCCACTGGAACAAGCAAGTCAATGGCCCCAAATAGCCCAATTCCATGCTAATCAGATACACTATATAACGTGACTGACTAGTTTGACCAGCACCTCGGCCGTCCAGCCGCATGGCCGCCGCGAAGCTCACACTGGACCGCTGTTCCGAAAACGGGCGAAGATCAAGCAACAAAAGAGAGTGCATTGTAACCAGATGAGAAAACAGGCAAGCATGGCTGATGCTTTAGTTGATCGAGACGCTGAAAGTAGACCTGAAGCGAGATGTCAGCCCAGACATGTTGACGGCTACTCAAGCGGAGCACTCACGTCAAAGTAGCACTGCCACTTGTAGCCTCGGTGCCGCTTTGTACCGTTTTCAAAAACTGAGATGTCGGAAGCGTCTGATTGGCCGACAAATACTACACAGGAATAAAGGAGTCAGTGTAGCTCTGGAAATGGGCATAATCAATCTACCTTGAGGAACAGGTTGAGGTCGCCGCTGAAGCTAGTGTACGTGCCAGAGGTAGGCAGGAACGAGTAAACATAGTTCGCGCCGTTGGAACCGTAGTACACATTCCTATACAGATATTTCGTCAGCTCATGCATGTGCAATCACGAGCAAGAAACTGGACTGACCAGGTCTTCCCAGCGAGCGACACGTTGGTCTTTACAGCAACAGGCTTGCCATCGCTGCCATAGTTATAGCTGATGGGTCCAGCGTTGTAGTTCGCGAGCCAGATCATGATCTCGTACGCGTTGCTGCCGCCAGAGGTCGCGCTCGTGAAGAGATCATATGCCACCGCTGCGACAGCCCCGCTAGATGTTCCGGTTTGCGACCACGACCACGAAGATGGAATGCTGGCGATGGCTGAGAGTTTCTTGTTGAGGTTCGTATTGAGATTTACGTTGGTGTATGACTTGACACCAGTGCCTCCGCCTGACCAGCTCCAAGTGGTCGCCCATTTGATGACGCCGTCGCAAATAGAGGTGATTTGAGCGCAGTCAGAGCCTGAAGCGCCGCCACCAATGCCCTATGGATCATAGCGCAATTGTGTCAGCATTTATGTGGGTCGCAGCCGTAGAATAAAGGTGGAAATTTGGTGCGTACGTACCCACTGGTTCAAGTACAGCGTATACTGGGTCGATGTCACTATGTTATGTCAATACCGTTCCGTGGAGCTGCCTTCTCACTGGCGCTGACATACCAGTGTCCCATTGTCCGCAAAGCTTGCTCGTGCTGACACTGGTGCAGGCTGCAGGCTCTGCAGTCCATGCAGGAGATGGCGCAGGAGTGGCTACGGCGGCCTGAGCAAGTAGGAGAGCAGCAGAGACGGCGAACAGCATGATGGCAAGTTGCAGTTAGAGAAGGTCCGGTATCGGATCCCCTCTGGCCCGCGGATTTCTACCTTTATATAGCATAACACCAACACCAGCAAAACTCGAGAAGCAACGATCGTCCGAGTGCCTGCAGTGGCGCAAGCTTAGGTATAGCAACATCACAACGGCTGTTGCCGCCACCGCCGCCGCAGTGAGAAGGCTTCGCCCCACTTTTGCATGCGCTTCGCGTTGCGCTGGCAAGTCGAGCGTATTTTGCAGCAGTGCTGTGGTATAGACATGTCGATCGGATGACGCTGCCACGTCTTCACAGCGGGCCGCCTTAAGGCTCCGAGACAATGCCGGAACGACTGAACCTATGAAGAACCTGTGGTTGACCGCAGAGCCAGCAGGCAAACGCGATCGCGTGGCCTCCGCCACGTCTGGAGTTGAATGACGAAGACAAGGGAAGAGCCATATATTGGCACCGAAATAAATAGCAATCCTTGAGGCAAATAGAGGAGCTGGAGGAAACTGTGACGGTACATGATGTGTGCCTCTCGCGGGGTCCGAGGAGGCAGGCCATGCTGGCAGCCAAGCTTTGCATGCTGATATATTCACAATAGCCCAGGTCAAGACATTGCTGGTATAAATAGATCCGATCTTGAAATCAGCTAGCTGAGGTGCAGATGACGCTGAGAGGGACAACAGAGGAAAGACTAAGATTAAGCCACCGGCGTCAAGATTTCAACCCCGCTCTTGCACTTTCAACTTCCTCCCTCTCAAACCAGTCCTTCCAATGCATTTATGAGCACGATAAAAAGACTTCACCGGCCCGAGGGGTACTATTCATGCAGCTCGTGACTATGTGCTATGACCGCAATCATGTTCAAGGTCTGCCAGCGCACACTTTTGCAGGCCCCGTAATTTCACCATTGGTAGTTCAATCTTGCGGCGCCTGTTTCATCTGAATGCTTTAAAGCTCATGCATCCGTGAGTTGCTTTCTCGGGAGTGTCGACGCTTGCTCCGTGTGAACCGTCCAGGATGTTTATCACCACTCTTGCTGCTGCTTTGTTCCTCGCTCGTGGTGCTCTGGCCGTAGTTCCGGTTTACGGTGAGACTTTCGCTACCTAAACAATGTACGGTTCTTAATTGTTCCTTTTGCAGGGCAATGTGGTGGCGTACGTGTTATGCTCATCCAAAAATCGCGTTAACGTCGCTCTTTAGATTAACTATACCGGCGAGACGACCTGCGCGTCTGGTTCCACCTGCGTGTACTCGAACGACTACTACGTGAGGAACAGCTTGAAATTTTTCATGATTTTCTTCTTCTAATGGGCGGTCGTAGTCGCAATGTCTGCCTGGTTCGTCGACACCGACGTCTACGACCACGACTACAACGACCACGACAACCACGAGCCAGCCACCCGCCGGAACGTGCTCTACTGTGAACACAAACAAACTTTGTGGACAATGGGACACAGTCAATACGACAACCTACCTCATGTATCTCAACCAATGGGTGAGTGTTGTGTAGCTGCATGTGTCGATTCGCTCGGGCTGACTGCATGTCTATGCGTTACCAGGGAATTGGTGGAGGCGCATCAGGCTCGGACTGTGCTCAGATTCAATCTCAGTGCGGCACGACGATTAAATGGACGACAACCTGGTCGTGGACTGGCGGAGGCACTGGCGTGAAGTCATACACGAACATCAACGCCAACCTCGGTTTGAACAAGCGTCTCTCCGCCATCTCATCCATCCCGTCTACTTGGACCTGGAGCCAGACTGCAACATCCGGTAGCCTTGTTGCCGCTATTGCTTATGATCTCTTCACGAGCGCGACCTCTGGTGGCAGCAACGCGTACGAGATCATGATTTGGCTGGCGAACTACAACGCCGGACCAATCAGCTACAACTACGGAAGTGACGGAAAGCCCGTGGCGGTGGCAAGCAACTTGTCGCTGGCGGGCAAGACCTGGTGCGCATGAGTCCAGTACTTGACATCCTGTATTCACAGCTCTGCACAGGAATCTCTACTACGGTACCAACGGCGCGAACTACGTCTACTCTTTCCTGCCGACGTCGGGCACCTATACCAGCTTCAGCGGCGACCTCAATGTGTTCTTGAAGGTGTGCTCGCCGGCACGCTGTAACCCATGCATGATCTGACACCTCGTCCCTCTAGTATCTCTCTGCGAACCAAACACTGAGTAGCTCGCAATATTTGACGACCGTGCAAAGCGGTACCGAGGCCACGAGCGGTGGAGCAACCCTCGCGTACGTGCCCACTTCTGTGTTCGTTTACCCTAGTTGACGCCTGTCCTGCAGATCAACCTACAGCGTGGTCATTAACTAAACGCGCGTATCCGGTCTTGTGTGTATTCTCATGCTTTAGTTTTCAATGCGCAGTGTTATCGAAGTCTCCTCGTCGGCTGGTTAATTCAAGCTCCCACCTAGGCCGCCCCTAGTCTTGTCCCTCGGTGTGATGAATGCTTCTGTGCTCGCATATCCACTGGATCCGATCGTTCGCGACCGTTCCTAACTTGAATGGCCGTGTTCGGCGACTCTGAGAGCGTTGATTATTGTTAAGATAATAAATCCGAAGGCTACTGAGACCAACGTTATCCGCTCCAGCCACATCTCGTTATCCTAGCGACCGCCAACCGCGCTTACACGAGGACCTGTATTAGGAACGGCTTCTTTCCTTTGATGGTTTCCAAAGGATTGGTTGATCCTTGGTTGATGCAGTGATCCAGCGATACGGTTTGGAGTGCAGGCCAGCATCTTGATCGGGCGCAATGGTACATTCGACCTCGTGGATCTGCCTTTGCGTGAGGCGATGATCGAGCAGGCCGCATCCGCAGTTGCTTGAGCTGTCGCGGCCACAAAGCGCTATCTGCCTAGACCAGGACCTACGGCTTCTTGCGAAGGCGCTGCATCCGGCCCATGGAGATCAGGGGTGTTGGCTGAATCTCCGCAACAGCTTATCGTCCACCGTGACGAACATCCATCTGGCTTGCTGGTGACTCGAATCTCAGTATGCGGCTGCCTTTACCTCTACTTGAATTGGTTCGAGTCATGGCCGCATCACCGGTATCCATTGGTCTGTGTCTGACAAGTCGGCGGTGTGAATGGGCTGTGGTTACCGGCACGGTGACATCAGATAACTCCGGTCAATTCTACCAACAACAGATGTACCTGCGTCAGCTCCGCCATCACCGCGTTCAATCCGCTGCTGCGGCACCAGCTTATAAAGAGCCTTGGGGACGTTTGCGTCGTGATCCTCAGGTGTTACTTCTTTTCTCTCCCTCCTCTCCTCCCTTCCCTTTCCCCTTCTCTTCTACTTCTTGCGTGCTTTGTTGCTTAACTGTATTGCGTTTCGCCTTCGTCGTTGCTTCAACTTTGTGTGCATTTCATTTTTCACAATGCTCTCTGCTATCACTCTGTCGCTTGCTCTCATCCTCGGGGCACAGAATGCGCAAGCATTCTTCCGCATGCCCTGCCACGATCCGGTCCTGATCGAGCGTGCGGACCCGATCCTGAGCCCCGGTGTCGCATCTGGCCACCTTCACACTGTAAGCACTGGTCGTTGTTTCCGATGTGACACCGTGTGACATGCTTGGTTCAGATCATGGGTGGCGTGCGTTTCCCTCCAGTCAAAAAGGCTTCAGCGACACTAACCTTTCACTTTGCCATTTATCGTTTCTCCTATAGAATGGGTGAGTCTTTAGCTCAAAGCGTGTCATAGACGCCTCCAGATGTGCTCAATAGTCCTCGGTTACCTTTCTAGATTTGGCTTTAACATGACCTACGAGTCGGCGCGTACGGCGTCCTGCAGCACCTGTACCGCCAAGGATGATCTGTCCAACTACTGGGTGCCTTACCTGTATTTCCAGGAAAAAGATGGCTCTTTCACTCCTGTAAGCATGTTTCGCGATATTGCTGAACCGTTTGCCTCCTCGTTGCTCACATCGTCACTTCTCACAGGTTGAGCAGCAGGGCGGTATGACCGTCTACTACCTCCAGCGCGCCGAGCGTGAGGGCGAGAAGCTCCGCGCTTTCCCTCCCGTACGACCCTTGCCTCCAAGTGATTGAAGCTAAAGTAGCTGACTTTGATTGCAGGGATTCCGTATGGTTGCTGGCAGCGCAAAGCGCCGCAGCTATGACGAGAGTGATCACGCTCAGAAAGCTGTTACTCATGTCTGCCTCGATTACTCTGGGAGCGGCGCTGGTGGCGAGTTCCCCGAGTTCCCTGCCCACAACTGTCCACAGGGTCTGCGCACGCAGGTCTTCTTCCCGTCGTGTTGGGATGGAGTTGTTAGTCATGCACATCGTTCTGACAAAGATTCGTCGCTCATTTGCACCTCTACAGAACCTCGACTCCGAAGACCACAAGTCACACATGGCCTATCCCATCGAGAACTTCAACGGTGGAAAGTGCCCCGATAGCCACCCAGTCCCCCTCGTCTCCAGTGAGTCCGTTACTATGCAGCTCGCTTATCGACTGCATCTCATCATATCATTAGTCTTCTACGAGATCCTGTTCGAGACCAACAAATTCTCCGACAAATGGCACGATCCCAATGGTGTTGGTCACCCCTTCATCCTTAGCACAGGAGATGTTACTGGCTATGGGTATGTTTCGATCTCCACCTACGTCGGAACCGAGAGCCTGACCAGCATTTATTCTCCCTCGACCGCGTGACAGTATGCATGGCGACTTCGTTAACGTAAGCTTCTTGTGCACTAGTTCTGGTCTTATTTTGACTGACCAAACTCATTTGTTTTTGCAGGGCTGGACAGAGAGCATGCTTCAGAAGGCTGTTGATGGTACGTTTCACCGAACTATCTTTAGTATGTGGGTATGGAGCTTAGTTTGGCTGCAGAGTGCACCAACAACTCCGGATCGATGGACGACTGCTTCCTCGAGAAACGCTCCTTTGATGAAATGAAGGCATGCAAGCTCCCCAACCGGATTGACGAACCCACCGGTATAAACCTTCAGACTCACGAGCTCACCACCATATCCAAGCTGCCTGGTTGCAACGAACCGTTCGCAGGCCCGGGCGATGCGACCATGAGAATGCCTGAAGAATGCGGTGCTATCACCGTCCCTGGTGGTCAGCCGGGCGAGCCAACTGTCCCGGCTCCCGCCCCCGAAGATCCTGTCCCTGAGCCCGAGGAGCCCACTACGTCCGACCAGCCGACGAATTCTCCTCCATCAGAGACGGAGTCCTCGGATGAAGAAGAGCCAACCGATGCGCCAACCGACACTGAGATCCCGGTTCCTGGCCCGACTCTTACACCTACCGAGTCTGAGTCCGACCTCCCGCCACTTCCCACAGATCTTCCGGTGGTTACTCTCACTCCGACGGAAGCGCCTGCGCCAACAGAGTCTGCGCCCGGTCCCGTTGCCCCGCCGCCGGCTGGATCTGCCTGGACTGACCTGGGCTGCTACGTTGATCCCGTCAACCCGCGTGCGCTCAGCGGTGCGAAGGCTGCTGGCAAGGAGATGACGCCGACAGTATGCCAAGAGTGGTGCAGCGCTCGCAGCTTCACAGTGAGTTATCGTATCACATCGCTAAGCTCTCTTGCTTGAGCACTGACACCATGCGATTTACCAGTACGCTGCAACCGAGCATGGCGGCGAGTGTTTCTGTGGCAACGAACTTGCTGAGGGCGCTGTTTCTACTTCCGCCGACAAGTGTGATATGAAGTGCGAAGGCGATAACGCGTTCGCTTGCGGTGGTTCCGGCGCCATGAACCTCTACCAGCTCGGTGGCGAGGCCCTGTCGCCGACTTCCGCCCCTGCTTCTATGCCCAGCGCGGAGCCGACAACGAGCACACACGCAACGACGACCCGCCGCGGTGGCCGACCATGGCACCACCCGCATGAACGTCGTGCGAACAACGGCACGAGTGCTCGTCACTCGCGCCACGCACGCAGGGCGACGCTCAATGCATCATTCTGAGTGCTCTTCCCGCACGTATCAACTCACAACGTCCGCGCTCGTGGATAACGCTTATGTTTATGTTGCGATTAGCACACCCCCGCTTCTCGTCTTCCCTTTAGCACACATTTCTGTTCTGGTTCTCATTTTCTGGTTTTTGATCCCTCTCTCTTTCTCTTTCACATGCCGCTGGGTTGTCCGGGCTGGACCACATCAAGGTGAAGTGTTGTAGTCTGTGTTTGTTCACGCTCCCTCGACTCTCGTTGTTCGGGCTTGCCGTCGAAAGGCCGGTTCCATCTCTTGCAGACCCGCTCACTAGTTCTGTCTGTGTGCGTGCACGAGCGCTGATTCACTCCCTTCCACTTGTTTACCGGCAACTTGCGCATGTGGTCCGCCTGGTGCCGCATCCTGTGCAGTAGCGTCGCTTGCGACTTGCGCTTCGTTTGAAGTGCGTATTTATTGATGTCCACCTTCGTCCAAGTTGTGCAAGCGTGATCAGCGATCCTCCAAAAGCGATAACTGCTGAGTATTCAGCTGAACTCAAACTTGCCATGCACTCTTCAATTTCCCCACAAGGTCGCTCGTACTTTGAAATGCCTGTGTTGAGCAGGCAGCACAAAGGTTGGATCAATGCAGCACACAACAACCCGCCGCACCGTGGTGTCCATCTATTGCCAACAACAAAGCCTCTACGGGAGAGTGAAGCTCTCAGAGCTGGCGAACATGCAAAGGGAAGGAAGCAATACGTGATACCAATAAGGTTAGGGCGATCCGCGATGAATACAGGGCGAGGCAGAATGTGCGCAGTGTGTCAAGCGGCGTGAGAAAACAAGGAAGAATCGTACCGGCGCGCAGACAAAAATGAAGAGGCGAGCGAGCGTACGAAAATAAGGAAGAAGCCAAAGAAAGGCGGCTGGGGATGCGGGTATGCGACAAAAGTAACACGAAGGGCTGGATGGCGGGATGTGATTCAAGCGTCCCAGGCGCACGAACCGAACAGCAGCCTTATAGTCCAGTTCACCCAATGCCTCAGTGTGAAGAACCATGCTTCGGCATGTAATGCCCCACGAAGTGCAGCTTGCCCCGCTTATTCATGCGCTTCGTTTTGCGCGTCGCCTGGCGTTCCAGGCGGCTCGCAGGACACTTCTTCTGCGGGGGTTTTGGCGTCGGATCAACGATGTTGCTGGTTGGGGGCTTCGTTGCTGCGTCGTTGTTCGGTGTGGAAGGGAACGCGGGAGTCTTGGTCGGCTCTTCTTCCTCCTCATCGTCATCGTCATCCGGTTTGGATGGCGTGGAAACAGGAGGCTTCGTTGGGGTACCGGAGCCAGAGTCATTGTCCGAGCCTTGACCCATGTCCGGAATGACGGAGCCAGGCGGGCACCACTCAATGGAGATACCAACGTTGGGAGTGTTGCATTGCGAGATGCAGTTCTTGCAGCTAGCTGAACCGTCACCAACGAGGTAGGCCTCCGTGCTCAAGCAGTTGGGCTTCAGACACTTGAACACCTAATGAAATCTGTGCTCAACACGGGCGGGAAGGGATCAAACTGAGCTTCACGAACCTTATTGCACGACTGATCCTTGCCGCCAATGTAACCGAGGGATGTTGGAATATTGTAGCCGGACACGAGCGAGATATTGCCTAGGAGTAGCAGTGTGAGAAGACCTCACACTTTGAACGGTTGGACTTGGCACGTACACTGCCACCATTTGTTACCCGCAGAATCGGGCTGGCCGAAGCTACACTCAGCGAGGGTGCACCCTGTACCACGAGGAATTTGTCAATATCGCAGATACACGGAGGATGCAGACTTTGAAAACGAGAATGAGAAGCCATAAAATGGAAAGGATGGTCTCTGGCTCAAATGA
>Ga0247815_10003684_pt1 | contig 10931 bp, 15 predicted proteins | sample UWRJL194509B1_FD_181014 | JGI IMG/M metagenome (GOLD analysis project Ga0247815, IMG submission 181014) | Plant litter microbial communities from Arlington Agricultural Research Station in Wisconsin, United States - UWRJ-L194-509B-1 | ecosystem: Environmental > Terrestrial > Plant litter >... | reverse complement strand
AACAGTACGTGTGAAGGAGGCGGTTGAAGGCAGGTCTGTGGCGACGATACTAAAGCACACGTCACGGAAGGAGGCTGAATTATCCCCTCTTATACACTCGGCCCGGCAAACGGACCAGTGCGGAAAATCAGATCCAGAGCTGCGAGATAGAGATAGAGAGACGCGCTGACGCACCACAGAGATGCGGCCACTGATGGTCAGGGGCGGCACGACCCAACCTTCGTCATGACGAGCTGATCACGCTCTCGTACCTTTTTGGCAGAGCACGTAATAACGTACCGGCCAGGTCCACCTCGCCGCGCGGTGAAAGCGGGTAAAGACCGCGCATGAGTTAAACTGAACAGTACAACGTCCAGTCAATCTTTGCCTACGATCAGCAAGGTAAGCTAATGCCTGGGTCGCTGGCAGTAGCGAGCTCGAATGTCTCCGGAGTTGTCAGCAGGAGGACCAAAGACGCCTGTTCGGGGAGGTGTGCGGGACTGGCAGCGGCACATAGGTTTTGCCTGGAGCCGGGGAGCATGTACTGAGCCGCCCATCCCTCTCCAAAGCGACCGAGGCATAAACAGGCTTCTGCCCGAGAACAAAGAGTCTGCCAATCGCTTGAGCACGAGGTACAAGTATGACCGCGACTGCGCGTTGACGGTTCGAAGCAACTAGACGGCCTAGAGCAGTGCAGCATGAAATTTTCGCACCAGCATGTGCGTCGTTTGATAGCCCCATAATTCCGTCTGGTGTCAATAAATCGTACAGAATCCAAACACTAGCCGCATGAAGCACAAATACGCGGACGGGTCTTCGGCAACGACCAGGGCAGCGGTGAAAACAGCCGTATCCTGAATTTAAGTGCAGGGTGCCGGCGGCACTATGGAGGAACGCCGGGTCTACACACCATTGCCTGAACATGCTTTTTACATGCCGTTCTTCGGCCGAATAGAAGCAGGCAGTCGCGTTGCTATCGAGGCCCAAACGTTCGTCGAGATCGCATGGTGATGAGGCAGACCAACCACGACAATCGAGAAACCGGCACTCGCCGGCAGAGAGTGAATGATTCCCTTTGACCAAACATGTGATCACAAACAACTCTGCTCCACTTGCTGGTTCGGCCCCTCCCTCCAGGATGGACCCATTTCCGAGCTCGACAGGCGGTGGATCAGGAAGGAGGCAAGGCCATTGTCCTGGCTAAGTGTTTCGTCCAACTTTGAGTGTTTTAGGTACTAGATCAGTATGTGTCGACTCCAGTCGTGGTTGTCAGTTGGCTTCCGTAAAATACTCCAGTATAACAATCTGCGATCACGGGTTGCCACATGCACAACAACCAATTCGCATTCTGCCCAGGATGCTTGTCGTCCACGCATGGCACATACGGCCGGCTGACTTCAAGGCTCCCGGGTCCATTTGTATCCGCTGAATCGTAGGTGCGATCGATTATGCAGTTCTAAACTCCGCCCTTCCCCGACAGTCATCTATATCTCTCAGAAACCTTCTACTGTAAGGTAAATATTTTCAATTAGAGATGCAAATATACGTTACTGACCTTAAACGCACTTGCTAATCGCACACTCTGGCATATATCGCCTGCTTCTCCAAGAGCCAACCCACGGCTACGAGAAGCTCGGGCGAAACAATATTCTCCTCTGCCTCACGCATGAGGCATGCTTTGAGGCGATGGCAATGACCCGACTGGGTCGTCCAAGTCTTGAGCACTGGTTGCAGGAGGGGCCCGTTTGCAACAGCATGAAGCAAAAGTGAGGGCTGGTTCTCGAACGACCAGTCGTGGTAGCGGTTGCGCAAGCGTCGTGTCTCTCCCTTGGTTACCGTCTCAACAAAGAAGCCGTCGAAGGGCCACACGTAGCCCTACATGCACTGCTCGGAGGGATCTGATGAGTCGAAGCAGATGCCGCTGATGAGATTCGTCTGAAAGTTAAAAGAGACGTTTCGTAGGGCTGGGAGTATAGACGAGTTCTGCCGCAAATTCTCCAGATCGAATGAAGCTCCATTTGGGTGGGCTGTGGAGACGAAGGAGAACAAGGTCTCCTTGGTCTTGACCAGAGAAAATACCACAGTTGCTCGGCCACGTGGTCGTTCGTCGGTGCGTCCATCAACAAGGAGTTGTATCCAGTCTCCCCGACAAGCGTGGGAGTAGGAGCGTTTCTCAATCGCGGGGCCGATGAAGAACAAAGGCATAACGAAGACAAGGAGATAAGTGCCGAAAAATGCAATCCCTTGGATCAAAGACGAGAGACAAAAGCTCTGCTGTTATCTCAGCCGCTGGTAGGCTTAGCACGCAGGCGAATACATCCTCACCTGGTGATAGCTGCCACCAAACCCACTGCTGACGAGACCGACTACTACAACGGTGTCGAACGAAGCAACCAGGAACCCGCTGCAGTGCGGTCAATATTTAACTATTGCCTTTGGTATTCCCTCCCAAGGCCTAACTTACATAATGTAGCAAAACCAAGATATAGCCACGACTGCATGGTGTGTTTCCTGTCCCGGTTTTCGTGGTATAGGGTACGCATTGGCGGAAATTTCGCCGTAAAGCAGCGATGTATATACAAGGTGTGCGACGAGAATCGTCTAGTCGGTCGCCACCGAGTCAGTTGGTGCAGTTTACCCACCCAAGATGCAAGCCATACGTACGACAAGAAAGCAGCAGGGAGCTGCGCAAAATGTGTATCGGCGAGCCCTTGGAAGCTCGTGCCGATTTGCAACGACAGCACGGGGTCTTTGTGGGAGATGGTTCGGAACAATCACGCGATCTACGTTGCGCTCTGAGCGATTCACTGTAAGCCTCGAAAGAAAGCTAATCTCTGGTGGGACGGCAGGTGTTGCAATCGCTCGAGCTGGTGGAGCGCCTGTTACAGGGGTAGGGTTATCCTCGCTCGGAACAGCGTTTGCGAAATGATGCAATGCAATGTCGTGAGAAGCCATAGTCAGCGAGGAGAGGGAGAGAAACGGCTTGCTTGAGGCGTCCTGGGCCCGAGGACGCTTTAAATAGCACAGACAACATGAAGGCTCAGTCTGGCTCTCATGCTCAGCCACATCAAGACAAATCGGGACGCTTGTCTCCTTCACCGTGTGAAAGACGATGTCATGGTGGCCCAAAGTACACTGACAGAGCGATTATGGCCATCCAATAACGAGAAGCAAATCGCGAGTGGACGAACACAATCCACAGCCCTTGGTGGCCACACTCTAAATCGCAACCACAGACGTTCCGGTCAGTCTCGTTTGCGTCGCCGCCCAGAAGGCACGTCTCGAGGATGTAGTCGATGGCGCGATGATGAGGCTGCCGCTCTAGACTTGAAGTGGATCGCAACGCAGAGTCACTTTTCTTTTTCGTTAACAAGGCAACCAGACGCGCGAACACATTAATGAGATTTATAACAAGATGATGATTTGATTACAGGTTTATAATCATTTTAATGACGTGTGGTTAGCATTGTAAGGCTACAGCGAAAGTCCATACAGTCCATCATCGTGAGTTCGAGCCAAGTTTTAATAGTTTTGAGAAGGGGCTGTGCATCTCCTGGCATAACTCGCCTGCTTGTGAAGTAACCAGTATGCCGCGACGAGAACGTCGGGGTCGACGATGCCTTCTCGCCGCCGCATGGCATGCGCAACGCAGACCTTGATCTGCTTGCACACATCTGGATTCTTCACCGACGTTTGCATCAGTCGTTCGGCCAGCTGCCCATTCTCGTCGACACGGTGCATAATGACTGAGGGAATGCCGTCGAAGGTCCAGTCGTGATACCGGTTGCGCATGCGTGTTAGGGTGCCGTTGAATTGGACCTCGAAGAAGAGATCGTCGAAGGGCCATACGTAGCCCGTGGCGCACTTGTTTGTGCTGTTGTAGCACCACGCTCGTTCGAGTTCGTTGGTTTCGTGATTGATCGTGACGTTACTGAGCGATGGCAGCAGCGAAGGGTTAGTTGAGTTCAAGCCGACGAGGTTGAAGTCGTTCTGGAATGGGTCGTTGGACGTCCAGGTCCAAAGGAGCTCGTGGGTTTCGGCGAGTGAGAACGTGGCAATGTTTCGACCAGCGGCGGTCTTCCAAGTGTGGGGGGTCAGAACGATTTCTAACCAGTCGGAGGAGCAGGCGTGCGCGTAGGTCGACCGGGCCTCGATTCCGGCGACGATCCAGCCTAATGAAATGACGGTCATCCAAGCGGCCCCAACGATTCCCATGGCTAGCGTCATGGCGAAACACTGCGAGTTGTTCAGTGTGGCTCTTGCCGTGGCAAAGCTGCACGAACCTGAAAGATACCAGGCAGCCAGTCGATTGGGATGAAAACAAGACACCCACCGACGAGTCCAGCGTCAATGCACGCTACAATAAATCCACTGAAGCGTTGATAAATATAAGCGGGGTAGACAGCGGCATGCTAGACTGCACGTACAAGATGTACATGAAGGCCTGGTACGTCGTATAACCTACGTATGTGTGGTTGACAATGCCGTGGGGTAGAGGTATGGAATAAGCTTTTATGTAGCCATAGAGAAACCCGGCGTAGATGCCGTGCAAGATGATCGCGAACTGGATGAGGGACCAGAGATATGAGCACGAGCTTAGATGCTTCTAACCATACGAGCAAGACGTACAAATAGCAAACAACAAAACGTAATTGCGCCGTCTGATGGGCCTGCAGCGGTGCGACGGACTGGTCTCCGTGGTGGGGTGACTCGCGCGGGTGCTGGCGCCGCCACCGGCACAGGCGCAGGCTGATATGTACTAGGTGCTGGGTTCTCCTCGCTGGCCTCAGCGTACCCGAGCGGTTGCATTGGGGGCATGACTTCTACCAATGTAAGAGGAGAAGTGAAGGAGGACAAGATGCGCGAAACCCGCGGGAATGTCTGCGCGATGGCCAGGAACCCGCCCAACCTGCGCGCGCCGGTTGCGCCACTCTATGTCCACCTGCGCCGGCATGCCGCGATGTCATTGGATTGCCGGCATGATTGCGCGCCTTGGCGAACGCGGCAGTTAGAAATGCGTGAAGTGAGGGAAAAGATCACGTGTCATTGCAGCGGAGACCCAAGTGCACTGGCAGGTACATTTGAGACCTTTACAACAGGCTGTTACAGCTTGAGCCTGTTCTGAAGTTGCTTATGAATGCGAACAATGTCATCGTCGAGCTCTTTGAATGCCGCCTCGTCCAGCTGTGCGAGCTCGCCCGCAAACGCATCGTCAGCTTGAAGAGCAGAAGCCAAACCCTTCACAGACGAAGCAAAGTTGCTCAATGACATCAAGTTGTCAATAACCTTTGCGCTGCAGAGCGCCGCATCGACGGTGTGCAGACAATCCATCACGGAGGTCTTGACAACGACGAGCTGGTCACGCATTGACTCGAGGTTTGCCTTCTGCTGCGCGATACTGCTCATCTGCACCTGAAGGGCACTCCGCCGGGACTCGGCCTGGGACATCTGCACCTGCAGCGCCTGGACTTGTTCCTTTGTTCGGTTCAGCACCTCGGCGTCCTGTTGCGCTTCGCGCCGCGAGCGCGACTCGGTATCCTTTGCCGAGTTCACCGCGTTCTGCTCGGCCGTGGCGTTGACAATGGCAAGGGTCGCGGCGACGATCGGGATGAAGATCAGAGCAAGACTCGCCTGTATCGAGCGCGTAAGTGTTATATCCCGAGGACAAGACGAGAAGGTACGCACGATGCGAATCCTCTCCATCTCATCTTTCTTCGCCTGCAGATCTCTCTCCGCCTTCTGGAGCTGCGCAAGAGACGCCTGAACCTGCACGTTGTCGTTCGCAAGCTTCTCGGCAAGGATCCTGGACTGTTCAACCTGTGCCTTCAATGCCTGCTCAATCTTGTTGACCTCCACGTTCGCCGCGTCACTCTTCTGTTGAAGTTCAAACTGCTTAGTCAGGTTTTCGGAAATTTGGCCGCCAAGCTTATTGAACCACTTGGTCGAGGATTCAGACGCGTTAGTAAATGCCTATTTAGCATTATGTAGTTAGAATGTGCGTTTAAAACGATATGCGGGGGAGCAAATGCTTACCTGGTTGGTATGCGTGGCCAACGTTTCGAATAAACCGATCTCCGCGTCCGAGTACATACGCTCGATCGAGTCGATGGCCCGTACACCATCCGCTTTCGGGCTGAGAAGGTGAATAATCTGGTTGACGCAGCCAACACCTTCAGCGACGAGCTGGTGGATGTGCGCTCCCTCGGGGGACTCCTCGAAGGCCGCAATGGCGGGGTTCATCTTGGCTGCGCGTTCCACCAGAACACGTTGTTGCTCTTGCTGAAGTGTGATGAGGCGACGGTGGGCATCCTCGAGGACAAAGCCACGACCTAGAAGACGACGAGGAAGCACGGCAGCCATGATTTCAGTTGATGAGACGATGCAGTTGATCAGAATACTGCATTGTATGCTGGCTTTTGTGCACGAGCAGCGGCCTGTGGTAAGTGATGCAAAAACGTGTCTCGCGCGCCGAAAGCTCCGAAAGCTCCGGTGTTTTTCGCGTCGCCACCGGGGCGCATTGAAGCTGCGGAGCTTCGAAGGCCGCGACGAATTGGTAGGCGGTGCAGCCAGTGCCACCAAAACGTACATCGGTTCCTGAGCACCTGCAGGGACAGCACAAAGCATCTAGACATAGCTAGAGCATTGTCATCACATGGTCGGACCAAAGGCACGGTCGGTTAATGGCTCAAGTCAGGTGTCAAGGAGGAAGAATTGTCGGGCGGACATCAAACTCGCGCGCAAAACCCTTTCACACGCCACTCGCCCACAAGGGTTCCTGACTCGGTGGCTGCTTGCTGCGTCCCTCGTTTGGGCCATTTCTCTGCGTGGGTAACTTCTAGCGGGACACCAACTACGAGGCTTGTGTAAAGTAATCGGTCGTTGTAAATTGCCAGTGGTGGTTGCAATGCGAGCTGGGGACTTTGCCTCTACTCACACACCGGTGCACTGTAGCGCATTTGCGCCACTCTGCACAGTGCAGAAGGCTTGCTATGCTTGAATCAAGTAAATCGGGGCATGCGGCTCCCCGCGGGTATCATCCACGATATCAGGAAACCAGACTTCTAGAACATGTGGCGCAGAATCCGAGCCTAGTGTCAGTGCTGCTTCACCTGTTCTTTGATTTCTCGATGGTCGGCGCCGACGTATTGGCAGTTCTGTGCAGGGGCTGCGGGGCGTTCGGCCACCTCTCATTTTCGACCACCTACCACTTTGATCCAGGATTCACCACCTGTTTAGTCTAGGCACGGCTACTAAGCTGTGTAGGATTGTTGCTTCGAAAAGGAGCGCTGGGAACACCAGACAGAACGCCAACGCAGCAACACGCCGTCGGCTCCGGCCGCACTCACTTGCCATACCTACCGGTGGCTTCAGTACGGCTTCAGGAACATTCAGACACCGGCGTGCCGATCATCCCGCGGCTGCAGAAGGGCGCGGAGACACCGGCGCGTGGTGTTAACACGGTGAAGCAACTTTAGGAGCCACTCTCCTTTGACATCTGGCACTGAGTCTCGCCACGAGATCTAGTGGCTGCCACAGTGCGATGCAGACAAGGATAGAGGTTCTATTCTAGATCTCCACTGAATCGGGCTCGACAGAATGGTACGTATAAGAGGGTCAACGTCCAGCTCCGAGATCGTAACCAAGCCCCAACCACTCGCACTTCTTACAACAGCCTCTCTCTCGCACTTCCTACATCAACGATGTCGTCCGACGCTCAGGCCGTTGTCAAATATAACGATGCCATCGCCGAGGTCAGCGGTGGCGCCAACGATGTCAATGACTTTGTCTTCCAGTACTGGTAAGCATCCCCTCGTTCTAGGACCAAGGAAGCCGTTCTGACAAGCATATACTTGTAGGTATAAGTCGGTTCGTCGTCGTCGTCGCCATCTTATAGCTTAAAAGACCGACCACTCACAACATCTCCTTGTAGAACTTCGGCGACCTCCTCCAACCTGCGCCAATGGCAGTTGCCGTCCTTGGAAACCTCACCATCGTAGCCTCGTCTGTTGACTTCAAGTTGATTTCACCACGCGATGGTTTCAAGCAGGTTCAATATCCTGACAGCTTCCGCGCCACGATCAACCAGCTCGTCGACCAAGGTGCCATCGCGCTCCAGAAGAGTTATACCAACTTCGACGAAATGCAGAAGCGCTGTGCAGGCGTCAAGCCTGGCGTCAACAACATTGTTGGACTCCTTTCTGGCGAAGGCTCCAGCAGCGAGGCAGAGATGAACGCGAACATCAAGACGTTCCTTCCGCGCCAAATCTCTCAGCTTCAGAAGGCAGTTACGACCTGTCTCCAGAAGGCGCAGGAGACAGATACCATCTTCCACGACCTTCTCAACCTCACTATGGAGATCCATGAATCATGCACTGCAACGCAAGGTACACTTCGCGCGAGGTCTGTGGCGAGTTTGGTACTGATTCGTTTCTTCAGGCGACACCGACGCCAAGCTTCAAGACGCCAAGATGCGCGAGTCCATTTTGGCACAGCAGAAGATCGCGCTTGAGGAAAACAAGAAGTTGGCCGCGCAGCAGCAGGCAGACGCGCGTAAGAGCTTCGACGACGCTCAGAAGCAGTTCAACAAGGCCGCAGATGAGATGCCGACGGGTGAGACTGCCTCTATCTCAGTTGTCTACGTACTTAAGAGCTTCTATCTCAGGCTGGGATCTCGTCGGAATGCAGTTCGTGGAAGGACTCTCAACTGCGGTGCTGGGCGGGCTCAACGCCGGCATCAACAAGTACGTCGCCGAGTCGCAAAACACGACACAGAAGCAGAACGGCGCGATCAACACTGCCGGTGGTGTCCCCAACCAGGCCGGTCCACCCGTCATCCCACAGAATGTCTCAGACCCTGGCTACCAGAAGGCACAGACCATTCGCACGAACGCACTCGCACTCGACGCGCTGGCCAGTGGCGGACCGAACAAGACAGTCGACTGGACCAAGGTCACGGCGGACGGTGGAGCTCGGTGGATCAAGAACTCGTTCGACGTCGCGCTCGGCGGAACCTGGACCACCGATCCTGCGAGCGTCGAGGCCAAGGCTCTGGTCACCTCTGGCTCAGAGCTCGCACAGAAGCTCGCGGACCTTGCGCCGAACGCGGGCAACGCGGCTGCAGTCGATCCAGTCGTCAAGTCCATCGGCCAGTTTGTGATTGACGCTTTGAAATTCGCCACCACCGCTCTGCAGAAGACCGGCACTGCGCCAGTGCAGAACCCTGGCTTCGCGACGCCAAACAGCCAGCCAAATCTCAACAGTGGCTCAGCCTCTCAGATGGCTGTCAAGAACGCACAGTTCAAGCTGGAGGCTACGCAGCAGCAGCTAGATTTTGCGCGCAAGATGTCACAGGACAGCACGTAAGTGCCAAACCGTCCATTTATGCGACATGTCCTGACGATTATTCAAGTGACAAGCTTCTTCAAGTCACCGAGTCGCTTGGCCAGGTTCTTGGCCAGGTCGCCCAGATCAACCTTCAAAAGATCGATGTAGGTGACATGTTGAGAATGGCTTACGCACGGACTGACCGCTTGACAGTGGACGGAAGTGCGCAACATCCTACTCCGCGCCATCTCCTTCCTCTGCCAGCTTAAGGGCTGCTTGGCAGATCTCGTGCACTTCTTCGACGCAGTCAACAACCTCGTCGGTGTTACCATGAAAGACGCGTGTGAGCAGTTCATCACTCTCGTGGACGACGCTACCAAGGCCAATAAGTCCGTTGGTGGCATCACGCTTTCGAACTGGACGCGTCAGGTATGTGGAAGTTCTGACTCACTTGGAGTACGTCTCTCTCTCTGACTCAGGACGCTCTTAGACCATCTATGATCAAGCGATGGGTGCGGCTAAGGTGGCAAAGCTCGTCGAGAAGATCAGCATCGTGAGTATTGATAGACGCTGATGATGCTGCCGACTGCTGAACTGCTCATTCCAGATCTATGTCACCATGTATGACAACCACGTCCAGCAAGGCGTCAAGCAGTTGTTGCTCATGGGCCAGTGGATTGGTGGCGATGGAGCCAATAAAGGCCAGCTGCAAAAGGCCGGTTCCGAACTGCAGACCTGGGCTCGCACTGCATCAACTGGTATCACCGACCTAATTCGCGAGGTTAGAACTCGTCTATCCCAGTGTAACTGAGAATAACTACTCACAATCCACAGGAACAAGCGAAGATGGAGACGGACATCCAGGACCGCATGACTGAGCTGCAGACAGCGATCAAGGGTATTCTGCCCGCGCCGTCGCCTGCGATCAAGGCCGCCATCACTGCAGCCACTCAGACGTCGATTACCGAGGTCACCGATGCCATCGCAGCCGCGGACGCCAACAAGCCAGTTTGGAAGCCCAAGCTTGGCATGAAGCTTTGAAGCGGTGGCGTACCCGGCTCCCGCCCGCCACAAGGACAGTGCCTTAATCTCTTCTCAAGACAATGTACTATGAGCGAAGCCTGCTGCGGTCTAATTGTACCATGCTTTCCCTTTTCTCCTTGGAACACACTTATTGGGCAGTACTCTGCTTGCTTCGAGAAGTTCGCCATGGTGCTCTGATCTACGTGTGATCGGGGCAGGGCCGGTTCGGCATATTCCGCGTCGCTTCGGTGCGAACCTTAATTCCAACATTTTAACGATCTTGGACTAACGGGTCCATAAATCTGAGGTCAATCATTTGGCTAGATCGTTACATCGTAACTTTCAAGACTCCAGCCGCGATCGCTTTCGCCGAGCGGTAGTCGCAGCTTGCGACCCCAAATATCGGACAGTTGCACATGTTCGGATTCTGCGAGTGACATAATACGCTTCCAGAAGAGCTATGGGTTAATATGGTCAGTTCGCCTCATTTATGCTCCATCAAACCCTACGACGCGGACAGCAAAACTCGCGAGACGCGATGTTGCTGCACACGCCAGGGACCAAACTCACTTGAACAATGCGAGCCTCGGAGTCGGTTCGGAGTA
>Ga0247815_10003683_pt1 | contig 10933 bp, 5 predicted proteins | sample UWRJL194509B1_FD_181014 | JGI IMG/M metagenome (GOLD analysis project Ga0247815, IMG submission 181014) | Plant litter microbial communities from Arlington Agricultural Research Station in Wisconsin, United States - UWRJ-L194-509B-1 | ecosystem: Environmental > Terrestrial > Plant litter >... | reverse complement strand
GCCCGACCTCCTTCCTGTAACCTCCTTCTCAATCTTCCAGGGACCAAACTCTCGTCAGCGCCCCAGTCACTTTAATACCGGTCCGCCTTTGAAGGACGGTGTGTATGACTAATGAAACGCTCCAGTTCTGTCGCAGCTACAGTGCGATCTATCAAAATCGGAAGTCTTATATCCTCTCGTGGGGGTGTGATGGCCGCCCGGGGCATGAAAGAGAAGGCATGGAGACATTAATGACCAACAATGGATGTGATGCATCGTACTTGTTGCGCAAGGCAAAAGACAAACATGAGCACGCTGGCATCGGAGCAACGCACCGACGGGCCGACATGCTGGCGCTGGAAACCCTCAGCCAGGATTATCCTGTTGACAAGAAGTACCACTCGCCCAAAGATACAGCCGCAAAGACCTTTGTTCTGCGATTTGTTGCTTCTGTCGGCGTGACAGACGCGGACTTGGTAAGGCAGAACATACCGAGTCACATATAAGCATCAGTACAGCCAAGGGCTTAGTTATGTGGTCCAGAAGGGTTCATGCAGCGACGAAACAATCGAGGGATATGGCAATCGCAGCCGCCACAGACGGACTAGGGCTTGGTCTCCTGCTCTCGTCTTGAACGGTACTGGAACGCATACATGCGCATAATCCCTCAAGAAAGGACGGCGCACTTGTCGGCCAAGGGGCTCGCGTCAGTCGCCTGCCTAGCTCTGTTCCCATCAAAGATGCGTTAGCAGCAGTCACCGTCGATCTCATGCAGCTTTGTGAGTGCAGAAATGCTCGACATGGCGAGGCAGAGAATCAGAGGCAACTATTGGCGGAGAGCAAGTAACGTGCATTGCCGAGAAACTCTGCAGGGTGGGACGGATATCGTCAAAGTTGAGACGGAGCTACATCGTGCAAACTCCGCGCGCGCCTATATCCGACTTCGACCTCCTTCCTTGCGCTCCTGGGCTACCACGCCGACCGACGCGGACATACTCAACCGCATTAGATTAGACAGCCATGCGCGAGGCACGAGTATAAGGCGCACATATGCTACGATGCTCAAACGGGCTCATGCCCGCCGCCTTCGCACTTCTCGGTCGCGCGCTATGCCTCCAAGCCTGACGACTTTCGTATGTATGGTCCGTTTCCGTGTAACCTTGAATATGACATAGTGCGTGAGCTCATGATCTCGTTTAGCGTTTGTACAAGCCACCGAACACGGCTCGCGATGACATTCAGCGCCAGGCACCGCTTACAACGCCAGACCTTCAGCACTTCCCGCCTCGGCTTCTCGTCATCCGTTAGACGATTGAAGAAGCCGCACATGTGGATGGCCCGCATCGCAGCATGACAGGGTCCTCAGCCCAGCAGCCTCAGTGTTTACAGCGCCAGAGGCCACATGCGCTCGTCCTTTCGTTCATTCGTAATGCGCTCTTCGGGCATTTACGTTTCGCCTCCCTGCTCCGACCAGTTGGGTTTCAATACCCCCACCCCCGCATTTCCCCCTTTACGTCCGCTATCAAACTCAAAGGTGCCACAGCACGTGCCGACACTCGCCCCTGCCACCGGACTATCAACGCCAAGATGCCGTTAACCTGACACCATCGAGCGCCACGCCCCGCCATACTCAACATCAACTGCCAACGCCACCGTGACGCGACACATGAGCTGGGTGCGTCAGCGTGCGATTCAGCAGGGTCGACCGTTGTTACCGGATGGGCGCCCCACCGCTCGCTAAGCGCAACAAGCAGCGCAAATTCGATGCGTCAGGGTCATCTGCCACTCAAAACAGTGCTGATGAGGTCGAGCCCGGCCTTGCGCTTGGTACAATCCTCGCTTTCCTCGTATCTGTGTGTGAGTCGGCTACTGGCACGGGAGCGCGTAACGAGGAGAAGCTCGGCAAGCTCGAAATGGTGTGCGGCGCCGTGGGCAGGGAAGACGATCATTCATGGCAGCGCAGGATGATGAGTGGCGCCGCAAATCGTTCGATTCTCTTACTGCCGCGCGGCGAATTTCGAGTTTACTTGGTGCCGTTGCGCTCATCATACCGCCATGGAGAGTCGGTACGATTGCGTCCACTCTACACATCGGTAGCATCGAGGAGTGCGTCGTGCTGGTAGCTTCCGGCGCGACGTGCACCATCGGTCCGGTCGTAGACACTCTTCGGGGCTTGTGGCACGCATGACGGTATGTCTTTGAGCTATGACGCCGTGGAATGTGTGAGCTCATGCTTCTGCTTGTGTAGTTGCTTCTTCCAATTGAATTGCTCTCACGGATGATTTCATCGCCGTCTTCAATTTCCGCTGGCTTCTCGCTCACGCCAACGCATTTCAATCTCCGCAACGAATTCAACGTCGGCTGCTACATGATCACTGCCGACATTGGTCGCGCTCAAACCAGGCGTTGCAAACCATCCTCGTCCGCACGCCGTTCGACAGCATCGTTTTCTGGCTTTGGATGTTTGTCCTTGGCCTGGACGCAAGCGGCGATTGCGATGGCAATTTCCCCCATCATCCGTCTTCTTGCGTCTAGGCTGCGGCGCAGGATGCGCCTCTATGCTTATAGCGGCACCGAGCTCAAGAACCCTGGTTAGCGGGGAAGGGCCAAGCGAAGATGCGATGGCATGCAAGCCGACGACACCTACCTCGCGCTCTCCTCGTGTAGCCGTCGGATGCATCTCTAGAGTAACCTTCGCCACGCTCCACGCGCACCATGTTCACGCTCCATGCCGAACCCGAATCACTTCGCGCCAAGCTACCTGCGCACTGACTAGTACCGTTCACTCACCGTGTTGATGTGGCCAGGCGTTCATGTCATGCGTTGCGTCGGAAGCTGGAAGCGGTTAGGGTGCGTCCATCAACCCGTTCTGTCGTGCAACGCGCTGATAATAATGTCGCTCATTAGATTGGCCTGTTCCGAGCTTCACCACGCGTAGCCGGAAACACTTCATCAGTCGTGATGGGCGGACCTAGTGAGCAGTCATATCCTCAGCCCTGCAGGTATGAGTGGTGCCCCCGTCTTTCTCTATCGGTCACGTACTTACATGCTCGTACGTCTCTCGCGTTGATTTGCGATAGCCAAACTTGTGTTGACCATGTCGTCCCTTGTCGTTTTCTTGCTTATGCGTCTGACCGCCCACCTCGTCCTACGTACCATACGCCATGGCCGTCCCATTTCTCAACTACAAATCACCCCCTACTGCATCGTTCCCAACAATGGCAACTACAAGCCTCCCACTGTCGACAGCGGTAGCATTGGCGGACCGTCTGGCTTACGCGCAACAACGGAGATAGCGCATCAACTGGAACTTCTGGAGTTGGTGCCGCGGCCCTCCATGTCGGTATCTCTGCCGCGATCATGGGAGCTGCCTCCATGTTCTCGTGAACGATTACATGTTGGTGATGAGAGGGACATGGTTTGATACTTCGTAATGAATACTTTTTTTTTGCTTTTATCATCGAGTGGTTGGCATGCGCCTGCGCCCACGGTCGTCTCTGGGTGATCGCGAGTCTGCCGGGCTGCGCGATTCCAGACATATACACATGTGGACTATGCGTTCAACTACAGTATCGAGTGCAAAAGTGACGAGTCGAGGACTCCGGTGCAGCGAAGAAGCAGGCGAAGGCCAAATAAGACTGTATTCTACGGCTATATCGTGCTCTCGTCGTGAAGAGCGTTTAGTATGTGATGTCGTCGGCTTCGTCCGGTCTAACGCGCGCGCTCCTTGGTCTCCTCGTTTCTATTTGGATCCCGAATCTTCCCCGTCACAGCTTATTACTCAAGAGATGGGTGCAAATCAGTCCAAGATATTTCGCCGACGCCGTGGTCGTGATCGCAGTCGCGTACCTCGTGACACTAGATCGACGCCAGCGAACACGGCTCGCGAAATAGGCATCGAAAACCAGAACTCGATAGTAAACACCGTCACCGGTGATATCGTCAAGATCGTCAATAGTAACCCTGCTACAAACAACGTGATCACCAACAACTACGCCGCTGCACCCGCTCCAGAAGCTTCAGTCCGTTACGTTTACGTTGTTTGACTAGGCGATAGCTAATCAAAGTATCTGAAGGCTACAATCCAATCCCAAATTGCTGCAGGTGAGCGACCCGCCTGTTCTGACAGGTTGTATCAGTAGTTGACCCTAGCCAGCTCTTAAAGAACGCCACGCCCCGATGGCTACATACGACGCGCAGCTCGGCTCGGGATGTATGGAGGGCACTCGCGTGCTGATTCTGGATGATATCGAGACATGGATCCTCAACACCAAGGCTCAGCGAAGCTTTTGGCTTGCCGGAATGGCCGGGACAGGGAAAAGCGCCATCGCATGGACCATCTGTTCTCGGGCCCGTGCGAGCTCCAAAATCATGCTCGGTGGGAGCTTCTTTTGCTCACGTTCTGCGGGCTCCATAGCTCAGCGCGATGTGCGATCTGTGGTCCCGACCCTGGCCCAGCTGCTTGCACGCCAGTCCCCCGAGTTCAGTGCCGCCCTCGCGGAAGAGCTGGCTCGTGATCCGGATGTTTTGCACAAGCAGATTCGGGTTCAGATCGAACAACTACTATGCAAGCCGCTGCTTGCACTAAAAGATGCCCCGGTACCTATCCTCTTCGTCATTGATGCGCTTGACGAATGCAGTGGTCTATCGACCGCCGACAGAGACAGCGAGGCAGAAAACGACCAGATAGTCTCCGAGATGCTCGAGACACTCGTTACCCTCACACGCTCTAACGCCAAACTGCCGGTCAAGTTCTTCGTCACCTCGCGCTCTGTGACGCACATCCGCGATACATCAGTCTCAGACATTACCTTCAGCTCCGTTTTGCTCTTGCACACAGTAAACAAGGAGCAGGTCGCCGTAGACATCCGTCTCTACATTTCCACGAAGTTCTCAAGCAGCTCGAAACTGCGCAATCAGCTGACAGATCACGATGCCGACAGGCTCTGCAGACTGTGCGATGGTTTGTTCATTGTCGCAACAACAGCTTTGAAGTATACCCTTGGAGCAGGCACCGATGGGGCTGCGCGCAGATTCAAGTCTTTGCTTAACTCTTCTCGGGATGGTTTGAGCACTTCCGCCGCCGTACCCCTTGATCATATGTATGAAATTATTCTACAAGATGCAGCCAGAGTTGGAGAACCAGAGGGCAATGATGTGCTTGCAACAACGAGGCTACTTGCGTCGCTTCTCTCTGCCCGGATGGCCTTGTCAGTAGCCGCGTTAGCGGACCTGCTAGGCTTGGAAAGTAACGACCTGCGCGCAAGACTATCGCGACTACACGCAGTTGTTAATGTTCCGGACGACGACTCCGACCCAAGCCTGCACCCACTGCATGCATCGTTTGGTGACTATCTATATGGTCGAGCGCCCAACGGGCTCCGCATCTCCAAGTCCCTTGGTCACGAAGTCCTCGGCCGTGGAAGCCTCCGTGTGATGGCAGAGCGCTTGTGCTTCAACATCTCGTGCAGCAACTCGTCCTACCAGCCAAATCAGGCAACAAGGCCGGGCATCATCACCCTCTCTCTCGAGTATGCGTGCCTTCAGTGGGTTCATCACGTCGCTGCTACACCGGTACCATCAATGCTCGACGAGGAGATTGATGTCGTCTTCCGCACACGCTTCCTTTTCTGGCTTGAGGTGATCAGCGTTCTTGATCAGATATGGCTTGCCGCCGCAATCCTATTCATCGGAGCCGCAACGGTACGTGGTAGCCTCGGTCGATTTTGTTCCGCTTCTCAAACAATCTCACAGGTCCGCCTGCCAGAACTATCACATTTTCTTCGTGACGCCAACATATTTGTCACATCCTCTTTCGAAGCAATCAAGCGGAGTGCACCGCACATCTACCTTTCTGCCCTGCCATTTGCATCTAAGAACTCGCTTGTCTATAAAACCTTTGCCCCGTTCTGCACTGGTCTAATTTCTGTGCAGCATTTTGGGATCGATCAGCACGGTGGTCGTCTTATCATGACACTGGTTGGTCATGAGAGTCATGTGTATTCAGTTCCATACTCTTCTAACGGCCAACTCGTCGGCTCGGGATCAAACGACGGCACAGTACGCATCTGGGACACACGCACTGGCGAGGAGACTGTTCCGCCTCTAATCGCTGGTGGCGCAGTGTTGAGCATTTCCTTTTCCCCAAACGGTAACAATCTTGCCACAGGTGTGGCCGGAGGCGATGTTTGCATATGGAGCCTCGTGGCCAGCCAGACGAGCCTGCGTCATTTGAGCGGTCACTCCGGCCCCGTTTGCTCCGTGGAATATGCAACGGATGGGCTCTGCCTTGCATCGGGATCAACGGACAACACAGTGCGTCTTTGGAAAGCTGATACAGGTGACCAGCTTGCGGTGTTGAATGGCCACTTGAGCAACGTTAATGCGGTAACATTTTCTGCAGATGGTGCAACTCTGGCATCCTCTTCAGATGATCAGACCATACAACTGTGGAACCTTTCTACACACATCCCCGCGGGAGAGCCATTCCATGGTCACCGTGGCAGCGTTCTCAGCATTTGCTTCTCACCACACGGTTCTATCTTGGCTTCAGGCGCTGAGGACTATAGCATCAAACTATGGGATCTCCAAACTAGGATGTGCGTTGCTACCCTGCGCCATCATCATGCCAGCATCCGATGTGTCCGAATCTCTCCAAATGGTCGATCTATGGTGTCAACATCAGATGATCATAGCGCGCGGCTCTGGGATCTGCGCCAGGATATGAGCAAGGTATCGTCGATAGCTCTTCCAGGTCACACGGCATGGGTTCGCTCTGCTTCTTTCTCGCCGGATAACTTTTACGTTGTCACGGCCTCGGATGACCATACCATTCGGATCTGGGACTCGGCGAGTGAGGTACAAGAAGTCCGGCGTCTACCGACACACGAACATGAGATCTGGACGGTAGCGATATCTCCAGATAACGCTTTCATCGTCTCCGGGTCTTACGATCACTCGATATGCGTCTGGGATGTACATTCTGGAGAGCAGCGGCTCTCTCCATTGCTTGGACACACAGAGAGCGTGTGCATGGTAGCCGTCTCTTCCGATGGGACCTTGATTGCGTCGGCATCCTGGGACGAAACAATTCAGTTTTGGAATGCGAAATCGGGGGTCCAGCGACTGGGATGTCAATGATGACGATGAAGACTACTCAACCGATGATTTCAAAACGTCCGACTTGCTGAGCCCAGCACGCGTAGCTTCAACACCACCACGCTGGTCACCTGCACCAACATCTGTCAATGGCACACCGCGCTCGCTGCCAATGGGCCGAACTCCTACATCAGGTTGCCGGGCAATGGCTCAGAGCAACCGTCGAGCTCTGTCTAACACGCCACTCAAGCCCGGTTCGGTCGCACCAACGCCGCACGTTATTCGCATTCTCGACCTACTGGATAAGATCAACAATGTTCACCGCGCAGCAACTGCACTTCGTTGCGTGGCTGAACATCTGGTCGACACCAAGGAACTTTTCGCAGATGCCGAGCTGGACAATGCAGAGCATGGATCTCCGAGGAACGCTGCCCGACTTCGCAATCGTCACGGTGAATTCGAGGAAGCACGTGTTAACGCCTTCAAACTCCTTAACGAGAGCCCACTCGACGAACAACACTTCAACGATCTCGCCATAGTCTACGTGGAGGCACGAAGTGAATTCGAAAGTCTCGTCGTTAAAGCTGAAGGCGCCTCGCGTGACGAGGCATCCTCTTCTGCATCACTTTCTCCATCCGGTGAGTGAACCGTTTAGCAATTGTCGATAGCAGGCTCATAAGACACTCAGCTGTGCGAGCCAAGCGTCCCCATCCAGACGATTTCAGCCCGCGTAAGTTGGAACATATCCAAATTGACCGGATTGATTGCTGACACAGTTGCCAGATACGCCTTCAGCCAAGAAATCACGTACTAGCGCCATGACTCCTCGCAAGAGGGCTGCCGGTACTACACCATCAGACTCAGGCTCCTCTTCCGGTCCACCATCGTCGCTTGCATCATGACTCCACTTGCATCTGGCAGACACTTACTCTTCCCCGTCGCGGAAGGGCAAGTCTAAGGACAGCCGAAATGATAAGGTCGAAGAGGTGGACGAGCTAATCGACGACAACGATATCATTGATCTGGTCTCCGACAACGAGAGCAAATTGGAGTCTATTGAGCTTTTCTAGTTCCACGGCTCGTACAAGTGCTTACCCTCAATGCTGTGTGCTTCATTTACTTGCACATAGTCATTCTGATCTCCCAGTTCATACATTCCTAGAGCTTCAGATGTGCAGCATTAAATGAAAACGGCATCTTCTCGTTTATATCTGCTGGTTGTGATAACGACCACCTCGGACGTACGGTACATGTGTTCGCTTGCTGAAACAACTCGCAAAAATGTCGTTGTATCACCATATAGCGTGGCATCAATACTCACTCATGGTCAACAGTGCCTTCCGCCTCTGTGGCAGCACAAAGGTTCGTCCTCAGGTAGAACACCATTGAGAAGCTGACGAACCTTTGCCCGTTGTTGAACTGTTGATGGTAGCGTTCGTGTTGGCTTTGGTAGCCACAACGGTGATATTGGGTGCATTCGTCTTTGTACGCTGTGAGCGTGCTGAGCTGACGAACCTCGAATCGTCCTGTCGCATTCGGTGGTAGCGTCCGCATTGGCTTCGTAGCCACGACGGTGTTATCGGCATCTTAAGCAACCACCGCGCTGTTTTATTGCATTCGGTGATACCGTCCGCGATAATGGTAATACGAGGTTCGTCTTCGCCCAAACAGCGGCTTTCTTGAGCTGACAAACCTCCGCCCATTCGTACATATTCTGTGGTAGCACTCGCATAGATTTCGGTAGCTGTGATGACTGCGCAAAGTTTAGTCAATGTATTCGACTTCAACGCTCAGCTGAAGACTCCGACTTCGTCCTTGCGCATTTCGGGATACCATTCCCAATGATAACTTGTTCTCGCGCAAGCCTCTGCGTGTAGCTGATCAACATCATTCGTCCTTGAGCGGTGTCCTCATGGCACTGTGCTCGTGATATCAATACCAGCGGAATCGTGCAGGTTTTTTCGTCCGTAGTGAGCAGTAGCGCCTGTGCAGGCACCAATACCTGTCATGTAGCTGTCAGTGGTAGTGGTAATGTGTCGTCTGTCGTATTCCATCACAATCCTCGAATGCGAGTGTCATGTTCATGATGATAAGGGTAGTGATATCTGCAGCTGCATTCAACATGTTCAGATTACATACCACAGTAGTGCGTGGAGTTAAACATCAATGGAGTTATCTTCATAGCCATATCTTTATTCTATCGCTTCGGTCGACCTGCAAGGTCAGAGGTTGAGTGGTCCTCAAGTATACTTGGTTGGACTGAGGTGGCTCGAGTTCGCACGGCAGCCAGCGGCAGGAGCCTTACACCGGCACCAAACCCAACGCTGTCACGAAGAGCGACGGCCAGTCATTTCGGTCGGACGCCGCGAAATCTGCCCACCGCGCGTGCGTCATCTGCCTTGGGTGCCACTCGCACGACATCGGTTCGTGCAGCGCAGACACAATCGCAGGAACAAGCACAAAGGTGGCCTGCTTGCGTGTTGGCGGCATGCTCACCAACGTCACAAACTGGCGGCAGATTTGTCTCCGCTTCAACATCAAGGGCAACTGCAGCGGTGGTTCTGGGCACGTCGGCCATCACGAGTGCTCAGGATGTGGAAAGTCGGGTCACCACGCTCAGAAGTGCCCTCTCAGCAGCGCTTGAGATCAGGTCATCGCCGCTGCTCCCTGACTGCTGGGACAGGCTGCTCATCGCATTTGGTCTTCATTCCCGTTACCCTTCTGTTGCGCATGGCATCCGTCATGGTTTCTCTCTTGGTTTCGTGCCCGTTCTGTCGACGTTCTGCCCTCCTAATAGCTCCTCTCTGTCCCAGTTTGACACTCATTTTCGCTCGCTCGTCGATAATGAATTCGCTTGCGGCCACTACCTTGGACCGTACTCCCGTTCAGACCTTGAATCCCACATTGGCCCGTTTCAATCGTCTCCTTTGTCTCTCATTCCGAAACCTCATAACCCAAACAAACTTCGTCTGGTTCAGAACATGTCTTACCCTTTTGTGCCGCGTGGTGATATCATGTCCGTCAACTTCTCTGTCAACTCCTCGGCATTTCCCTGCACATGGGGCTCCTTTGCCGTGTTCTCACTTCTTATATCGATGCTTCCACCCGGTTCTCAACTTGCCTGTCGTGATATATCCGAAGCTTTCCGTACAATTCCCCTATGTCCGTCCCAGTTCCCATCCACAGTTGTGCATCTGTCCAACACTGAAGACATCCTCACTCTCGACCGTGCCGCCATGTTCGGTGCACGTGCATGTCCAGGTGTATATGGACTTGTTGCCGACGCTGGCGCGGACATTATGCGCTTGCATGGCATTGGTCCCGTCGTCAAATGGGTTGACAACAACGTCTTTGCACGCATCCTCGGCCAGCATCTTGAAGAGTATAACGCAGTCTGCCATGCAGTCAGGAACCGCATCTCCGCCTCATTCTCAAAAGGGGGTCGCACCTGGTTCAATGGAGAACGTCTACCAGACAACTCTCTCGAGGAGTTTGTGGAGGATTTTGCGTTCGACATTCACAACCTCTCTGCCACATCTCCTCGCAGCAGCGAAGATGCTCTGTACACCTACTGCTTTGCCGACATCGACTCCTTTTCCGAGGATGTGGGCTACATCTGGAACCTCGACAAGGACTCTCCATTCGGCCGCTCGGTCACTTACATTGGGTTTGACTGGGACCTTGAGACGGAGACAGTTCGCATCCCCGAGACGAAACGTATCAAGTACATTGTGGCCATTCAGTCATGGCTACAAGCCCATATCCACACGCTGCTTGAGGTGCAATCCCTGCACGGCAAACTCATGCACGCCTGCAGTGTGGTCCCCATGGGCCGAGCTTACCTCACCAGACTGGC
>Ga0247815_10003682_pt1 | contig 10934 bp, 10 predicted proteins | sample UWRJL194509B1_FD_181014 | JGI IMG/M metagenome (GOLD analysis project Ga0247815, IMG submission 181014) | Plant litter microbial communities from Arlington Agricultural Research Station in Wisconsin, United States - UWRJ-L194-509B-1 | ecosystem: Environmental > Terrestrial > Plant litter >... | reverse complement strand
TCCGCGTCTGGCACGTCGAAACAGCTCAGTCCTTGTTATCAGCCATCGAGAGAAATGCTTTCGCAGCGCTATCTTTTGCTACACTCAATGGTGGGTGGATGTCGAGTCAATCAGGCAATTTACTTCTGTGGGTGCCGGAACCGTACCACAACTTCATGCAAATCGCGCCGTGCACGATGCTCATTGGCTCGTATCGCATTATCATCACGGCCGCCGAAAATAGTTTGCATACTGGTCAAGACTGGATCGCATGCTGGCGCGATGGTGCCTCTGATTTTCAATCCCGTGCACTTTAGCCAACATGATCCAAACAGAGCGTGACTGGTTGTATTTTATACTGCCGTTAACGACGTTCCGGTGTTCATCGCCCATCAAAAACGTCGAATGTACTTTCTGACGTGAACAAAAAACGAGAAGGGAAGGGCGTTCTGAGATTCGTATGTAGAGTTCGAGTTCGTATGGGAAGCCTGACTCGAACTTGGCACCTGTAGAATTGCGATAAGGCGTGATTTGACAAGTGGGCGAGAGTACAGCTTTTGGAAACAGGCTGGAAGGGTTTAATGTTCACAATAAGAAAGCAAAACGATATGGGAACATTCACGATTTAAAAGAACTTCCGTCTTCACCGATATGGGTACGGTCCACTCCACCGGGACTGGCGGGCCCAATGTGGCCCGTATATTCTCCACATCCATGGTCTGAGTTGGCTCCCGCATTCCCAACGTCGACACCACCTCTGAGTGAGCGGTCAAGCATCTGTCCGTTGATACTTGTGCTTCTGTCGCCGTTTGTGACGTTTTCAACGACACCATCACTCGACGACGAGTTCAACGCCACGCTGGGGCGCTGCTCACGCACCTTGTGTAGATTTAGGTGTGCTGATCCAAGGAGACAACCACCGCCAAGGCTGCTGCTTGGGTCGGTGCTGGAGCGACGATCGGTAAATGTCGTCGAGGTGCCGCTTCCACGACGTTCAATCTGCACGAGCGTACCGGGGGTTAAACGCTGGCTAGACATCGGTGTGTTCAAGTTGCGAGCGATGTGGTGGCCAGGTCTGCGCGAGAACATATGAGCCTGTATCTCTAGTTTGAATGCGAGGAGTGGGCTCACAGGTCGAGAAGACGGTCAAATTTTGTGTTTAGAACCACTTCGTGCTTGCCCGGCGTTGAGTACCCGCCCCTGCTGTATCCACCTGAGTAGCGCGACATCCGATTCGGACGTTCGTTGTTGTTGTGTTTATTATACTTGTGGCGATTTGGCGGACGGCTGGTAGGAGGCATATTGCCGACAGCCTGTGCGATGGCAAGTTCAACGGCAGTAGCCACGGCTTGAGCGGACTGAGCTACCCTCAACGAAGGTACGGAGGCGGAGGGCGACTGTGTCTGTCGGTGCGCCTGTGGCTGTCTCATGGCAGCGCTAGATGCGAAAGCAAGATGTTCGGTCGAGTTATACGATGTTGTCGCTGAAGTTTTCCCGTCGGTCGTGGTGAAGAGCTGGGTGATAACAGGCGGCGGTGGGATGTAGTACGCCGCTGCTGGGGAGCCGTCGGCGGTCTGCTGCAGCTGCACCGCGATACCGTTGGCAAACGCCGTGGACATGCCATGTGGAACAAATTGCGACATCTGCTCGGCCGTGGAGTAAACTGGGTACTGTGTGGCAAACATAGGGGTCTCGCCATGATGCTACATAGGTCATCAGCACAAACTCGACGGAGTAGGAAAGCGCGCTCATACCGATCCAGTCCAAGGCTCCTCGTCTGGAGTGCGTGCACTAGCCCAACAAGCGTTCACTTCGAGCCCTCTCTGCGGGTCGTCGTTGATGAACGCGCCGTCTAACGACCACGGCTGCGAGCCGTCTACTTCTGAGTAGATATCGTAGTCGGTGGTCGGTGGGTCGTTAAGCGACGCGAACGGAATCGATGGAAGTGGCGGGAAGGGAATGAGCTCATCTTCCGACGCATCGGGGTTGTCCATGGGCGGCGAGCATGGTCGCTGCGCGCGAACGCCCGCATTGTACTCGATGCATGCGAGCGGGTCGCGCGCCACATTCTCAGTGTTGTGGTGGTGCGAGATTTCTGGGATGTTGGGTCTGATAGGTGTCGCGACGATGTCGAGGGTGGACGTCGTGTTGACATGTAGTCGCGGCCCCGCAGCAATGTCAGTCTGCAACATCGACGGTTGGGGAGACTTGCTGCTCGGTTGGATGCCGTACAAGGAGACCTTGGTGAGCAGCACGGGTGGGCAGTGCTCGAGCGGAGAATAGGAACCAGTGGTGGCGACATCACGTTCGATGTTGAGGGGCAGAATGTTGCTCGTCGGCGACGAGTCGGTACTAAGACTCGGTGTGCTTGCTGTCTGCGAAGCTTGGTCTGACATCCGCTGCTGATCCAGAATCGAGATGATGGGCGGCGAGATGGCGAGAGGCGCTCGGGATCGAGTGTTGAGGATGGGGAGCTCGTTCTGTGTGCGGGTAGTGATGATCTCGATGCTCTCCTCGTCGCTGTACGCATCGGTCTCCGGGCTACCAGGCAAGGTGGACTCCTTCGTGCTGATTTCAGACACGAAAGACGACATTCTGCCTTCAGGGACCGACTCCAGTGCGAGACTGGCACTGTGGGCCATAGTGGCTCCCTTTGCAAGTTCGTTCGCCGTCGAGGTCTTCTTGGTCGTTTTTGGCGAAGCAACCTGTTCGCGCTCAACCGCTCTTTTAGCGCGGGACGCATAGCTGGGGCGCAGACTCTGAGAGGCTGACTTAGGAATCAAGGCGGCGACTGGTACATAAGCAGGCGCGGAGTTTTGTTGCGTGGGTGGGACAGGCATGGTAAGAAGAAAGTGAAATCGCAGTGTGTGGGCACAATGCGACTCGAAGGAGAAAACGTTCTGGAGTGACTGTGTCGAATCACGAAGACGGGCGAGCTTCAAGTTGTGTCGATGAGCCTTATATGTGCGCTAAGGGCCGGGCCAGAGTGCCTTCTACTGAGACACTGGATGTACATTAGATCGCGGTCACTGGAGCACGTGGGCCGCGGTCCTTTGTGGAACATCGCTGCCGGATGATCGCGCGCCAGTCGAGTTTAGCGAAGCAACGGAACAAGTGCATTGACCAGCGAACAGCGCTTGCGTTTTTGAACATTTGAGCGGTTGTGGATATATCCACGAGCTTAGCCAGCAGGGTATTCTTTGTCTGATATCCCGACGTACTTGCTTGAGTCTGCACGCGGGCGGAGAAAACGGAAGGCGAACGCGTGACGTCGGAGTTAGAAACTGTCACGACCCGCCAACGTAACCAAAGACTCTTGCCATGAATTACGTCTGCGGAATAGGTGGGTTCTTCCGAATGGCGACTTGGTCTACATAAAATGGACGATGCGTGGCGCGGAGAACGGAGTGTAACACACACGTCAGACTGCGGCAGTGGAATGGTGGGTCAAGGAAGCAGGTAGTTGTGAGGAAACATGGCGAAACGCGAAGTTCGTAGGGAGAACAGGCAACGCAAACGGCAACAATGCTCACGCGCCCTTGGACGCCTTCTTGAATACTGAAGTTATGTTGTGTTAGTTCGGAGCTGCGCAAGGAACGACAAGCACACCTTCAGCATAGGCGAAGTCAGCGTGCTCTGTGCCTTGTACTTGGACGTGAATGCCGCCAGCGAGTTTATCGAGGACAGCTTGATTGGAGGTCGCATGCACCATCCTCAGCTTAATCGGAGCATCGTCGGGCGCCCTGCGTTCGAATCAGCTTTCCACAAGTCACGCATTGCCACACCGGGCACCCACCATGAGAAGTAGCAGATCTTCTCGCGCTTTCCTCCACCATCTTCCTTCTCAAACTCAAAGAAGTAGACAGCCCATCGTGGCTCTTTCGCGGGAAACTCGTTGACGAAGTCATCGTATGAGGGGTTCTGGTCTCTTGCCACCGTCTTGAGGAGAGCGATCCGCTTGAAGTCTGGGGTCATACCCAAGATCATGTACGCGAGCTTGGGACCGGCATTGGCGCCACCAGCATCAGCTTTGAATCCCGCTTTGTACGTTTGGAAGACTTCGTCTTCGACTATGACTGTGGTCATTGACTGCGAGTGCGAAGTCGTCGTGCGCCGTGCGAAGAATCAACCCAGCCGTGACAGCGCACCAAGCGTGAGCGTACCAAGGCGATGTGGTAGCGCGCGGCGTCAACCAGATCCGCAAGATAGGGACCAACGCAAAATAACAAAGGTTGCGCAAAGGCAGATACGGCACACCGTGTTGTAATAAGAGCAAAAGAAATGGAGTAGATGGTCGGTCATCGACGGCGGCGCAAGTTCGCGAGACGGTACCGATGCGGATGGTGGCACATCAGCAGCACAATGGCAAGCGATCCTCGTAAGCAATGGTTGGAAAACAGGCGAGAAAGTGCGCATACCATGATGGGCGTAGCGAGTGGTCACAGCGACGGAGAGAGGGATAAGGAGGAGGCTGGGCTTCGGCACTGTGCCGAGCTGCAGGTCTCTTCAACTGTCCGTAATTGCAATCGATCGGTCAAGATCTCCACTACATCTCCGGGTCAGAACTGCGCAACTCAGCGGCAGAATCTGAATATGTTGTATTTTGCGCGATGAACGCTGCGGTCCGCAGGAATGCTGAAACACTTGGTGCAGCTGCGCCACAGCGAAACCACCCACGCGACACCGCCTACTCGGTCCCGTTGGTGCTTGAGAGTAGAGAGCCGAGACCCTCCGGCGGCTCTATACGGTCATACATCGATGACGCATTGTCCGATTGTGCGACCGATTCAGCCACTTTGGGCTTCTCGCCTTCCACTAAATGTCAGGCTAACTGTCGAACCGGCGAGGTGTAAGAGAATTGGTCGTATTAAGCATCGGTGATACATCAAGGGGCAGGCATTTCGAGACAGGTCGTACGTGAGATTCGGGACGGTCAGGACGATGATGGGGAGAGGACGTGAGCGTGAGCGTGCAGGAGACATCGATGAGGAGGTGAGGGAGAGGAAGCCAGCCAGCCAGCAACCCAAGACAAATGCGAAGCTTTGCTACACGAGTACGCAGATATAGATGCCAGACGAAGTCCGTCGTGGAGACAAGAGGATGAGGAGGCACGGGCAATACAGTACACAGAAGCACCATGATCGCGAACAACGGTGGTGGCGCGATGGCATGGCGAACAGCAGGTGGTACAGCATGAAAGCAAAGCAAAGAAGGCAGGAAAGTCTGGGCTGGACACTAAATAGACAGGTGTGGGCTGGGTTTTGTGTTTTCGAGTGATGCGATGTCAAATGCAAGATGAGGCTCCAGAGCGTTGGGTGTCGATGGATGGGTTTGGATGGGTTTGTGGGTATAAGAAAAGGGCAAGCATCCGGTCATTCGGGGTCAAGATGGGCATGACAGAATAAATAATGGGCGTGGTTGAGCGAGTTCGTTGGAACGGAGTCGTTCAGATGCGGTTGCGTGATTCGGGTACGGTAGCAGAGACGACGCGACCCTTGGGACGTGGACGAGATAGCCTGAGAGATGGGTTATGGCTGCAAAGTCACAAGTAAGTAGGAGCACAAGGACGAGACACAGACCACGTACCTCATAAGTACAATGCCAGTTGCGGGGGCGTTCTCCTTCTTGTTGATTGACTTGACTTCACGTGGTGCGGCAGCGGGCACGGTGGAACCTTTGCGAGACAATATGGGGCGACGTGTCGCGCTCAGCACGCGCTGGCGAGGCTGAGGAGACGGGCCTGTGGGCGGCGACAAAATCGAAGTTCGTTGCGGCGATTCAACACCTGTAACTGCTCGCGAATTCTTGGTGGCAGGCTTGGGCGCCAGCGTCACTTTCGGGACAGCCTGTGGGACGTTGACCGACTTCTCATGCAGAATACTCGGGCTGTTGAGGCTCAGCTGTGATGTCGAACCCTGGACGTGAAGGCTAAACGTCCGGCCGTACGGAGATGTACGGGAGCGAAGGCTGACGCGACGGGTTCGAAGTTCGAGAGGACCATATGCTTGTTGCGACTGCTTCAGTAAAGCCTTCATCGTGGTTGGGCTCGATGGCGGGTCAAAAGCTACCCAAGAATTAGTACAAGGAGTTGCGAAGAGATAGCAGGAACGAACCTTGGGTAGCAAGCATGCTCGACCGAGTGTCCATCCACATCCGCTTGCTCATTTCCACCTCGTCGTGGGCTTCGGTCCGCAGATCGTGGTACCGACGAAGCGCACTAAGCCATGCAGTATCATCCAAGTCACCCCCATCGGTATCTTGATCGGTGCTATGAACAGAGCTGTGTCCAGTTGTTTGCGGGAACAGGAAACCGAAAGTCACAGCAGCTGGGGATATTGCTTCTTCCTGGATCGTTTCGATGAACGAGTTGCTGTACTGCGAGTACTGCGAGGTCGTGCGAGACCGCGCATGCGCGAGAGGAGCTTGAAGCGAGCCGGAGCCGGTATGAGCGGCCAGGGTTTCAGCTGACCGTTGCATCGCAAGTTTGAGGGCGTTAAGGTCAATACTGGACTGCGACCCGCTCGAGTAGCTAGAGGGTGATAGTGGCGGCGTGTCTCCGCCATTGCTAAGCTGCGAGCCCACGGTTCCTGAACAATCGCGAGCCGCACGAACGGGGCGAGTGAAAACGGAAGACAGAACGGACAAACGACTGTCGGCTTCGTGGTTGCCGGTGACGCTTTGCTGTGGCGATGCGGCGATTACCGCCAGTGGGAAGTTGGCAGACTCGAACATCCTATCGCTGACCTCCGGGCGGTCGAAGCATGGTAGTGAGAACTCGCTCCCAATGCTGTCGCGCCGCCGCTCTTGGGGAGGGCACACTAGACCAGGACTCCCGTTGACACTGTACTCGCTGTGGACGAGAGACACGGATCCGGGGCTACTCGTTGCATCGAAGCGCTTGTGACCGGGGCGAGCAACGCTAGACGTCGGCAGGCCGCTGAAGTCGACGTCCGACCACGTTAAAGAGTTACGGCGATACTCTGAGCGACTAGCCGCGAAGGGCTTGACGTGAAAGCTTGCGCGATTGCTTTTGCTCTCAACGGAGGGATTGCGGACGTGTTTCCGGCGTTGAAAGGCGAAGGTGTCGTCAACCGGCTCCGTTAAGTCATCTGCGCGCACCATCTGAGCGGGGCCATCCATCATGTTGTGGACAACGCTTTGGTCGGCGAGGGACGTGGTACTGATGTTCGTCATGTGCCAGTTCCAGATGGCGGATGGACGTGGCAGAGACTTTCCGACCATCCCGAACTCGAACTTGTTTCGAATGTCGCCGTAGGCCGATAGTCCATGAAAACTGGTCTCATCTGGTGAATGACCGTGGTGGCCACGAGTGTGACGAGTCCTGTTGGAATCACTTCCTGATTGGATTGAAGCCATGCTGGCGCCGTGTGCCTGCTTGAACGACGCCATGCTCTGGAGATGCGCCTCCTTGAAAGAGTATGGCAGCTCTTGGACGTGAGTAGCGCCTGAGTTCATGAAGCCATCGTCACCGACAGTCGAGCTCGACTTGTTGGCTCGCACGTACGGCGGGATAATGTCGACAAATGTAATATTGTGGTCCACATGAAACGACGAGTTTGCCTCGATGGTAGGAGCAGCAGTCGCGTTTCCGAACTTGAACTCCGTGTTGAGTTGTCCGTGCGACTTTCGAGATGCCGGGCCGAGGTTGACGCACTGATCCTCGTTGGACTCGTCATCGCCGTCCGAGCTGAAACCGTCATCGGGATGCAGCATTTCAGCCAGCAGAGTTTCCAGTAGAGTATCGTCCGTGTTGGTGGTCTCCATAGAAGGCTCTGAAACAGATCCGACAAACGAAATGTCAAGATCGGGACAGAGGCTTTCGGCTGTCTCGAGCTGGTCGATGAAGCTATCGCCATCGGTGTCGTTGAGCTGACCGAGGGCAGCAATCTCGCCTAACCATAACACATGTTGAGCGGCGAAGAAATCGGAAGCAAGGTACATACCTGTGAAGTCGAAGCTCTGACCCGTTACGTCTAATGTCGGCGTGATGGCATCCATCTCTTCGTCTTCGTCGCCGGCAAAGACCGGAATCGAGAGGCGTTGCGGCAGCGAAAGGCGTTTGGTGCTGGCCAGTGTTGGTGAAGGAATTGGAGGAGGTGTTTCCGGCGGTGGTCCCGGACTTGGCAGAGATGGCGAGTGGGAACGCAAGATGGCGACAGCGGGGGCGGACAATGCAGTCGTGACCTGCGGCAAATCGAGGACGGGCTGTGGCTCGACGGATGCTTCGTTTGTAGACTTGTTTGAAAGCTTGTTGCGATGCTCGTCAAGCGTCAAGCTGCGAACGACTGCAGGTTCCATACGGAGTTGGAGACGCTGAGCCCGGCCGATCGTCACTGAAGGCCGCAGAGCCTGGACACTCTGGGGAGGCACTGTCTGCGACGTCGGCGCCTTGCTTGGTGTGCGACGCTGAGGACCAACGGGTCGTGCTGCAGGAGATGTAGAAGCGCCGGACTTGGTGGTAGAAGTGGTCTGCAGCGCCTTCTGTGCGGGACGCGAATGCACCAAGGTTGTCGGAGAAGAGGCAGGACGAGAATGTACAAGTGGGCGTGTAGGTGCGGCCTTCGGAGTAGCTGGTTTCTTGATAGTGGTACTGGAGGAAGCCCGGCTTGATACATTGCCAGAGGTCGTCGAGGCGGGACGTGAGACGTTGGAAGTCTTAATGGGGACATCCTCGCGGAGAGCAGTTCGTGCGGGACGCAGAGCGAGTGGTCGAGGCGAGGCTTGAAGTATAGGCTTTGGCCTCACCTGCAACGCAGGAGTAGGGTGTGGCTTTGGCTTTGGCTCTGGTGTCGGCTCCAGTGATGCAAAGTGAGTGGATAGTTTGAAGTCGTTGGGTCGGATGGTGTCTGATGGACGAGTCCTGAGGCTGGCGCGAAGAGTGGAGATGTCAAGGGTGGCACTGGCAACAGGAGCCGTGGGGTTGTCCTTAATTGAACGAACGGGACGCAGCTTGGGGATGGGCTCAGCCGCAGGGGGAGCATCCTGGCTGATCTGAGACGACGAAGGTAGTCGACGAGCAATCGGACGACCGGTGAGAACTTGGTTCATCTCCTGTACTGTCATAGTTGTCGCCGAGCCTGAGACCCTCCTAGATACCGTCCGGCACTGAGCGTACGGGCGCAACGATGTGAGGCTGATTTGATGGCCACGTCCTTTAGGGAGAGCCGCGGGCTGAGTCGAAGACTCAACGGACGGCTTGGGCGCATCGGGTTCAGCGTTGCGCAGCATCAAGTCGGCGCCGGTTGTGGCGGCTCGGCGAACAGGGCTGCCTTGAACGGAAGGCATCCGCTCTGTCGTGTCCAGGGTGAAGCTTTTCACGCTCCGGCGCGGAGTGCTCTCCGGCGTTTGAAGATCCAAACGGTTGATCAAGGACTCAAGATCAGAGGTTGCAGCATTCAGTGCGGTAAGCGCTGGATAATGTGTCAGGCTGGATCGTCGGAGTGTCAGCAAATACTGACTATCATCATCACTGGCCGCCGGCCGATATCCCTGGCCGAGAAACTGTTCGCTGACAGGGCGAGGACGAGCGCGCTTGAGTTTGGGCGTCTCGTCGAGCCACATATCTCCCATCGGTGTTGGTGTCGCTGGTTCTGCTGCAATGGACCACCTGATGGTGTCCGAATCGTCCTCAAACTTCTTTTCAAAAAGGATAGAACGTTGCAGATCGGTTTGAGCCTGTTTTGGCGTCGGCGGAGTCGGAGGCGGCGGTGGCGAGTTCACGAATGTCGAGGTCGTCGGCGCGGAGTCTTCTGCATCGCTCCACGAAGGCAGACCACCGCGACGGCGAGCGTCAGCTAGCCGGTTGGAGTACTTCTTCCTCTCTATTGAGTCGCGCGTCTTCATATTTGTGACGATGTCGACGACGCTTCCGACTGAGGTGCGCTTCGTGCTGATGGAACTTGCTGAAAATCTCCTCTCGGAACGTTCTCGCTCTCGGTTGCGGTCTTGCAGGGTGTCGAAGCAGGATGGATCCCAGCGAACGCTCGAGCCTCCAGAGGTCCGGCTCCCGCTCCCTCCGCTGGCGTTGGACAGAACCGAGTCAGTACCAGTTGAGAGTCGCGCACGCATCGGAAGTCGTGCAGGTCCGGCGGCGAGACGAGTCGACCCAACAGTCCCAACGCTGGAGATGGAGCCGGTCTTAGTGGACGATGTGCTCAATAGCTTCTCCTTCTCCTTGCGTTCCTTCTTAGCCTTCTCGGCCTCGCGGCGCTCTTCGTTCTTGGCGGCGTGCTCCTCATCGGTCCCGCGGAGTTGTGCCCATGAGCTAAGCCGAGCCAGCGACTTGACCGATTTGATGGCACGGATCGCCAGCGAGCTCGTTCTATCCTCTCCCGCTGCCTCGACACGAGGGTTTGGAGCAGCCGTAGTCAAGTTGGACACAAAGGACAGGATGGCAGACCGTCTCACTCCCAAAGGACGCTGTTGCGGAAGCGATGCCGGAAGCTGAGTACCGGGGAAAGTGTGCGTGTTCGGGTTGGAAGGTGGCGGAACACCTGTCGCGTAGGCAGGATCAGCAGCAAACCGGTCGGGAGCACAACCATCCATTGGCGTCACATCGGTTGGAGTTGATGCTGTTGATGCTCCGCTTGAGTTCGAGAAAACACTCCCAGTGCCTGAGGATTGGGCACGCTGGTTGGCGGGGCGATCCGTGTCTGGCGACATCGGACGTGACAGAGGATTCATCATGACGCGAGAGAGAGAGCGGAATGGTCCTGGTGCTGGAAAAGCATCTATGTTAGTAGCCGTATTCTAGCTCAAACGGATCATGAACGCACACTTGGACAGCCCTTGCTTGACATCGCCGTCCTTGTTGGTATCCTCTCCATCGGAGTCCTTCCGACCGCGGCCAATCGTGCGAGACCACCAGCCTGCCTTGTCCTCGCCATCCTTGTTCTCTTTCGCGAGATTCTGCGACAACCTCCGCTCCCGAATTT
>Ga0247815_10003681_pt1 | contig 10936 bp, 12 predicted proteins | sample UWRJL194509B1_FD_181014 | JGI IMG/M metagenome (GOLD analysis project Ga0247815, IMG submission 181014) | Plant litter microbial communities from Arlington Agricultural Research Station in Wisconsin, United States - UWRJ-L194-509B-1 | ecosystem: Environmental > Terrestrial > Plant litter >... | reverse complement strand
CCAGAATTGCTAAACAATTCATGAGCGACCCGGTAGAAATTACTGTTGGAGCTAAGAACTCAGGTTCTGCAACAGTTTCTCACGAATTTTACTTAGTAAATGCACGTGACCGTTACGAAGCTTTAAAACGTTTGGCCGATGCAAATCCAGATATTTTTTCTGTGGTTTTCTGTCGTACTAAAAGAGATACACAAGCTGTAGCTGAAAAATTAATTGAAGATGGATACAGCGCTGCTGCATTGCACGGAGATTTATCTCAGGCGCAACGTGATGGTGTAATGAAATCTTTCCGTGGAAGACAAATTCAGATGCTTGTTGCTACTGACGTTGCTGCACGTGGTATTGACGTTGATAATATTACTCACGTAGTAAATTACCAACTTCCTGACGAGATTGAAACTTACAATCACCGTTCCGGACGTACTGGTAGAGCTGGAAAATTAGGAACTTCTATTGTAATTGTTACAAAAAGTGAGTTGCGTAAAATTTCTTCTATCGAAAGAATCATCAAACAAAAATTTGAAGAAAAAGCAATTCCATCAGGAATTGAGATTTGCGAAATTCAATTGTTGCACTTAGCAAACAAAATTAAAGATACTGAAGTTGATCACGAAATTGACAACTACTTACCAGCAATCAACAATGTTCTTGAAGATTTATCTAAAGAAGAATTGATTAAGAAAATGGTATCTGTAGAATTTAACCGTTTTATTGCTTACTACAAAAAGAACAGAGATATCTCTACTCAATCTGGAGAAAGACGTGAAAGAAGCGATTCTGAGCCAAGAGAATTCAATAATAACGGAGCAGTTCGTTATTTTGTAAACATTGGTTCAAGAGACAACTTCGACTGGATGTCACTTAAAGATTATTTGAAAGAAACATTAGACTTAGGTCGTGATGACGTTTTCAAAGTAGATGTAAAAGAAGGTTTCTCTTTCTTTAACACTGATCCTGAGCACACTGAAAAAGTAATGGAAGTATTAAACAACGTACAATTAGAAGGACGTCGTATTAATGTTGAAATTTCTAAAAATGATGGTGGCGGAAGACGTGACCATAACGGACGTTCTGGTGGCGGAAGAAGCTCTGGAGGACCAAGAAGAGAAGGTTCTGGCGGTGGAAGTTTCGGACCAAGACGTGAAGGTTCTGGTGGTGGAGGTTTTAGAAGCGACAGAAGCTCTGCTCCTAGAGAAGGTGGTTTCAGAAGCGACAGAAACTCATCTGCTCCTAAAAGAGAAGGTGGTTTTAGAAGCTCAGCTCCAAGAAGCGAAGGTAGTTCAGACAGAGCTCCAAGACGTTCTGAAAGCTTTGGTGATTCACCAAGACCAAGAAGACCAAGAAGAGACTAATAAGTCAATATCTTAAAATATAAAATCCCAAATTCCAGACATACTTGGAATTTGGGATTTTTTTATATTCAAAAATCTTCTTCTGAATTGATGTGCCTTCTAATTCAAAACAATTTAGATTAAATCTCCTTAGGCCTTTTTAGTTGAATACCAAAGTAACACTTCTTGCTTTGTTAATTTTCTGATAATTATATTCGAAGACTGCGAAATAATTAATCCCTATTTAGTACTTTTAGTGCTTTAAATCAGGATATGAAATATTTCGCAGTTTTCTTTTTTACACTACTATCTACAATTGGTTTTGCACAAGACAGTGAGTCTACAGTACCTCAAAGAGTATCTGGTTACATTATCAACGATAATAGTAAACAACCTCTTGCTAATGTAAACATCATCAACACCAACAAAGTTCGTGGTGCAAAATCTGATGCCAAAGGATATTTTGAGATAGATGTTCAGCTAAACGATACCATTCACTTTTCGATTTTAGGTTTTCAATCCCTTAGAATCAGGGTAACGAATGACTGGATAAAAAATAAAGTGACCAGAATTCAGCTTACAGAAAAAGCAATTGCCCTGGAAGAAGTTATTATTGCTCCTTTTAGTTTAACAGGATATCTTGAAGTCGATTCAAAATTGATTCCGACTAAAGAAAACTATCGTTATAGTATTTCAGGCCTTACACAAGGTTATGAAGCGGGCGAATATTCTCCAAATGCTTTTGGAAAAGTATTGGGATCTATTTTTAATCCTGCCGATGTGCTCTATGGTTTCTTTGGAAAAAATGCGAAAGAACTCAAGAAATTAAAAGAAATGAGAAAAGACGATACTGTTCGAAATCTGTTAGAATCTAAATACGATCGCGAAACCGTCTCTGTATTATTAGGTATTAGCAAAGACGAAATTCCTGAAATTTTACAGCGATGTAATTATTCTGAAGCCTTTATACAATCAGCAAACGATTTACAAATTATGGACGCCATTAATGGTTGTTACGAACAATATAAAGTGCTGAAACGAAATTAAAATTCAGCGTTCTCTAATAAATTAATCCCTGATTACTCTAAGTGGTCAGGGATTTTAATTTTAAAGTTTTTTTTTCTTTTTAATAATCCCAAAAAGCCGACCTTATAGCTCCCACGCGTTAGTGCGAAAAGTAATCAACAATATTAAGGTTCTGTTTAATTATCTGTAAGACAAATATGTTATATTTGATTTTTACTAAAACAGATATTGTCAGACAAAAACCATCTAATTTAGTGGTTTAAGCATGGATTTATCAGACTTATATATAAGTTATGTAATAGTCAAACGAAAATCAAGACCTTATAATGGAAATTCTAACACATATCGATATTGAAAACATTAAAGAAAATTCAAAATTCAATCCTGTATTTCAATTTTATGGGCTAAGAAAATTAGTTAGTCCTAAAATGAGTTGGAAAGAAGTTGTTGCAGTTTCTGATAAAGGCTTGATTTTAATTAAGGGAAATTGTGATACAGGCTATCAGCACATTAACGAAAGACATAATTTTTGGTCTATAAAACCTTATTCAAATGGTAAAGAATTTCAAGCACAAAGTAAGTTTCCAAAATATATCGCCCCAATTGAATTTATAAAAATCGCTGATTCAATATATTCTTTGGATAATTTTGTAGTCAAAAATGAACATACTGAAGCTGAAAAATTTGAAAAATACATTGGCGATTATTCCTTTGATGGCGAAAATTTTGAAAAAGTAAATCTCATACTTTATAAAACAACAAAAATAATTCATTCCTTATATCCACAGAATAAAAGATATAACAAGAACAAAAACAAAACTAAATATCCTTACATAAGAGGCCAAGTAAAAGTTACAACTGATAAATTCTTGAGGACTGAAATTTTTGTTCCTTTTTTAGATATAAACTTGCATCTAAAATATGGTCTTGTAATTGACCAAACAAAAAAAGAAGATGTTGAAGAATGGAATATTCTTTACTTTAATAATAATGGAAAATATGAAGGGCATTTACTTTTTGCAACTAAACCTAAAACTAAATTTAGTGGTGATACATCTGCTCGAATAACATTTCAACATTGTAATCTAAAAATTGTAGAAGATTTTTTACTTGCAATGGACAAAAACAACGAAACAAAATGACCATCACATAACAACTACTACAACGGATTTGAACAATTGATTTAATGGAAGTTGGTTCTCTATTTGGGGTGATTTTGAAAATTCTAAAAATGGTTTTAATTTAGTCCGAAACCCGCTGTAGCATCATAACTTTATGAGCTGTAATACGGAACTAAATCTACTAATAACGTCAGAAATTAAATGAAATATTATACTTATTGGTCAATATCGGATTTGCCAACAAACTCAATAAAATCATATGAGGTTTTTTTATGGATTTCCATAATATGTTTAATTGCTTGGGGAATTATTAAATTCTATAAAAAGCAAAATGAAGATTATGAAAAGGCTATTTTATTATGGACAACCGGAATCATTTTTTTGTTTTCCTCCACGATGTTTATTTATATGATTTATTACACAAAAGACAATACCGATGAAAGAATACAAAAACTTTTGACATCATCTCAAGTTACTAAAGTTGAAGGCGTAATTTCAAATTTTGAAAGTATAAGACCCGCTTCCCGAAGAGGCAATGTTACGATTGAAAGTTTTATGGTTAATTCTGTAGAATTTATTTATGAAGACGCAATGCTTGGACGTTTTAACAGTTTCAGTAAAACTAACAATGGAATATTTAAAAACGGGTTGCCTGTCAGAATTACTTATAGAAAAGAGAGAAATGAAATTTTGAAAATTGAAATCGCAAAATAACTAGAATAATTACAGTCCATAACAGCTCATACAACGTTAGCCGTAATTTTATGAAAAATCAAATAACGATAATATTTTTATTAATAATTACATTCATTTCTTGCAACAAAAAACAAGAAGAAAAAACAATGTCGCTAAGTGAGTTGAGAAATGAAAAAGTTTATAAAAAAATCGATAGTTTCCCGAAAAAATTAGATTTGGTCTATCGTGTTGACTTATCTGAAAATAATCTGAAAAAAATTCCTGAAATAATATTTAAACTAACAAATCTCCAAGAATTAAATGTTTCTCAAAATAACTTAGAAGAACTAAATCATTTGGAAAATTTGAAAAACTTGCAAATATTGAATATTGGGATGAATAGTTTTAAAACATTTCCTAAACAAATTTGCAAGTTGAAAAAGTTGAAAGTATTAGATATTTATTGGACAAACTTTAAAAATTTCCCAATAACTTTTTTTGAAAACAACAAAATTGAAGAACTTGATATGACAAGTATGTATGACTTTGATTTTGAAAGAAACATGTCGAAAATTCATCTACTTAAAAAACTAAAAAGACTAAATCTCGGTTGCAATCAAATTCCAAACTTAACTTTAAAATTCCCTGAACTGATTAATTTAGAAGAACTAGGCTTTATAAGACAAGATAAAATTAACACAAAAGAATTATTAACTAAATTATCTAATTGTAAAAAATTGAAGATAATTCATTTAAGTGTAAATAACATTGAAACTCTTCCAAAAGAAATTGCTTTGTTAAATAATTTGGAAGAATTAAATCTTTATCAAAACAAAATAACAGAATTGCCGAAAGAGATATTGACAATGGGAAAGTTAAAAGAAATTACTTTAATTGATAATAAAATAGATACGAACAAAATAAAAATAATTGAGACGAAAATGCCGAAAGTCAAATTCATCTACTAAAAAACTATGCTAACACACGCTACAAGCATAACAGAATTTACCTAAAAAGAACTTAAAATATGACACCAACTGAACAGCTAAAATCTCTTTTGACTGAGAAATATATTTCCGAAGATGGAGAGGAATACAAAGTTGAACTTAAATCCGGATTAACAGACCAACAAATTGATGAATTAGCAAAAGAAGTTCCAACAGAGCAAATTCCAAATAAAATTAGAGAACTATTAAAATTTGCAAACGGTTTTGAGTTTTATGGACTTGAAGAAGTTACATTTGACGGAATTGGTCAGTTTGGTTTTGAAGAATTTTTTCCAAATTCTGTACAACTTGCAGCAGACGGATTCGGAAATTTTTGGATTTTAGATGTTAACAAAAATGGAGATTGGGGAAATGTATTTTATGTAGGTCACGACCCGGCAGTTATAGTTAAACATTCAGATAACTTAAATCAATTTATTGAACAGGTAAATGACTTTGGAAAAAATGGTAATAAGTCAAATCTTGACATAATCCACGAAAAAATTGTTATGGATATTTGGAGTAAAAACAACGGATTTATTGAACTTGAAAATGCAAGACAATCAAAGGATACAACTTTGAAAAACTTTGCATTATTACTTCCAGACAATTTTGTCATTGCCGACTTACGAAATAAACAAAACCAAAGTGGTTTTGCTTGGGGTAAATTTGGACCTAACATTGACAAAGCTAAAAGACACGAAACAGAATTGATTTGGGGAATTGAAAAGCCAATTAAAAAAAGCCTTTTTTCAAAATTATTTGGAAGTAAGTAATAAATAAAATGCCTGCAGGTAACAGCTACTACAACGGATTTGGATAATTGGCTTAATGGAAAGTTGGTTTTGTATTTGGGATGATTTGGCAAATCAGTTGTAGTACCATGACGTTGTAGTAAAAAAGCAAAAATTCCACAATAAATAATAATTATCTAAAAAAAATAATGAAAAAAATTTTACTTACCCTGCTAGTATGCTGCGGCATATTACAACATATAAATGCGCAAAGAATAGAAGAAAATAAGTTTGATTTTTCAGATGGCGTAACGTATAGCATAAAAAGATTTTACAGCTCTAAATCTTCTGCATATGGAGATGCAGGATTTTATCAAACTAATTATTATCAAAAAGGACATAAATTTAAAACAGTATTGATACAATTCTCCAATACTACGAACTCAGACGTAGAAATAGATTTTCAAAAATTTTTCCTTATTGACAAAAACAACAAAAAATACGATATTCATCAAGTGGTACAAGGAATGAAGATAACTACAACTACCGAGAATTACAAAATGACTTTAAAAGCAGGAAAGACCAGATCTTTTATGGCTAAATTTTGGCCACTATTCCCAAATGATGAAAAAATAGAAAGAATGGAAGTAAATGGAAAACCCATACTTTTAAAAGAAATATAATTGATAAATTTCCAACTTAGATTGAAATTTATCTGAAATTATTTTGTTTTACTCTGCAGTAACACCAAAACATAATAATCAATACTTTCTTAAACTCAAATCCTTAATTTTATAAATTGGGGATTTTTTTATGCCTTTAGGATTATAAAAAACCTTACATTTACTATTAAAATAAATAATACAAACTAAATCAAGATATTATGGCTAAGAGTCAGGATGCTAAAAAAACAGCAAAAAAAGAACCGTTAAAAACGGCTAAAGAAAAGAAAGAAGAAAAAAGAGAAAAGAAAAATAGTCCTAAGAGAGATTAGTTTTCAGTCGCAGTCGCAGTTTTCGGTCTCAATGAGAAACTGAAAACTGTGACTGAAAACTGATTACTTTATTTAACCGGAATATTCGAAAGAATTTCTAATACGAATTTCCAATATTTTTGAGCCGAAGAAATACTAGCTCTTTCATCTGGTGAATGCGCACCGTGAATGGTCGGCCCAAAAGAAATCATATCCATATCAGGATAATTTGTTCCTAAGATTCCACATTCTAAACCAGCGTGACAAGCTACCACTTTTGGTTTTTCATTATTTTGTTTTTCGTAGATTCCAACCAAAGTATCTAATATTTCAGAATTTACATTTGGCGTCCATCCTGGGTAAGAACCAGATAACTCTACTTCACAACCTACCAATTCAAAAGCAGAACGCAATGCATTTGCCAAATCAAATTTTGAAGTTTCTACAGAAGAACGTGTTAAACATCCAATAGATATTTCTCCGTCTTTTACGATAACACGGGCAATATTATTTGAGGTTTCAACTAGATCTTCCATATCAGCACTCATTCTGTAAACTCCGTTATGAGCAGCATAGATAGCACGGATGATTCCTTCCTGAACACCTAAATCCATTACTTTTTCCGGCAAATCGCATTTCACGATTTCGATCGATAAATTAGGTTCAGTCGTTTTATATTCTGCTTTGATATCATTGATGATTTCCTGCATATCAAAAATATAGGCTTCATCAAACATTTCAGAAATAATTACTTTTGCAACGCTTTCTCTCGGAATAGCATTTCTCAAACTTCCTCCGTTAATTTCAGCTACTTGTAAACCAAAGTTTTCAAAAGCATCAAATAACAAACGGTTCATGATTTTATTGGCATTACCCAAACCTTTATGAATATCCATTCCTGAATGACCTCCATTAAGCCCTTTTACGGTAATAATATGTCCAACTGATCCTTCCGGAACTTCTTCTTCATTATAGCTTCTTGTAGCCGTTACATCGATTCCACCAGCACAACCTATATCAATTTCATCATCTTCTTCTGTATCTAAATTCAAAAGAATTTGCCCCTGAAGAATTCCTCCTTTTAAATTTAAAGCTCCCGTCATTCCGGTTTCTTCATCAATAGTAAACAAAGCTTCGATTGCAGGATGCGGAATATCTTTGCTTTCAAGAATAGCCATAATTGTCGCTACTCCTAACCCATTATCAGCACCAAGCGTTGTACCGCGGGCACGAACCCAGTCACCGTCTACATACATGTCGATTCCCTGAGTATCGAAATCAAAAACTGTATCTGCATTTTTTTGGTGCACCATATCAAGATGCCCTTGCATAACGATTGCTTTGCGATTTTCCATTCCCGGGGTTGCCGGTTTTCTGATAATTACATTTCGAATTTCGTCTTCAAAAGTTTCTAAACCTAAGCTGTTTCCAAAGTTTTTCATAAACTCGATTACGCGTTCTTCTTTCTTTGACGGACGCGGAACGGCGTTTAAATCGGCAAATTTATTCCAAAGTGCTTTTGGTTCCAGATTTCTTATTTCCTGACTCATTATATTTTGTTTGAAGTTTAACAATTAAGAGTCCCAAAGTTACAAAGTTTATATTTTTTTTCCGCCACGAATTTCACGAATTAGCACTAATCTTATCGAAATTAAAATACAATTTCACAAATACTATCTTATTTTGTAAAATTATAAACTAATAATTAGTGGAATTCGTGGCAACCTATTTTTATCCGTTACCGTACTTCAATACTATTTAGGATACTTAGAAGGATTTAGCGCTGTATTAAAAACAGATAAAATATAGATAGTCATCAATTTTTCATCAATGAAATAAAGAATAATAAAGGGAAATTTTTTCGTAGGCAAACCATGATAATCTTTGTATCTGATTTGAAAGAAAGGATTTTTAGTTAATGTTTCTATATGCTCATCAATTACCTGATAAAAATAGTCACCCAATCCAATTTGTTTAGATTCGTAATAATCAATTGCATCTTGTATATCAAGAATTGCTCTTGGCTCAATTACAACTTCAAAAATCATTTTCCAGATTTAAAACGTAATTGTTTTTTAGCCTCATTCCACGGAAGGAAATCTTCAACTTTCGAAGTAGATCTTCTTTCGTCAAGCAAATTTTTCATTTCTTCTGTAACAGAAAACTCATTAATTACAGTTTCATAATTAAACTTTTCTATTAATTGCATAAAGAAAGACAATTCGTTATCCGGAATATTTAAGGTAATTTGTGTCATTTTTTCCTTTTATTGAATAACAAATTTACAAAAAAGAAAGTCAACTACTATTTTTATTATTATTTTTAACCCAAAAGTAAAACCGTGAGAAGAAAGCATATCCTTCCTTTATTTCTAATAATTCAAATTATCCTCTTAAAAATTCTGCGCTTTTTTCCTGAATTTATAGAACGATTTTACAGCAACGGATTATATATAAAAATCTCTCATTTTTCAAGAATTGTTTTAGGCAGAATTCCGTTTTCTGTGGGAGATTGCATTTATTCTATACTGATTATACTTTTGATTCGATGGATTTGGAAAACCCGCAAAACCTGGAAATTACAATGGAAAGACAATCTTCTTAAAGCTTTGAGCGTATTATCTATATTCTACTTTTTCTTTCATTTGCTATGGGCATTCAACTATTACAGAGAACCTCTTTTCGAAAAAATGAAAATTCAAAGAGAATATACAGATGCTGAATTATTGGCTTTTACCAAAAAACTTATTGCAAAAACCAATGAAATTCAGTTTCAAATTACTAAAAATGATAGTGCTAAAATCGTTTTCCCCTATTCACAGGAACAAGCTTTTCAGATGAATCTTAAGGGATATGAAAATCTTGCAAAAGAACATTCTTATTTTAAATATGAAATCATTAGCGTAAAAAAATCTCTTTTCAGCCTGCCTTTAACTTATATGGGATTTGGCGGATATTTGAATCCATTTACGAATGAAGCTCAGGTAAATGATTTATTACCAATGTATAATTTCCCGCTTACAAGCTGTCATGAAATGGCGCACCAAATGGGATTTGCCAGTGAAAGTGAATGTAACTTTATAGGCGTTTTATCATCTGTTAAAAATGATAATTTATATTATCAATATTCAGGATATAGTTTTGCTTTGCGTTATTGCTTAGGCATCTGGCAAGCGAAAGATGAAAAAATATTCAAACAACTAAAGAAAACCGTTCATGTCGGTATTTTAAAAAACTATCAGGAAAGTCAGGATTTCTGGAAACAATATGATACTTTTATAGATAAAGGTTTTCATGTTTTTTATGATAATTTCTTAAAAACAAATAATCAAAAGGACGGAATGGAAGGGTATAGCAAATTTGTAGACCTGATGGTAAATTATTACAAAACGCGCGAATTATAAAAATTAGCTCACGGATATTACGGATTAAACGGATTTTTATAATTTAAAAACAAATTTTAAATATTCTATTAATTAATAAGCTTGCCATAATTCGGGAAATTTGTGCAATTCGTGGCAAAAAAACAAAAGAGTTTGTAACAAAAGTGATTTTAACACTACTAATACTTTATGAGCGAAAATCTAGAACAGTCATTTGTTGCGCAATTGCAGGCAAATCAGAATATAATCCACAAGATTTGTAGGTTATATACTGCCGGCGAAGATGCTCATAAAGACTTGTTTCAGGAAATCACCATTCAGTTATGGAAAGCTTATCCTAAATTTAGAGGCGATAGTAAATTTTCGACCTGGACGTATCGCGTTGCCTTGAATACCGCCATTACCTTATATCGAAAAACCAAACGAACCGTATCGACTGTAGAGTACGAGAGTCATCAGCATTTTATAAAAGATGTCGATTACAATTATGAAGAAGAAGAACAGATTAAATTGATGTACAAAGCCGTTTATCAGCTTAACGACATCGAAAAAGCATTAGTTTTTATGTATTTAGAAGACAAAGATTATCAAGAAATAGCCGAAACCCTCGGAATCAGCGAAGTGAATGCACGTGTGAAAATGAACAGAATTAAAGGGAAACTTAAAAAAATACTAAATCCTTAAAAATTATTATGAAAGAACTGGATT
>Ga0247815_10003679_pt1 | contig 10941 bp, 8 predicted proteins | sample UWRJL194509B1_FD_181014 | JGI IMG/M metagenome (GOLD analysis project Ga0247815, IMG submission 181014) | Plant litter microbial communities from Arlington Agricultural Research Station in Wisconsin, United States - UWRJ-L194-509B-1 | ecosystem: Environmental > Terrestrial > Plant litter >... | reverse complement strand
CTCCTCTGACAGTCACTTCCTCGCGTCAGGCTCGGCGGACAACACAGTTCGTCTGTGGGACTCGGTAACCGGCGCCTGCCTTTCTCAGATCTACCGACATGGATACAGCCCAGTCGCGCTTTCTATCATGTTTACGTCGGATTGTCGCTTCATTGTGGCGGGACACATTAACAGTACAATCTGCGTCTGGGACGTCGACAGAATTCTCGCTAGCGAAGACAAACACAACAATCTGAATCCTATCGAGGCACTGGCTGTCACCGACCTCGTTGATGGGTGGCTTATGGGTCCATTAGGGGAGTTACTGCTCTGGGTTCCATACGACTACCAGACATATCTCCAGGTGCCAGTCTGTACAACACTCATTGCCCGGCACCGCGTTGTGCTCACCGCGGATGCGACTGGCTTGCATTCTGGGGACGACTGGATCAAGTGCTGGGGTAGTACCACAATGCTGTGATGCCATGTAGCTGATTGACTTGTTAACTCATGTATGCCAGCTTTTTGCGTCTGTGTGGATGACGAAATTATGTGTCCCCTACAAGTTGGATCATGAGAGTAGGGAACCTGGGGAATCAGCATAGATCATTGAGAGCGGCGGTTGATGACGGAAACCATCCCAAAATGCCAGAAAGTTAGTTTATACTTCTAACTGCATGATGAATGTGGCTCTTATACCAGGTCGAGCGTATCAATTCAAGTCGTCCTTGTTCTAATGATTCATAAAATCCAAGTTGAGGCTCAAAGCTCGTTACACATACAGTGGTGGCGAAAGTTGAACACCGCTGCTAGTCCAGCACAACTAGACATATGATGAATAAAGTTTGAATACACCAAGCAAAACAGCCTACTGAATAGTCTCCCACGCCGCGTTGAAGTCTGTGGTGTCTGTAACGGGCTGCAAACAGGAGCAGTCAGACTATCGGACATCGCCAGCTCGCTGTTGCGTGAAATTCATTCATCGAAGATTTCACATGCCTACACCTACCAGGTACTCACATTGACCTCGACCTGGCACATACTTGTCGTGCATTTAGCAAGTGTCGCCACCCGGTAGGAGTTGAACCTGATGTGATGTTAGGCTCGCGGCGGAGTGCAAGTGGACACCGTTAGCCACGTCTTGGCACCTCGACATAAAGTGTTTTTTCCACAAAGTAATTAAAGGTGCATATTTAAAAGCTGATGGTGTCATTGTTGGCTTCGGATTTTGGCTGCAACTTTGGCCCCACTATCTTCTATGTCCATTGCGGACAAGCATGAACTTGCTCGATGACCAAAGGACAGAGGTTGTCTCATACTGAAGCTGACCTATGTGACTGCGTCAAACCTGGATTGTACCGTTATTCGCTCGCATATCTTGTGTATGAGCGATTGGTTGTACCCATATTGCTGGTTGAAAGTGCGTGGGTCATGTAGTAGCAGATGATGAGAGTGAATGAGAAGGAGGTTTCATGCCAACTGACCCACGGCGAGGCGGCCCTTAGATACTTGGCCCGCTCAAATTTGCATTTTGCATTCAAGGCTGCATGTAGATGGGTGACATGGCAGTAACAACGTGAGGCAGAGACGTCTTTCGGTTGCCGGGTTGATGCGGACGGCATTTGCGCATCTCTTCCTCCTGCTCTCGTCTCGGTCTCGTGCTCTTCCGCGCGCGCCGTCGCGTGTCTTTCTTCTTCTTCTTCTTGACAGTCGACAAGGACATCTTTTAGTCACCAGCACTAAGTAACACAAGATGACAGACCGTGCACGTCCTCCCCGTGCACGCGCACCGTCCTTCTACCTCGACGACCAACACCCACAACATCCAAGCCACCAACAACAAGCCCAGCAAGCTGCGTATGGTGGAGTCCCACTAGACGAAAGCCCACCTGAAAGCTCAGCAGGCGGCCACTCGGGCGATGGACTGCCCCAGGTAAGTCCTTGTCCGCGTCCGCGTCCGTGTCCAGCCTCATGGTATGCGTCTTCGAACTCGCACTAGTGCATTCTGCTGAATGGATGCGCGCATACGGGGTAGCATGTCGTGGTTTCGCCGTTGATTCTACTTTCGATGACAAGCCTCAGGCTCAGATCGCCTTGGTGGCGGGAGGGCGAGGTCATTCGGTTGCGACGATGCGTGAACCCCGTGTCTCGAAACTAGCCCGACCTTTCTTCACTCTCATCTCTCCATCTCGCCACATCTGATCTCGAGCTACTCCTTTTGCTGGCACCGCCATGATTCTCTTGCCGCGCTCGCTCTGCCTTCAAACTCACTGCTTGACGCCGCCACCCGTGATCCTTCATGCTATCATCATCCCAGTCATCGTCCTCACTGTAAGATGTCGCATTGAAAACGAAGAATATCTTTCTCTGTTCTCAAAGTGACGTCCCAGGCATGCTTTGAGCGACTGAGCGATGATATGACCTGCTTGTGCGGTGATCGGACCGGAACGAGGTGTCCGGCATGTCCCACCCTGCCAAGCTGGGCACTTTCGCCCGCTTCATTGCCTATGTGGACCCTATTCTTCTTGTTCCTTTTCTGTGCTCAGGATGGGAAGACCTTCACGTCGCATATAGAGTCGCCGGAGTTGCCGGCTGACCTCGTGATCTCTGTCCAGATCATCTCGCGTCTTTGCATCGTGGGATGGGAATCTCTTGCTTAATAGCTGACTATACAGATCCCTCGCGTAGATCATAGACGCAAGTAGATGATGGCCGTGGTGGGGCCCTGGGCACCTTCAGACGCGACCAAATGAGTGGGTGCAACATCTACAACTAATATGCATGCAGAGCCATTTCACTTATAAGCAATCGCCCTCGCGGCCCGTTAGACATCACTGCTAGATTATCGGCGTTTCGGTCAGGTGCGTTAGCAATCCAACCTTTCAATCACCTTCCTGTGCGTCCCGGTCGGAAGACTGTGCTTTCCTACCCTGCGCAGATCGTCTGAAACAAACAACTCCTCGGGATACTCGAAACGACATTGCCTTGAATCTAATTGACGAGTGCCAGCATCTGGTTGAACAAGAGAGTAGCAGTGGTGGGACCAGTCGAAGTATCAGCGCCAGGTGGTATGCAGGTCAGATAAACTCTTGTACACACTTTGGCATACGTACCCGTGGACAATAATAAAGCAATTCTATATACCATTTAATATGTTTACACCGAATCTTGACGATGAAAAGAAGGCTACGTTGAGGGCAACATTTCCGCACCGCACGTGACAACCGGCTTTCATCCGAGCTGTCACGTCTGCTGCTTGCCTTTGCACGCTCTCGTCATCTTATACGCGTTCGCTCTTCCGTTCAATCGAACTCATAGCCAACATGAAGAAGAAGTTCGAAAAGGTCAAACAGGGTGCCAGCAGGCTCGTAGTCAAACTCAACCCAACACGCTCCCGCCCGCACTCACCAGTTCCTCCCGAGCCCGGTTCACTGGCACCAGAATCTTCCACTAGAACCCCCGGCTACGCGGATCCGAAAGCACCTGCGACTGCACTCGGCACGACAGGTTCTGTCATACACGAGTTTCTGGCGGCTGCACGTGACGGCGCTGATCTGTGCTTGCCGCTCAAGGCAGCGCTCGTCGGCGCCGTCAAAATCTTCGAGATCTGCGAGGCAAGGACCTATATCTTGTGCTCTTAATAGAGTCTTACCAGTATATTTCAGCGAACTATAGAGGTTCGGGAGCAGTACAATACGCTGAAGAGCAGACTTGCACATCTCGGCGCGGTCACGGGTGCTCTCAGTCAGCGCCGTCACAAGGACCCGAGCCTAATGCGCCGTCTCGATGACATTGCCGAGTACGCACAGAGTCTAATCTGGGAGCCTTGGCTACTAGTCTACTGATTGAATATGACAGCTCGTTTTCACGACTGACTACTTGCATTGAGGAGAAGCAGGCTCGGGGCACGGTCAAACGCGTCCTCGAGTCGCGCACAGATGTCGCCGAAATCAAAGACTTGCTGATCAAAATCTCGTCGCGCATTGAGGTCTTTGTGGTATGCGTTATCCTGCTTGTGCATAGTGTACTTGCCCTCATTTTTGGTTAGTTTGAGAGCATTGTACGGGTTGAGCTAGGCGTGGAAGACATTCTCGAGGTACGTGGTACAACCTTTGAGGACAAGTTATGAACATGCAACCGATGCCGATCAGCGACTTCCAACTGCGGAGGAGAAGCAGGCCGAACGAGAACTCGCAAACTGGGTATGTATGAACGGGCTTTCTGGTTTCCCGCTGACATCGAGTTTGTGATAGAGAGAACTCACGAAGGTCATCCGATCAGGTAAGGTTCTGTTCATGACTTACTCTCAGCAACTAATGCACTCATCAGCTCTCGGTGAACGGCGCGTTCACGGTGCGGCCCACGAAGCACAGCCCAGCGATTCAGGCTGCATGAACGGGACGCGAGCAGGCACATTGTCCAAGTTTGTCGAGTGGGTCAAGAACGATCCCAAGAGTATCTTCTGGCTTGCTGGGATGGCTGGCACGGGTAAAACATCGATCGCGATCACTCTTTGTCGTATGTTCCAAGAAGACCCAGATATGTTGCTTGGCGGCACATTCTTCTGCTCGCGTACGGCCAACGAGGAAGGAAGAAGCGATGTGCGACGCATTATACCTACACTTGCAGCTCATCTTGCGGATATCTCCCCTATTTTCGCATCGCAACTGGCAACAGAGTTGAGACCAAACTCCGGCTCTGTCGTGTATAAACCGACTAGCGAGCAATTTGCTCCACTGCTGCAGCGCCCACTAGATGCCCTCGAACTCGAAAATCGCCCAATCGTCTTCATCATCGATGCACTCGACGAGTGTAGCGACGAACGCGAGCTTTCAGCATTGCTCAAGGAACTTGCCACCCTCAAATACGCTGCCAAGGTCAAGTTCATTCTCACCTCTCGCCCGGAAACGCACATCCTAGGCAGTCCCATCTCGAATCAAACTCGGAACGAAATTCTTCACTTGCACACGATCGGTCCCGAAGACGTCACCGAAGACATTCGGATGTACATCGGTAACAAATTCAACCAGAACTCGCTAGGTGATACTGAGACGTGGTTCTCGGACGCGGATGTGCGCGCGCTCGCAAAGCTTGCTAACGGTCTCTTCATTTTTGCTTCTACGGTAATAACGTACATCATCGACACCGACACTGTCTACCGCCGTAAGGATCGTCTACAGACGACGCTGTCGGCAATGAAGGACAGCAAGGTAGCGACGGGACCACTTGATGCGATGTACGAGTTTGTCATCACCCGTGCATCAACTACGACCAAGGTAGAACCGCACGAGCTGGCGCAGACGCAGCGGGTACTAGCCAGTATTCTTTCGGCTCGTATGCCACTATCACTTAACGCTCTGGGCGAGCTATTTGGTGAGGATACCGATGTGATTCGCGAATCATTGCGCCGTCTCCGTGCAGTTATACATGTTCCTGACGAGCCCGATCAACCTGGCGTGCGCGCGCTTCATGCGTCATTTGGTGACTACCTGTTTGAGCGTGCCGGTTCCGATGTTCGTATTGCTCGTTCGCTTGGGGACGACACTCTAGCTCGCGGCTGTCTGCGAGTTCTGGCCAAGCGATTGCATTTCAATGTGTCGAAGAGTCGCTCGTCACACCAGGCAAATCCGCCATCAAAACCAGATTTCATCCCTCTCGCGCTCGAGTATGCATGCCTCCAATGGATATACCATGTCTCTGGCTTGGCGCAAGCATCTTCCCTTGACAAATCTATCAACGAGATATTTCGCCCACGGCTTCTGTTCTGGCTAGAAGTCATGTCAGTTCTAGGACATGTCTTACGCGCCTCCGCAATGCTTATGTTTGCAGCTATAACGGTGCGTCCCAATACCAATGGGGATATAATATGGTGGCTCACAGCTCAATGAAGGTTCGTTCAGCAGATCTATCACAGTTCCTCCGTGACGCGAACGTATTTGTCGCGTCGTCACGGGAGGCGATCGAGCGGAGCGCACCTCACATCTACATCTCTGCTCTACCCTTCTCTTCGAAAGACTCCCTGATATATCAGACCTTTTTACCCATGTGCAAAGGGATTATCTCGGTCGACACGTACGGCATTGATCGACATGGAGGACGGCTCGTCATGACACTCGCTGGCCACGAGGACGAGGTGACCTCAGCTGAGTATTCTCCCGATGGGCGCTTCATTGGCTCAAGCTCAAAGGATGGTACGGTCCGTATCTGGAACCCCCGTACAGGGGAAGAGGATATGTCTCCGCTGCGAAGTGGCGACGGAAAGGTTTTTAGCATCGCGTTCGCTCCAAACAGTAGGCGTCTCGCCTCCGGCACTAAATCCGGCGTGATTTGTGTCTGGAACATTTCTTCTATCCCGGCCATTTTTCGACGCCTGTTTAGTCACACCGGTTCGGTTCAATGTGTGATCTTCTCACCGGACGGCTCTCTCATTGCTTCGGCATCAAAGGATAAAACTGCTCGCCTTTTTAACGCCGACACAGGCGATAACCTAGCGGTAATGATTGGACATTATGCGCCGCTTTATGCAGTAACGTTCTCGCCAGACGGGCGGACCTTGGCATCCTGCAGTGACAATCACAAAGTTCGATTCTGGCATGCAGCTACGGGAGAGGCGGCTACACAGTCAATCAAATACCCCGAGCTCCACGCGCATGGCATATCATTCTCGCCTGATAGTACCATAATTGCTTGTGGCTCTAGTCCGTCTATTCGCCCTTTATTGGGTGATATTCAACTCTGGGATCTCCAGTCCCATACTAAAGTCGCAACACTGGAAATTGGCTCGCACTTCAGAGCTATCAGATTTGCACCACATGGACAGTCGATTGTGACGGGCGGAAAGTATGATGGTGCTCTCAATATCTGTGACCTGCCGCGGGACATGGTTGAGCCAACATCCCGCTTGATTGGCAAGATAGCATCAGGGATCTGCACGGTAGCGTTTTCACCCGATGGATCGTACATCGTAGCAGCCTACCACGATGGAATTATACGTATATGGGATACCGGTATCAGTGTAAAAGTATCCCGGCCGCTAGAAGCGCACCGCGAAGCGATCTATGTGGTAGCAACATCCTCAAACGGCACCCTGATCGTCTCCGGTTCATCTGACAAATCAGTCCGCGTCTGGGATATACGCAGCGGTAAAATGTTGTTCCCGCCACTGCTCGGCCATACCGGCGGAGTGGTCTCGCTGTCTCTGTCCTTGGACGGGAACCTGATTGCGTCAGGAGCAACTGACGGGGCAATTATTCTTTGGAATATGCGAACGGGCGAGCTGGTTGACCAACCTATGACTGGGTACACCATATATATCAAGCTGTTGACCTTCTCGCCCAACTCGCGACTTTTGGCATCAGGATTAACTGACAAAACGATACGAATCTGGGATGTTTTTTCAGGAAAGCCATCGAATTTAAGCCCGCTGCTTTGCCAGGATTCCATCCGCACAATCTCCTTCTCGCCCGATGGTCAGTTCATCGCTGCCGGAGATTTTGGCGGACGGATATATCTGTGGTATACCGAAACCGGCCAGCCGGCGCACGCTCCGCTGAATACTGTGGATACCACTATCTGGGCTATCAAATTTACACCGGACGACACTCACACAGCATTTGGAGAACACCAATATCGGATCCCCGTACCGAAGGTATCCGCGAGACCACAGGCTCCCATTCCTGCTGGCCCTGATGACTACGTGTATTCGGTTGTATACTCGTCAGATAACCGATTCATTGCCTCTAGTGTCCACCAGACCGTTCGCCTATGGGACTGTGCAACAGGCGCGTTACTTGCCACCGCCTGCGGACGTGGACGCGAACACCGCATTTCCTCTGTTGTTTTTACGCCGGACAATCGGACAATCGTGGCCGGGTTCGGTACTGCCATCCGTGCTTGGGACGTGGAATCAATTCTAGCCCTGGAAGCCTCAAGCAGCAGGCTCAACCCCGTCGATGCACTGGGTATTACCGAGCTCAAAGACGGCTGGCTCGAGGCGCCATCAGGCGAGCTACTCCTCTGGATACCAGAGGACTACAGAGCCTATACCCAGGTCCCGCCCTGCACCATGCTCATAGCCAATTACCGTGTGGTCATTACCGCCGATCCTGGTGGCTTGCACGCAGGCGAGGAATGGACCTCGTGCTGGACCGGCTCAGACACATCTTGAACGTCTGTATACTCTTTTAGGGCTGTTAGCGAACTATCTCTCTTGTAATTGTACCTCTTCCGGTCTGAAAAACGAATCGTTGGGAGAAGACTGAACACTTGTGATCTGAAACTGAACCCACTGCGTTTGACCAGTGACTTCATCCATGTCGTCGAAGAAAGCCAGGTTATCTTATTTTATCGTGAGAAAGCCCGGCGTAACCGTCACATAATCGCATATCGCATGTGTGGAGGTTGACGGACTTGCTTGATGACCAATGTACAGAAGTTGCTTCGTAGTGGAAGTGACCAATGGTGTCGTGCAAGACCTACACCACATGAGCCAAAGGCGCGTTCATTTTTCAAAGGTGAACGCGGCATTTACTTCCCAGCTCACCCTTTGATCCTTCGGCCACTAGGGTGAATTGCCGTGATGATCGCGACGTGAACAGGAAGGTGAGCGACAGCTTGTCTACTGTGTTTAGATGCTACCTCTGTTCGCTCATTCCTTGGTCATGCCAGGGAGGAACTGAAGTTTGCTACACGCACTATGTATAGAGCTTGCTGCCAAAGGTCGAGTGATGCCATGTCTAACCTGAAAGGACACCCTCAGTTCTTCTTCCGGTTATTTCGTGTTGATCATGTAGCAGATGATGAGAGTCAGTGAGAAGGCTGTTTCATGTCAACTGACCAACGGCGAGGTGTCTTTTAAGTATTTGGCCCGCTTAAACCCACATTCTGCATGCTGATGGAATGACATGACACACCAGCGACGTGAGGCAGTGACGTCTTTCGGTTGCCGGGTTGATGCGGACGGCCGGATACGGCATTTGCGCATCTCTTCCTCCTGCTCTCGTCTCGGTCTCGTGCTCTTCCGCGCGCGCCGTCGCGTGTCCTTCCTTCTTCTTATTCTTGACAGTCGACACACACGGCGTAGACATCTTTTCAGCTACCGAACACTAAGTAACACAAGATGACCGACCGCGCACGTCCTCCCCGTGCACGCGCACCGTCTTTCTACCTCGACGACCAACACCCACAACACCCAAGCCACCAACAACAGCCTCAACAAGCTGCTTATGGCGGAATCCCACTAGACGAAAGCCCACCTGAAAGCTCAGCAGGCGGCCACTCGGGCGAAGGACTGCGCCAGGTATGTTACTTGTTTCCAGCCTCGTGGTGTTGGTTTCGGAACGCGCTAGTGGATTGAATTGGAAGCACGGATAAGGCGGCAGTTGGGCGGGTCGTGCGGTGTTCATTGTGCGTGCGGGCGGCGACGAGGTGGCCCCGATGCCGCCGGGTCGTTATCGCCAGCTAGTCCCTGGTTGTCTTTTTTTCTGTGTCGTGGTTTCATCCTTGTCTGGGCTGGGCTGGGCTTGGGCTGGGCGACTATTGCTGCTGGCGGCGGTGGTAGTCAGCGGAGTGATCGCGCAGATTTGATTTGGTTGCTGCGGCCAGCGTCCGCCAGTGCGGTGCTGTACGACATCCCATTCGTCGTCGTCACCGTCCGACCCACAATCATACCTACACCGACCCCATGTGTGCGCGCCGTCCTTTTGATGTGACACGGCCCAACATTCCGTCCCCCTGCGTGCTTTTTATCCCACTCGTACGCCCCTATCCCATTCAATCCTCGTACACAGCATGCCGAGAGCACTGCACCTTCGGGTCCGTCAGCCGCGTCCAAGTGGAATCTGCACCGGTGACAGCGGGCCCGTCATCACCGTGTCGGTGCCCGTTCCCCGTCCAAACGATCCTCCGCAGCCCAACGACCATCTCTACTTCCTCTTCTTCCTTCTACCATTCTGCTTTCGCATGTCTTCTCGCTCGCGCTCCAATCTTCGCGCTGAACAAGACGCTGACACTTCTTTTCCTCTACTCGAACTCGACTTATCACCTGGCCTGGACGCTCGCTACCCATCTTCTCCCAACCCACAACCATCACGCTCGCCTGGCGCCTCATTCGGCATTCTTCCACCTACACTCCCGCGCCATCCCGCCTACAACAACCAAACGCATCCTCAGGCGCGCAGCAAGAACCTTCCCTCCCGCCCCAACTCTCCAGGCCGCAACGGCCAGAGCGTAGCATACGACGACGCGTGTACGTCACTTCCTATCTCCTCTATCTCTTCCCTGCACTAGTGCTGACGCCCTCCCGCTTCTCGACCTTCATTTTCGCCGTGCTTCTCCCGCGCTTCCTCCCCTATCTCACGCGCCGATCCCACTACGCCATATCCGATCCATCTAGCCTACGGCGGGGTAGCAGCCATCCCATCTCCCCGCTCCTCCTACTCCGACGACGCCCAAACTCCTCAACAGCACCTCCACCTCCGCCACGTCGCCGGCGCGCGCGAAGCCCGGCTCGAAGGAACCACATCGACCCACCCCGGATACGCCGGCAGCCTTCACGACCAAGGCGTCCACGGGCAGATTGGCCAGCATGGACAATTGCACCCAGGTGTTGGCGTCGGTGGCCAAAACTCGCATGGATACCAACGGGGCGTCTCGGTGAGTTTTTTTTTGGACGGAGCTGGTGTGAGGATGTGGGCTGACGTTGGGTTGTCTTCAATAGCAGGCTACTGGGTTCCCAGAGCCGGACCGCGAGAGCTTCTTTGCGCCGCCTGCGATGCCGTGGATGCGCGGCGAGAGTTATGCCGGGTACGTTACTTGGTTTTCCTCCCACCATGGCACGACTGACCCATCACCGCGTCCAGCTCGAACAGCGGCGACCAAAGCGTCCCGCCTTCGCGCCCTGAGTCGCCGTCGTTCTTTGGTGGCGCGCGTACTAGCAGCGCTAGCCCCATGCCGTTCTACCCT
>Ga0247815_10003677_pt1 | contig 10943 bp, 22 predicted proteins | sample UWRJL194509B1_FD_181014 | JGI IMG/M metagenome (GOLD analysis project Ga0247815, IMG submission 181014) | Plant litter microbial communities from Arlington Agricultural Research Station in Wisconsin, United States - UWRJ-L194-509B-1 | ecosystem: Environmental > Terrestrial > Plant litter >... | reverse complement strand
TCAATTTGCTCTGGTGTCTCGGGCCGGCACTTGGCCGGATTAACTGTCGGGCGGTACAAGTCGTAGCCGCCATTCTGAGGAATGCGCTCAATCATTAACCGTAGCCCCTTTCTGATCAAGCGTCTCGCCGTTGTTGAATTTGCGACGACCGATGACAAACTTGGATTTGTCGTTGATGCGGTAGGCGATATGCGTTGGCCGACTAAACGCAGCCTTCATACCAAGGATCGCATCAACCGAGCGCATAACGTAGATCTTAGACTGCCAGGTAGGACAGCGAACGTGCAGCTTGACGAAGTTGTTGTACCAGACACGCTTAGCCGTCTGGCTGCCGCATGGCGCGTAAAACTCAATGGGCCACCCATGATCTGGCTTATCGCCTTCAAGGATGTAGCGGACCAATATGCCGCCGTTCTTCGTCTTGTCGAATTCCCATTTCTCGACCGCGACTAGCTCTTGGTCCGTGTAGGCCTTATGTAGAAGCTTCTCGTTCGGATCCAGTAGTTGCTCGCCACACACGCGGCAATCTCGAGCAGTAACATCGTTATGCGCGCCACACTTTCGGCAGTCCTGCTTCACCCAAAACCAGTCGCAGCGAACGCCGGCACCAGAAACACCAATGCATCGACGTGCCTTATCAGAGTTTTCCTCATTGCACTTAGGGCAGTAGATCACCGAGCCTTCGCGCTTAGCCTTCTCGAACTGCGCCTGAGCAAGAATAGGGTTTTCGTACAGAGGCCCCAGCTTCTCCATAACGCCGGCATAGTCGAACACCATCGCATTGGGTTTGCGACTGGCTGCGATCTCGTTTATGCGATCTTCCTTGCTGATTGAGTTCATGTCTACGCCTGACTCAATGTGCAGGCGTAGTACGCGACCAATCGACTGAATAAGAAGCACCAGCGATCCTACAGGGCGCAGGTAAACGATGTACTGCCAATAGCTAACGTCGATACCGGTAGACAGAAGCGCAAGGTTGATCGTGAACTTCAAATCACCAGATCTCGCTCGAGCAAGGATGTCCGCTCGCTCTCCTTCTGGCGTTTCGTCGGTGACAATCGCCCAGCTTCCAGGCGGCAATGCATCGGCAATCTCTCGAGCATGCTTGCGCGTTTGAGAGAAGATCAGCACGCCAAGTCCTTCAGAGGTCCGGTGTACGACTTCAACCATGATGCGCTGGGTCTTTGTGGGGTCGCCCTCTCGGAAGTGGTCTAGTTGCTCGTCCGACCAATCTTGCCCGTTAGCCGGCTGTTCAATGCTCGAGAAGTCAAACGAGTCCTCGAGATGCTCAGGCCAACCAAAGTGCGGCTGTACAAGCCATCCCTCTTCAATAAGCGACTCGGTACTGACTCGAGCAAGGCAAGATCCCCAGAAGTCACCAACGATTGATTCCGTGCCGCGATACGGGGAGCCAGTTAACCCAAGAATCCGCACCTTGGGGTTTAGCGTCTGAAAATGCAGAAGCGTCCGCATCATCATCGTTTCTTCGTCTTCGTGGTCTACTTGGTGCGACTCGTCAACAAGGATTAGATCGAACGCTGAACTGGCGAACGTAGTCTCAAGCGCCCTCGAGATCGTGCCCTCGGTTGCCGCAACGACGTTATGGTGCGCATTCTTGCTGCCAAGTGATGCGCTGAAGTAGCTGACCTTCAACCCGACAGCCTCAGCGAATGCGCCGTCCTGCTGGATTAGCTCACCTTGGCGGGCGAGGATAAGAACGCGACCACCTTTAGACGCAACATGCTTAGCCAAGAAAGCAGCTAATGCCGTCTTGCCGCCGCCCACAGTCACATCAAGAAATGCCGGAATAGCGCCATCCTTGGACCTGAAATAATCAACCGTCTTACCGAATACCTCTTCCTGATAGCCAGGGCGCAGCTTTAGCTCTGTCATACCAACTCCTTTTATGAGGCCCTAATGCTCGCATGAGAAATAGTTTTCCGCAAGCCGTTTTCTTTCGTGTATCATCGTCCGCTTACGACACAAAATGGCAGAGGTTGGCGGGATGGAGCTACTATCAATAAAAGAGGTTTGCGAGCGCTACAAGCTCGCAGAGCGCACGCTATACCGCATGATTGCAAGGGGGGATTTTCCTAAGCCAGTAAAGATGGGGGGCAATAAGTGGTCGCTTTCTAAGCTTAAGGTCTGGGAGTCGAGCGTATGACTCCAGAGTTTAGCGCCGCCAAGGCAGAACAAGCCGATGCGATCTTAGAGTTCAACCGCTTAGCAGGTATAGAAAACGCAACACTTGAAGAGATGGACCAGCTAGCAAGTGCAATCGTTCGCATGGGCAATGCCAACGCAGCCGTTGAAGAATTTCCAAAAACCCAAAGCCCCATGCGAAAGCGAGTGGCTTACGATTCAGATGCAGCAATTCAGATGATTGCCCAGCAACGATGGCTGATCGACCAGATCATCCCTGTTGATGCATTTGGCGTGATCTATGGGCCATCAGGTGCCTATAAGTCATTCTGCGCTATGGACATGAGTGCGTGCATTGCGTCGTCAATGAATTGGCACGGTAACGACGTTGATGAGCCTGGGCACGTTCTATATATAGGTGCAGAGGGCGCATCCGGCCTTCACCTTCGGAAAAAGGCTTGGGAGATTCGGCATCAGCGGCCACTAGCTAACCTTGCCATTCTTGGCATGGCGGTGACTATAAACTCTGAGGACCATGAGTCTCTTATAGGGTTATGCGAAGAACTGGTAGAGGAGCTAGACCAACCGATCAGACTTATCGTCGTGGATACTCTTGCTCGCTCATTTAAAGGCGAGGAGAACAGCGCCACTGATATGGGTGACTTCGTTAAGGCGTGCGACCACATCCGTGAAATAACTGGCGCAACGATTCTGGTTGTCCACCACAGCGGCAAGGATGCGGAAAAGGGTGCTCGAGGATCGTCGGCTCTGCGTGCTGCTTGTGACTTTGAGTTCAAGGTCACAAGCCACGGGAAGAAGATGACGAAAATAAGCTGCATGAAGGCTAAGGACTCTGACCCATTCGACGACATTAGCTTCAAGCTGAACGTGGTAGAGATCGGGGTAAATGACCGAAAGGGTAAGGCACTCACTAGCCTAGTGCTTTCTGCCAGCACATCTGGCGACGACATGCGTCCAGACCTGACAGGCCACAAGCAAACAATCAACAGCCTCGTTGCTAGCGAAATGGCGCGCACTGGCGAAGACTGGGTGTTCAAGACGATGGTTCAGGATGCGTTCTTTGCGGTGCTTGGGGTTGACAAGAAGCATGGCGCAACCAAGACGGCGTGGTCGCGTGGGATGTCTGACCTTTTGGCTGACGGATGGCTGGAAATCGATGCAAATGGCAGAATTACAAGGCCGAATCCGTACTAATCGCAGAAGTTACATTGGTTACATCGGAAAATGACCAGTTACAGTGCCTTGATGTAACCGAATTACGTCGGTTACATCGGTCGGTTACATCGATGTAACTCGCTGCAAGACTTGTGGTATAAGGCTTTCAGCCGTTTTGTCTAAATGAGGTTACATCGCATTTGAGCGGTCAGACCAAGAGTTACACTGCTTCCGTATATCTATATACGGAGCAGGTGTAACGAGTCCGACCTACTGGAATGTAATTATGGTAATATAGTTACTCATTTAAAGGAGAAGGCCATGCAAATCGAAAAAGACGTTCCGCTTCCAGAGACTAAAACCAGTGATCGTAAATCAGCTGGTGAGAAGCACCGATTCAATGAACTGGCTGTCGGGGATTCTGTATTCCTCGAAGGCGAAAGCACACAGGGGAAAACCTGCATGTCTGCGCGTCAAGCCGCTCGTAGATCTGGAAAGGTTTTCGTGACTCGGAACGTTGACGGCGGCGCTCGAATCTGGAGGACGTTGTGAACCAAATCAAACGCTTCACCAAAAACACAGCAGGCCGAGACTTCTGCGTAGGCGACATCCATGGTTATTTCACGAAGCTGCAAAAGGCTCTGGACGGCATCGGCTTCGATCCTCTGTGTGACCGCCTATTCAGCGTTGGCGATCTTGTTGATCGTGGGCCTGAGTGTCGTGATGCGCTTAAGTGGCTGGATAAGCAGTGGTTCCATTCCGTTCGCGGGAACCATGACGACTATGTATGCCGGTTCGATACCTGCGACGTTAACAACTGGGTGTACAACGGCGGCTCGTGGTTTGCCGGTATGGCGTGGGACGAGCAAAGGGAATTCGCCGCTCAGTTTCGTGAACTGCCATTCGCCATCGAGGTTGAGACTGAAGACGGATTGGTAGGCATCGTTCACGCCGAATGCGGGCGCACCACCTGGGCGCAATTCCGGTCTGAGCTGGTCACGCCTATCCATAGCCGGCAAGAGCAGAAGAACATGCGCAACACTGCCATGTGGAGCAGAAAGCGAATCGACGCTATGGATGAATCAGGTATTCCAGATTTGCACGCAATGATCGTTGGTCATGAGGTCGTAACCGAGGTTACTTGGCTCGGAAACGTGGCCTATATCGACACTGGCGGTCATCGATCTGGATTCTTTGCAATACTCGATCTAAATAGCTTGACTCTCCCAACACCTAAGCCATAATCAGCAGACATTTACGGAGGGTGGGAAATGACATACGACGAAGAGGTCAGGGCAATAGAGATTCAGCACGACTGGACGCTAGAGGAGGCAGCCGACTGTATGTGCAATATCAGCCCAGTCGGTCCGTGTAACCAGTGCTGGAGCCTCGGCTGGGCAATTGGCGGAATCGAAGTTCGCCGCACCATCAATAGTTCTCCAGAGAACAGTTAACCTTTAACGTTATTGGGTGGAGGGGTTTATGAAAAATATCGACATGGAAGCGCTAGAGGGTTTGTCGCACTCTCCGCTCAAGAACTACATATTGGCCGGCCTTGAGAGCCATCTAGTAGGCGCGACGACTCGCCTGTTCCGTAATACTCGTGCAAGCACTGGCATCATCACGCCACACAGCCACCGATTCGACTTCCAGTGTCTGGTGCTGCAAGGTGCAGTGACCAACACGCTATTCATCGAGACTGGCCTTGGCGACGACTACCAAGTCACCGAAACTAAATACCTTGGATCGCCGGGTAAATACGAAACCATGAAGACTCGGCGCTGCATGTACCTGCCTGAGAGCACTCGTTATGTCGAGGGTGATTGGTACGGGATGACCGCTGAAGAAATTCACTCAATCAGTTTCTCTCGTGACGCCGTTGTGTTATTCATTGAGGGTGAGCAGATCATCGACACATCGCTGTACATTGAGCCGCACGTAAACGGTGAAACTATCCCAACTATGAAGACCGAACCTTGGATGTTTGCTAAATGACCCTAACCGACCTACTCCCAATCCTCCTGGCAGCCTACGAGGAGCATGGGGATCTGCCGCTAGCTACCGGCTTCGACGACCACCGCCAAATCCTAGGCGTACTCATCTCGCCAATCGAGAAAGATTGCGAGGTTGGGAAGAAAGGGGAGATGTTTTTGGATTTTTATTGAGGGATAAATGATGAGCAATTTTACGAAGGGTGAATGGTTTGCTAAGCGAGAAGGCCAGTCAACTGTATACATCGAATGCCGAATTGGTGGTGGGTGGCTTCAAGAGGTGGCAGCATGCGGGCCCACTGCTAATGGCAGCGAAGAGCAAGAGGCCAACGCCAAACTAATCGCCGCCGCTCCTGATTTGCTTGAGGCGCTAAAAATGCTTGAAACAACTTGCGGTGATGGACTAGAAATTGATCATCCAATCAGGGTTTATGCAAGATCGGTAATCTCAAAAGCTACAACAATTCAATAACTTGTATACAATCCTGACTTTATTATCGCCATAATCCCATATATCGGGATTGGAGTATCAGATGAACGACATACGCGCAAGATTCGAGGAAATTTGGCCGGTGCCTGAGGGTGTGTATTGGTCGCCGGCATTTGGGGCTTATGTATGTGCGCACGGATCTCCAGTCAAGCTAGAGTGCATGGATCTGAATCAACGCCTCGACACCTTCACCCGCTGCCAGGAGACTATGGTGCCTGTGCTCGGGTTGGTGGAGGAGATGGTTGCGGAGTTAGTACAGGTTGCAATTTGGGTAGAGTGGCGTAAAGATGCAGATCGGATTGCAGAAATCTGTGAACGCGCCAAACAAATCATGGAGCAGAAGAAATGACACAGATTGCGAATTGCCCACTGTGCGGCAAAAAGCCAGAGCTGATTGATGATCGGCTGGTTTTCTTTGTTCGATGCCAGAACCACACGCCGCCATGGCCTGTTGTGTACGGCGAGAATCATCGCGACATAGATCATGTTGCTGATGACGAAACCGCTCAGAAGATGGTTGATAGCGTTGACTGGGATCGAGTTGAGAGAAGCGCTGTGATTGCGTGGAATGAATGGGCAAAGGAGTATGTGAAATGAAGCCGCTGCCGAATCAGATGTGCCTTGATACCGTGATCAACCATATCAACATCGATGCGCCAATGATGCGCACGCAAGAAGACACCCACAAACCAGCCGGTATACGGTTAGCCAAGATGCTAAGCCAGTACGACGACTCGCCTTCATCGCAATTGTGGAGCGATATTCAGCGGTTGGCGCGGGAGATATTGAAGGAATGAAAGAGCATAAAGTAAGGCCGTTAGATGTTGAACTTCTATCATCTCTGCTAGAGCCATCGAATGAAAGCTCAACTGGGCTAGTGTGGAAGAGAACAAAGGGTAATCGCATAGCGGGAACAGTTGCGGGGACAGCAGATAGGGAGGGCTACTACAGAGTTCGCATAAACAGGAAAACTTTTCCTGTAAGCATGATATTAGAAGCAATAAATGACCCTGACTATCTAAAGTCATTTGATGAAGACGCAGAGGTATTCAGAGACATAGATGTTGCGCCAGGTTATGCGATAAGCGATCTTGGCGAAGTGATGAGCGTTAAGTCTGGACGAAGAATCTCTACAAGGAAATTGTACGATGGATATTACGTAGCAATCCTAAGGGTTGACGGGAGAAAGAGGAGATTTTTGGTCCATAGGCTGGTAATTAAGGCTTTTGTAGGTCCATGTCCTGATGAGCACGAGGTTGATCACAAGGATAGGGATAGATCAAATAACAGGCTGGACAATCTCCGTTACGCAACAAAGAGCCAGAACAACAGGAACAAAAGAAACAATTACATGGTAGAGCATCTTGGAAAAACCATGACGATGATCGATGCGCTTGAAGATATCTTTGGAAAGGAGAACGTATCTGCTACAAGTGGATCTGAGCAGCACAAAATGTACACAAGGATTCGGAGCAGCATCAGGCAAAAAGGCTTGTCATTTGAAGGAGCTGTACTGTACGAGATTAGAAAAAGAGGAAATCCCAAAACGAATTAAGATTTTCGTTGACTTAAAAACAAAAGGCTCCTAATGTGAGCCTTTCTTTTTGCGGTGAATTTGGAGACATTATGAAAATCCGGTACTGGACAAACGCAAAGACTCGCTATTGCAGCATGACTACCGGGCCTATCGATGAGTCAGAAATGAAGCGTGATGGTTACGTCGAGGTTCCATCTGAGGTTGAGATGGAAGAGTTCCGAGCTATCACTAAGAAGGCCAAGGAATCAGGATGGTCTGGTTCGGCACGCACACTTAAGAAATTCATCCTTGACGGAGCAAATGTGAAATGACCATCTCAACCACAACCCTAAAAAACGCAGCCTTCGCGATTGAGCATGACCTTTTCACTGATCCAGACGGGGCGAACTATCTGGTTAAGGATGGGGCTATATTGCGGAGGTGGGAGCCTGAGACGAGTAGTGCGGATTCATTTGAGTTGATGGTAAGGCTGCGACTTGACATCAATTACTTCCCAGGCTTCGGAGAGGTTCATGCCAGCGATGAAGGCGGACATAACTGCTGGATGGCTGGATATACTGGCGATCTTGCTTATGACACACGACGCGCTATCCTTCTGTGCGCTGAAGTAATCGGAGAATCCCTAAAATGCCAATCCTAGCTTGCACATGGTTTATGTGGGCCTATATGATTCCTGCCGCTAAGGTGAAAATTAGTTATTGGAGGGGTGTATGAGTGAGATGCGCGAAGAGTTTGAGTCAGCGTTATCGCTGGCAGGATGGTCTCGAAATGCATTGTTGCTGAGGAATCAGCCAGGACATCCAAAGGACGGCCAGTACAGAAACACACAAGTGCAATCAGCCTGGTGGGGATGGCAGGCATCAAAAGCAGTTAATCGTTCTCCGGAGAACCCTTCCTGATGCTCATAAACCTCTCAGGACTGCGCCTAGACATCGATATCCACTACGCCCACACAACCCCAGCAACCCAGCACGCAAACGGCTGTAGCGAGCTTGAGTGGACCTGCACGCACGCAACAGACGAGATCGGCGAAAATATTTCCACAAATGCGCTTGACTTAATCTGCAATGAGTACCAAAGTGAAATCGAACGCGCCATTTGGGCGCAGATAGAGGGGAATAGATCATGAATAAGCCAGATTGGAAAGACGCTCCGGATTGGGCAATGTTTCTAGCGCAAGACAAGGATGGTGAGTGGTGCTGGTGGAATCTTGAGCCAGCGCTAACATTCTCGCTCTGGACTCAAGGCGAGCCAGAAGAGGATTACAACTTTGTGACGGCTGGATATTACGCGCCAAACATAAGCTGGAAAGAAACATTGGAGAAACGACCATGAGCACAACAACAGTCAAACAAGCCCGTGAAGCACTAGAAGCAGCACTCCTGGCATTCACTAAGTCGGATATCGAGCATCCGACCGCCACTCACATCGCAAAAGAAGCGCTGACCCACGCACGCCACGAGTACTGGAACGCCTGCGCCAATTTCTGTACTAAACTCGAATTCTCGGTCGACCTGGCTGAGGTTCATGAGAATCTGGTTACGCAGGGGCTTTGGGTATGAGTGAGTTGCAGGCGGGGATGCTGGCGTTGGTGATTGGTTGCAACATGGAAGAAACGGTGCTTGGCCAGGTAGTCACGCTGACGTCTTCTTTTGATAGTGGCTGTGGCAAGATGTGGAAGGCGGAAGAGTGGGTCGGTCAATTCCCTGATTTTATTCAGGAAAGATTCCTACTACCTTTGCCACCACTCGCCGACCCGTTCGACGTAACCCATAAGGAAGAACTACATGCATGAGGTAATCATGGAAATGATTAGCAGGGGCTGGACCTATCCGATAATTGCTCTGAGAACTGGCATCTCAGAGAACCGCCTGCGAGACTGCAATCTAGGCGTGAGGGAAGAACGAAAGCTGTACGAAATCGCTACCAACGAAGCTAAGATTGACATCGATTCACTGGGGGAGCAAGAATGAGCAAGAGTGACGGTTCAACAGCAGACTACTACGTACTCCCTGAAGGCGCTACACAGCTTCAGGACTTGATTAGCCATCGCAATATGAACGCGCAGATTGGGGAGATAACTCGCGCCTGCTACCGATACGGCATGGCATCGCACAGTGACATGCTGCGTGACGCGAAGAAGATCCGCTTCTACGCTCAGGCTGAGGTTGAGCGGCTGGAGAAACTTAGCGCTACACAAAATACCGGTGGCCCAATCTCAGCAAATGCCACGTACATCGTTGGCGAGAAAGACTATGAATGCCACAGCCATGCACCAACGAGCACAGCCAAATGAACGAATACAACGAGCAGCGCTAAAAATTCAATCAAGGCCCGAAACAGGGCCTTTTTATTGCATAATGGAAAAAACGCTAGGTCAGAGGGATGTATATGCAAGAGCTTCAGTGGTGCATTAGCCAGGGTTACACGAATCAGCAGGCGGCTGATCATTTGGGGATTAACGAGCGGACTGTTCGTAGATGGAAGGCTCGGTTGAAGCCTGAACAGGTGCAAGAGAGCGCTAACGATGACGGACAATACGATACGTTCGTCATTACTTCGGCAGTCAATGCAACAAAGGCGCATAACGGTTTTCTGGCATCGCTGCACAACTACTGCCAGGCTAACAACGCCAAGCTGATCGTTCTGCCTATGCGTTATCGAAATCCTACGCGCAAGGAAGACACTCCGGACGATTGGTGGGATGCTCGACTAACTCCGCACATCGTCAATCAGCGCACCAAGTTATGCCGTGACGTTGTTCTGCTCGCTGACATCAAGGTTCAGCCTACTGCTATCAACCCGCTGCAAGGTTGGCTGACAGTATCAGGCACGGACTCAGCGATCATGGCTCACACGAAAGTAGCACTTCAATCCGTTCCGACGATGGTTGGTGATGACGCTAAGCTCGTGATGACCACTGGCGCCTGTACCGTGCCACGGTACTCCGATACCAACGCCGGCAAGAAGGGCGAGTTTCACCATACACTTGGCGCCGTGATCGTTGAAGTTGACCGCAAAGGAACGCACCTACGCCACGTATTGGGGGAGCGAGACGGATCATTCATCGACTTGACTACCAAGTACTCTCGTAATGGTGTTGAGGCTGCTCCTGATGCGTCTGTATTGATCCTTGGCGACCTTCATGCTAGACAGGTAGACAGTAAGGCTTTAGACGCCACTGAACGCCTTGCAGTGGCTATCAACCCTAAGTCGGTATGCCTGCATGATGCGCTTGACTTCTCGTCTGCCTCGCACCACTCAGGCTATTTCGAGCGTTTCAAGCTGCATATCACCAAGCAGAACAGCATTCTGTCTGAGCTGAAGGTGACAGCTAAGATCCTTGACCGCATCTCCATGTGGGCGCCTGAGATCGTCATGGTTGGATCTAACCACAACGAACACTTCACGCAATACCTGTCGAAGTACGAGAACGCGCTAGACCTTGAGAATGCATTGGTGTATCACGAGACAAAGGCTGCAATGCTGCGAGCGATCCATGAAGGCTCTTATCTTGACCCGTTCAAGTACTGGGTTGATAAGCTGGCATCGACGCCAGAGGCTATCCACTGGCTGCGTCCAGGCGAGTCGTATTCGCGACACGGTA
>Ga0247815_10003676_pt1 | contig 10944 bp, 9 predicted proteins | sample UWRJL194509B1_FD_181014 | JGI IMG/M metagenome (GOLD analysis project Ga0247815, IMG submission 181014) | Plant litter microbial communities from Arlington Agricultural Research Station in Wisconsin, United States - UWRJ-L194-509B-1 | ecosystem: Environmental > Terrestrial > Plant litter >... | reverse complement strand
ACCCACCCAGCTATAGACCAGGGTACAACATCTATACACGAAAAGGCAAATCACAGGTATCAATTTCAGTACATCAAAAACAGTAGGTTCGTCAATAGATACTGTCGGTTCATCAATTGCATGCTGTATCCGCTTTATAAAAGCAGATTTTGAGCATCAGTATTTAAATTTTTAGCGCTATGAAAAAAATAAGCATCATTCTGCTGCTGTGCATTCCTTTTATGCGGGCTACGGCGCAGGAAAACCTGACGGTAAACGTACATCCCGGCATTGAACTCTTCACTATTGTTCAAATCCTTGCAGACAAACTCCCGGATCCTACCCCTTCAACCTATAGCAAAGAAGTTATGGAACACTTCGGAAAGTACAAGACTCATCCAGCGGTAGCCAAAGTGAAGACTCTGGGAAAGGTATTCTCTGATCTTACTGAATTAGGTTATACGATGTCGGGCTTTCCTGACATCAAGCTCTATGAGCCAGTAGAACTAAGCTGGTATAAAAGATATGGAAAGGAAAATGTACTTGAGTACATCTCCTTATGCCGTGACTTCGCCCGCGATACCAGGTTCTGGGATTTCTACCAGGCTCACACGCAAAGGTACCTGCAATGGGGCTCAGGCATCCGTGCTGAAGTGGATAAAAGCGGCACTATGGAACAATTGCAGCAATTCTACGGCACTAAGGGGAATGCGAAGTGGTATATATGTATAGATCCCTTAAACTCCTGGGGATCCCATGCCATCACTACCAAGAACCTGAATCCCGCCTTTAGCAATAATGTAGTCTATATGACGGGGTACTTCAATGATAAATCGACCGAAAATGATGAGCCATTCTTTGAATATAAAGGATTCGATTATCTGGTTTGGCATGAAGGGAGTCATGTGTTTCTCGAGCCTTATTTCGAGAAATACAAGGAGGAAATTGATGAGCTATCCTACCTCTATAATAAAGATGATGAAGGCATGCTGCGCAACGGAATTGGCAGCTGGGAATATTGTCTGAATGAGAACGTTGTTCGTGCCATTGTTGGAGACATGAACAAAAAGTACCGTACCGATCGTCAGTTTAAACGGCAGGTGGCCAGAGAAACGGCCAGCGACTTTATCTATGTGGAAGATCTGGTTCCTTTTATCGCTGATAATTATGGGCCTGGCAAGAAATACACCAGTTTTGACAAGTTCTTTCCAACAATGTTGACCATGCTGAAAGATAAATATCCAAAAATACAACACCAGTAAGCATAAAAAAGGGCAGATGATCATCATCCACCCTGTTTATAATTATTGAAATCCAGTTAAGCTTTCAAATCAAATCTGTCCAGGTTCATGACCTTGGTCCAGGTTGCAATAAAGTCTTTTATAAACTTATCCTGCGCGTCCGAACTTCCGTAAACTTCTGCAACCGCTCTTAGTTCAGCGTTAGATCCAAAAACAAGATCCGCACGTGTTGCTGTCCATTTTGGCTGTCCGGTTGAACGATCACTGCCTATGTATAGCTCACTGTCGGGCGATGTTGCCTTCCAGGCCGTATTCATATCCAGCAGATTGATAAAGAAATCGTTGGTCAGCTGACCTGGTCGTGCCGTAAGTACACCATTTTTCGAACCGTCAAAGTTAACGTCAAGCGCACGCAGACCGCCCAGCAGCACGGTTAGTTCAGGTGCAGTTAACGTAAGCAAATGCGCTTTGTCAACCAGCAATGATTCTGTTGATGCCGTCGACTTTGATTTTCGGTAATTGCGGAATCCATCGGCAGCAGGCTCGAGGTAACCAAAAGACTCTATATCAGTCTGTTCCTGAGACGCATCCATCCTGCCTGCGGCAAAAGGAACTGCAACAGTACTACCAGCGTTCTGTGCTGCTTTTTCAACAGCCGCCGTACCGGCAAGGACGATCAGGTCGGCAAGCGATACTTTCTTTCCGCCAGTTTGTGCAGCATTGAACTCAGTTTGAATACCTTCCAGTATGTTCAGCACTTTTTGCAAACGCGCAGGGTTATTTACTTTCCAGTCTTTCTGAGGAGCAAGACGTATACGTGCGCCATTGGCACCGCCACGTTTGTCTGATCCGCGGAAGGTGGAGGCTGAAGCCCATGCTGTGGAAACCAGCTCCGGTATACTCAAAGCCGAGGCCAGTACTTTTGCTTTTAATGCCGAAACATCACTTTCATCAATGAGCACGTGGTTAACCGCAGGGATAGGATCCTGCCAAAGCAGTTCTTCCTGCGGCACATCAGGACCCAGATATCGTTCCTTAGGACCCATATCACGGTGTGTCAATTTATACCAGGCACGGGCAAACGCATCTGCAAACTGATCAGGGTTTTCCAGAAAACGTCTGGATATCTGCTCATAAGCAGGATCCATACGTAAAGCAAGATCGGTAGTCAGCATGGTTGGCAGTTGTTTTTTAGTGCTGTCAAAAGCATGTGGAATGGTAGGCTCGGCGTTTTTTGCCACCCACTGATGTGCACCTGCAGGGCTCTTGGTCAATTCCCATTCAAAACCAAATAAGTTTTCAAAGAAGTTGTTGCTCCACTTGGTCGGTGTTTGTGTCCAGGTTACTTCAAGTCCACTGGTAATGGTATCAGCACCCTTACCTGAGCCGTAGCTATTGTTCCAGCCAAAGCCCTGCGATTCGATATCTTCCGCTTCAGGTTCTTTGCCCACGTGGTCTGCGGAGGCCGCGCCATGCGTTTTTCCAAAAGTATGTCCACCTGCAATCAGGGCCACCGTTTCTTCGTCATTCATCGCCATACGGCCAAAAGTATCACGTATATCTTTAGCAGAAGCAATCGGGTCAGGATTACCGTCAGGTCCTTCAGGATTTACATAAATAAGTCCCATTTGCACTGCGGCAAGCGGTTTTTCCAGATTACGCGAATGGATATGTCCATCGGCATCATCATCAGATACCAGCACACCATGTCCTTCAACCACGCCTTCCGAACCATCCGCATACCGGACATCACCACCCAGCCAGGTTGTTTCAGAACCCCAGTACACAGACTCATCTGCTTCCCATACGTCTTCACGCCCTCCGGCAAAGCCGAAAGTTTTGAAATCCATAGACTCCAGGGCAATGTTTCCTGTAAGGACGATCAAATCTGCCCAGGAGAGCTTGCGACCATATTTTTGTTTGATTGGCCACAGCAGTCGGCGTGCCTTATCCAGGCTGACATTATCTGGCCAGCTATTTAAAGGTGCAAAGCGTTGAAGCCCTGCTCCGGCTCCCCCACGGCCATCACCTACGCGATATGTTCCTGCACTGTGCCAGGCCATGCGGATGAATAAACCACCATAATGACCAAAATCTGCCGGCCACCAGTCCTGAGAGTCAGTCATGAGTGCGTGCAGGTCACTTTTTACTGCTTCCAGATCCAGACTATTAAATGCTTCAGCATAATTAAAATCCTTCTCCATCGGGTCAGACAGTGCAGAATGCTGACGTAAAATATTCAGCTTTAACTGCTTTGGCCACCAATCGTTATTTCTGGTACCGCTGCCTGCGGAATTATCTTTCATGCTGCCGTTATGAAAAGGGCATTTGCTGATATCGTTTGATCCTTCTTCCATGTTACTAAGTATTATATTTGAATAGTTTTTTGTCTTCTGATTTATATAAAATTAAGACTTTGGAGGGAACAATCACAATCATTTAATGCTATACTTCAATAGTTAAAATCTATTACCTTTAGACCATCAATGTATGCTTATCTATGGAAACAAGTAACCGAAGAACATTTTTACAAGCTGCGGGTCTATCTACGCTGACCGGCATGACAATACCGGAAATTGCACAGGCTGCCTTAAACGCTGCATCAGGAAAGCAAGTTAAACTGGAAGATCGTGACATCATTCTTTTTCAGGGTGATTCTATTACCGATGCGGGCAGAGACAAGAAGTCGGTAGAAATTAATACTCCGGCAGCCCTGGGTTCAGGATATGCAATGCTTTCCGCTTCAAAATTACTGCTTAAATATCCTGGTAAAGACCTTAAATTTTCGAATAAAGGCATTAGCGGAAATAAAGTGTTTCAGTTACGCGACAGATGGGATGCGGAATGCATACAATTGAAACCGGATGTATTAAGTATTTTGATTGGTGTAAATGATTTCTGGGCAGTCAAAAAGCACGGCTATGAAGGGACTATTGACACTTATCGTACTGATTTTAAACTACTGCTTCAAAGTACGATAAAGTCCTTGCCAAACGTAAAACTGATTATAGGAGAACCATTTGCAATTAAAGGTGTTTCGGCAGTTGATGAGAGCTGGTATCCGGAATTTGATAAGTTCAGACAGGCCGCAAGAGTTCTTGCTGACGAGTTTAATGCAGGTTTTATTCCTTACCAGACAGTTTTCGATGAAGCGATTAAATCAAAACCCGGTACTTACTGGACTGCTGATGGTGTACATCCCAGTTTAGCAGGTGCTGCATTGATGTCAGAAGCCTGGTTGGCCGCAATTAAATAATTACGGTGTGGCGATGATGTGCGGAACAAAGTCTGCAGCTGTTGTCCCTGTAAACCATACGATATATGATTTCCCCGCAACGAACGTTGCTGCAGGAATCGTAATCAATGTGGTAGTGCCCGTAAATGTTGCCGTCAGCGCAATTGCCGGATCGACAGCGTAGGAAAGGGATGGTGTATTTTCTGCCAGACCAGAGATTAATTGGTTGCCACCAACTACATTGATACTAATTGTTGCCGTAGAAGAAGCATTTAGATTGATGAACCGCACAGCTGCACGCCCTGTTTGTGGTGCCGAAGTATCATCCTGAAAACCCAGGATACCCGTTTGTCCGGCTGAACTTTTAGCATAAAATACGGTATAGCTTTGGTCTGGCGTCAGAAACGCACCAAGACTTGCGTTTACATTCTGAGTTCCTGTTGCCGTATAAAACAGGTTCACAGCTCCTGATTTCACGGTTTGATAAGCCAGACTTTCACCGAACGCGACATTAGTACCAATTTTTGTTACATCCAGATAGAAGTCCTGGGGTGCTGAGCCCGGAACACCGTTAACTATTCTCAGCTTCGCGCTGCCTTCAACTACGATCGGGTCATTACTTTTAGCACATCCTGCCAGGATGCTCAGCATGGCAAATGAAAGAATCAGGAGCCAGTTATTTTTAAATTTGAAAGACGTCTGTGTGTTCATTTCTGTACGATTAGGGATGATACAAAACAAAAGATGGCTTGATCAAAAATCAAGCCATCTCATCAGATACTATTTAGTTATTAGTTGTAGTTGTTAAGCATTACCGGCATCACCAACATAAGGACATCTTCATTCTCATCATTAGTCTGAGGAATCAGCAATCCTGCGCGGTTAGGCGTCGATAATTCTAAAGTTACCTCTTCTCCTGAAAGATTGCTCAGCATCTCAATCAGGAAACGGGCATTAAAGCCAATTTCCAGGTCTTCACCTTCATATTGGCAGCTCAGGCGTTCGTGTGCCTCATTGGCAAAGTCAAGATCTTCTGAAGAGATATTCAACTCACTGCCATTGATCTTCAACCGCACCTGGTGGGTTGTTTTATTGGCGAAGATGACAACACGTCTGAGGGTATTTAGAAATAATGCCCGGTCTATAACCAGTTTGTTCGGGTTGTTGGCAGGAATAACTGCTTCATAATCCGGATAACGCTCATCGATCAAACGACAAACCAGGTTGATGTTTTCAAATTTAAAGAAAGCGCTGGTCGCATTATAATCAACAGAAACATTGATATCGCTTGAAGGTAACGCTGCTTTAAGAAGCGTTAATGCTTTTTTAGGCAGGATGAAAGAGGTTGTCTTATCAGCCTTACTATCCTTACGTCTGTAACGTACCAGTTTGTGTGCATCTGTAGCAACAAAAGTGATGTGCTGATCGGAAAGCTGGCAATATACACCTGTCATAGCAGGGCGCAGCTCATCATTACTTACTGCAAAGATCGTTTTGGTGATCGCTTCCGTTAACACGGATGCTGGCAGATTCACAGATGACGCATTTTCTACCACCGGTATTTTAGGAAAATCATCACCATTTTCTCCGCTGAGCTTGTACTTACCATCGCCGGCACTGATTTCAATAACAAAAGAACTGTCATCAATATTAAAAGCTATTGGCTGATCAGGAAGCGTTTTAAGTGTATCCAGTAAGATTCTGGCTGGGACAGCTACTTTACCACCTTCTTTAGACTCCACTGGTAAAGATGTCGTCATACTGGTTTGTAAGTCAGTTGCAGAAATTGTTAAGTTCCCGTCTTTGATCTCAAAAAGGAAATTTTCCAAAATTGGCAGAACAGTACTGCTGCTTGAAGCGCCGTTCACCGTTTGTAAATGTTTTAAAAGTGTAGAAGTGGATACTATGAATCTCATATAATGATCTTATCAGTCTCAAAAATATAAAAATTACCTTGCATACTTGTGCTTACGGTAATAATGTTGAAAAATTCCAAAAAATATTAACACCACTAGTGGGAGCGCTGTATTCAGCAGTTGCCATTTCAATTTCCCTGCACGGATCTTTTCCTTGTCAAGTAGCCTGATCCTGATGTCTTTATTACGCAATTCGATCAGGTTCTCATCGTTAGAAAGATAATCGGCGATATTGAGCAACAGTGCCTTATTGCCGTAATTTCTTTGTGTATAGCGGTCAAAGCCGAGTGGAAAAGGAGAATTATCATTGGCACTGACCTGATTTTTGAAGATGTCACCATCTCCGATCACAATCATTTTACCGGGCTTGCTAATGGCTACGTTGGTATATGCTGATGGAATCCCTTCAGGCAGGGGCCTGTTCAGAAATAAAGAAGCGAAAGTCCCTTCTAGTAGCACCGCTGCAACCTGAGGCACACCGACATAGTCTCTGGGATCAGGCTGGTTTTCAATCATCTGCAAGGATAACAGTGTAGGTGTCGGAAATACTTTAGTATAGGGGGAAGAAAACAATATGGGCGTTTTGTGTATACCACGAATACCAATAGTATCTACTGTGCTGCTGAACTCGCTGCGTATGCCGTCAATATTTTTCACCAGCTTAGTGGTAGCGGCAGGCATCAGAATTGGATAGTAAACCCAGGGCGCCAGTTGAATCTGATTCTGTGCAGCACCACCGCCCATAGCCAGAGGAATTTCTACACAATTGGCATCGGCAATAAGGTTATAATTAATCCTGGCTCCGTAGGTAAAGAGCATGTCATCCAGGTTCAGCTTTTTATTGAAAGCCAATTGTTCTGATTTGCCTTTGAGGCTGTCGAGATCGGCGCTCACCTGATCAATGCTCCAGACTACCCTTCCACCCTGCAGAATAAAATAGTTGATCTTATACTTTTCAGCTTCGGTAAACTCAGTCTGCGGCTTGGTGATGAATAAAACTTTTAACTTTTCCAGTCCGCTTTGATCAATTTGGTTCAAGTTTACCCGCCCTACTTCGTAGGTGCTCGACAAGGAACGGATAGCATCGCTCAGATACACGTCTGAAAGCTCTCCATTTCCCTCTGTAAATCCAATTCTGGGGTTATCTCCGGTAATGACTTTACGGAATGCGGAAGTGAAACTGTATTCCAGATTCTGGATGCTGTTGTTGATATTTTCTTCGTAATTGCCTGCTGCATCCAGATTTCCGAGTAGTTTGACGGGGATCTGCCTGCCATTCGCGACGATCATTGCCATTGGAAAGATCGTTTTCTGGGCAAAGCCATTGTCATTTTTGATGTTGAGTGTGGTGGGCTCGATGCCTAAAGCGTAGAGCTGGTTGATTACTGTATCCTGATCACTAAGCGCAAGTCCTGATAAGGGATCTTCAAAAACCATGTTAATTTTGGCTCCTGAAACCGCAGCGTAATCAGCAAGCAGATCTGCTGTTGCATTTTTTAAGCGTTTGAAGGCCGCAGGCAGGTCACCGTTCAAAAATACAGTAACGGTAATTTCACTACCTGGCGCTTCCAATACTTTTTTGGATTGCCTGGTCAGTGTAAAGCGATGGTCTGAGGTCAGATCAAAGCGTGTGTAATACCTGGTAGAGATCAAATTGACCAATACAATAATCAGTAGTAAGAGCAGCAGTGCTGTAAGCGGCCTTGTCAACCTTACCATTTCCTACCTCCCAGCGCATAACGTGTTAAACCCAAAAACAAGACCAGTATACTTAAAAAATACACCAGGTCGCGCGTATCGAGCACGCCCCTGCTTACAGAAGCGTAATGTTCATTGATGCTTAGAAACAAAAAAGTGCTTTCCAGAAAGCTGAGGCTTTCTATTTTAGCCAGGGCGTCAAATCCGGAGTAAATGATGAAACAAAGGAATACTGCAATGGCAAAAGCTACAACCTGATTTTTCGTCACTGAAGAAAGGTATATCCCTATCGCGGTAAAGGCAGCACCTAGAAAAAGTAATCCAATATAAGCGCCAGTAATGGCACCAGTATCCAGATTACCTTTTGGCATTCCGAGCTGATAAAGGCTATATACATATACAAGCGTCGGCAAAAGTGCAAATACTATAATAAGCAGGCAGGCAAAATATTTACCCATGATAATCTGCCAGTCGGTAAGCGGTCGCGAAGCTAGTAAAATGTATGTGCCCTCTCTGCGTTCTTCTGCAAAGGCGCGCATGGTGATCGCAGGGATCAGAAATAAAAACAAAAAGGGAACCAGGCTAAAAAAGCCGTTTAGTTCCGCATATCCATAGTCTAAAATAGATGTGTCGGGGAAAAACCAGAGTAGAAGGCCCGCTGCAAGCAGGAACACGCCAATAGTAATATAGGCCATGAGCGAATTCAGCAGACTGAAGAGTTCTCTTTTAAATACTGCGTACATGCAATTGAATATGGTGTCGAAGTTAGCTAATTCTGTAGAAACGAAAAAGGCGGTCGGCCTAAATCGTTGCTGTAGCGGTGAGTTTTCTAAAGATCTCCTCGAGAGAGAAGTCCCCCTGCTCATTTTTAAGACTATCGAGGCTTTGATTGGCTACAATACGGCCCTGATGGAGAATAATGACATCATCGCAGAGCGCCTCCACTTCCTGCATAATGTGCGTTGAAAGAATAACTGTTTTATCTTTCCCCAAGGTCTTGATCAGTGTGCGAATGTCAGTCAGCTGATTGGGGTCAAGTCCTGATGTTGGTTCATCCAGGATGAGTACCTGAGGATCATGGATAATAGCCTGAGCCAATCCCACACGCTGTTTATATCCTTTGGATAACATTGCAATCTTCTTGTGCTGTTCTGCCTGCAGTCCTACCCGCTCAATGGTCTGCTGTACTTTTTCCGCCGGATTTCTCAATCCGTAGGTACTGGCAACGAAAAGCAAAAATTCCCGCACATACATATCTGTATATAGCGGGGTATGTTCAGGAAGATAGCCCATGAGCTTTTTAATAAGCACAGGCTCAGCCTGCACGTCATGTCCGCAAAGCGTAACAGATCCGGCACTGGGCTGAAGATAGCCGGTCAGCATTTTCATGGTAGTGGATTTCCCTGCACCATTAGGTCCCAGGAAACCAACAATTCTGCCGGAGTTCGCGGTAAAACTAATATCATTTACTGCCTTTTGCTTAGCATAGGTCTTGCTTAGACCCTGAACTTTAATACTCAATTACTTAATCTTTAAATTGGGTGTTTTTAGTTTTTTATCAGCACGGTATAAGTCAAGTTCTTTACCCCCAGCAGCAAGTTCGTCTGACGACAGGATATCTGCACCATCAGCAATCAGGTTATAGTATACTTTTTTATCAGGGTATGCTGCTGCACTTTTATCTAAGTTGCCCATGGTACCGAGAATACATACAATTCCTTTACTGTGCAGGTAGTCATATACTGCTCTATCCGGAGCTGATGTCCCAACAAAAGCAACAATCCTGTCGTTAGGAACACCCATACTGTTTAATCTTTCGATATCCGCTACACTGCGTGCAGATGCGGAGATCATCAGGTCAGGAGCCAGTTTATGTACTTCCGCTGCCTGGTTGGCATTATAGGTAATGATAATAGAATTGTTTTCAGCATGCGTTTTGCGTACGGCAGCAATGATTTTATCGTAAGGCACACCCCTCTTGATATCTATAGTAAACAATACTTTATCTTTTCCCCAGGTAAGCACCTGTTCGAGTGTAGGTATTTTAAAATTGGTAATGGTTCCGAAATCATCTTTAAGACGAACTTTCTGGAGCTCTGCATAGGTATAAGCACCAATTTGTCCGGTACCGTCGCTTGTACGGTCTAGCTTATCATCATGCATGATCACCAAAGCAGAATCTTTGCTGAGCGCTACATCAAACTCAATGATTACAGGTTGATAGGTCGTAGCATTTTCAAAAGTCTCGATGGCGTTTTCAGGAAAACCCTTCATAGGCCCACCCCGATGTGCACTGATCAGGGGATACGCAGTATTTTTGCCATTCAAAAAAGAGCGGAGCTCGGTCTCATTCTTAAAAGAAAGATAGTGTTTCTGCTGGGCTGCCGCTGAAAAACAAATGAAGCCTAAAGCAATTACGAAAAGATTGAATTGTTTCATGTCCAAAAGTAAGCCCAACTTTCTATATTTGCAATATTATGGCTAAAACTAATAACGACGAACAATTTAAAAATGTAATCTCACATGCAAAGGAATACGGATTTGTATTCCAGAGCAGCGAAATCTATGACGGGCTGAGTGCGGTATATGATTACGGGCAGCTTGGTGCTGAGTTGAAGAACAATATTAAAACGTATTGGTGGAAAGCGATGGTTCAGATGCATGAAAACATTGTAGGGATAGACTCTGCGATCTTTATGCATCCTAAAGTATGGAAAGCAAGTGGACATGTTGACGGATTTAATGATCCGATGATCGACAATAAAGATTCCAAGAAACGGTATCGCGCAGATCAGTTACTGGAAGACAAAATTACCCGTTATGAGAAAGACGGAAAAACTGAAAAGGCTGCAAAACTTCAGGCTGATATGGATGA
>Ga0247815_10003675_pt1 | contig 10945 bp, 15 predicted proteins | sample UWRJL194509B1_FD_181014 | JGI IMG/M metagenome (GOLD analysis project Ga0247815, IMG submission 181014) | Plant litter microbial communities from Arlington Agricultural Research Station in Wisconsin, United States - UWRJ-L194-509B-1 | ecosystem: Environmental > Terrestrial > Plant litter >... | reverse complement strand
GCGCCACCTCTCTCCTGAACACACAGCCGCGCAATGTCTACCGCCCGCTCTGTCGTGCTCGTCACTGGCAGCTACGACCAGGAAATCAGGTTCTGGGAAGCCTGGAGCGGCGGGTTCTCCCGGATTATCACCAAGACGCAAAACGAAGTCGGAGTGCGTCCCGTGGCAGTGGCCGCGCAAGTCTTGCTCGTATAGGGGGTCCTAATACTCCAATTCCCGCTCGCTGCAGCAAGTCAACCGGCTCGCCATTTCTCCAGAGTGCGTACTTTCGTTGTGCGTGCTTATATGTTCTAACTGGTAAATTTCAGTAAACGGTTTCTGGCAGCAGCGGTGTACAAGAAGATCAAGGTGTACGACACGAACAGCACGTCCAATGCACCCGTGAGTGTCTTCGCACGCGCGCACACTATGACGGGCGGTCGTTCACACGGGCAGAATTGCAGCTCTTCACACTTGAGGGTCACACCAACAATGTCACGGCGCTGCAGTGGCAGAACCAGGGCAAGTGGCTCGTGTCGTGCAGCGAGGACAACTCGATTCGTGTCTGGGATATGCGGTGCGCCTTGGTCAAGTAAGTTGACGCTGTGGCACGCTACTGATACTACGGTGCTTGTTCAGGTCGAAATCACAGTTCAAGATGTACGACAACGAGGCGCCAGGTGCGTTTTTGCGCGCTCCGGAGGTGGCGTCGTCGCTTATGATTTCTTGATGCGCCAGTCAACGATGTCTGTATCTATCCCAACCAGGGAGAGATCATCTCGGCCGACCAGATGGGTTCCGTAAAGCTCTGGGACTTGAGCGGTGGCAAGCAATGTGTTTTGGAGCTCGTGCGTCTGTCCTCCATCATCTCATCCACGACTGACCGCACCTCCGCCAGTCACCGTCTGGAGAAGTAGCCATCCGGTCAGTCGGCATTGCGTCCGACGGCACATTTCTCATCGCTGCCAACAACAAGGTGCGTGTTCCACAAGTTCAAGCGCGTAGAGCCGGGCTGACGGTGCTTCAGGGCAAGGTGTTTATCTGGCGCATCAACGACGACATCAACTCGCAGCTCCCGCGCTTCCAAGCCCTTACTAGGATAGTCGCGCACAACACATACATAACGCGTGCTCTCATCTCGCCCGACGTCAAGTACGTTCTTCCACTTCCTTCCTCCTCCAAGTTGACCAACTGTCCTCGCACATAGATATCTCGCCACATGCTCGGCCGATTGCACAGTCAACATCTGGTCTATCTCGTCCGCGCTCGAGTTCAAACACCACCGTAAACTCGTGGGCCACCAGCGCTGGGTATGGGACTGCGCATGGAGCACGGACTCGGCGTATATTGTTACGGCGTCGAGTGACCATGTTGCGAGGTTGTGGGAGGTTGCGAGTGGACAGACGGTTAGAGAGTATCATGGGCACTCGAAGGCGTGCGTTTGTTGCGCGTTGGCCGATCATACGTGAACGGAGACCAAATGACAAGTTCTGCGTACGAGCACTTGTTGTTGCCGCTCCCTTCATTCGAGATGTAAATGCGCACAGAGGCGTTGTTTGTTCCTTCTGCACACATATAGTTGTACACTACTTATTCATTGAGATGATGTGTAACCTGCATTTACAGGCCACTGAAAAGACGCCCAGGGTGACTGAGACGCGGTACGACTGAGTCTGAACGCGCCACATGCACCTCTTCCACATCCGCATCGCTCTCAAACCGAGCACACAATCCATACCCTCCGACATCTTCTCAAAGCTTCCCGACGAGCCTGTACGCGTAGACAAGTCTTGGCGCCCTCATCTGCGCAAGACAGACGACTACCGACTGGGCCCGATCTGCGTAGATTGGGTCGACATGACGCCGCCGCGCAGCTCAACCGCTGCAGGCAAGGAGAAGGCACCTGCTGTACCGGCTGGCGTGACGTCAGCCTCTTTCACGCCAAACACAGTAGACACTGGGTCTATGACGCTGCCCGAGGGCGTCATTCACATCTACAAGGCCGCGTCGACGCGCGCGCCACCTCCTCCACCTGACTACTCGCCCACCACTTCCAGAAGACCTTTACCCGCTCAATCGACAGAGTTTGTTGAAAACGTTTTGGCGGTGCTTGCGGTGCCTGCTTGGATGAATCACTCGGACTTTCTATCGTTCGTCGCGCCTGCAGCTGACGCGCTCGAACACATCCGTATCCTGCGTGACTTTGCGCCAAATCGCTCGATTGTATTGCTCAAGTTCCGATCTGCGGAGGATGCAGAGGACTTTGCGGGAGCGTATGCGGGAAAACCGTTCAGTGCGGTCGAACCGGAAGCGTGCCAGGTCGTGAGGGTTGCCAGTGTTGTGGTCGAACTGGGTGTCGTCAATGCCGAACCACCCGATGGCGCGTACGAACTCCCGACGTGTCCCGTATGCTTGGATCGGATGGATAGTGTGGTCACAGGCCTCGTCACTATCCCGTGCTCGCATACGTTCCACTGCACCTGTTTGTCGAAATGGGGCGACTCGCGGTGTCCTGTCTGTCGCTATTCACAGAACTTGCTCGCGAACAACTCCTCGTCCGCAGCTCCACAGCCGTCAAATACCCTCAGCGCATGTACGGACTGCGGGACGACGACGAATTTGTGGATATGTCTGATCTGCGGGAACGTCGGGTGCGGGCGGTACGGCCGCGGACACGCGCAGGCGCACTTTAACCTGACGACACATCTATACGCGCTCGAACTCGAGACTCAACGCGTGTGGGACTATGCAGGCGACGGATATGTGCATAGACTCATCCAGAATCGTGCCGATGGCAAGGTGGTCGAATTACCCTCAGCAGCGTCTCTGGCGTCGGCGACACCGGGGCAGGGAGGGCCCGGACCGGCCGATGCACATGCCGCGGACAAGATCGAGGCGATAGGAATTGAGTACTCGTACCTCTTGTCGTCGCAGCTTGAGTCGCAGAGGACGTACTACGAAGAGCAGGCGGACGACCTTCGCGAGCAGCTTGGTGTAATGCAAAGCCGGTCAGAGCTACTCGCAAAAGAGTACGAGGAGCGAGCGAGAGCGGATGCGGCGAAGCGTGCGGAAGAGGAGGAACATGTTCAGGAGTATATCCGCGACAAACAGCGGGTGGAGAAGAAGGCCGAACGGTTGGCCGAGCTCGCGCGGAAACTCGATCACGATTTGAAAGAGGAACGTGCGGTCAGCGAGGGTTTGATGCGGAACCTCGGAGCGATGAAAGAGAAGGTCGAGAACGCGGACAAAGAGAGGCAGGATTTGGCCGGAAGAGTGCAGGATCTCGAGGAGCAATTGAGAGACGTGATGTTCTTTCTTGAGGCGAGGACGAAGATCGAGGAAGGGGGTGGCGTGGAGGGTGAGGCAGCTGGTGGGAGTGTTGAGCTGCCTCCCGCGCAGGGTAAGAAAGGGAGAAAGAAGAAGTAAGTCGTTCACCTCACGATTTGCCTCCCTGTCGCCCTCTGATCTCTTTGGAATAAAACCTGCATCTTGCTCGCCTTGCGTGAGCTTCAAAATCAGCTTGGATTTAGTACATGATATCGACTCGTTTGTTCGTACACTGCAACTGGTTCACATTCATCGATAGTCCATGATGCTCGACGTGAACTCTATGCGTAGTCTTCCCAGGTCTCCTCGATGCCGAAATGACCCCGCAGCTCTTCATCCGTACAGTGAGTTGCTTGTTGCTTCAAATAGCTCATGGCCATGGTGACGTTGTCTGTGACAGAACAGCAGGGGTGAAGCGGTGAGTACCAACAACAATCCTAGAGGCACCATCTCAGACGATGCCAGGACCCTGTGGACCGTTGAGGTTTCAAGGCAAAATATTGTGGAGATGGCGAGAAACCGACCAAAAGGCAAGTGATCGTGCAAGCGACAAAACACAACCAGAGCGCAGGTCCGCAAACGGAGCATCCCGCGATGAAGCAGCGACCTGGACGTAGCAGAAGTTACGCACCTGTCCAGCGCCCCACAGCTTCCTTTGCCGTCCCAACTGCGACGCGCTTCTCCTCAACACGTACAGGATCGCAGCGACCGTAAGCTGCCAATTCCTTCTGCAGAGTGTTGACCTCTAACTGCAGCGCCGTATACTCCGCTAGTTCCGTCGTACGAGTCGCCTTGAACGCACAAAGAGCATTAATGAACGGCAGGCTTAGAAAAACGAACAGAAGTACCGATTCGACGCGTGCCGACCGCTCTCGTTCGATTGACGCATTGTTCTGCGCAATCTCGGAGTCCAGAGCTGCGAGTTGCTCCTTTGCCTGAGCGATTTTGCCCTTCAACTACAGTCGATAGCAGGACGACAGGAGTCAGCAAGCGTGCAACGCCACAAGATGAAGTAAAAGATGACACACTATCTGCCCGCCCTGAGATGGGAAGCTCCAGAAGACTGGTCACGCGAGAACGGAGGTCAGCGTGCGAGCCGCATTGAGCCACGGCGCGCCACAACGCCGTACAGTTGGCCGACCCAATTTTGTCGAATTGCACCATTCCGTCGTCCACAAGACTCTGAAGTACTTCCTTGACGCTTTGCTGAACGATTCCCTTGAGCTTTGGCGCACATTTCTCGAGCTCCTTGAGCTGTGGACCAAGTTTGTGAGCGTCAAGTGAGGACGGGGCGGATGGCGGGAGCTGGCTTGAACACGAGGACGCACTTGAAATATGTCTTTCTACTCAAATAGTTAGTTTCGGGAGGATAGGTAAGAAGAGGGTGATGCGCACGCTTTCGCGGAAGATTTCGAGCAACTTTGTGCGCTTCTCATCTGCAGAGAGTCCACGGCCCTGTGGACACAACCCTTACGCATGAGCAATAGAGTTGATAGCGAGAGTAGCATCAGAAACCATGGCGAGTTGGTTGCGGGTGTCAGGGAATGGAAAGTGGAGAGTCAAAGGCAGAACTGATTGGGCGGAGTTCGAACTGTTCAACCAACCGCCAACATCTCACAACCATGGCGAAATTAAGTCAAGCGGATAAATAGATCTTGGGGAGAGCCTAGTCTTTTCCGATCCGCTAAACATAAAAGTGCATTATTGAATAGCATCTGGTATATGGGTCAGGTTTGGCACCGATCTGTCGCAACTAAAATTGCATGTAAACCTACTACACGACAAGATGTGCAAATCTATGATCTGCAACTCAAATGAAGGGAGAAGATTTGGATAGCGCAAATACTACGGAGTTGCTCGAGGTCATAGTTAGGAGCAGACCAAGAATGTATCCAATCAGTATGTGTATGTTCCGACAGAGTCTGTCCACTCTACACTCTGTTTACAGTGAACCAAACTCGTCGCGTAGAATCGTGAGTTGAGCCAGTTGTACGGCACTCTCTGGGTCCATAATGATTGACGGGTGCTCAATAACAATCTCCTCGATCCGCGCTACTCGTTGTGCAGTAGTGTGCTCAGCGTTTCGCTCCTGGACAAACTGTAAAAGACCATAACGCTCGCAGATTGCGGTCATCTCTGCACGCGGCCTTCCGAAACGAATACACCGCAGCCGTGGCCATGTGAACCCTCTCTGATCCACGCTCATTCCCTTGAAGAAATCAGAAGAGATCGAGTACTCAAAGTACGGGTGTGAAGGTGGTAGGGCCTGTTCCGGTATACGGAAGATGAGGAATTGGATGCCAGACAAAGCCCAGAGGCCGGCGGGGATGTCTTCATTCAGCTGCCCGTACAAGACCAAAGTCTCAACACTCGTGAAACCAGAGAGTAAGTTCAGAGAGTCGAAATTGCCACCGCCATAAGCCCCCAGACAGTTGAGGCTAGGGGCGTGAATGTGGGGCAGGAAATGTACGTCCTCGACGGTTAAGCTCGCCAGTCGTGGGAGATGCAGACGCTCGGTTGGCGGGTTGTTCATCTTGTGAATAAGACAAAGTTCCGTCAGATTATTGAAGTTATGTCGGCATAGAGCCTCAGCGATTAATAACTCGTTCGTGGAGAGCGACACAAGGGCCGGATGATGCCACGGCGTGGCGGTTGGGGTCGAAAAGAATGCATACTCGTTGTAGATATAGAGCTGTTTCAGACACGACGCTGATAGAGAGAAATCCCATGAGGTATCTGTTGTAACCGAAAGAGAGAGGAGGTTAGGCAACGGGCCCTCCAGTGCCGGGCGGAAGAGGTCAACCGCGTCCCATGGCAAGCGAAATTGGACATGTCTCCATCGTGGACCAAGATTTCCAAGAGTACCGATAATTTCTGCACCCGGTTCCGCTGAATTGGTAGCGTTGAAGTCCTCAGGATTACCTAAAGCTACGATTATGTCGATCGGAGCGCTTTTGGACGCCGCGACGAGCACGCGAAGCCGCTCCTTATGTTTCGGGTATATTGTTGCATGCTCGGGAAAGCCAAAATAGGTCCAAATTGCCGTCGTAGCGAGAGCCACGGAACGCCAGTGACGAGAAACTGCTGCAAGTAGAAACGGGCGGCGTGCCACGTCCTCATCGTAAACTGCATTTGGCCACTTCCATGTTTCTCCACACGCAAACTCTTCGAAGATAAGCTGGAGAGCGTCGTTATCGATTAAAGCTACCATCGAGCGACTGGGGCGTTGGAGAGCCGTAATAGCAGCTCGTTGAGGTGCAGGTACGAAGCCACTTTAGATCACGTGCGGGGACTGAAAACCGCGTATGCGGCGATTGCCGTTCTCTCATTCCTTCCGCGCACCCGTCTAAACGCGTTCGTAGCCACAATGCCGCGCGACGCACCCGGCTCCAGTGCGCGCATATTTTATTCTCGTCTATAGCACACTTGAACAAAGCCTAATCTGCTGCTTCGTTTCGCAGCTACCAGCTCGCCTGCCCGCAAGCGCCAGCGCATGTCGTCGCCGCTGGATGACCTGGATGATGACTTTGACTTTGACTCGGACGGACTTGCCCAGATCGAAGAGATTGAGCGCAACCACGCGCGTCAGCGCCAGCAACAACTCGCCGCAGCTCTCCAGAATCAGAGCCCACCGCGTGGTGCGTCGCACCGCTTGTTCGCGTTCACTTTGCATCTACTGATATTATACTATCGATATTTGCTCTCCAGCACTACCTTCACGTGGCTCCCCCACACGCACATCGTCCTCGATACCGGCCAAACGTTCGCCCCCTCCACGATCACGCTCGTCGAGTCCCGAGCAACCACCAGGCGAGCACGACCTCGCTGGATGGTTCGGTGCTCCTCAGACTCCAGCTCCCAACGCATCATTCGCTCAAGCCAGCTTCTCCTTCGCCTCTGGCAAGGCGTTGTCGGTGTCAGCACAGGCATTGGAAAAGGCAGCGGCCAAGCTCAAGTCGTGGGAGCAGGAAGATGTTGACGAGGACCCTTCGGAGAGTGTGCTCCAGGCGATTGTCAATGAATCCCAACTCTCGCGACCGGCTCTGGACACGCCGAAGCCGCCGCAGAGTGGACCTGTCCGTCCATTCATGGCCGCGTCGCAGAGCTCGCAGGCTATCCGTCACGACTCGCTTGGTGCCCCGCCTGCCACGCCAGCCCGTCAATTACCTGGTCTGCATCGCCCTTTGGGCAGTCAAACCGCTGGGTTCTCGACGCCGCGCCTGGGTGGGACGCCTCGTGGTGGAACGCCAGCGCAAGCCCGTCGCAAGTTCACTACGCCTTTCAAGGCGCCAACTCCAGCAGCAGCAGCCCGGCCTCCACAGCCCTCCTCGTCTCAACTGGCCCGTACCCCCGCTTACTTGGCTAGCACGCCGACTGCGGCAAAGGTCATGTACCCGTCTGCCACAGGTCCCTCAAAGCCAACAAACCTCTTCAAGACGCCGACAACTAAGCTTGCGGCTCCACGGCGAACGACCCTCGTCGAGTCTGGCATGGAGCCCGGTAGTATGTCTCAGGAGGAGCTCGAAGACCTTGGAATGTGCGTTCTGCTGTGATTTCGAGCAATCCATGTTCTGCGATGCTCAAGTTCGGCGCAGTCCTGCATTTATCTTCCAAATCAACACCTGGACGGCTCAGTACTTCGCCTTCGACTCGGAAACAGCTCCAGCATCGCTCGATTCAAAGGCGGCACTTTCACATCTGCAAGAGCAAGGTTGCAAACACGCAACGCTGGAATGGATACAGAATCACTGGCGACTGATCCTGTGGAAGCTGTCGGGCATGGTCATCAACGCCATCGACCCGCTCAAGGCTATGCAAGACCGTTGGAACTGGGATGAGGTCATCAAACAGCTGAGATATAGGTAAAGCGACAATGTATGGCTCAGCGCTATTCCGCGATGCTGACTTTCGTGATCAACTTTAGGTACAAGCGCGAGTACTTGGACGGTTCGCGCCCGCCACTGCGGAAGATCCTTGAACGCGATGCAAATGCTGGGGCACCCTTGACACTCTGCGTCTGCGGCATCCAGTGGCATGACCCTGTACGACAGGAGGATGGGACTTTCACCGAGGCCACTGTCGAACTGGAAGTGACCGACGGGTGGTACTTTGTGCGTGCTACGCTCGATGAACCACTCACCCGCGCTGTCCGCCGCAATGTCATCAAGGTTGGCCGCAAGATTGCATGCGCTGGAGCCAAGGTACGGCTGGCTCGTGTCTTATGGTGGGGCGCTCCTAATTCATGTCTGTTAGCTTGATTCGCCGCACCAAGACGGAAAGGACGTCTTTGAAAGTGGACAGTCGTGTACACTCGCGCTCATCGGCAATTCGACCTCGCTCGCACCGTGGCACGCCAAGCTTGGATTCCATCCCACAGGGTTCACCGCCGGTCTACGGAGTCTCTCAGGCGACGGTGGAGTCGCTGCGTTGATCGACGTCGTGATCACTCGAGCGTTCCCTGTTGGATTTGTCGAGCACTTTGCAGATGGGACCAAAGAAGGGCCGTACAACGAGCAGGAGGAGCGCGAGAGGGAACGCAAGTGGAAGGTCAGTTATCCTGCGGCCGTACTGGTGACGTTTACTGAGTTATCGCGGTAGACAAAACGCGACAAGGAACGTGCAAGGCTTGTCGAGGACTTCGAAAAGCGGATGCATAAGGCAGAGGGTATCACGGAGAAGCTGTTGCGCAAGTCGGGCTCGTTTGTCCCTGGAGATGATGGTAAGCTTGGCTAAATAATTCCAACCTACTGGTACGCTGACGTCGTCTGCCTCACAGACGATATGCCTGGTGACACGGAGGACCTATACGAAGATATCCTCGAGGACGTGTCTCGGCTCAAGACTCTGACGTCGCGCCAGGCCGGTTGGATGACTGTCTTCCTGAAGCACAAGTGCGAGCAGGAGCACGAACAGTTAGGAACGGACATTGAGAATGAACTGGGCGTGAGTTCCTCCGCTAATCAATCCGATCTTCCCATTGATGTACAATTAACAGGCCGAATGCCCCGAGCGTCAAGTTCGCAACTTCCGCGTGTTGCGGGTTCGCGACGCTCGAACCGTCCGGAGGCCGTCGACGAGGACAGCTCAGCTCACCGTTTGGGACGCCTTACAGACAGGAGACGGTGTATTGGCGGAGGGTTCGCGTGTGCAAGTAAGTCCCATTCACCTAACTCGTCCCTGCGTTCCAGCACTTTGCTCACGCGGAACACGCAGATATCAAACCTTTTCCCACAACAACCACGATCATGGGGCAGTCCCAACGAACCAGACTCTGAGATATTCCTGACGACAAGGAAGAATTCGAGAATTCAGAAGATGCCAAAGTTGTTGTAGCTCCCAGTATTCTGACACTGCTTCTTTCATTTTCACTCACACGATCACTGGAACACGCCGCTGAGGTATTTTGGAGCCGCCTCCTCGCACCCCTATGTGCTTGTCCGGAAATATGCAAAGAATCTGCGCCGTATAGATGAAGAAGTGGAGCATTTCATCTTAGTTCAGGTACGATATGCAGACCTTGGGAAACGCCACTGGACAAAAATGAGGAGGGCATCATTGAGTAATCAATAATTGACCATTATCAACGTTTGCCGGGAAAGAAGGACTTGGTGATCTCCTCAATTCTGGTTCGAACCGCGCCGCGGATTCTCCTTCGCTCTGGTGTACGGTTGCCCCATTCCCAATCATGTACCAGCCGAGCGTTGAGAAGCACATCGTGAGTGACCGGGACGCGATGATATCCGCTCGACAACGACTCGTTGACACGGTCGCGGAGGTACTGAGTCATCCACTGCTTGCTCGGTGAGCGAAGGCCAAGGCGCGTCGAGAAGCTCGCATAGTTATCCACCTGCAATATAAGCACAAATCAGTATCCAGCAGTGGTGGTGCTTGGCGAGACGAACGAACCGCATAGATCTCCTTGATCTGCTGGACGAGACGTCCGGGCATGTCGCTAGGCGGCAGCCCATACCGCGCATCTAGCCCCTTCTTCAGCTCCACCAGTATAAGTCGTTCGCCTGGCCGTTTCCCGCACAGTGTCGGTATTTGCGACAAGAACGCATGTTGGAACATAATTAACCGCAGACTTATGCGGCTCGCCTCGAACGATGTCTTGAGCCGCCACTCGCTGACCGGCTCATTCTCAAGAAGTGCAAGCGCCAATTGGCCCCTCCCTCGCCGCCCATCGAGCATCCACACGACCTGTCGCGTAAATGACTCCTGTAATAGTGGTCCGCGAAGATCCGTCCAGCCAATGTCGGGGCAGAACATAAGCTGAATAAGCAACTCGCCCAGGTCGGGAGTCTGCTCCTTCCGACGAGCGTCTGTGTGGCGAATAAAGCGGTGGACCGAGGTTGTGGCGTCGTTGACGATAGCAGGGTTGGTGGCAGCGAGCGAAGCAGCGAGATGTACGACTGCGACAAAATCGCACAGCGCCTTCTCGCTCAGGTGCATGAGCTTGTCGAAAGGTGGCTGGGCGACAGGTTTGGACTTCCATCCTGGGCAGTTTATGTTGTCGCAGCCTAAACACCAGTCATATGTTCTAACATCGGGTGGCGGCCTGAATAACTCGACCAGCCTTTCGGTTGTCTTCATAAACCGCACGATGATGTCGTTAGCGAATCTGCAGAGCTCCCTGTAC
>Ga0247815_10003673_pt1 | contig 10955 bp, 9 predicted proteins | sample UWRJL194509B1_FD_181014 | JGI IMG/M metagenome (GOLD analysis project Ga0247815, IMG submission 181014) | Plant litter microbial communities from Arlington Agricultural Research Station in Wisconsin, United States - UWRJ-L194-509B-1 | ecosystem: Environmental > Terrestrial > Plant litter >... | reverse complement strand
CTTCAGTCAATTCTGGGAATCACTGAGCCGAATCCTCTCATTGATGCCATCATCAACCCAAAAGAGTCTTTTCTCTTTTATGAAAGCATGGGGACAGACACTCAAAGTGCACTTAAACAAATCACTGCACCCCAGACCAACAATGCACTGGCAGTATTTTATTATCGGCTGAAGGCTGAAGCGATGTTATACGATGTTTTTAGCAAACTAAATAACAGGCAGACTGAAAAACACAACACCGTTAATAAGGCCGATGTAGAAAAACTATTTTTAATCAGAAAATCTATACTTGACGATCTTGCACAGCCTCCAAATCTGCCGGACCTTGCCAGATCAAGCGGTTTGAGCGAAACAAAAATGAAAGTTCTTTTCCGCCAGGTATTTGGCGACAGCGTATATAACTATTACCAAACTGCGCGCATGGAAGAGGCCGCTTACCTGCTCAGATTTAAACAGTTCTCAGTAAGCGAAGCAGGGTATCAATTAGGATTTAGTAACTTAAGTCATTTTACCCGCCTGTTTGAGCGTCATCATCAGCAAAAACCAAAGAAATTCGCATCTGGCGGATAGGACTATTTTTCTGACTGAATACGCTATTATCGGAATCACATCTTGCGGACATTTGATATTATCATTTAAACAGAAAACGAAATGAATTCAGTGAAAAAACAACCTGTTATAACAGGTCCAACAAATGGAAAGAATATATCTGTGGCTGGCAATAATTACCGTATACTTATTTCTGGCGAGGAAACTAACGGTGCTTTTGCTACTATAGATATGATCGTCCCACCGGGAGGTGGTCCCGGTCCGCATGCCCATGCCGATATTAACGAATCGTTCTATGTGATTGACGGTGAAATAGAACTGAAGTCAGAATTTGGAACAACTACTGCAACAAAGGGTACATTTGTAACAATTCCTAAGGGTGGGGTAGTTCACGCTTTTAAAAACATAACTGAAAAAAATGCCCACTTGTTGTGCATTGTTGTGCCTGCAGGGCTTGACAGCTTTTTTGTGGAAATCGGAACACCGGTCGATTTTGGTGAGATTATTCCGCCAGCACAGTTGACTTCTGAAGCGATAAGTAAATTGCAAAAGATCGCCGAAAAGTACGGGCAAGAGATTTATCCGCCAGACTTCCTGGACAATATTTGAAACATATCTGATCAATTTAAGGATTTGACCCACCCATTACCTGTACCGTCTTTGTAAACGTCAGATGGTATAGGTCTTATTTAAAAATTATCATTGAGTTTTCCTGGCCTTGCAACAGGTAGTGCATGTGTTTTTTGCCACGCATCGATAGGATTAACGCCAAAAACCATTGCGGGAAATTTTTGCGGTGATAGTTGGATCATCTTTCAAAGACTTTCTCAGTTCCTGTACCATCGGTGTATAGCCAGCTATACAAATTGAGCTCATTCCTGACAAATCGCTTATGGTTGAGATCTGATCTAATCTGATGTGGCTGTGTTGATGAGCGTGTCGAATAAATTGGAATTCTGGATTTGAATCAATAGTCCCCGGAGGGATGGTATACAAACTGTCAAGAGAGATAATCACCTCGAGTCGGAATTCTTCCTGGTTTGACAGTTGTTTAAAAGCTAAAAAATGGCCTAAAGCACTTCCGTCGCCAATGCATAACACCTTTCCGTTAGTACGCGGAAGTGACGCTGCAGCTGCTCCTGCAAAAAGAAAAGGATCACCAGCGTTTAAATCTTTTACCCATTTACTTCCCGGTCCCTCATGGCCAGCTTCGATAAATACGGTGCAAGTGCGGTCAATTACATCCCAATTGCAAGGACTGTAATCCCGATACTCAAAGTCACTTACCTTCACCTTAATACGTGGTATGACTTTCCATTTGCCCATATCGGTCTCAGGAAGATGAAGGTCAATCTCGTACATTGATCCAGGTCCCCACTTCCGTACCGAAAGAATATAACCTGTCTGGGTTAAGCTTTTATCTACGATCCGGAAAAACGCTTTTTTAATGATGTTGGCCATGGTGTATATTTCTTTTGGAATCAGCTATTGATTTATTGCTGACAAAGAAAGGTATTGAGCGGTGGCTGAACAATGGCCGAATCAAGGGACTTGCAGGACTATTTGCGGTACTTTTGGCTAAATTTTATGTGTTATTATTTAAAATATCAACTTATACCCCGCACCCCTGATGCTCATTAATTGTATAGCTGGGTCATCCTTAAGCATTTTTCGTAAGTGAGACATAAAAACATCCATACTACGTGCATTATAAAAACTATCATCACCCCAAATTTTAACTAGAGGAACCTGGCGTGGAAGTAAAGTATTCCGGTTTTCCAGCAGGAGTTCCAATAAAGCTGTTTCCTTGTAAGACAAGGTGTAGGTGCCTAGAGGTGTAATCAGTCGCTGGCTCACCGTATCAAGCTCGCAATTGCCAAATAACTTCCGGTTAGACGATGCTGCTGCCTTAACCTCAGCTGTGCCAAATCGTGTAAGCAGGGCCTCCATACGGATCAGCAGCTCTCCCATGTTAAATGGCTTTCTCAGGTAATCGTTTCCGCCACTTTTAAATCCTTTAATCACATCTTCGGGTAGTGATTTGGCACTTAGAAAGATGATCGGGATGCCGGTATCGTGCTTGCGGATATCCTCGGCCAGTGAATAGCCATCTTTCAGAGGCATCATAATATCCAGCACACAAATATCAGGAGGAGAGTCCTTAAAAAGCTGCAAAGCTTCCTCGCCATTGGCAGCTATTTCCACGTCATAGCCACTGTTTTTGAGGCCGTCACTAATAATTTGGGAGAGGGTCGGCTCGTCCTCAGCATACAGTACTTTATATTTCATTGTAAGAGGGTAAATAAATGATAAAGTTGCTTCCATTGCCTTGTTCGCTGTGAACTTCTACCCGACCACCATGCTGCCCAACAATCTGTTTCACATAATGCAGGCCCAGGCCCGATCCTTTTACATCGTGTTGGTCAGAATGCCCTGGAATTCGAAAAAAGCGTTCGAAAATGCGGTCACGGTAAATTTTTGAAATACCCGGGCCATTATCTTTAATTGACACGCGTACCATATCTTTTTCAACCTGGCAATCAATATTAATAGTGGCCTTAACACCACTATATTTTAACGCATTATCAACCAGGTTATAAAACACATTGGTAAGATGTACAGGATCACCATCCACAAAACAAGGTTCATCAGATGGGAAGTATTTGATGGAAGCATCTTTATGATCGTTACGCAATCGCATAGACGATACCACACTTTCCAGTCCTTGCTGCACATCATACAACTCCGTACGCAGCCTGATCTCGCCGTTATCCAGCTGATCAAGGTTAAGTACTTTATCAATGATCAGGTTTAGCCGCTGTACTTCAGTTTTACTGATGTCAAGGTAATTTTCAAGTTTAGCTGGGTCACGCTTCAGTTCATAACGTGTAATCGCATCCAGTGCTGCCTCAATAACCGCCACCGGTGTTTTCAGTTCATGGGTCATATTACCTGTAAAAGCAATCCGTGCCTGATTATATAGTCGCTGGCTGCGCATCATTCTGAAGAGAAAGACAAATGCCAGGCCAGTCAGGATCAGCATCATAATAGAGGAAACCAGGTAATACCGCATCCGATAAATTACTACTTCATTAATTGATGGCACCACCAACTGATACGTATGAAGAAAAAAGTGGAGATTGTAGCCAAACTGCTGACTGCGATAGGCTGCAGTATTAGCTTTTTTCGCGACAGCTGTCGATTCAGGTTTGCCTGTCTCATAATTATACAGAATATAAAAGCTCTTCGCATTAATGCCGTTTTGCTTAAGCTCTAGTCTAACCAGGCTGTCCATTCGTCGTAGATCTATTCTGTCGTCAGTCATGATTGACATCAAAGTCTCGCCGTCGTCATATGTTCTGAGGATCTTTCTTTTCCCCGGTATATACTTGTCATTAGGTATTCGCAAACTAATATCTACAATAGTGCTGTCATCTTTGATCTGCGAATTGTAACGGCTTGCAATATGCCTGTAGCGCATACGTGTATAGGCTTGTTTAAATTGCAGCCACTCGGCCGAAAGAAAAAAATTGCGAAAGTTTTCACTTTTTTCGTGCCCTTTCCTAACGCTTAAGTAGTCACTTTTACGCGCAGCGTTACTAACAGCCTGATCAAGATCGCGTTTTACCTGAACCTGTTGGGCGCGGAATAACTGGATGAGCCATGCCGCCTGCAACCCGACAATTGCCAGGATAGCAAGAGCTACCAGAGCATATGCATATCGGTTAGAAAGCCATTTCATGGTACTAAGATGCTAATAAATTAGCAGGCCTGAATAGGGAATGTTTACGATTTAACCTTAATTAACCTTGCTTAACTAGCCTTAACCGGGGCATAGGGTAGGTTTGTTGGATGAAAACGATCATTATACTCCTCCTGATAATCATGCCTGGTCTGGCGTATTCACAATCTCGATTCAAAGGCGAAGTAAAAGATGCTGATGGGCACCCGCTTGATGGGGTAACATTAACACTTACACAAAACCAGAAGCAGATCTCCTCCGCTTTTGCCGACCTGGGTAAATTTAGCCTTGGCTTTCCCGGTCCGGGTAACTACACAATATATGCAAGCCTGATAGGCTATAAACCGGTTAATATGGCTATCGAATTGCCAACAGATAGTATTTTGATGATCATGCAGCCGGATAGCAAACAATTAAATGAAGTAACTGTGTCTTTTAAACGTCCATTAATTGAGCGAAAGGCAGACCGCATTAGTTTCAACGTGGAGAACAGCATTCTTGCCACCGGCGGCAGCGCATGGGAAGCGCTTACCAAAGCGCCAGGGGTTCAGGTAAATGCAAATAACAACGTTACCGCCAACCGTAAAAATGTACAGGTTTACCTTGACGGTAAGACACTGCAGCTGTCTGGTGATGATTTATCTGCTTACCTGCAGGGAATGCCGTCAGACCAGGTTGCGCAAATTGAGGTTTTTTCAAACCCTCCGTCCCGGTTTGAGGCTGAAGGGGCTTCGGTAATTAATATCGTTACCAAAAAGGCCAGCAAACAAGGTTTCAACCTTACCCTGAATAGTGGTTTTACACAGGGTGTTTATAGTGGGTACACCGGAAACTCAACATTTAATTACCGTAAAAATAAGCTGAACGTTTATGGAAGTTATGGGTTTACACACCGGCACACCTATCAGGACCACGACCTTTTTATAGACTATGGGGATTCCCGCTGGAGTAGTCCTAACCGCAATAGCTTTCAGTCAGACAACCACAATTACCGTTTAGGCCTGGATTACCAGCTTACATCCAACCAGGTATTGGGGTTTCTGGTAACTGGCAGCAGCCGTTCCGGTGGTTCTGAAGGACATACCATAACCAGTGTGACCAACCAGCAAATGAAATTGGATTCCACACTCATGACAGATAATTTTTCGTCCTCGTCGGGAAATCAATATGCGTATAATATAAATTATAATATCAAACTCGATTCTGACAAGAGCAGCCTGAATATTGATGCAGATTATTCTCCTTATCAAAGCAATGTAAATGCCGTAGCCGATAATGTTTCGTACCTGTCGGATGGTAGCCAGACCTCAAACAGCTTTCATATCTATACTCCAAGTTCACAGCAAATAGATATTTATTCGGGAAAGATAGACTATAACTACAAAATTGGGAAACGATTGGACCTTAGTTCAGGTCTTAAATACAGCAACACGGAAAGTATCAGTAAGTTCGACTATTATAACCGTACTGTCCCCTCATTCACAGAGGTACCTGCTAACAATAACCATTTCAATTATCACGAAAATACGTCGGCAGTCTATACCAGCATATCCGGCGCCATTGGTAAATGGACCTTGCAGGGCGGATTACGGGGCGAACTAACGCATACAAATGGATATTCTGTTACTATTGATTCGCTAAACAAACGCAGGTATTTCAAATTGTTCCCAACAGTTTTCGCCCAGTACAAGATCAATGATGATGAGGCCGTACAGTTAAATTATGCCTACCGGATCCAGCGGCCAGAATATAACCGGTTAAACCCGGCAAAGCGTTTTACTTCACCATATAATGTTTATGTTGGCAACCCGGGTTTGCAGCCGGCTTTTGTTCACAACATCGAGTTAAGTTATACCTATAAACAACAATTTAATATCACCGCGTATTACACTTCAACGCATGATGTATTCACCAATGTGGATGTTCAGGATAACCAGACAAAGGTTTACTACGGTACGCAGGCCAACCTGGGTTTAAGTGTAAATACTGGAGTACGGCTTTCAGCACCTTTCCATCCGGCATCCTGGTGGGATATTAACGCTGGTGCAGAAGCTTTCAGGCAGCAGGAAAAATCGGACTATTTAGCCGGGAGTTTCAACTATCATATTTTCTCATACTCAGCGTCATTAAATCAATCATTCACTTTGAACAGCAAAACAGGATTAAAGGCCGAGATTAATGGCATTTTTGACGGACCGGGGATCCAGGGAGTTTATCGTGCCACACATGATTCAAGACTTGATGCGGGCATAAAGACAAACATTATTGGCGGTAGGGGAACGATGCGGCTTGCGGTGAACGATATTTTTAATAGCTACAGCAACATTATTCGGGTGAACTATCAGGACCAGCACAGCTATTTCTTCCACCAGGTGGAAAGCCGCACTGTAACGCTAGGTTTATCCTACCGCCTGGGTAAAAATATCACTGCTTCCCGCAATCGTAGCACTGCGAGTGAAGAGGAGCGCAAACGCGCGCAATAAAATCAGTGCTGAAAATAAGGCAAAGATAACTTCCAAGTCATTGTCAGAATTTGTTTGAATTGTATAAATTTGTATATGGCAATAACGGCAATTAAAAAGAACGCAGAACAGTTTAAAGTAGCAGAAATTAATGAAGGTAAATGCACACTGGAATCTTACAGCCGCCGAGATTTTTATAAAATCACGTTGGTTACCAAGGGATCACCATGTAGTTTGCGCTATGGTTCATTGCCCGATATTTTAATTGATAGACCGGCATTGGTATTTCTCAACCCAATTGTACCCTATACCTGGTCGGTGCCGGAAATCACAGTTCCAAGTGCAGGTTATTTCTGCGTTTTTAACGACGAATTCATTCGTGCCAGCGCGCAGTTATCGGGTGTTGCTGACCGTATGTTTTCCAGCCATGAAGCTCCAGTATATTTCCCTGACAGCCTTACGGAGAGGTTCCTGGTAGAGTTGTATACCCGCATGCGGGCTGACGCAGACAAGGATTACGCGGATAAAGGTGAATTATTCCGGAGTTATTTGAGCCTGATATTTCATCAGGCCATACAGAGCCGTACTTCGGGAAGTACTGTAGATATTCCTGTTCCGCGTGTTGCAGCAGAATTTATCCGGTTGCTTAACCTTCAGTTTCCGGTCGATTTGCCATTGCAAACTATAGCACTCAAGAAACCAGTAGATTATGCTGGCCGAATTGCAGTACATATTAACCATTTAAATACAGCCGTTCAAAAAGCTACCGGAAAATCCACCACCACACATATCAGTGAACGCTTGTTCGCAGAAGCCAAATCACTGCTGAATTACACAGACTACAATGTTGCCGAGATCTCATCTGGTCTGGGCTTCGAGTACCAAAGCTACTTTAACAGGTTCTTCAAGAAGTATGCAGGCGTTTCGCCGACCGAATACCGTAAGAACTTTGAAAAGTATAAATAAGCCTTTGAAAAGTCTTCGTTTCTAAGCTGTCGCGTTGATAGTTTTGCTTTCATAAATATGCTAATATGGAAACAACATCAAATTTTAAAAAGACTTTTTTACTAGGTGGTGATCTTGAGGTGAACCGTATGGGTTACGGCGCGATGAGGATCACGGGTCCGCAAATATGGGGCATGCCAGAAAACCCGCAGAACTCGATTGACGTGTTGCAAAGGGCGGTTGAATTAGGTGTGAATTTTATTGATACCGCGGATCAATATGGGCCTTTTACATCTGAGGAATTGATTGGTGAAGCGTTACATCCTTATCAGGATGATGTGATTATCGGTACCAAAGGCGGCCTGGTACGTTTTGGCCCATGGGCCGATATCAATAACGACGCTAGTCCACAACACTTACAAGATGCCCTGGATGGTAGTTTGCGGAGGCTCAAACTGCATAGGATAGAACTGTACCAGTTACACCGAATCGATCCGCAAGTTCCTGCTGAGATTAGTTTCGACTTTTTGGCGAAAGCGCAGCAACAAGGCAAGATCAGGCATCTCGGATTATCTGAGGTATCGGTTGATGACATTAAACTCGCACAGAAACATTTTAAGGTAGCTTCGGTGCAGAACCGCTACAGCGTGCTCGACCGCCAGTGGGAACCGGTATTGGAATACTGTATATCTCAAAACATTGCCTTTATTCCCTGGTTCCCGATAGGAGGAGGCATGGTCCAGTTGGAAGAACAGCTTAAAAGTATCGCGGACCGTAAACAGGTGACGATGCATCAGTTGGCTTTGTCCTGGCTGTTACATCATTCAGATAACATTCTTTTGATTCCAGGAACCTCCAGTATTGCACATCTTGAGGAGAATGTGTCAGCTTTGTCCATTCAATTAGATGCTGAAGATATGAGAGAGCTAGACGCTTTGGTTTCAGTGCAATAAAACAAACATACGTAATCTGCATTTTCATTCCCCTAAATTGGCATCGGTTAGCTCGCCATTTTAGGGGAATTTTGTGGATATTACACCGAATCCTTAAAGCAATGAATGCCAGAATAAAATCCATATCCATTATTTTGACGCTAGGAATTCTGACGGCTATTGGTTCCATATCAATTGATATGTATCTTCCAGCATTTGATGTGATGGCAGGATATTTTAAAGTACCACTTGCGCGGATCGAAACCACGGTTTCGTTATTTCTCTTCGGGATGGCCTTTGGTCAGATATTTATCGGTCCCATATCAGATGTTTGGGGCAGAAAGCTACCACTACGAATCGGATTGGCAATCTATATCCTGAGTAGTATTTGCTGTGTATTGACTAATTCTTTTGCGATATTTCTGATCCTGAGGTTTGTTCAGGGATTGGCCGGGAGCTCATGCCAGGTAATATCCAGGGCATTGGTAAATGACCTGTACCAAGATAGGAACAGCACACATGTATTTACGCTGCTTCAAATAATCATGGGTGTATCGCCGATTCTTTCACCTATGGTAGGCGGTACGCTAGCCAATGTAGATACCTGGAAATACCTTTTCCTGATTATGGCAGTTGTTTCGGGAATTGGAATGTTAGGCTGTTTAATAGTTTTGCCCGCTGGTAAATCTCCATTGAAAATCAGAACCTTAAATTTGAGGACATTAATAACCAGTTACGCCTATTGCGTTCGCCACCCTGCGTTTGTAAATTATGCCTTGGTGAGATCTATAAGTAACAGCGCTGCATTTTCTATGATTACAGCCTCTCCGTTCGTTTTTACAAAACTATATGGATTAAGTAGCAAGCAATTTGGCTTTGTTTTCTCCGGGATGGCTATCGGGATTATTTTTACCGGAATGATCAATACCCAACTGATCAAACGTTTTGACACCCACAAGATCATCAAATTTGCAATCATTTTTCAAATGGTTACAGGTTCATTGATGGTGACGTCGCTTTATTTTAGCACCTCTTTTGTGGTGCTGGCGGGCCTTATATTTATTTTTATAGCGATGCTTGGTTTAATTTTGCCAATTGCGACTTCGTTGTACATCAGAGCTGTTCCTTCTCATGGTGGTGCAGGTTCTGCATTGCTGGGAACTCTTAGTTACCTCTCGGCATTTTTAATCACGTTACTGCTGAATATGTTATTTAACCACACAGCATACCCGATGGTTATCACTATGTGGAGTTGCGCTGTTGTGGCTTATATTTGTTTACAGTATAGTAAGGCGCATACTACGGCGCCTTACTGCTAATTGCCACACTTGTTTATAAAGTTATGTTTTTACCATTCCCAGGTACGTTGTTTCAGAAACACGTTTTCCATCTGCAGACACAAAAAACATATAACAAAAAAGGTCTTGTCCTGTGATGAACTCAGTTCGGGGTATTATGCCTCCTAAATCACTTCTTAAAGCACCATTATGCAAAAAATAATTCCGTCTGTTAGAACAATAAACTATAAACCACGCTTTGTCATCCAGTTGAGTAGATTTTGCGGGAAGAGGATTGAGCTCCCATCTGAATTCCAGCATGCTGTCTTCACGGTAAATAAGTTGCGTATAATATCCCTCTTCCGTTGACTGCAACGGCCTGCTAAATTTTACCTTACTGAGTTCAACCTGAATATCTGTCTCACTGCCCTTCGCAGCATTTAAAAGGTGATAGGAAGTTGCGGCATTCAGGGCGGTCATTTTCTCATTTTTCCGGAGTTGGTAGCCGTTTTTAATCGCTGCTGCCGCCCCCTTCAAAAATTGTTGTACTGCTTTAAATCTTCCGCGTTGCTTCACTTGTCCTTTGGACTTTTTAGCATCTTTGTTAATCACTGGACGTGACTTTACCACAGGAATGCCCTTCCAGGAAGAGCAAACCACAGGGCCTACCGGGCCCCTCAGATCACTAAAAATTGATTTTCTCTTTTCAACTGCCATATTCTACCAGATTAATTGTCCTAAGTAAACACTGTTTGATATAGCGCGTCGGTCGTTTGAAATAAAGGAAATGTACACTTCGGCAGTTATTCCCTGCGCAATTCCTGACAGTACCAACTGATCCTTACCCCGGTTTCTTTGTGCGCCAGCGGTAGAGAAACGTGCCTCGTTCAGTTCCGGCAAATAGGCCAGTAACATTACCTGATCAGTATAGTGCGTGTTTTTCTCTTCCGTACCGGGGTTCCAGTGGAACTCGAAACCAGATTCAATAACAGTCACGCCAACGTCCTTCGGTAATGGCATGCTGCCTCTTGTGACCAACCAGTCACCA